>VFQU01002065.1_pt1 | contig 10202 bp, 11 predicted proteins | sample 3512311 | NCBI WGS metagenome assembly VFQU01 (sample SAMN10412377, study PRJNA504923) | tailings metagenome | isolation source: Relicate 3 Philex TSF3 active mining site | place: Philippines: Tuba, Benguet | collected 2017-08-29 | reverse complement strand
ACCGGGATGCGCCGGTAGCGGTCGAGCCGCACCAGCAGCCGTCCGGCCACGAACGAGCCCGCGGTCGCGCCGGCGAGAAACACGATCAGCGCCGTGCCCGAGCCGGACGGCGAGAGGCCCAGCACCAGCTCGAGCCAGATCGGCAGCGCGATGGTGAGCCCGATCACGACACCGATCGAGCAGAAGCCCGCCACCGCGATCGCCGCGACCGCAGGATCGCGCAGCACGCTCAGCGGAATGAACGGCTCCGGCGCGGTGCGGATGCGCCAGACGAACAGGAGCCACAGGACGCACGACAGCGCGATCAGCCCCAGCACCTGCGGCGAGCCCCACGAATAACGCGTGCCGCCCCAGCTCATCGCCATCATCAGCGACAGCGCGGCCAGGACCATCAGCATCGCGCCCGGGACGTCGAGCCGGTGCTTGCGGTCGTTGCGCGGCAGGCGGCGCAGGTAGCGGTCGGTGAGATAGAGCGCGAGCAGGCCGAGCGGCAGGTTGATCCAGAAGATCAGCGTCCAGTGCACGTGGTCGGTCAGCACGCCGCCCAGCACCGGGCCGACGATGCTGGCCGACATGAACATCACCGCGGTGTAGGCCTGGTAGCGGCCGCGCTCGCGCGGCGAGACGAGGTCGCCGATGATCGTGTGGGTGAGCGGCAGGATGCCCCCGCCGCCGATGCCCTGCAGCACGCGGCCGGCGATCAGCGTCGCCATGTTGGGCGCGAGCGCGCAGGCGACCGAGCCCAGGATGAAGATCGACACCGCGATCAGCATCATCACCCGGCGGCCGTGGATGTCGGAGAGCTTGCCGAACAGCGGCGTCATCGCGGTGGCGGCGAGCAGATAGGCCGTCACCACCCAGGACAGGTTCTCTACGTCGCCGAAGGCGCGGCCCATGGTCGGCAGCGCGGGCGCGACGATGGTCTGCTCGAGCGCGGACAGGAACGCGGCGAGCAGGATGCCGATGACGATGGTGCGGATCGCGGCGTGGTCGAGCGGCGCGGTCTGCCCGGCCGGCGGAACGTGGTCGCTCATGGCTGGCCGCCCCCGGCGCGTTCCGTTACGGCTTGCCCCGGGTCACGGCTTGCCCCAAGTCATGGCTTGCCCCAGGTCAGCGAATAGAGGTCGAAGCGGCGGTCCTTCAGGTTCATCACCGTGCCGTCCTGGCGCGCCGCGCGCAGCGAGTCGAGCTGCAGGTCGGCCATCGCCACCATCTCCACGTTGGGCGTGGTGTCGGCCGCCACCCCGTCGCGCGCGAACGGGAAGTCGCACGGCGTGAGCACGCAGCTCTGCCCGTACTGGATGTCCATGTTCTCGACGTTGGGCAGGTTGCCGACGTTGCCGGCCATGACGACGTAGCACTGATTCTCGATCGCGCGCGCCTGGGCGCAGTAGCGCACGCGGCAATAGCCCTGGCGCGAGTCGGTGCAGAACGGCACGAACAGCAGCAGCGCGCCCTGGTCGATCAGGTAGCGCGTCATCTCCGGGAACTCGGCGTCGTAGCAGATCTGCACCGCGATCGGCCCGCAGTCGGTCTGCACCACGTCGACGTCGCTGCCGCCCTTGATGTTCCACCAGTAGCGCTCGCTCGGCGTCGGATGCACCTTGCGGCGCGGATGGACGCTGCCGTCGCGCAGGCACACGAAGCAGATGTTGTAGACCTCGCCGTCCTCCTCGCGCGTGGGATGCGAGCCGCCGATGATGTTGACGTTGTAGCCGACCGCGAGCCGGCTGAGCAGCTCCTTAAGCCGCGCGGTGTAGCTGGTGAGCGCCGCGACCGCCTCGGCCGCGGGGATGCGCCGGTTGTCGATGGACAGGAGCTGCAGGCTGAACAATTCCGGAAACAGCACGAAGTCGGCCTTGTAGTCGGCGACCACGTCGACGAAATACTCCACCTGCTGCGCGAACTCCTCGAACGACTTCACCGCGCGCTGCTGGTACTGCACCGCCGCCACCCGCACCGTCTGCGGCCCGCGCGTGCCCGCGTCCGCCGCCACCGCCGCGTCCTCCGGCACCTGCGGGTTGCGCCAGATCATGTGCGTGGCGTAGCCGCGCGACTCGCGGTCGACCGGCAGGTAATTGTCGAGCACGCCGATCGGCTGGAAGCCGTTCCTGATCTGGAAGCCGATCACCGGATCGCGGAGCTTCCCCGCGATCACCTGCTCCAGATAGGCCGCCGCCGAGCCGACCTCGCGCCAGCGCCGGTCGAGGTTGGGCATGCGGCCGGCGAACACGATGCCCTTGAGCCGCAGGTGCTGGCACAGCCGCTTGCGCTCGTTGTAGAGCCGCTGGCCGATGCGCAGGCCCCGGAAGTCGGGATCGACGCACACGTCCATGCCGTAGAGCCAGTCGCCCTTGGCGTCGTGACGCGAGGCGAAGCCGCGCCCGGTCACCGTCACCCAGTCGTGCGGCTTGAGCGCCACCTCGCCCGCGATGCGGAAGGTGACGCAATAGCCCACCACCTGGTCCTCGTAGATCGCGACGAACTGGCCCTCGCGGAACTGGTGCTGGTGGCCCTGAAGCTGCGCCTCCGAATAGACGCCGGCCGGCCCGAGCGCGGCATAGGCCTTGGTCATCAGCGCGCGGATCGCGCCGATGTCGGAGAGCCGCGCGTTGCGGATCACGAGCCGCGGCCGCGTGCCGCGGTCGGCGGTGCGGGCGGCCTGGGCCGCGCGCGGCGTTCGTTCGGCGGTGTCGGTCATGGGCGCGCTCTCATGCGCCTGTTCTAGTCCGCCGGGCCTGCGAGGCAAAGCGCTTATCGGCGCACGTTGCGCGGCTTTGGCGCCCGATGCGGCCTGTGGCGCGGCGCGGGCCGTCCCTCGCGCTGCATCGCCAGGAACTCGCGCAGCGCCCGCACCAGATGCGAGAGCGCGCGCACGCCCGATTCGCCGTCGAGGTCGGCGCGGGCCTGCGCCACCGCAAGCTGCGACAGCGCGAGCGCGCGGCGGCCCGCGTCCGCGCCGCGCGCGGCCCGTTCCGGATCGAGCGCGCAGAGCCCGGATTCATGCGGCCGGCCGATGTCCTCGCGGCGCACGAAGCGCCCGCCCGCCCCGCGCCCGGGCGCCAGATCTTTTCGCACAGAGCCTTCGCACGCCTGGCGGAGCTTTCCGGTCTCGCCGCCGTCCGCCGCGATCCGGCGGTGGCGCCGCGCCCAGCCGCCGCGCGCGGCGTGCTTGTAGAGCGTGCGCTCGCAGACGCCGAACAGCCGCGCGATCTCGCGCACCGGCACCGCCGAGGTCTCGTAGAGCGCACGCGCGCAGGCCGCGGCCTCGCCCGGCGAGGCCCCGGAACCTGCGGCGCCGGCCGGGCCCGCGGCGGGTCCGTCCGCGGCCGCTCCGGCGATGTCCGCCGCGTCCCGCTGCCGCCCGAGCGCGCGCAGGCGCGAGCGCGCCCGCGCCGGCAGCGAGAGCGCGCGAAGCGTGACCGTCGGCATGGCGGCACCGTGGCGCAGGTCGGGGATCGGGAGAATGCGGGAAGGATAGCGGGAGAGCGTGACGCTGGCAAGGATTATTTTCCGAGCGACGCGCGTTCAATTGTCTTCCGGACAGTCCCTGAGGTCCGACGCCGGGCAATACAAAATCAGCGTAGCGGGACCGAAGAACGCCTGGAAGGCGTGGCGCTACAGGGGTGAAAAAGGGCGCACTCGCTCGCTCTCAGATTTGCGCGATCCGAAAACGATCGCTCGGCTATCATGGCCGCTACTTCGCTGAAGGCACTTCTTCAGTCTCTTCCTCGCCGAGGACCACCTGCTTCTTTGCAGCTTTCGGCGGGGGAAAGACGCCGTGAATGAGCTTCCCGTTCTTCATGATGAAGTCGAGCGGAATTTTCGGATTATTGATGTCCTTGCCGCCGGTTTCGTGCCAACGCTCCTCCCACTTCTTGAACAGCGGTTCCAGATCTCTGGGCGTGCACAGGTAGATCGAAATGAGCTCGATGTTGCTGTAGACGGCAAAAATCCAATCGACCAGCCGGTACTTCGCGATGATCGTCGGATTGAGATGATGATGCGTCGTGACTTGGCGCTGAAGGTCGATGTTGACCGACTTCAGCTCGTACTCCCTGCCAGTCTCATCCTTTGCATCGTTGCCCTCTCGGCCCGGCAGTACCGTAAGGCCCAGCGTGAGGACTACCTGGAGAAGTTTTCCACCGTTATCTTGGAAGATGTCTTTGATGCCGTGCTTGGCCGCAAGCTTTTGGTATTCCAGGACGGCCGGGAAGAGCTTATCGAGTTCGGCCTTGTCGGCGTGTGCCTTCATCGGCGCCACCCCGCGAAAAGCTGCGACGGGTCGCATTTGAGAGCAATTGCCAGCTTTTCAATGTTATCTACTGAGATATTCCGTTCGCCTCGCTCGATTGAGCCGATGTACGTGCGATGGAGGCCGGCATCGTCAGCCAAAGCCTCTTGACTGACCTTCTTTTCGGTCCTGAGCTGCCTGAGGTTCTTCGCTAAAACCTCGCGCAGTGTAGAATCAACCCGCGGCATGAGAGAATGATCATGCCTTGATGACTATGCGGCGACAGACTATACGTAGCAATCAACGTCAGTTTTGGCTCCGGAATGCAGCAATTGGCCTATACGACGCGCCTCGGCCACGCCCTTTGCGGAGACGCATTGGAGCTACTCAAAGACGTGCCCGACAATTCCGTGGACCTGTGCTTCACCAGCCCTCCCTTCGCTCTCCAGCGGAAGAAGGAATACGGCAATAAGGACCAGCACGAATATATCGACTGGCTCACACAGTTCGCGGCGCTGGTCCACGCCAAACTGAAAGACACAGGCAGCTTCGTTCTAGACCTTGGCGGCGCATATCAGAAAGGCGCGCCCACACGGAGCCTGTACAATTTTCGCATTCCGATCCGCTTCTGTGACGAGCTCGGATTTTTCCTTGCGGAGGATTTCTACTGGTATAATCCCGCGAAGCTTCCTTCACCGATCGAATGGGTCAACAAACGCAAGCTTCGTGCGAAGGATGCAGTCAATACAGTATGGTGGTTCAGCAAGACCGAATGGCCGAATGCAAACGTTTCCAACGTGCTTACGCCTTACAGCGACCGTATGAAGAAGCTGCTCAAGGATCCTGAAGCCTTCTACTCACCGAAGGTCCGGCCCAGCGGCCACGACATCAGCAAAGGCTTCGGGCGAGACAACGGCGGCGCGATACCCTCGAACCTACTTCAGATACCCAACACCGACAGCAACGGTAGCTATCTGCGTGGCTGCAAAGTGGTCGGCACCAAGGCACATCCAGCACGCTTCCCAGCGAAGCTTCCCGAGTTCTTCATCAAATTCCTCACATCGACAGACGATACAGTTCTTGATATTTTCGCTGGCTCGAACACGACGGGCCACGTCGCCGAATCTCTTGATCGCAAGTGGCTCGGCTTTGAGCTTAGCCGCGAATATCTTGCGACTTCTGCCTTCCGCTTCATGGATACTGCGAGCGATCAAGAGCTCAAGGCCGCGTACGAGGAGATTGTCGCTGGCTCGACTGCGGACCTAACGCGGTTTGGAACGCAGCTGCCGCTTGATCTAGCGGCGGCCGAATAGGGCGGGAGCGCAATTGGCTCGGCCTCTGAAACCGGGAAAGTGCGTCCACTGTCTAAGTGACTCCGTTCCGCACAACTGAGATTATGTAATTCCTGAGTCTTGGTGTGGGGAGATGTCCTCTAGCGCGAATTCCTTCTTCTCCTGAACCGTTTTGGTCCATTTGGTGTAGACGCAGAACCGCCTATCTACGCTATCGACCCTGATCGGTCGAACGATCCGCAAGTCATGGCACAGCCCACCCAACCAGACCTGTTCGGCACGGGCTCGCAGCCCGAATTGTTCGATTCCGATTCGGCCCCGCCGGTCTACCGCCCGCGCAATCTCGACGAGGTGCGCGCCCGGTTGCAAGGCATTCTCGCCGAAGCGCGCGCGGCGGAAAAGCTGCCGTGGGACGGCGACAAGCTCCTGGTTTACCGCACAATCTTTCCGCATATGGCAGGGTGGCTGCCGGAGGACGAGGCGAAGCAATTGCGGTTCGAGTTCGACACGGAACTGGCGCGTCTGAAGGCAGCCTGAGCAGCCCCTACCCCTTCGCGCCCTTCGGCCAGCGCTGCGGCCACTTCACCAGAAACTCCTCGAGCCGCTCGTCGGGCACGCTGGTCTCGCTGGCCGCGACCCTGCCCTGCACCGAGACGCCCGCCTGGTGCACCGTGTCGGGATCGCCGGACACCAGCGGGTGCCACCAGTAGAGGTCGCGGCCGGCGGCGATGAGCTTGTAGCCGCAGGTCGGCGGCAGCCAGGAGATGCGGTTGATGTTGCGCGGCGTGAGCGTGACGCAGTCCTTCACCTTGGCGGCGCGGTTGGCGTAGTCGGTGCAGCGGCACGTCTCCCAGTCGAGCAGCCGGCAGGCGACCGCGGTGTAGAAGGTGCGGTCGCTGCCCTCCTCCTGCAGCTTGTTGAGGCAGCAGCGGCCGCAGCCGTCGCACAGGCTCTCCCACTCCGCCGGCGTCATGTCGCGCATCGCCTTGCGCCGCCAGAACGGCTCCTCGGGCGGCGCGCCCGCGTCCGGCGCGACGGGCTTCGACGCGCGGCGCGCGCGCGGGGGGCGCGCGGCGGGCTTCGGCTTGGAACTGGGCCTGGCGGCGGATCGGGGCTTGGCCATGGGGGTGTTGTAGCGCATGATCCCGGAACGGCGGCACAGGTTTTCCGCAATGCTCGTGCCTGAAGCTGCCACACAGCAGAGCAAAAAGTATCTGAAAGCCGCGCGCGGTGCCGATTCAGGGATCGCTGGACACCGGCTACAACTTAGGCTGCGGCCAGAATGGCCTTCTTCATCGAAAGCGGCAACGCAACGGATCGGAAGAAAGACTTCGGGTAGAGATAGTCTTCGCCCGATTCATCGATGACCCGGACAAGGCCGCGTTTCTCCGCCGCCGCATCGAGAAGAGCCACGTAAAGCTTTCTTCGTTCGAGCGAGGCCGGATAACCCTCGTTCTCGATGCAGACGACCAGTTGCTTTGGTTGCGACCTTGCCATTGGCTGGTTGTCAGATGAGCCCGAGGTAGCAGTTGTTATGATCTATAGTCGACAATCGCCGACACATCGAGCGAAGCGGCAGGAACCAGCTTGTAGTGCCGCTCCTCGACCACCTTCACAGAATCCTCTCGAACGGTCAGCTCGAACATCGCAACGCGCTGGTCGGACATGAATTGCGCCGAGATGGCGCGGCATCGCATTCTTGGATACCGCTGCATGCACCATCCTATATCCTGCTTCGTCTGCACAACGCTGATCTGGTCCTTGCCACCCTTGGCTTGCACCGGGATTGCATAGTGACAGCCATGCCGATCCAGCCCGAAATAAAGCTCGTCGATCTCGATCTGGCCTATTCCTTTGACCGTCGTTCGCAGATGATTCTGTAGCGAGTAAGTCGTCAGCCCGAGAAACGTATCGATCAGCCGATTGTATCTGACGATCGCCAAAAGCGCTTGCTCGTCGTCGAGTGCATAGGCCCTTATAATTTCAGGCGTAGCGTCCGGGATACCGATCGTCAGTAGATCCTGATTGGGGACAATTCGATTTAGCTTGACCAATACAAACGCGTATTTTGCCGTACCGACACCTTCAATAATCCATTCCATTCCCGGCGGCTGCGTTTTGAGCACCGCTTCCGGCAATTTCATTCGATAGCGAATGGAGTAGATGACGTCGCCGAGGTTTTTTGGGACTGCAATTCCCAGCCGGCGGGCAGTCGCTACCAAATGATCGCGCTCGAACTCCACGCGCAAATCGCCTTTACGATACCGATCGACGAATATCCTCTCGATCAGAGCTCTGTATCTGTTTTCGCTTTGCGCAGCCCTAGCCATGCAACTCGCTCGGGAGCGTCAGCCGCTGGGCCTCGATTTCGCTCTGAGATCGCTTCCGCGCGCCGCTCTTCCGGTCGCGCTTCCCGATCGGCCTTTGAATTCCCCAATACTGGGAAGCTTCGCGGACATCCATTCTCAGCAGCCTTGCGTCTCCCAACGCGACAGACTCGTCGCACGTTTGCGGCGCAATGCCCAAAGCGTCGACGATCGTGTTGCCGATTGAGCGAGCCAGAGGCGGTGGCACCGCATTCCCGATCTGTCGCGCGCCGTGCCATTTTGTTTCATGCAGCCGAAACCAGTCGGGAAAGCCGTGCAGCCTCGCCATTTCCCGAACGGTCACACAACGCGGATAGCGATAGTGGATCGGCCGCGGCGACGTGAACGCGCCGCGCGCCGCATCCGTACCGGCGCGAAGCGTATTCGAAACGCCTTCGGCGGAAAGCTTGAAAAAGCGCGAGATTGGCTCGGTATCTCCGCCAGCCGTTTCGGCAAATCTGCGCTTGGAAATGTCCGTGTGCCCCGTGCGCATGCTGGAGGTAAGCAATCTTGGATTCCAATCTCGCGGATATCCATAGTGCCAAGCATCGTTGGAAAGGCACCTCATCTCGCGCGCGTACTTGCCGCCCTTGCTCCAATCGCTCTGCTTCAGCGACACCTCGTCGCTCTCGACCAGTTGCTCGAATTCTTCGGCATTGGGCAAGTCGGCAAGCGCGTCGCTGCATGTCGGCCGGTCGATGTGAGCTTGAGGATATTGCGGCAAGCGCAAACCCTTCTTGGCTCCCATCAGGATCAAGCGTTCGCGATTTTGCGGCACGCCGTAGTCCGCCGCGTTAAGGACCCGCCAAGGCTTGCGTAACGAGTAGCCTCGCATCTCAAAAGCCTCGACCAGTTCCTGGAGAAACGCCTTGTGTCTGCCGACGGTCAAGCCCTTGACGTTCTCAAATACGAAATAGCGCGCATCCAGTTCGCAGACGATACGCACGTATTCTCCGACGAGTGCGTTTCTCGGATCTTCGAGCGCACGATGCCCAATCAGCGAAAAACCTTGGCAGGGCGCGCCGCCGACGACGAGGTCGATCTTGCGGTCGCCGATGCCGGCCGCCTTTCGTATCTCCGCGCCGGACAGGCCCGCGATGTCACGGCATAGCGTGGCGCAATTCGGAAAATTGAACTTGTGAACGGCGGCGTGAACGGGGTCTACCTCCACCGCTGCAACGATATCGAAGCCCGCCTGCTCGAAACCGAGGCTCATTCCGCCTGCGCCGCAAAACAGATCGATAGCAATCGGACGCTTCATGGTCGCCTCATACAAACGGAGTTTGCGGAACAATTCGGTTCGGTTGTAGGGCCAAAGAGGCGGCCCAATCGCTTCCGAAGCCTCTCGATGTTCTTGGTCTCGCACTGCCAAACGGTCAGAACGCGCCATCCAGTTGAACGCAGAATCGTAGCCGATTCGGCGTCGCGCTCTCGATTGCGTTCGATCTTGTTACGCCAAAATCCTAGGCGGCTCTTGGGCAACCGCCCCTTCGCACAGCCATGACCGTGCCAGTAGCAGCCGTGCACAAAGACGACCGCGCGATGCCTGGTCAGCACGATATCCGGCCGCCCCGCTAAGTCCTTCCGATGCAAGCTGAACCGAAGACCCATTCCATGCAAAAGCCGCCGGACAGCCAATTCCGGACCGGTATCGCGGCTCCGGACGCTCCGCATGATGTGGCTTCGCTGCTCGGGCGACCGCGTATCCATGGTCGGACCAATACAAAGATGCGCGACTGCCGCGTCCATCGCTTATCCACAAAGCGTTTTGTTCTTTTTTTGTTCTTAGCGTCATTCAAACTCATCGGCAAGCGCCGCAAGCGCGTTTGCTTGTTGTGGATCGGCAAAAAATTTGTCTCCGGATTAACAAGCTAGGCTCTTTCACACCCACCATCCACCCCTTCCCCACATTCCGTTCACCCTGTGCCCTTGCGGGCATGGCGCGCTGCGCCGCAAACGGCTAAAAGTGAACAAAGGATGAAGGCGGTGCGGCCGGCCTTCCTCCCTCCTGCCTGGAAAACCGTTGCGGTTCAGGGGCTTGATGCCCCGGACCCGCGAGCCCGGCGGGGGTTGCAACGGGCCGCGAGCCAGGGCCCGCCGCGGACAGGGCCATTCCGGGGCGTTTTCGCGTGCGCGACCTCTATCCCGATCCCCGAAAGGAGTGGAAGCCGCGGCTGTCGCGCTTCCTGCTCGGGCTCGACGCGCGGGTCGATTCGTTCCTGTTCGAGAGCGGCCGCTGGGCGCGCGAGATCTACGAGCGGTTCTCCATGGTCATGGACCGCTTCCACGTCGCGGGCTGGCGGCGCTGGG
>VFQU01002063.1_pt1 | contig 10208 bp, 4 predicted proteins | sample 3512311 | NCBI WGS metagenome assembly VFQU01 (sample SAMN10412377, study PRJNA504923) | tailings metagenome | isolation source: Relicate 3 Philex TSF3 active mining site | place: Philippines: Tuba, Benguet | collected 2017-08-29 | reverse complement strand
AAGCGCGACGGCACCCTGGTGCTGATCGGCGTGCCGGAGCATCCGCACCCGTCGCCGACGGTCGGTCCGCTGATCTTCAAGCGCCGCGCGATCGCCGGCTCGCTGATCGGCGGCATCGCCGAGACGCAGGAGATGCTCGACTTCTGCGCCGAGCACGGCATCGTCGCCGACATCGAGCTGATCGCGGCGAAGCAGATCGACGAGGCCTACGAGCGCATGGTCAAGAGCGACGTGAAGTACCGCTTCGTGATCGACAACGCGACGCTCGCGGCCTGATGCGCCTGGCCGGTCGGGCGCCACGCCGGACCGGCCATGGGTTGCAGAGCCGTGCGCCGCGGCGCATGCAGCGCCGGTTCAAGCCGGCGGCGGCACGGTGCGGACTCAGGTCCGCCACGTCCGAGGTCGCCATGCGCCACACTCTGCTCCGCTTCGGTTCCGGCTTCCGCACGCTGTTCACGGTGCGCCGCGTGCAGGCGGCGCAGATGGTGATCGAGCCCGGCGGACAGGAAGGCGGCGACGACAACCGCCATCGCGGCGCCGACCAGTGGCTGTACGTCGTCTCCGGCACCGGCATCGCGACCGTCGACGGCCGCCGCATTCCGCTGCGTGCGGGACGCCTGCTGGTGATCGAGCGCGGCGAGCGTCATACGATCCGCAATACGGGCCGCACGCCGCTGAAGACATTGAATGTCTATTACCCGCCGGCGTTCGACGGCGACGGCGATCCGAAAGGACCGGGCCGCCGCTAAGGCCGACATCGCCGACATGCGGCCGACGGCGGTCGCCGGCATCCATGCCCGGGGGATGGCGCCCGCCGCCGGCCAGACCGGTGCTGCGCTCAGGCGGTCCGGCGCATGAAGAGGGCCGCGGCGCCGGCACACAGCGCCAGCAGCGCGACCAATCCCTGCCATGACAAGGTCGGCGCCGGCACCGGTGCCGGCAGCGGCGCGCCGGCCGGTGCGACCGTCAGCGAGGTCGTGATCGACGGGCATGGCGATGCCGACTCACGCGCGACGTCGATCGTGACCGCGTAATCGCCGGCAGGAAAGCGGCCGAGCGCATGAAACGGCGGCGGCACGCCGACGAGGCCGCCGAACACGACCTCGATACGGAGCCTGCCCTGCGTCTGCACGACCGATACGACCTGCATGGCCGGCACGCCGACGCCCGGCACATCGAAGCCGATCAGCAGCGGCTCGCCCGCATTCGGCGCGGCCGGCATCCAGCGCACATCGGCGGCGGCCGGACAGGCCGGCGCCTGCGCATGGGCCGCGCCGGGCGCACCGAGCGCCATCAGCACGCAGGCCGAGATTCCCAAACCTTTCATTCGCGTCATCCCTATTCGAACCGGAGCGCCATGATCGGCAGCGCAAGCGCCTGCCTCAATCGGCGCGCGGACATCCGATCCATCGGAGCGTGGCGTCCGTCCCATCGATCGGCACCGGCGCCCTGGCGAGCGGGACGGACGCCGGCGGCCTGCGAAGCGGATCGATCGAACGGCGCGTGCGGCGTACGCCTGACCGTCGGCAACGCCGGCCGTCAGCGACTCCGGGCGTGGGCGTCCAGGCTGTCGGCGATCGCCGTATGTCCGTTCTCGCGCGCGAGTGCCGCCGCGGCGCCGTCGCATGCGGACGGGTCGGCGCCGTGCTCGAGCAGGTATGCGACGACGTCGGCATGGCCGTTCTGTGCGGCCAGCGCGAGGGCGGCGTGCTCGCGCGGGGCGACGTCGACGCCGTGCTCGACCAGGAAGCGCACGATCGGCAAGCGGCCGTCGCGCGCGGCCACGACCAGCGCGCCGCCGTGCTCGGCGTCGAGCGGGACGCCGGACTCGGCGAGATAGCGCAGCACGTCCAGATGACCCTTGGCGGCGGCGACCGCCACCATCGCGCCGCCGCGCGCGGCGAGATCGGCGCCGGCGGCGTGCAGCAGGCGCACGACCGCCAGGTGGCCGTTCTGCACCGCCATGCCGGTCGCGTATTCGTCCTTGGCATGGACGTCGCAACCGTGCGCGAGCAGCTCGCGCACGACGTCGGCATGGCCCTGCTCGGCGGCGAGACGGAACGGACGGCAATCCTCGACCTGCGGATCGGCACCATGCGCGAGCAGCCAGCGCACGACCGTCAGATGGCCTTCCTGCGCAGCCAGCCGCAGCGCCTCCTGCTCGCCGGCGTCGATGCGCGCGCCGGCGTCGACCAGCTCGCGCACGGCGTCGAGATCGCCGTGCGCGGCGGCACCGGCCAGGGCGTAGTCGAGTCTGTCGTTCAAAATGTGGTGAAGGCCGGTTTGATCGCCGTGATCGCCTGCGGCGGGCCCGCGCGCGACAGTGCGCCCATGGCGGCTCCGGAGGTCTGATTGACGAAGCTGTTGATCGGGCCCTGGTTCTCGGGCATGCCTTCGCGGATGGTCAGACCGCCCTGGATGCGCGTCAAGAACTCGTCGACGTCCTGATTCGCGAAGTGCTTGCGCAGCACCGCGAGCGCAGCGCGGATCGACTTGGGCGGCGTCGACGCGGTGCCGAACTTGTTCTGCCACTGGTAGCGCACCCATTGGGAACTGGCGGTCTTGGTCGGATTGGTGACGCGGGTCCGAGCGGTGACCTTGCCGCTCTTGATGATCTTGTTGGCATTGCGCGCCTTCAAGCGGATGTCGCGCTGGATCGCCTGGTAGTCGGCCTTGACCGGATAGCGGCGCTGCAGTTCGGTGACGTTCCACTCCTCGGTGACGACGCCGTAGGGGTCGATGCGCGCGCGGCACACGCCCGGCTTCTTGCTCGGATTGTGGACCAGCGCGCCGTCCGCGCCGACTCGGTAGGTGTGCGTGCCCTCGACCTCGAAGTTGAAGACGCGCGTGGGCGCCTGCGCCTGGTAGGTCGATACCGACGCGACCTCGATCGCCTGGCCGTCGGCGCCGTCGAGCAGCGAGCCGGCACCGAGGTCCTTGGCCGGGATCCAGCCGCGCTGGTGGCCGCGGAACGCGTGGTCGGGCGTCGTCGTGATGCGCTCGCCGCCGGCGAGCGTGATCTGCACGAGGACGTCGGTCTCGCGGCGCACCAGCTCGGAGACGGTGCCGTCGGCATCGACGCCGGCCGGCACGTCGCGGCCGGCGACGCGATCGCCGACCGCGATCGACTCGATCGGCCGGACCTGACCGCCGGCCCCGATCACCGGTGTGCCGGCGACGAAGCTGGCGCTGCAGACGTCGCCGGCGAGGTCGTCGGCCGCGCCGCTCTCGCGCCGCGCCGCCGAGGCGGCACTCTCCTCCAGGCCTTCGGCCGCGGCACCGCTGCGCCGCGCGAACTGCGAGGCGATGCCGCCCATCGCCTCGCCGGCGACTGCGAATGCGGCGCTCCACAGCGCACCCTCGCCGGCGGCCTGCAGTACGTCCTTGGCACTGCCGCCGCCGAGCGCGGTGAACGCGGCATTCTCGCCGGCGCCGACCAGCACCTGGCCGCCGATGCCGACCGCGACGCCGGCCGCCTCGGCTGCGAGGCCGCCGGACGCGCCGATCGCGACGCCGGCCTCGACCGCCAGACCGCCCGCGGCGGCACCGACCGCACCGATCGCCGCACCGGCCGCGAGTCCGGCATAGGTCTTGCCGGATCGCCAGTTCCAGTTCAGCGGGTTCATGTCGTGGTTGACGGTGGCGCCGCCGAAGTACGCGCCGACGACCGCGCCGATGATCATCGCGACCGCGAATGCGAAATCGCCGTCGGGGTCGATCGCCGAGACCGGGTTGTTGCCGGCGTAGAGATACGGACTCGTGAACTGGCCGACCGGGTCGGGCGAGATGAAGCGGCCGAGCGCCGGCGCGTAGTAGCGCACGCCCATGTGGTAGAGCGCGGTGGTCGGATCCCATTCGCTGCCGACGAACTTCGCCCGGAAGTTGTCGACGCCGCTGCTGTTCGGCTGGTCGATCGCGCCGTCGGGCGTATAGGCGACGGTCGCGGTGACGTTGCCGCTCGGGTCGGTCACCAGCACCGTGCTCTCGAGCGCGTTGGGCAGGAAGAACAGCGAGCCCGCGGTCGGCACGCCGGCGCCGTTCGCGCCGGGCAGCAGGGCCGCATAGGCCGGCGGCGGACTGCCGAGCAGAAAGCACAGCAGTACCAGCGGCGTGCTCCACCGGTAGAACGGACGGACCGGCTCGACGCCGGGGCGGCTGCGCGTGGCGCGTACGTAGAACAGGCCGAGCGCGGCGAACAGCAGGCCGGTGCCGAACGGTGCCGCGGCGCGGCCGGCGGCGGCGAGCTCGGCGCGCAGGCCGTGCACGGCCGAGAGCGTGCGGCCCTTCAGCGTGCGCGGGCCGTACAGATCGCGCAGCGCGGCCTGCGTCGCGGCGCCGCCGTCGTTGCCCTTGCCGTCGGCGGTGATCGCGGCGATCGGCGTGACCGTGCCGGGTACGTAGACGGTGTGCTGGAACGTGCCGTCACCGCGGTCGACGACCTCGAACTGGCTGGTCACGCGCCAGGTCTTCTGCGCGTCGCCGATGCGCTGGTAGAACACGCGCCGGCCGCTGGCGTCGTAGGCGGCGTAGCCGGACTCGGTCTGGCCGTCGGCGCTGCGGTCGACCTGCACGAGCAGGCCGCCGGCATCGTAGGTGTACGCGAAGGCGGTGCCGCCGTCGGTCTGAGTCTTGAGGTTGCCGTTGGCGTAGTAGTCCAGCGTGGCGCCGGCCGAGGTCGCGGTCAGCCAGTCCTTGCCGGCGGCATAGGTCATCGTGACGCCGGCCTTGTCCGACACGTTGCCGAGCGCGTCGTAGGCATAGTCCTGCGTGCCGTAGGCGCCGCTGGCCCGGGTCAGGAACTCCATCTGCGCATTGGCCGGCTGCGTGTCGTAGCGATAGGCCTCGCTGCCGCCGGCGTTCTGCTGGTCGGTGATGCCGGTCAGCGAGTTGAGCGGATTCCAGGTGTAGCCGCGCGCATACAGCGTGCCGGCGGTATTGCTCGCGCGCGTGGTCTGCAGCTGCGAGAACGAGGTGCCGATCGGGAAGTAGGCGTTCTCGACCGTGACGCCGGAACGCTCGTAGCGGATGCGCTGCGCCTGGCCGAGCGCGGTGTAGGCCTCGTAGGCCGCATAGGTGACCGCGCTGCCGCCGCCGACCGGCGTCAGCGCGACGCTGCCGGTGGTCGCCTCGGTGAGGTAGCTCATCGACAGCACCTCGCCGCTCGGATAGGTCGCGGTGCTGAGGCGGCCGAGCGGGTCGTAGCTCGATCCGTAGACGTAGGTCTCGCCGCCGAGCGTCATCGTGCCGGCCTTGGCCTGGCCGTACGCGGTATAGCCGTAGGTGTAGGCGAACGCGCCGGCCGCGCCCTGGTTCATCTGCACGCCGGTCAGGTTGCCCAGGCCATTGGCATAGGTCGGATCGTCGTAGACGTAGACCGCCGAGGCGGCGCCGCCGGCATAGGTCATCGTGCGCTGGCGCAGCCGGCCCATGCCGTCGTAGTCGGGATAGGCGATCACATTGCCGGCGCCGTCGACGATCTGGCGCAGCGTGCCGGTGGCATCGAACGTCCAGCTCGACGTGCCGGTGTTGCTGCTGGTCAGCGTGCGCTGGCGGCCGATCGAGTCGTAGGCGATCGTGGTCAGGCGCGCCTCGGGCGCGGTCGTCACCGAGAGGATCTGGCCGAGCGGATCGCGCGCGTAGGTGGTCGTCGCGCCGTTCGGTGCGACCGCCTGCTCGACCAGGCCGCGGCCGCTGAGGTAGGTGATCTCGGTCTGCGCCTCGGGCGTGCCGAACGCATTGGTCCGCGTGATCTTGCGGCCGCCATCGGCGTAGTCGATCTTGTGCTGGACGCCGGCCGGATCGGTCGACAGCATCGGCCGGTTGTAGACGTCGTACTCGATCGTCGTCGTCGGCGCCGGATCGCCGCTGTAGTACGGCACGGTCATCGTGTGCACGCGGCCCTGCGCGTCGAAACCGGTGTCGACCAGCACGCGGGTCGCCTGGCCGTCCTTCACGCCGTAGCGCTCGCTGCGGTAGACGCGGTCGAGGCCGTCGTAGTACTGGCGATCCCAGTACCAGGTGGTCTGGTCGTCGACGTTCCAGGCCGGTCGCTGCTGGGTCTGCAGGTAATAGGCGCCTCCTGATGCCGCCCAGCCGGTCGTCACCAGCAGGGTCTGCTGGCCCTGATCGTCCGGACCGTAGACACGCACCGGGCGGCCGAAGCCGTCGATCTCCTGCGAAGTGACGTTGCCGTTGGGATCGGTGGTCGCGATCAACACGCCGAACGCCGGCTCGTAGCCGGTCCGCGTGGTCAGCTGGTAGCTGCCGCCGCCGTCGCGCGTGAGCGTCGGCGAGGTGATCGTCGTGCGGAACGCATGATAGGTGGCATCGTAGGCGTAGGTGGTCGTATCGCCGGCGGCATTGGTCGCGCTGAGAATGTTGCCGTAGGCGTCGAATCCGAAGCGGTCGGTCAGGAACACCGCATGCGTATCGTCGTAGCGCGACGAGGCGACGAGATTCATGTTGGCGTCGTAGGCCTTCTGGCTCCAGCGCAGGTCGACCGCCGGATCCCAGGTGATCGCGGCCGGGTCGGGCGCGTCGAGGAAGGCGCGGCAGCCGGCCAGCGTGCGGTCGACCTTGGTCTGCAGCTCGTAGCCGTAGCGGCCGGTCGCCGCATCGTTGTGGTAGCGCACGCAGGTGTAGAGGTCGTCGTCGCCGATCGACGCGTCACCGAGCTCGGCGGTCAGCGCGGCATTGCCGTAGGCGTCGTACTGGTACTGGGTCTGCAGCGTGTAGTCGGCGCTGCCGGCGGTGTACTGCGTCATCGTCTCGCTGGCGCGCAGCGGCTGACGGACGCCGAGCGCCTGCAGCGCCTGCTGGGCGGCATCGACGTAGGTGTAGACACTGCGCGCGAGCAGCGTGCCGGCGCCGTCGAGCGCCGCGCTCGAGGCGACCATGCCGGCGAACGGATAGGTCTGGTCGTAGGTGGATTTGGCGGCACGCCCGCCGGCGACGTCGGTCATCGTCACGTCGGAGAAGCCGAGCCAGCCGTAGCCGAGCGCGTCGACGAGACCGCCCGCGTAGGTGTAGGTGTACCGGTAGCTCTGGCCGCGGCCGTCGCCGTTGACGTAGGCCGACACCACGATCATCGAGCCGTCGACGTTGCGGGTCGGATAGGCCGGCGGGCCGGCCGGCGTGTAGAGGCCGGCCGTCAGTGCCTCGTACTCGACCTCGACGGTACCGCCGAAGCCGTTGGTCACGCGCTGCAGCAGGTCCGAGAACGGCCCGTTCGCGAGCTGCACGCCGAGCGCGCACTGGCTCAGCGCGCCGCCGGTTTCCAGCGTGCAGACGCTGTCGACGAAGTCGGTCACGCCGTCGCCGTTGACGTCCTGGTACTCGGCATTGGCGTAGGTGCCGCCGTCGAGGACGCGGAACATCGCTTTCGGCAGGTTCTTGCCCATCGCGCTGAAACCGGTGCCGCTGCCGAGATAGAGCGCGACATCCTCGGTGCCGTCGCTCCACTGCGTCGCGCGCGAGTAGCGCGTGGTGCCGTCGCCGTTCCAGTTGGTCAGCATGCCCTGCACGTAGGACACGCCGTCGAGGATCGAGTACAGCGGACCGGGCAGCCTGAAACCGGCCGGCGTGTAGCCGCCGCCGGTGCCGAGATGGACGTCGAGCAGCCGCTCGCCGCTTGCGGTCAGCTCGGTCGCGCGCGAGTAATCGGGGATGCCGTCGCCGTTGATGTCGACCAGGGCGCCGCTCGCGAGCGCGCGGCCGTTGACGATCCAGATCATCTGGCCCGGCAGGTCGTAGGCGTAGTGGAACGTGAAGTCCGGACTCTGGCCGAGGAAGACGCGCAGGTCCTGGCTGCCGGCGTCGGCATTGACCGTCGCGGCCGAGTAGTCGGCCAGGCCGTCGCCGTTGAGGTCGCGCAGGATGCCGGCATCGCGCGAACCGGTCGCGTCGATCGCGAACAGCGGCCCCGGGAGCTGGGTGCCGGTCGCCATGAAGCCGGTGCCGGTGCCCTGGTACAGATCGAGCATCGTCTCGCCGGTCGCCAGCAGCACGGTCGCGCGCGAGTAGTCCGGAATGCCGTCGCCGTTGACGTCCTCGAGCACGCCGCTGTCCATCGTGCGGCCGTTGACCTGCCAGAACAGCGGCCCCGGCAACTGGTAGTCGGCCTGCTGGACGAAGCCGCTGCCGCTGCCGAGATGGACCGTGTAGTCGGTGGTGCCGGCATCGTCGTTGCGCAGCGCCGGCGAGAAATCGAGGATGCCGTCGCCGTTGATGTCCTGCAGCACGCCGGTCTGCACGACGGCCTCGCTGGTGACGCGCCAGATCGGTCCCGGCAGCGAATAGGACGCGAGCTCGAAGCTGCCGTCGCTGCGGCCGAGGTAGACCGACAGATCGCGGTTGCCGTCGACGAACTCGACCGCCTTGGAGTAGTCGGCCAGTCCGTCGCCGTTGAAATCCATCATCACGCCGAACGGATAGAGCTGCCCGTCGAGGATCACGTAGGTGGGGCCGGGCAGCTGCGTCGTCGGCGCCGCGAACGTGGTCGGGTCGGTGTACCAGTCGAACGTGCTCGGCGGCCAGCACACGGCGGCGGCATCGCACAGCGTGACGCTCTGCAGGCGCGAGCGCCGCGTGGTCGGGCTCGCCGCGTACGCGAACCGGTAGCGCAGCACGTCCGACGCCGTGCCGTCCTGCACGACCGAGGTCGTGATCGCGGTCAGCCGCTGCGAGATCAGCACCTGCGATCCGGCCAGGAAGCGCTTGACGACGTCGTCGCGCGACTCGTAGTCGAAGCGCACCGAGCGCTGCGCCGAGAGTCCGGCCGCGGCATTGCTCGTGTAGTCGATGCGCTGCGGGTAGTACTCGCCGTTGCTCGCGTCGTTGACGTAGACGACGCCGACCGCGTTGCCGTTCAGATCGGTGCGCGTGTCGATCGACCAGGTCCGCACGGCGCCGTCGCCGCGCCCCTGAGCGAGGATGCGCGAGCCGGTCGCGCCGGTCGTGGCGCCGAAGCTCAGCGCATTGCCGTCCTTGTCGGTGCCGGTGAACGAGCACGGCCCCGAGCCGCAGCTGCCGTGCGAGGTCAGCACGGTCCAGGTCTCGATCTCGGTATGGTAGACGGTGCCGTCGGCGCCGTAGCTGCCGGACGTCGCGATCAGCCGGCGACCGTCCAGGCAGTAGCGGTCACGCGGCCCGTAATCGACGCCGGCCTTGAAGCCGTCGGTGCGGTAGTTGGCGCCGCAGCGCGTGATCGCCGAGATGCCGTTCAGCGCGAACCCCATGCCGAGGTAGCCGTTGCTGCGGTGGCTGTCGTAGCTGATCTGCAATGACGGCGCTACGCCGCCGGTGCCCGGCGGCACCTGCACCTGCAGCGTCCAGGTCGCCGCGCCGTTGCCGTCGACACCGAAGCTGCCCGGCAGCGTGCCGACCGGTTGCGAGGGGGCGAGGTTCGGTGCGCGCGTTTCGACGCGGGCGGCGGCGACCGGCGGATGGCCGGACGCGATCAGCAACGTGCACAGCAGTGCGGCGACGGCCGGCCACAGACGCAGGACATCAGCACAGGCGATACGCGGATGAGACATGGTCGGCCCCCTTCTCCCTAGGTGGTCGGGCGCGGTGTCTGCGCGACGCGGCGTCCGGTGTCATTGTCCTTAATGCGCAATGTATAAAAGCAATCATGTTTCACAATGTCAATCTGTGTAATCTGTCTCAATCGGACTTCGCCGCCGGACTGGCGGTATTCACAGGGAGTAAAAGGACGATGATCCAGCAACAGATATTCGTATGCGGCGATGGTCTGCTGTCGCACCCGGTCAGCTATCTGTTTCATCTCGGGGAGGAGACGCCGCGCGGCCGACCGGACAAGGCGGCGCTGGACAAGACCCGGTTGATCGTGGCGGACTGCCGAACGACCGAGGCGGCGCAGACGGCCGAATGGGTCGGTCAGAGCCTGAAGGCCGACCGGCCGATCCTGCTGCTGTGCCCGAGCCCGGATACGCTGGCGGCGCTGCGCGGCATCGTCGGCATCCTGCCGCAACGCAGCGTCGCCGCCCTGCTGATCAGTGCCCACCGCAATGCCTCGGGCCTGACCGACTTCCGCGTCGAGGCACTGGAGTATTCGGCCGTCGCGGCCGGTGCGACGGCCGCCGACGCACCGAGCCGGGCCGCGCGGGAACACGACCGCACGCCGACCGACGACGCCGCGATCGCGTGCGCCTGCATCGACTTCGCTTCGCTCGGCAGCGCGTTCGTCG
>VFQU01002062.1_pt1 | contig 10213 bp, 8 predicted proteins | sample 3512311 | NCBI WGS metagenome assembly VFQU01 (sample SAMN10412377, study PRJNA504923) | tailings metagenome | isolation source: Relicate 3 Philex TSF3 active mining site | place: Philippines: Tuba, Benguet | collected 2017-08-29 | reverse complement strand
CGGCAAGGATCAGGAGGCCATCGCCACCTTCGGCCGGTCGATCGCCATCAAGCCCACCGCCTACGCCCACGCCTGGCGGGGCCGGGCCTATGTCCGGACCAAGCGCAACGCCGAGGCGCTGGCCGACTTCACCACGGCCGGCGAACTCGACCCCGCCTGGGCCTTCCCTCACTATCATCGCGGCAACCTCCTGGCGGACACCAAACGCCCGGGCGAGGCGATCGCGGCCTACGACAAGGCGATTGAACTGGATCCGAAATGGGCCCCGCCGCTGGTCGAGCGCGGCAAGGTGCGCGAGAAGAACGGCCAGGCCGCCGGCGCCCTTGCGGACTTCAACAAGGCCATCGAGCTGAGCCCCCAGTGGGCCGGCGCCTGGATCGCCCGCTCCAACTTCAACCAGGAGCGCGGGCGCTATGCCGAAAGCATGGCCGACGCCCGCCAGATCCTGACCTTCGACCCCAAGTATGCCGCCGCCTGGAACAACATCGGCTACGGCCTCTATCAGGCCAAGGACTATCCAGGCGCGCTGAACGCCTACAATCAGGCGCTGACCCTCAATCCGAAGATGCAGCCCTCGCTGTTCTGGAAGGCCCGGACGCTTTCCGACCTCAAGCGCTACCGCGAAGCGGTCGACACCTACACCGCGTTGCTCGCGGTCAATCCCAACTACGCCTGGGCCAGGGCCAACCGCGGCATGCTGCGCTTCGACCTGAAGGAGTATCCTGGCGCCTATGACGACCTGGCCTGGTCCATCGAGAAGTTGCCGTCCTACACCGATGCCTGGGGCGTTCTGCTGCTGATCAGCCAGAATGCCGGCTACAGCGTCGGAGAAACCGCCGTTCGCATCGACAAGGCCTCCGAGAAGGCGCCGGGCCTGGCCGGTCCCCTGTTCGCCAAGTCCGTGATGGCCAGCATGATCGGCGACACGGCGCTGAGCCGGGCCTTCTACGACCAGGCCATCCAGCTTGACCCCAGGAGCCCCTACCTCAAGGCGTGGGGAGAACTGCAGCGGTTCTGAGCGGCGCGCCTCGCCCGGCGGATCAGTAGCGGACCGTTCCGCCGACCACGAGGCCTTCGCCCCGACCATCGCCCGACAGATCGAAGTCATAGGCGAGCCACAGGTCGAGATACGAGGCCGGCGCGCTGTACTCCCCTTCACGGAACCAGTGCCGCCAGGCGACTCCGGGGCCGATCGTCACCAGGGTCTCGTCGGCGCGGCGACTGTCGTAGCCGACCCGAAGCGCGGCATAGGGCGTGACCATGTCATTGCGCCCCGCCCGCCAGGTCCAGCCGGCCCGTGCTTCGCCGACGCCCAGCGTCTGCTCATCCCCGACGATGTAGGCGAGGTCGCCATAGAGGCGCCAGGACGGCCAGGACGAGCGGTCGAACCGCAGGTCGCCGCCATCTTCGGCCGACCACGACGCCCGCAGCATCGTGTCGTCGCGCGCAAGGTCGCCCAGGGCGACCATCCGGCTCCCCTCCAGCACCAGATTGGTGTCGCGGAACGGTCGCCAGCGCACTCCGACCCAGCCCTGGGCCGTGCGCGACCCGCTGGGCCAACCCCCTTCGGCGTCGAGCACCCCGTAGGCGCGGGCGAACAGGTCTAGCGGCCGGCCGTCGTTGTCGCCGCTGACGCGCCAATAGGCCTCGATCCCCGCCTGGGTCACGCGCGGCGCCGAACCGGTCGCGCCGACGTCGACGCCGGCCGCGCCCTGGCCAACGGTGAAGACCGCCCCCCAGCGCCGCTCGAGCGTCTCCACCTCGCGGCGGATTTCGTGTTCGCGCTGCGGGTCCAGGGTGAACTCTCCGGCGCGCGCGCTGTCCAGGCCCCGCCTGAACCAGAAGATGGCGTCGCCCTCCCGGCCGAGGCGCCGGGCGCTGTAGCCGGCATCGAGCGCGACCCGCCCCCGGATGGGCTGCGCGCCATCGGCGAGGCGGAAGAGGTCCTGCGCCACGCGGTCGTCGCCGACCGCGATCGCCAGCATCGCGGTGTCCAGCGGCGCATGACCGGCAAGCTGGCCCTCCCGCCAGGCCAGGTCGAACGCCGCCTGCGCCTCCGCCCGGCGGTCAAGTTCGACCAGCCCCAGGATACGCGCCCGTATCAGATAGGCCCGCGCGGCGGGGTCGGTCGCCAGCGGCGCGGCCCGGCCATAGGCGCCCACCGCATCGGCCTTGCGGCCTGCGCCCTCGGCCGCCTGCGCCAACCGCGTCTGGACCCGGTAGTCAGCCAGGCCGGCGACCGGCGAGAGCGCATCGAACGCCTCCCCGGCCCGGCCTTCCGCCAGCAGGGCGTCGACCAGCAACAGCCGCCAGTCCAGGTTCGACGGATCGCCGGCTACGGCTCGCCGCGCCGGCTCGATCGCCCCGGCGGCGTCGCCGTCCCCGAAGAGGCGATAGGCGAGGGTCGCGTCCTCGAACGGGCCGGACTGTCCGGCGCGTTCCCCGACCGGCTGTTGCGCCGAAACGGCGGGGGCGTGGAGCCCGGAAAAGCCGGCGATCAGGGCCAGCAGGGAGACAGCGTGTTTCATGGCTTCGATCCTGGATCAGGTGGCTGAAACGAGAGACCGAGCCTGCCGCGCCTGCAGGGCGCGCAGGGACGAGAGAAGTTCGGTCTGGATGGCGGCGGCGTCAGGCTGCATCGCCAGGGCGGCGGCGAGCGCCGTGGGCGTCAGCTGTCCCTGCGAAACCAGCACCTCGCCCAGCAACTGCCCGGTCTCACGGGCGACCGGGAGGGCCGCCGACAGCGCCTCGTGCGAGATCAGGCCCTGGCGAACCAGGATGTCGCCCAGCCGCGCATAGCCGCGACGCGCCGACCGCCAGAGCTCCGTTTCATCGGCGGCGTCGATCATCCCGGCCAACCTCGCCGCTCCTGTCGCGCGGGCGGCGTCATCGAAGCGATCGCCCGACCAGGCGAACCGGACGCCAAAGGCGATGTCGCTCAGCGGCGCGAACATCATGCGCGCCGTTCTGACCCCCGCCTGCGCCAGGACCCTGTCCAGCCCCGCCCTGTCATCGGGCGTCAGGGGCTCGGCCAAGGCGATATCGGCCGATGCGCCCTGAAGATGGACGGGAACCGCGCCGTATCGAGCCGCCTGGGCGGCGGTCAGAAGGTCGAGGGCGGCGGGCTCGACGCGGAGCGGGTCGAACGAGGTCGCGTAGGCCTCGCCCGCCTCGGCGAAGGCCTCGGCCAGATGCTCCTCTTCCACGACGCCCCGGTCCAGAAGCAGCAGCCCGAGCGGCCGATGGCCCTGCTTCTGGGCCTCGAGGGCGGCGTCCAGTTCGGCCTCGCCCAGGTGGTTCCAGAAGCGCAGCACCTCGCCCAGCCGGCCCCGGCCCTGTTGCAGCTCGCTGAGCGAGGGGTAGCTGTGCTGGGTCTTGTCCCAGGCGATGGGCCGACGCGTGACCAGGTGGCTCAGATACTGGCGACTGGCGCGCCAGAAGGCGCCGAAAGAGATGATGTTCGAGATCACGATCCGCACCGGCGCGAGCAGGGCGTGGCGCGGGCCGTGGTTGATCAGGGTGAACCAGGCCCGGTGCGCCATCCGGTTGACCAGGAAGGCGAAGTTGATGCCGACGAGGGTCCACACCCAGGCCTGGTCGATCAACGGCGGCAGCACGGCGGCCTGCGGCCAAACCAGGGTGACGGCGAGGTAGCCCATCACCTGGATGACGATGAAATAGCCGAACATGCCGACCGGGGCGGTGAACAGCGCCTTGCGGTCGCGGAACAGGTAGTAGCGGTTCATCAGGCCGCCGAACCAGCCGAGCTGGGCCCAGCCCATGATCGAGATGCCCAGCATCCACCGGGCCTTCTGCCGCACGCTGGTCTGCAGGCGGTCGGGGAAGAACTCCTTGGTCGCCACCAGCTCGCGCCGCATGTACTCGACCTCGCCCTTGCGGAACCAGGCCTTGCGCCGGCGCGGGACGCGCGCTTGGAAGCGGACGAAGCGGGAGTGGAACCCCATGGCGCTCAGCCGGTGGGCCACGTCGTAGTCTTCGGTCAGGCTGTCGGTGTTGAACGGCTGTCCGTCCTTCTCTGCGACCAGCGCCAGCATCGCCTCGCGGCTGAACGCCGTGGCGACGCCGGCCGACGGCGTCATGCCCGACAGGGCGGACCGCACCGGCAGGTCCTTGGTGTGGAACTCGGCGAACTCGTCCATGTAGTGGCAGGCGACGAACTGGTTCCAGCGGCGGTCCATCGACATCACCGGCAGCTGGATCATCGCCGCGTCCTCGATGAACCAGTTGACCGTCTTCAGCCCGTAGGGATGAACCACATCCTCGGCGTCGTGCATCAGGATGACGTCGAACCGCTCTCCCGTCCTCTGCTCGTGCAGCAGGATGTTCTGGATCAACCAGTTCAGGCAGTCGGCTTTGCTGGTCGGGCCGTCGTGCGGGACCTCGGCGCGATGCACGTTGGGAAAGCGCTGGCGCACCTTCTCCACCTCGCGACGGGTGTCGGGGTCGTTCGCATAGACCCCGACGAAGATGTGATAGCGGTCGCGATCGTAGTCGAACGTCTTGTGGGTGTTGGCCACCATGCTGGCGATGACGTCATCCTCGCGCCAGGCCGGCACCATGATGGCGATGCGCTTCTGTGGGATGCGCTCGACCCACTTCTGCTTTGGCGGATAGTCCCAGACATTGACGATCCGGACGACGACCCCGACCCAGTAGGCCAGGTCGATCACCAGGTCGTCGATCGAGGAGATCAGGATCAGAACAGCCGTCACCAGGATGGCCCAGCGCAGGAACACCCAGTAGGCCGTCAGCGCATCGAAGGCCGACTGGCCGGTGACGCCCCGGGCGGCCAGCCAGGCGCCAATGGCGTCCGGCATGGCCAGGATGGGAGCAATGTCGATAGCGAGGACGTCGGGAGTCATAGCGGTCAGACCGCGGCCCTGATCTGGGCCTGGGAGCCCCGGGCGATCGTCATGGCGTCCAGCACATCGACAATGCGGCGCGCGGCGTAGCCGTCGCCGAACGGGCTGGCCGCGCGCGACATGACCTGCCGTTCGGCCTCGCTGGAGAGCAGGCGCAGGCTCTCCCTGACGATCACGTCCTCGCTGCCGCCCACGAGGCGGGCGGTTCCGGCCTCGACCGCCTCCATCCGCTCGGTGGACTCGCGAAGAACCAGCACCGGCACGCCGAAGACCGGAGCCTCCTCCTGGACACCGCCGGAGTCCGACAGCACCAGGGTGGCGTTTCTCAGGTGGGCGAGGAACGAGGGATAGTCGAGCGGTCCGATCACCCGGATCCGCGCCTGCCCCTCCAGCCGCTGCATCACCCTGGCGCGCAAGGCGGGGTTGGCGTGGGCGACGAAGACGATCTCGACGTCCGGCGCCGCGTCGCGGATCCGCAGAAGGGCCGACAGCGTCTCGTCCAGCGCGGCCTCCCAGTTCTCGCGGCGGTGCAGCGTCACCAGCACACGACGCAGCCCGTCCGTCAGCGGTTCCGCCGCCAGGTGGGCCGCCGTCAGGCGGACGCTGTCGATGCCGGTGTTGCCGGTGACATGGATGGCCTCCTCGGCGACGCCCGCCCGCAGAAGGTTGGACCGCGCCCCTCCCGTGGGGGCGAAATGCACCGCCGCCAGCTGGCCGACGACGCAACGCCAGCCTTCTTCCGGAAACGGCCGGTCGAGATCGAAGGTCCGCAGACCCGCCTCGACGTGCCCGATGGGAATGCGGCGCGCGAATGCGGCCATAGCGCCGGCGGCGGTGCTGGACGTATCGCCCTGCACCAGGACGAGATCGGGCTCCAGCCTGCCGAAGGCGTCGTCCAGCCGGTCCATCACCTGGGCGAAGCGACCGCCCAGCGTACGCTCCGGCGCCGGCGGCTCCAGCCGCACGTCCGGCGTCACCCCCATGATGTCGAGCGTCTGGACGTTCAGCGACGCTTGCTGCTCGGTGGAAATCCATATGGACTCGTATGCGGACCTTGCCCGCAGTTCCGCATGGACAGGTGCGAGCTTGACCACCTCAGGTCTTGTGCCCGCGACGATCGCGATTTTCATGTTCAGCCCCAAAAACGGCTCCATGCCGTCCGGTGCTGTGTCGCAGGGCCCCTGTGCATCGAACCTGAAGTGGGCGTTGCCGGCCGTTCATCTTGCCTCTCGCCCGTCCCGCGCGATTATTCGGTCCGGCTGTCGGGGCGGGCGAGGTTGGCGCGTCCTTGGGGCATGAGCGGCCGAACACGGCCGGAGGAGGACGCCATGAAGGTTACCCAGCATCTGTGGTTCGAGAAGGACATGGAGGCGGCGGTCCGCTTCTATACGGACCTTGTTCCCGGCTCGAAGCGCATCGGCGGATCGGCGGTGATGGCCGACAATCCGTCGGGCCCGGCCGGCAGCGTGCGGATCGCCGAGTTCACGATCGGCGACCAGAACTACATGGCCATCGAGGCCGGTCCGCTGGACCCCTTCAACCACAGCTTCTCGATCATGGTCGAATGCGACACCCAGGCCGAGATCGACCGCCTGTGGGACGCCCTGTGCGACGGTGGGACCACCGAGCAGTGCGGCTGGGTGAGAGACCGCTGGGGCCTCTGCTGGCAGATCGCGCCCAGACGGCTTGGCGAACTGATGAAGCACCCCGACCCGGCCGTGGTGCGACGCGTGACCGAGCAGATGATGACCATGATCAAGCTAGACATCGCCCCGCTGGAGGCCGCCGCCGCCGGCTGATCGCTCAGTCGTCCATAAGCAGCACCACCTTGACGCAGTCGCCGTGGTGCTGCGCGGCGATGGCCTCGTTGATCTGTGCGAACGGGAACGTCCTGATCATGCGGTCGAAGGGCAGCTCGCCGCGGCGGTAGTGCTCCATCAACTGCGGCAGGAAGACATCGGGGTCGCTGTCGCCCTCGATGATGCCCTTGATGGTATGGCCGAAGGTCATGATCGTGTTGACCTCGCCGGGCGTCGGCGTGCCCGGAGGGGCGATGCCGACGATGCCGAACACGCCCTTGGACGCCAGCGCGCCCATCACCGCCTGCTGCACGGCGGGAACACCGGTGGTGTCGAAGGCGTAGTCGACGCCCTGGGGCAGGATTCCGCGCACTGCCGCAGCCAGGTCGGGCGCCTCGGCGGGATCGATCACATGGGTGGCGCCGAATTCGGTCGCCAGCGCCCGACGCGCTGCGTGGGGTTCGACCAGGATGATGGTGGCGCAGCCCTGGATGCGGGCGCCCATGACCGCGCTGAGCCCCACCGGACCGCCGCCGGTGATCAGCAGGCTTGAGCCCGCCTCACACGCCAGCGATCGCATCACCCCGCCGGCGCCCGTCTGGATGCCGCAGCCGAGCGGGCCGATGAGCTCCAGCGGGATATCCTCGGGAACCTTGACCAGGTTGCGCTCATAGACCAGGGCCCGGGTGGCGAAGGACGACTGGCCGAAGAAGTTGCCGGCCACCGCCGTCTCGCCTTCCCGCAGCGTGCGCGAGCCGTCGGTGCGCATGCCGGCGTAGTTCAGCATCGGCATGGTCTCGCAATAGGCCGCGTCCCCACGATCACAGCGCGAGCAATGGCCGCACGAGCGGAAGGTCAGCGCCACCCGGTCGCCGGGCGCCACCTTGGTCACCGCCGCTCCGACCGCTTCGACGATGCCCGAGCCCTCGTGGCCGAGCACGGCCGGCGGCGGGATCATCTGGCCTTCCTTGAACACGATGTCGGTATGGCAGACGCCGACGCCGACGATCCGCACCAGGACCTCGTCCTCTCGCGGATCGTCCAGCACCAGCTGGCGCATCTCGAAGGGCTTGCCGGTTCCGACAGCCACGGCGGCCAGTACGTCCATCCTAGAACCTCCCACGCCGCGTCCAGGCCGGCTTTGCGGCATCAGACGCGGTTGCCGCGCGGGTCAGTCAAGGAAGGTCGAGACCCCGCGCCTCAGCCGCGGTCGTGACGGCCCTCGGCAATTTCCTCGATCATCTTGGCGCAGAAGGCCGGCAGGTCGTCGGGATTGCGCGAGGTGACGAGGCCCTTGTCCACCACCACCTCCTCGTCCACCCAGTCGGCCCCGGCGTTGCGCAGGTCCGCCTCCAGCGACGGCCAGGACGTCATGCGCCGGCCCTGGACCGCCTCGGCGTTGATCAGCGTCCAGGGACCATGACAGATCGCGGCGATCGGCTTGTCCGCCTCGGCGAAGGCGCGGATGAAGGCGATCGCCTCGTCCTCGAGCCGCAAGGCGTCGGGGTTGATCACCCCGCCCGGCAGGACGATGGCGTCATAGTCACGCGGACTGGCCGAGGCCAGCGCCCGGTCGACCCGCACCTTGTCGCCCTTGTCGTGGTGGTTGAAGCCCTGGATCTCGCCGTCCTTCGGCGCGATCACCTCGACCTGCGCGCCCGCCGCCCTCAGCGCGGCCACCGGCTTTTCCAGTTCGACCTGCTCGAACCCGTCCGTCGCCAGAACCGCGACCTTCTTTCCCTCAAGTCTGGCCTGAGCCATCCGATACACTCCTCTACTCGGTGGATGTCGCATCAGAACCGGCGAGAGGGGTCGGCTGTTCCCGTCACTCGGCCGGGTGGTGGCGAAGACGCGCCGACAGCGCCGCCAGCTCGGGGCCTTCCGCCGCCGCCGCCAGCCGCGCCTGCAGGGCGCGATAGCCGTCCAGGACCTCCCGCCCCAGCGGCGTCAGCCTCGCGCCCTGGGTCTTCCCGCCGATCGCCGTCTCGACCAGTCGTTCATCCCAGCAGCGGTTCATCTCGTCGACCAGCAGCCAGCAGCGGCGATAGCTGACGCCCAGCATCCGTCCGGCGGCGGAGATCGAGCCCTCCCGCGCGATGGCCTCCAGCAGGTCGGCCTTGCCGGGACCGATCGCGTGCAGCGGGCCGCACTCCAGCCGGACCCTGAGCCGCAGCGCCGGGCTCATCGGCCCGCCTCCGTGCGGCGCCCGGCCGAGATCGTCACCCGGTCCTGGGCCAGGGCGGCGGCGTCGCGAGGGTCATGCGAGACCAGCAGCATGGGCAGGGCCGTCTCGTCCCGCAGCCGGACGAGATAGGGCAGCAGCGCCTCGCGCCGCGCCTCGTCCAGGCCGGTGAACGGCTCGTCCAGCAGCAGCACGGCGGGGTCCGCGCACAGCGCCCGCGCCAGGGCCACCCGCCGCGCCTCCCCGCCCGAGAGGCTGCGCGGCCAGCGGTCCCCGAAGCCCTGGAGATCCATCAGCGCCAGCGCCTCGGCCACGCCCATGCCGCCCTCTCCGGAGCGGCCATAGCCGATGTTGGCGGCGACGGTCATGTGCGGGAACAGGCGGACGTCCTGGAAGACAAAGCCGATCCGCCGGCGGTGGACCGGAGGATCCAGGCCCGCCGCCGTGTCGACCAGCTCCGCGCCGTCGACAGCCATCCTGACCCGGGCGCCGGGCAGCAGGCCGGCGAGGGCGTAGAGCAGGGTTGTCTTGCCGGCGCCGGAAGGCCCCTCGACCGCCACCACCCGGCGGGGACTGTCGAAGGCGACGGCCAGTTCGAAGGCGCCGCGCCGGGCCTGGATATCGCAGGACAGGCTCATGACCGGCCCCGCTGGAGATGCCGGTTGAAGGCCTCGGTCGCCAGCAGCGCCGCCACCGACACCGCCACCGCCAGCAGCGCCAGCCGCAGGGCGGCCGGATCGCCGTCGGCCCGCTGCAGCGACAGATAGATGGCGGTCGGCAGGGTCTGGGTCTCGCCCGGGATCGCCCCGGCGAAGGTGACGGTGGCGCCGAACTCGCCGAAGGCGCGGGCGAACCCCAGCAGGGCCCCGGCGACCAGTCCGGGCAGGGCCAGCGGCAGGGTGATGGTCAGGAACACCCGCCACGGCGGCGCGCCCAGCGTGGCGGCGGCCTGCTCCAGACCCTGGTCGATGGCCTCGATGGCCAGGCGGATGGGCCGCACCACCAGCGGCAGGGCCATGATCGCCGCCGCCAGCGCCGCCCCCGTCCAGTGGAAGGCCAGGGTGATGCCGAAGGTCTCGCGCAGCCAGCCGCCGACCGGTCCCCGCGCGCCCAGCAGCATCAGCAGCAGCAGGCCGGTGACCACCGGCGGCAGCACCAGCGGCAGGTTCACCGCCGCCTCCAGCAGCCATTTTCCCGCGAACCGGCCCCGCGCCAGCAGCATCGCCAGCCCCAGCCCCGCCGGCAGGGTCAGCAGCAGCGAGACCAGCGCCACCCTGAGCGACAGGGCCAGCGCCTCGATCTCGAACGGCGTCAGCGGGCCGGTCAAGACGCGGCGCCCGGCGCGGGGT
>VFQU01002061.1_pt1 | contig 10230 bp, 8 predicted proteins | sample 3512311 | NCBI WGS metagenome assembly VFQU01 (sample SAMN10412377, study PRJNA504923) | tailings metagenome | isolation source: Relicate 3 Philex TSF3 active mining site | place: Philippines: Tuba, Benguet | collected 2017-08-29 | reverse complement strand
AGTACCAGCGTCTGCTCGACGAGATCGACGCCGGCATCGGTGCGGCGTTCGACGTGCGTCCCAAGCTCGGCGTCGAGGTGCGCGCTGTACCGGCGTACGCTCAGGAAGGCAAGGCCGGCGCCTACTACCAGCCCGGCTCGTTCGACGGCTCGCGGCCGGGTCTGTTCTACGCGAACATTCGCGAGCCGGGCTCGACGCCGCGTTTCGCGATGCGCACGCTGGCCTATCACGAGGGCATTCCCGGCCATCATTTCCAGATCGCGATCGCGCAGGAGCTCAAGGGCGTGCCGTTCTTCCGGCGCATCCTCGGCTTCACGGCGTACGCCGAGGGCTGGGCGCTGTACGCCGAGCGCCTGGCCTGGGAGATGGGCTTCGAGCAGGCGCCGCTCGACAACCTCGGCCGCCTGCGCGACGAGATGATGCGCGCGGTGCGCCTGGTCGTCGACAGCGGCATCCACCACCAGCGCTGGACGCGCGAGCAGGCGATCGCCTACATGCTCGAGAACACCGGCATGGCCGAGAACGAGGTCGCCACCGAGATCGAGCGCTACTTCGTGATGCCGGGCCAGGCGCTCGCGTACAAGGCCGGCATGCTGAAGATTCTGGAACTGCGCGAGCGCGCCAAGCAGCGCCTCGGCGATCGCTTCGATCTGCGCGCGTTCCACAACCAGGTGCTGATGCACGGCTCGCTGCCGCTGGGCCTGCTCGAGCGCGTGATCGACGACTGGATCGCCGCGACGTCCGGCCAGCCGTAGCCGGGTCCGGATACGGGCGTCCCATCGGGCGTGCCGACGTACCATAGGGCGTAGCGGCGCGTCTGCATCGAAGGGATCGGTCCGGCCGGTGCCCGGCCGCGTCGGGCCGTTGAGAATCGGCCGGCGCGGACGCATCTGAGCGACCGCAGCGGGTGTCCGTCGACGCGGGCGTAGCCTCTGCGGCATCGTGCCCGCGGCGCGCGCGGCCCGGCTGGCTACAATCGGTTCGTCGTCGACGGCTGCGGACGGGTACCCGCGCCGCGGCGCCGCATCGACGGGAATGGGAGGCCGCTCGGGTCCATGACGCACGTACGAACTTTCACCGGCACGACGATCGGTCCGCATCTGGACGACGTCGCGCGGCTGCGCATCGCGGTGTTCAGCGCGTTTCCGTATCTGTACGACGGCGACGTCGGCTACGAGGCCGGCTATCTGCAGACCTATTCGCGTTCGCCCGAGAGCCTGTTCGTGCTCGCGTTCGACGGCGATCGCGTGATCGGCGCATCCACCGGCATTGCACTGACCGACGAGACCGGGGCGTTCCAGCAGCCGTTCGTCGAGCGCGGCATCGATCTGCGCCGCGTGTTCTATTTCGGCGAGTCGGTGCTGCTGCCCGAGTACCGCGGCCAGGGCTTCGGCCACCGCTTCTTCGACGAGCGCGAAGCCTATGCGCGGCGCCTCGGCCGGTTCGATACGACCGCGTTCTGCGCGGTCGTGCGCGCAGCGGACGACCCGCGCCGTCCGGCCGACTATCGCCCCAACGACGTGTTCTGGACCAAGCGCGGCTACGTGGAGCAGCCGGACATGCGCTGTGCGATCGAGTGGAAGGAGATCGGCGCCGCCGCGCCGACGGTGCAGCAACTGGCGTTCTGGCTGCGGGGCCTGGAGCCGTCGGCATGAGCGTGCGGATCGCCTGCGCGCAATACGCGATCGGCGCGCCGGGGCGCTTCGCGGACTTCGTCGACCGCGTGGCAGCGCAGGTCGCCGTCGCGGCCGGGCAGGGCGCACAGATCGCGATTCTGCCCGAGTACCTCGCGCTCGAGGCCGCCGCAGCGTTCGAGCCGGACGTGCGCGGCGATTTCGCCGCTTCGCTGCGCGCGCTGCAGCCGCTGCACGAGGACTACCTGGACGCGATGCGCCTGCTTGCGCGCCGCCACGATCTGCATCTGGTCGCCGGCAGCTTCCTGCTCGACGTCGGCGGCGGGCGTCATCGCAATCGTTCGTATCTGATCGCGCCGGACGGCCGCAGTGTGTTCCAGGACAAGCTGACGCTGACCGGATTCGAGAAGGACAGCGGCCTGATCGAGCCGGGCGACCGCCTGAAGGTCTTCGACACGCCGTTCGGCCGGCTCGGCATCGCGATCTGCTACGACATCGAGTTTCCGCTGTACGCGCGCGCGCAGGCCGAGGCCGGTGCGCGCGTACTGCTGGTGCCCAGCTGCACCGACACCGCGGCCGGCGCGCACCGCGTGCGCTACGGCTGCCAGGCGCGCGCGATGGAGAACCAGCTGTTCGTCGCCTGCGCGGTGACCGCCGGCGAGGCTGCGTGGAGTCCGGCGCTCGACACCAACACCGGGCGCGCGGCGATCTATACGCCGGTCGATCGCGGATTCCCTGACGACGGCGTGCAGGTCCGCGCCGGCGAGCATGACGGTTGGGCCGTGGCCGAAGTCGATCCGGATGCGCTCGACGCCTCGCGCCGGCGCGGTCAGGTCGGCATCGCCGCGGACTGGCCGGCGCAGCAGCGTCCCGCGGTCGAGCGCGCCCGCGTCGAGTCGCTCTGAGCGCGGCCGGCCGCGTGCGCGGCGCGACCGTCGCGGCGCCGCGCTCGTCTACACTGGCCGACCGCTCCGCTCCTCTGGCTCGATGACCCGCCCCGTCTACCGATTCGGCTCGTTTCGCCTCGACGCCGCGGCCCGCGAGCTGTGGGCCGGCGCCGAGCGCGTGGTGCTGCCGAGCAGCGCATTCGAGTGCCTGGCCTATCTGGTCGAGCACCGCGACCGCGCGATCGGCCGCGACGAGCTGATCGCCGCGATCTGGGGCCGCACCGACGTCACCGACACCCAGCTCGGCCAGGCGATCGTGCGCGTGCGCAGCGCGCTCGGCGATACCGGCCGCGAACAGCAGTTCGTGCGGACCGTGCCGCGCTTCGGTTATCGGTTCGTCGCCGAGACGACGCTGCAGCCCTCGGCCGCGCCGACGGCGCCGGGCGATGTGCCGGCCACGGGCGGCGATCGCATGGCCGCGCCGTCCGGTGCGGTTGCGGCCGACGCATCGGTACGCCGCTCGCCGCTGCCGGCCCTGCTGCTCGCCGCTTTGATCCTGATCGGCGTGTTCGCGCTGGCCTGGCGATTCGCACCCGGAAGCGATACGCCGCCGGCCGCCGCGCCCGCGCCGTCCGGCGCGATGCCGGTACGCGCCGACGGCGCGCTGGCCGTGGTGTGGCCGGCGTCGGTCGGCGCGCCGGCCGACTGGGCCTGGCTGCGCCTCGGTGTGATGGATCTGGTCGCGACGCGGCTGCGCAGCGCCGGCGTGCCGACGATGCCGAGCGACAACGTCGTCGGCCTGCTGCGCGGCCAGGACGGGCAGGTGCCGCTGCCCGCGTCGGACCTGGTGCCGGCCGATGCCTGGCGCGTCGAGCCGACGGTCGAGCAGGATGGTCCGCTCTGGCGCGTGCGTCTCCTGGCGCACGTGCGCGATCGGGAGCTGGTCGCCGCCGCGGAATCGGCCGACGTCCTGAGCGCGGCGCGCGGCGCGGTCGACTCGCTGCTGATCAAGCTCGGCCATGCGCCGCCGCTCAGCGTCGAGGAGCCCGAGCGGGCGATCGAGGAACTCGCGCGGCGCGTCAACGCGGCCTCGCTGTCCGGCCAGAACGCATTGGCGGCGCAGCTGATCGAACAGGCGCCGGCCGAGCAGCGCGACGATCCGGAGATCGGCTGGATGCTCGCGAACATCGAGCTGCGCGCCGGCGACTACGACCAGGCCGAGCGGCGCCTGTCGCAGTTGCTCGATCGTGTGACCGAGGCTGCGGCGCCCTCGCTGCGCGGCCGCATGCTCAATACGCTGGCCGCGATCCACGTGCGCCGCGACGATCCGGTGCAGGCGCAGGCGCTGTATCGCGACGCGGCGCGCGTCCTGGAGGGACATGACGATTCCGCGCTCGGCCTGGCCCATCTGGGGCTCGGCCTCACGGCGGAGATGGAAGGCCGGATCGAGGAGGCGACCGGCCGCTTCGGCCAGGCGCGCACGCAGTTCGAGGGCGCCGGCAATCTGCTCGGCGTCGCCCACGTCGATGCGAACCTGGCCTCGATGGATCTGCTGCGCTACCGGCCCGGCGATGCGGTGCCGCGCCTGCTCGACGTCGAGCGCCGCTTCGCGCAGCTCGGCGCACAGGAGGAGCTGATCTACAGCCGGATCATGCTCGCCCGCGCGTACCTGCAGCTGCTCGACCTCGAACAGGCACAGGCGGCGATCGATCGCTGCTGGCCGGCCGACCGCGCGGTCGCCAACGAGCGACTGCGCTGGCAGGTCGTCGCGGTGCGCGCCCAGGTGCTGGCCGCGCGCGGCCGGCTCGGTGACGCCGATGCATTGCTGGCCGATCTGGGCCAGCGCGCCGATCGCGATCAGGACATCGGTACGCGCGCGGTCGCGCTGGCGGTCGGCGCCGAGGTCGCGGCCAGCCGCGGGGAACCCGACGCGGCGGTCGCCCGGCTGGCCGGGTCGGCGCTGGCGCCGCCGCTCGAGCAGTACAGCAACGACCGCCGTCTGTATCCGCTGACCTGGGTCGTGCGCCTGCGCGCGCTGCGCCGTGCCGGCGAGGTCGCGCAGGCGGCGACCGAGACCGCGCGCCTGGTCGCGTGGCTCCAAGCGCAGCCGGACGACTGGCGCCTGGCCTGGGCCGAGCAGGCCAAGGCCGAGCAGGCCTGGCGCGAAGGCGCGCGCGAACAGGCGCTGCTGCATTTCGCGGCGGCGCTGGAGCGGATCCAGCGGCTCGGCGTGCCCGAGGATCTGGTCGCGATCGCGCAGCCGTACGCGCTGGCTCTGATCGACGGAGGAGACTCCGAGCGCGCCGGCACGATCGCCGGTCGCATCGCGGCCTGGGGCGCACGCGACTTCCGCGTCGCCTGGGCGCAGGCCCGACTCTACCAGGCACTGGGCCGGCCCGCGGCCGCGCGCCAGGCGACCGACCGCGCGCTCGCGCTGGCCGGCGAGCGCGCATTGCCGGGCGAGCGGCGGCCGCCACCCGCCGGTCCATGAGGCAACTAATCGCGCCGCGGCGGATATCTGCACCTGTCCAAGCGGCTGATTTCACTGGCGAGAACGCTTTTCGAGTGTTTTCCGAGGACTACGGGAACGTTTCCGGTCGAGCTCGCGAATGACCCGAATCGCGACGTGGCGATAATCCGGACCGTTATGTCATCTGCCCGGCCGTCGTGGCCGGCATCAGGCTCGATCAACACAGCAACGGGGTGTCGCGATGCAGCTCAAGCAGAAGGTGCTGGGAATGATGGCCGTGGCCGGCCTGTGGTCGGTGGCGGTATCGGCGCAGACCGCCGTGGTGACGTTCGACGAGGGCTGGGCCGGCTGGGTGGGACCGCAAGGCAGCGGCGGCGCCACCACGATCGAAGCCGAAGGCGGCAACCCCGGCGCACACGCGCATACCGTATTCAACAATTTCGGCATCACGTTCTCGACCGACGCCCATCCTGCGTTCCTCGGCGACTACGGCAGCGCCGACTCGGTCACGATCAGCGTCGACGTCAAGGTGGACTCGATCGCGATGCTCGGTACGCCGGTGCCGCGCACGCTGGTCCTGGACCTGCGCAGCTACAGCCTCGCGCAGAACGGCTATCCGTGGACGTCGGTGTGGTATCCGCTGGCCCTGCTCGAGAGCGGTCAGGACTGGGCCCGCTACACGGTGACCTTCGACCCGAACGCGACCGCGCTGCCGACCGGTTGGGGCGGCTACGGAGACGAGGATCCGGTCACGTTCGAGCCGCGCCTGCCCGACGGCGTGAGCTTCGCCGACGTGCTCGCCCAGGTCGAATCGGCGGCGTTCACGACGCTCGAGCCGGGCATGTTCTACGGTTTCGCCGATTTCGACCTGCGCATCGACAATCTGTATGTCGCGCGCGTGGCCGACGCGGTTTTCACCGACGGCTTCGAGGCCGACTGAACGGTCGACCGTCGCGCGGCCCGCACGGCGCGAGCCGCGATCCGCCGGTTGATCAGTACGCCGGCACGAACAGGCCGGCGACCGGCAGCGAGGCCGTGCCGAGCGCGATGCCGATCAGCGTCGCGGCGATGACGTCGCTCGGATAGTGCAGACCGAGCACGACGCGTGAGGCGCCGACCAGCAGCGCGAACGGGATCAGCAGCACCGCCAGCCACGGCACGTACGCGATCGCGACGGTCGTGAAACTGACCGCGTGCAGCGTATGGCCGGACGGAAAGCTGAACTCGTCGAGCGGCGCGACGTGCGCGATGATGCCGCCGTGCGTGCGGAACGGCCGCGGCCGCCGCGTCCAGCGCTTCAGGCCGCGATACAGCAGCAGTGCGACGACACCGACCAGGGCCATGTTGAGCGCGGCGGCCGCGCCGCGCGCGGTGCCGCTCAGCAGCAGCACCCCGATCAGCACGTACCAGAACACGCCGTCGCCGAGCCGGCTGACCGCGCCGAAGAACGCCAGGGCCGCGCGCCGGCCGCCCCAGCGGTTCGCACGCTGGCACAGGCGCCACTCGCCGCTGCGCGCTTCCAGACGCTGGAACAGTTCCAAAGCGCTCATCAGGCGGCCCTCAGCGACAGATCAGACAGGAGTTCGACGAAGCGCAGCGTGACCGAGGCCGGATCGAGGCCCTCGACCGAGCCGCGCGCGGCGCGGCCCATCGCCGAGCGGACCGGATCGTCGTCCGCCAGCGCGAGCGCGGCCTCGACGAACGCATCGGCATCGTCGAACGCCACGCGCCGGCCGGTCTGGCCGTCGACGATGCGTTCGCGCGCGGCGCCGTAGTCGTAGGCGACCACGGCCAGGCCGCTCGCCATCGCTTCGAGCGTGACGTTGCCGAAGGTCTCGGTGATGCTCGGAAACAGGAACAGGTCGCCGCTGGCGTAATGACGCGCCAGCGACTCGCCGCGGTGCAGGCCGCTGAACACGATATCCGGATGCTGCTGCGCGAGCGCCGCGCGGGCCGGGCCGTCGCCGACCAGGATCAGGCGCGCGTCGGGCCGGGAGGCCTGGATCCGGCGGAACGCGCGGACCAGCAGGTCGAGATTCTTCTCGGGCGCCACGCGCCCGACGTGGAGCACCGCGAGCTGGTCGCCGTCCAGCCCCCACTGCGCGCGCAGCGCGGCGTCGCGTCGCGCCGGGTGAAACAGTTGCGTATCGACCGCGCGATGCAGCAGCCGCACGTTGCGGAAGCGATGCCGGCGCAGATAGCGCGCGAGTTCCTCGGTCGGCACCAGGGTGGCGGCGGCGCGGTTGTGGAAGCGGCGCAGCCACGCGAAGACCGCGGGCGTCAGGAAGCCCAGGCCGTAGTGACGCACGAAATCGTCGAAGCGCGTGTGGAATCCGGTGCAGGCCGGCACGCCGAGCCGGTGCGCGATCGTCATCGCGCTGACGCCGAGCGGTCCCTCGGTCGCCACGTAGATCGCGTCGGGTCGTTCCAGCCGCCAGCGGCGCAGCAGCGTATGGCGCGCCGGCAGGCCGAAGCGCAGACCCGGATAGCGCGGCAGCGCCGCGCCGCGGACCAGCACGTGTTCGACGCCGGCCGCAGCTTCGGCGGCTTCCTCGTCCAATTGGCGTGGCCGGACCACTTCGACGCGGTGGCCCAGCGCGCTCAGACCGGCGGCGAGCGACTGGACGGTGAGCGCCACGCCGTTGATCTCGGGCGGCCATGTTTCGGTGACGAGTGCAACGTGCATCGGGTCGGGCCCCAGGATAGCCATCGTCAGGCTGGCAGCGGGGCCTTGCGCCGGCGTTGCGTTTTTGTTGCACGGCGATGACGCAGGCTTCACGATGTCACGTTGCTGTCATCTGCAGCGCCTAGCGTGCGTCGATGTCCGTCCCGTTGCGTGCCGAACCTGCTCTCGACGTTGCCGCCCTGGTGCAGCGGCGTCGCGTGCTGCGGCGCCGGCGCGAGCGCGCCGGGCGCGCGCTGGCCGCGATCGGCGCCGGCGCCGTGCTGGCTTCGATGCTGGCGATTCCGATCTTCCTGCTGGTCGAGCTGCTGCCCTCGGCCGTCGTGCCGGACGGGACCGGCGAGCGTCTCGGTGTTCTGTTGAGCGGTACGCTGAAGGCCAGCGTGCTTGCCGTACTGCTGGCATTCCCGGTCGGACTGGCCGCGGCGGTCCATCTGGTCTGCTTCTCGACGCCACTGCAGCGCAGCCGCTGGCGGCCAGTGCTCGATCTGCTCGCGGCGATTCCGACCGTGGTGCTCGGCCTGATCGCGCTGACCTGGCTCGCGCCGTGGCTGCAGTCGCGGATCGCGACGCTGCCTGTGCTCGCGGCGGCGGTGCTCGCAGCGGTGCTCGCGAGCCTGGCGGTATTTGGTTCGATGCTGCGCGCCCATCCAGCGCGTCGGCCGTTCGTCGCGCTCGCAGCCGGACTCGCGGCCGGGGCCGGCGTGATCGCATGGGATCCCTGGGTCGGCGCGATCGCGGTCGACACGCCGTGGAACGGCGTGCTGGTCGGACTCGCGCTCGGCGTGGCGGCGCTGCCGCTGATCTGTGCCGTGAGCGCCGACGCCTTGCAGCGGGCCTGGGACCGCCACGTCGATGCCACGGTCGCGCTCGGCGCGTCGCGCTGGCAGGCACTGCGCTCGCTGGTGTTGCCGGCCGCTGCGCCTGGTCTGGCCGCAGCCGCCTTGCTGGCGCTCGGCCGCTGCGCCGGCGAGACGATGATCGTGCTGATGGCCAGCGGCAACACGCCGCTCGCCAGCGCTGATCCGCGCGACGGACTGCGCAGCCTCAGTGCCGAGCTCGCGCTGTCGCTGCCGGGCGCCGAGCGCGGCGGCGCGCTCTGGCGCATGCTGCTGATCGCGACACTGATGCTGTTCGTGCTGAGCTTCGCATGCAATCTGGCGGCGGCGCGGCTGCGGGCGCGCTCGGCGTGACGATGCGCGGGGCGGCGATCCGGCGCGGACGCTTCGCGGAAGACCTCGCGGTCGGCTCCTCGGCCGCCGGTCTCGCGCTGTGCCTGGCGCTGGCCGGCGGCATCGTGCTGCTGCTGGTGCGCGCGGGCCTGGCGCCGTTCTGGCCGCAGCCGGTGATCGAGTACACGCTGCGCGACGGCCGCAGCGTGCTCGGCGAGCTCGTGCAGCACCGGGACGGGGCGCTGATCGTGCGCGGCGACGAGCAGGTGCGACCCGGCGACGGTTACGTGCGGCTGCGCGAGGAGGAAATCCTCGCCGAGCGGCGGCCGCCCGATGCGATCGCGCGCGTGCACGAGGACGGGCGCCACAGCTACCGCCTCGGCGAGGCGGGCGCGCACGCACCCGATCTCGCCGCGGCCGAGCGGCGCAATGCCCTGACGTTCGCAGGCAAGTTCGCGTCCTTCGGCGAGCGCCTGCGCGCGTATGCGTTCGGCGGCGAACGGCCCGGCGATCACGGCCAGGGACTGCTGCCGGCGCTGGCCGGCACCTTGACCCTGGTGCTGCTGATGAGCCTGATCGTGATGCCGATCGGCGTCGCCGCGGCGGTGCATCTGCACGTCTACGCCGGCCACGGCCGACTCGGTGCCCTGGTGCGCGGCGCGGTCGTCAGCCTCGCCGGCGTGCCGTCGATCGTCTACGGCGTGCTCGGGCTCGGCTTGTTCGTGCACGGCATCGGCGGCGGCATCGATCGCTGGCTCTACGCCGATCACCTGCCGGTGCCGACGTTCGGCACCGGGGGTCTGCTCTGGGCCGCGCTGACGCTGGCGGTGCTGACCCTGCCGGTCGTCGTCGCGACGGTCGAGCAGGGGCTGGCGCGAATCCCGGACACGCAGCGGCTGGGCTCGCTCGCGCTCGGCGCGACGCGCGGCGAGACGCTGCGCCGGCTGCTGCTGCCGCAGGCCCGGCCGGCCGTGCTGAGCGCGTGGATACTCGCGGTCGCGCGCGCGGTCGGCGCGGTCGCGCCACTGATGCTGGTCGGCGTCGTCAAGTACGCGCCGGCCTCGCCGATCGACGCGGCGTTTCCGTATCTGCATCCGTCACGCCAGTTCACGCACCTCGGCTTCGCGGTCTACGACCAGGCGCTGATCAGCCCGGACGCGCTGGTCGGCGTACCGCGCGCCTATTCGGCCGCTCTGCTGCTGGTCGCGCTGGTACTGGTGCTCAATGCCGCCGCCGGCCTGGTCGGCAGGCGCCTGCGCGATCGCGATCGCGCGTTTCCGATCTGATCCGCACGATGGCCACAGCCGATTTCGATTCGACCACCACGATCGCCGCGCAATTGTTCGACGATGTCGCGATCGCCCTGCGCACCCGCTCGCTGTCG
>VFQU01002060.1_pt1 | contig 10240 bp, 8 predicted proteins | sample 3512311 | NCBI WGS metagenome assembly VFQU01 (sample SAMN10412377, study PRJNA504923) | tailings metagenome | isolation source: Relicate 3 Philex TSF3 active mining site | place: Philippines: Tuba, Benguet | collected 2017-08-29 | reverse complement strand
GGCGAAGAACTTGTAGGAGTGCCAGTGGCCCTGCGGCGGCAGCAGCGGCATGTTCGGGATCCACGGCTCCGGCCACATCGTCACATAGAAATAAGGCTCGCCGCAGAACTCGTCGCCGGGGCAGAAGCCGAGCCCCATGCCGCGGTCCTTGCCGCCGCTGCGGCCCATCGGCACCGCCGAATCCATGTCGAAATGGTGCGGCCAGCAGCGCACCGCAGGCGCGCGCAGGCGGCGCATCGCCGGCCGCGAGCGCACCGATTCCAGGAGGCCGTGCGCGTTGGCGTACCAGGCCGCGAGCGCCTCGAACTGGGCGCCGAGCTCCTCGAGCGAGTAGCGCGCCCCGCGCGCGAGAACGTGGTCCGGCAGATCGTAGGGTCCGGCAGCGTCGAGCTTCGACACGTCGCAGCCCTTCGCGGCCAGCCGTTCGCCGAGCCAGCGCCGCACGTCCGCCTCGGCGCGGCCGTCGAGCGGCAGCGCCTGCGTCGTGCCGTCGATTACGGCCAGCGAAAGATCGGCGATCCGCAGGCCAAGCCGCGTGCCGTCCCACAGCGGATGCGTGACGAGGCCGCCGAACTCGCCGTCCCATGCCAGGCTGGTGTGGGCGTCGAGCGGGCGCGCCGGGATGTAGGCCCGCGCCGCGCGCGCGAGCCATTGCGCGGCGTGATGCGCCTGCAGCCGCGCCTCCTGAAAGAACCTGAAATTGACCGGCCCGACCCGGCGCCACTGGTCCATGTGCTGCCTCTGGGTGCTGCCTGTGGGGCCGAGCCTTAGCCGCCCTTGAAGCGCTTGGCCAGCGCGTCGGCGTGACGCGCCAGCAGGCCGAGGTCGGCGCCGACCGCGACGAACGTGTAGCCCCATTCGATGAAGCGGCGCGCCTCCTCCTCGTTCGGCGTGAGAATGCCCGCGGGCTTGCCGATCTTCTTGAGGCGGTTCACCGCATCCTCCAGCGCCGACTGCACCTCCGGATGGCCCCAGTTGCCGATATGGCCGAGCGAGGCGGCCAGGTCGTTGGGGCCGATGAACACGCCGTCGATGCCGTCGACCTGTGCGATCTTCTCGATCTTGTCGAGCGCGGAGCGGGTTTCGACCTGCACCAGCACGCAGATCTCGCCCGATGCGTTCCTGAGATAGTCCTTCACCCGGCCGTAGCGGCTGGCGCGTCCGGAGCCGGTGATGCCGCGGATGCCGCCGGGCGGATAGCGCGTGGCCTCCACGGCGGCGCGCGCCTCGTCCGGGTTCTGCACGAACGGGATCAGCAGGGTCTGCGCGCCGATGTCGAGATAGCGCTTGATCAGCACCATGTCGTTCCAGGCCGGGCGGACGATGCAGGAGGCGGTCCCCGCCTGCGCGGCCTGAAGATGCGAAAGGATGTCCGGCACATCGTTGGGGGCGTGCTCGGTGTCGAGCAGCAGCCAGTCGAATCCCGAATGCGACACGATCTCGGTGGTCACATGGCTGCAGAGGCTGCACCACAGCCCGATCTGAAGCTGGCCCTGGGCGATCGCGTGCTTGAACGCGTTGCGCGGCATGTCCATGACGAATGCCTTTCCGCCTAGACGAACTGGACCGCGAGCCCGCCGAGCGGGCCGAAGTCGGCATGCACGGTGTCGCCCTTCTGCGCGAACACGACGCGGGTGAAGGAGCCGGCCAGCACCACATGGCCGGGCTCGAGCGGCGTGCCCATGTCGCCGACCTTGTTGGCGAGCCAGGCCACGCCCATCGCCGGATGGCCGAGCACGCCGGCCGCCACGCCCGTCTCCTCGATCTCGGAGTTCTTGTACATGATGCCGCCGACCCAGCGCAGGTCGACGTCGGTCGGCTTCACCGGCCGGCCGCCCAGCACGATGCCGGCGGCCGCGCCGTTATCGGCCACGGTGTCGAAAATCTTGCGCTGGTCCTGCACCCGCGCGTCGACGATCTCGATCGCGGGCACGACGTAGTCGGTCGCGGCCATGACGTCGGTCAGGCCGACGCCCGGGCCCATCAGGCGCCGGCCGAGCACGAAGGCGAGCTCGACCTCGACGCGGGGCTTGCAGAAGTCGGCATGGGACAGCTTCGCGCCGTCCGGCACCATCATGTCGTCGTGCAGATAGCCGAAGTCCGGCTCGTCGATGTTGGACGAGCGCTGCATGGCCTTGGAGGTGAGCCCGACCTTGTGGCCGATCAGCTTGCGCCCGGCCTTGATCCGGCGGTTGTGAACCTCGGTCGAGATCGCATAGGCGTCGGCGATGGTGATGGCGGGGAAGGTGGTCGAAAGCTGGACCGCCTGCTTGCGGGTCTTGTGCGCCTCCTGAAGAATGTCGGCGGCCTTGTTGCGGTCGGCGTCGGACAGCATTTCGATCCCTCCCTGACTTTGGGCGGAACCTGTAGCGCCTCCCGCAGCCGATTCAAAGCCTTCGCGCCGCGGCTGCGGCGGCGCCCGATCGACCGCTCAAGCGCCTGATTCGCCACGGCTTTCGAAAGCCGGCCGCGGCCCTGCAATCGCCGCGCGCGGCCCGGACGGTATCCGCCGCCGCGCGGACGCCGCGCCGGGGCGCTAGCGCCAAGCCCGGAGCGCGGTGCTAGAAGGATCGCGGAGCCATCAAATGTCGTTCGACACCATCATCCGGGGCGGCACCGTCGCGACCGCCGCCGACACCTTCGACTGCGACGTCGGCATCGCCGGCGGGAAGATCGCGGCGCTCGGGCACGGTCTCGGCGACGCCCGCGAGATCGTCGACGCCTCGGGCCGCCTGGTGCTGCCGGGCGGGATCGACAGCCACGTCCATTTCGCCCAGCCGTCCGGACCCGGCATCGTCATGGCCGACGACTTCGCCTCCGGCACCCGCGCCGCGGCGTTCGGCGGCAACACGATGGTCCTGCCCTTCGCCATGCAGCAGAAGGGCGAGAGCCTGCGCGAGGTGGTCAAGCAGTACCACGCCAAGGCCGACGGCCGGTGCTACGTCGACGTGTCGTTTCACCTGATCGTCGCCGACGCGAGCGACGCGGTGCTCGGCCAGGAGCTGCCGGCGCTGGTCGGCGACGGCTACACCTCGTTCAAGGTGTTCATGACCTACGAGGGGCTGGCGCTCTCCGACATGGAGATGCTCAACGTCATGAGCGTGGCGCGCGAGACCGGCGCGCTCGTCATGGTGCACGCCGAGAACTACGACGCGATCCGCTTTCTCACCGACCGGCTCGAGCGCGCGGGCAAGACCGCGCCGCATTACCACGCCGCCTCGCGGCCGGTGCCGGTGGAGCGCGAGGCGACGCATCGCGCGATCTCGCTGTCGGAGATCGTCGACGTGCCGGTGATGATCGTTCACGTCTCCAACCGCGAGGCGATGGAGGAAATCCGCCGCGCCCAGCAGCGCGGGCTCAGGGTCTACGGCGAGACCTGCCCGCAATACCTGGTGCTGACCGATAAGGATCTGGAAGGCCTCAACATGGAGGGCACCAAGTACGTCTGCTCGCCGCCGCCGCGCGACGAGGCGAGCCAGCAGGCATGCTGGGAGGGCCTGCAGCAGGGCGTGTTCTCGCTGTTCTCCTCCGACCACTGCCCGTTCCGCTACGACGACCCGCAGGGCAAGCTCGCGCCCCGGGGCCGGACCTCGTTCCGCTGGGTGCCGAACGGCATTCCCGGCGTGGAGACGCGGCTGCCGATCCTGTTCTCCGAGGGCGTCGGCAAGGGCCGCATCACGCTCAACGATTTCGTGGCGCTGACCGCGACCAATCACGCGAAGACCTACGGCCTCTATCCCCGCAAGGGCACGATCGCGGTCGGCGCCGACGCCGACATCGCAATCTGGGATCCGCAGCGCAAGGTGACGATCTCGCAGTCGCTGATGCACGGCGGCACCGACTACACGCCGTACGAGGGCATCGATGTGACCGGCTGGCCGGTGTCGACCCTGGTGCGGGGCCGCTTCGTGGTGCGCGACGGCGTGCTGGTCGGCAGCGAGGGCGACGGAACCTATGTGCCGCGCGCAAAGTCGCCGCTGGCGAAGCCGCGGGCGGCGTAACGGCTTCGCGCTCCGCTCAACGGGCGCGGCTCAGGTCCGGGGCTTGCGCGCCGCCTGCTCCATCAGCGCCAGCAGGCCCTTGAGCAGATCGATCGGCCGCGGCGGACAGCCCCGGATGTGCAGATCGACCGGCAGCACCTGGGCGACCGAGCCGATCGTAGCGTAGCCGCCGGAGAACACCCCGCAGCCGGCCGCGCAATCGCCCGCCGCGACCACCCATTTCGGGTCGGGCGTGGCGGCATAGGTGCGTTCGAGCGCGGCCCGCATGTTTTGCGTGACGGGCCCCGTCACCAGCAGCACGTCGGCGTGGCGCGGCGAGGCCGCAAACTTGATGCCGAAGCGCTCCACGTCGTAGACCGCGTTGTTGAGCGCGTGGATTTCCAGCTCGCAGCCGTTGCACGATCCCGCGTCCACCTCGCGGATCGCGATCGAGCGGCCGAACAGGCGGCGCGCGCGCCGCTCGAGCGCGGCCCCCACCTCCTCGAGCGCCGCGCGGTCGGCCGCGGGCGCCTCGACCGTCGCCGGGCTCATGAGAAACGACTTGAGCAGCAGCTTGCGCATCAGAGGTCGTGCCCCGAATACGAGCAGTTGAACGATTTGTTGCAGAGCGGGAAGTCGGCGACGATGTCGTGCTCCACCGCGGCCTCCAGCAGCGGCCACTGGAACCACGACGGATCGCGCATGTGGCAGCGCATGACGTGGCCGGCGCGGATGCGCACCCATGCCAGAACGTCGCCGCGGAACGCCTCCACCATCGCGACGCCCTCGCCCGACACGTCGCCGCGCGGCATTTCTGCGCGCGACTGGCCGGCCGGCAGGTCCGCGATCCAGCGCCTGAGCAGCCCGACGCTCTGCTCGATCTCGCGGATGCGGATCCACACCCGCGCGTCGACGTCGCCCGCGGTCAGCACCGGCACCTCAAACTCGGCCCGGTCGTAGGGCGCATAGGCCAGATCGCGGCGGGCGTCGAACCTGCGGCCCGAGGCGCGGCCGACGTGACCGCCCGCGCCCCAGCGCTCCGCCAGCGCGCGGTCGACCGCGCCGGTGCCGCAGGTGCGGTCCTGCAGCGAGGGCGTGCCGTCATAGACCCGCACCACCTCCGCGAACGGCCCGGCGATCTCGTCCAGCGCATGCGACAGGATCCGCGCCGCGCCGGGGATCGCGTCCTCGACGCCGCCCGGCACGATGCGGTCCATCATCAGCCGGTGCCCGAACACGCGCTCGCACGCCGCCAGCACCTGCTCGCGCAGGATGCCGGTGGCGGCGTGGATCAGCGGGAACGAGGCGTCGTTGCAGATCGCGCCGATGTCGCCCAGATGGTTGGCGATGCGCTCGAGCTCGGCCATCGTCCCGCGCAGCACTTTGGCGCGCGGCGGCGGATCGACGTGCAGCGCGGCCTCGACCGCGCGGCAGAAGGCGAAGCTGCACGCCACCGTGGAATCGCCGGAGATGCGCGCCGCCACCCGCGCGGCGCGGTCGACCGGCACGTCCGTCATCAGCCCGTCCGCGCCCTTGTGGGCGTAGCCGAGCCGCTGCTCGAGCCGCACGACGGTTTCGCCGCTGGCGGTGAAGCGGAAGTGCCCGGGCTCGATGATGCCGGCATGAACCGGCCCCACCGGGATCTGGTGCAGTCCCGCACCCTGCACCGGCAGGAACTCGTAGGCCGCGGGGTCGCGGCGCACCGCGGGCGGCCGGGAGCCGAGCGGCGCGCGCATGCCCCAGGCGCCGTGATCGAGCCAGGGCCGCCGGTCCGGCGTGCCGATCGGCGCATAGCCGTAAAGATCGCGGATCGCGCGCTCCGGCCGGATCGCCGCCGGATGGTGCCGCCCCACGGACGGAAAGCTCTCGTTCTTCACCCGCAGGCTCACGACGCAGGGCTCGCGCCGCCACGGCGCATGCAGCGCCAGGTGCACCGTGTCCTTGTCGGCCCAAAGCCCGAACAGGTCGCCGCCGCCCGCGCCCAGCGCCTGCGCCGTCTCCGTCCACGACGCCTCGTCGAGTTCGTAGCGGGGCCAGGGCGCGTGGCCCGCGACCGCGATCTTGCCGCCGAGAATTTCGGGAAGCCTTCGCGCCATCACGCTCACCCGAGTTGCGCCGCGACGGCGCGGAACCATTGCACCGCCGGCTCCGGCAGCCACAGCCCGGCCACGAGCACCAGCAGGAGATGCACGAACAGCGGCACGTAGGACGCCTTCACCGAATGCACGGGCTCGTTCGGCTCGCCGAACAGCACGTCCTGCAGGCGCAGCACCAGCGCCCCGAAGGCCACCAGCAGGCCCGCGGCCAGCAGCACCGCGAGCCAGGGCTGCCGCGCGAAGGCCGACGACAGCAGCATGAACTCGGCGGCGAACACCCCGAACGGCGGCATGCCTGCGATGGCGAAGACGCCGAGCGCGAAGCCGAAGGCGAGCACCGGATGCGACACCGACAGGCCGCGGATGTCCTCGATCCGCTGCGTGCCCTTGGCCTGCGCGATATGGCCGATGGCGAAGAACAGCGCGGACTTGGTCAGGGAGTGCATGGCCATGTGCAGGAGCCCGGCGAAGTTGGCGAGCGTGCCGCCGATGCCGAAGGCGAAGGTCACGATCCCCATGTGCTCGATCGACGAATAGGCGAACAGCCGTTTGATGTCGCGCCGGCGGTAGAGCATGAAGGACGCAAACAGCATGCTGGCTAATCCGAGCCCGGCCATGATCGCCTCGGCGTCCAGCGAGGCCGGGCTGGCGGTCAGCAGCATCTTGAACCGCAGCAGCGCGTAGAGCCCGACATTGAGCAGGAGCCCCGACAGCACCGCCGAGATCGGCGTCGGGCCCTCCGCATGCGCATCGGGCAGCCAGGCGTGGAACGGCGCCAGCCCCACCTTGGTGCCGTATCCGACCAGCAGGAACACGAAGGCGAGCGAGAGAAGCTGCGGATCGAACTTCCCCGCGTTCGCCAGCATGCGGTCCCAGGCCAGCGCCGGAAGCCCCTCGCCCAGCACCGGCTGGGACGCGACATAGACCAGGATCGTGCCGAAGAAGGCCAGCGCGATTCCGACCGATCCGAGGATGAAATACTTCCACGCCGCCTCGATCGCGGCAGGCGTGCGGTAGATGCCGACCATCGTCACCGTGGCGAGCGTCGCGATCTCCACGCCGACCCAGATCAGGCCGACGTTGTTGGCGACGAGCGCGAGATTCATCGCCCCGGCCATGACCTGATAGAGCGCGTGATAGAAGCGCAGGAACAGCGGCGGCAGCCGGCCGCTCTCGATCTCGTGGCCGATGTAGCTGGCGCTGAACACGGAGGTCGAGAACGCGACGAACGTGGTCAGCAGCACCAGGAAGATGTTGAAGTCGTCGACCAGGAACAGGTCGCTGCGGTGCCGCTCGGTGACGACCAGCGCCACGGCCGCGAGAAACGTCAGCGCGGACGCACCGACATTGACCAGCGCGCTCAGCCGGTAGCCGGTCATCAGCGCCAGCGCGACGGCCGCCGCCGCCGGGACCAGCAGCACCGCCTCCAGCGGCCCGATCGGCAGGGCCGCGCTCACCGGTGCTCCCCCTGCTCGCCGCGGTAGCGGTCGAGCGCGCCGACGTCCACCGTCTCGAACCGCTCGCGGATGCGGAACACGAACACGCCGAAAACGGCGAAGGCGATCAGGATCGAGAACGCGACGGAGATTTCGACCACGAGCGGCATGCCTTTCGCGCCGGTCGCGGCCAGCACCAGGCCGTTTTCGAGCGACATGAAACCGACGATCTGCGACACGGCATTCCGCCGCATCACCATCATCAGCAGCCCCAGCAGGATGACCGCGAGCGCGAAGGCCAGATCCTCGCGCGCCAGAATGCTGACCCCGCCGCCGACCGGCATCACCAGCAGGATCGACAGCGCCACCAGCATCAGCCCGGCGAACATCGCGGGCCCCGCCCCGATCACGTTCTCGACCTCCCGCTGGATGCCGAGCCGGCGCACGATCCGGTGCAGCGCCGCGGGAATGACGAAGCCCTTGAGCACGAGCGCGATGAGCGCGGTCAGGAGGAGCGCCGGATGATCCTGGATCACCGCCTGCCACGCCACCGACAGCGACAGCGCCACCGACTGCATGGCGAACACGTTGAGCAGCGCAACGATCCGGCTCTGGTAGAGCAGCACGAAGCTGAGCACCAGCATGGAGCCGGCCAGAAGATGCGCGATGTCGAAGGACAGCGAGCGCATCAGAAGCTCCGCGACACGAACAGCAGGAACACGGCGAGCGCCGACGCCGCGAAGGCGGCGCCGAGGAACACCGGGTAGCGGAACACGCGCATCTTGGCGACGGCGATCTCGCCGACCGGCAGCAGCGCGGACAGGACGGCGATCTTCGCCACATAGGCCGCGGCGCCGATCGCCAGCGCCGCCGCGCCGCGGTCTGCGGTCGCCATGCCGAACGGCAGGAACAGGCAGGCGAGCAGCGAGAAGTAGAGGATCAGCTTGAGCGCGGCCGCGGCCTCGATCATCGCCAGATGGCGGCCGGAATATTCCAGCGCCATCGCCTCGTGCACCATGGTCAGCTCGAGATGGGTGTGCGGATTGTCGACCGGGATGCGCGCGTTTTCGGCAAGCGCGATCAGAATGAACGCGCAAAGCGCAAGGCCGAGCGAGACGCGCAGGCCGACGCCTCCGATGAAGGTCTCCGCGATGCCGGAGAGCTGCGTCGTGCCCGCCACCAGCGCCACCGCGAACACCAGCAGCAGCATCGCGGGCTCGGCGAGCGAGGCGATCATCATCTCGCGCGAAGCGCCGATGCCGCCGAAGGCGGTGCCCACGTCCATGCCGGCGAGCGCCAGGATGAAGCGTGCGGCGGCGAGCAGCGCGACGATCGCGATCAGGTCGACCGAGCGGGAGAACATCAAATCCGTCGCGAAGGTTGGAGCCAGCGCGGCGGCGGCGAACACGGCGGCGAAGATCGCATAGGGAGCGCCGCGATAGACCCAGGATGCGTTCTCGGCGACCACGGCCTCCTTGTGCAGCAGCTTCCAGAAGTCGAGATAGGGCTGCCAGACCGGCGGGCCGATGCGGCGCAGGAGCCGCGCCCGGATCTTGCGCACCAGGCCGGTCACGAGCGGGGCCAGGCCCAGCACCAGAAGGAGCTGTCCCAGCCACAGCGCGATGTCGAGCATCATCGCCATGCCGCCACCACCAGAAGCAGCAGGATCAGCGCCGCGAACACGAGCGACAGGTAGCTGCGGATGGTCAGAAACTGCAGCCGGTCGAGGCGCCGGCCGGCACCGAGCACGAGGCGCATCAGCGGCCCGTATCCGAACCGCCACGCGCGGTCCGACAGGCGCAGGCGGAATTGCGCCGCTCGCGTCTCGCCCGGACGCGGCATGTCGACGGTCTCGCGGATGCGGAACAGCGCGGAGCCGAACACGCGGCGCAGCGGCATCGCGAAGCTCGCTCCGGTATATTGCGCGGCGGCGGAAGGATCGGGATAGCCGCAGTCCCACGGCGGCGCGCGGCGCGTGGATTCGCTCGCGAAACGATGCACGAACATCGCCGTCAGCCCGCCGGCCAGGCCCAGGAGCAGCAGGATCACGAGTCCGTTGTAGGCGCTGCGGCTGCCCGGCAGCGGCACGACCGAGCCGAGCGGCAGGTCCGGCCGCGGCTGCATCTGCGCCGGCAGATGGCCGCCGGCCATCGCCTGCACGGCCGGCGCCATCAGGTCGATCAGCGGACCCGCCAGCACGCCGAGGCCTGCGCACATCACGGCGAGCAGGCCCATCGCAGCCAGCATGAAGCGGTCCGCCTCCTGCGCCTGCGCGGCCTCGCCGGTGCGCGGCCGGCCGAGCAGCGCCACGCCGCAGGCCTTGACGAAGCAGGCCGCCGCCAGCGCGGCCGACAGCGCCAGCAGCGCGCCCGCCGCCGGCACCGCAAAGCGCAGGCTGGACTGCGGCAGGCCGGGACTGGCCAGCACCGCCTGGAAGGTCAGCCATTCGGAGACAAACCCGTTGAGCGGCGGCAGCGCCGCGATCGCCGCGCTGCCCAGCAGGAACGCGGCCGCGGTGAGCGGCATCCGGTGCACCAGCCCGCCCAGCCGGTCCATGTCGCGGTGGCCGGTCGCGGCCTGGATCGCGCCCGCGCCGAAGAACAGCAGGCTCTTGAACAGCGAGTGGTTGAGCGCATGCAGCAGCGCCGCGGTCAGCGCCAGCGCCGCCGCCTCCGTCATCCCCGCGGCGCGGAACGCCAGCGCCAGCCCGAGCGCGGCAAAGATCACG
>VFQU01002059.1_pt1 | contig 10252 bp, 5 predicted proteins | sample 3512311 | NCBI WGS metagenome assembly VFQU01 (sample SAMN10412377, study PRJNA504923) | tailings metagenome | isolation source: Relicate 3 Philex TSF3 active mining site | place: Philippines: Tuba, Benguet | collected 2017-08-29 | reverse complement strand
TTTAAGATTGCTTTTTGTTTCGCTCATACTTGACATTTAAGATAATCGCTCTTAGCGTGCTCTAAATCGAAAAAAATTGCACCACGATCAAAACCATGGAGCAAAATGCAGCAGAGATCAAATGCTGAGACCTAGGGCGAGCTTTCTAGAGATTTTCGTCAGAAGAGCCATTCAATCATGTTGCTCCACATGTCTAGAACACGACTGGATAAGGGGACATTTCAACATCGCGTTCAACTGGTGATGTATTCACCGTCAACCCTCCGTTCAGTACAGATAGGCGCTAATGTTGACATAAAATATCAGAGCTGAAAAAGGGAATTGTTATAGATACTTCTATTATCTTTATGCCTTCTATGACAATTCATGGCTCTCATGCTCCTCTTCCTGCCAGATCTGAGGAATGTCAGCATCAACTTTATCTCTCTGTTCAATATCAAAAAATTCTCATAAGAATTCTGTCCAGGATTCGTTCATCGGTTCCCCTAGCATCGCTTTGTTCTACCTCTTGCCAAGACATTTGTCGCCAACTGAAAATCGAGCGCGTTGCCATTTATCGCTTTAACAGCGATTGGAGCGGCAGTTTCATGAATCAATTGGGATTTGCTGAATCGCCGTGGGATACCTTAACCGCTTTCGGACAAGATTTGGTCTGGCAAGACTCGCACCTTCAGCAAACCGAAGGGGGACGCTATCTCAAAAACGAACCGTTTGCAGTCGCAGATATCTATGAGGCAGGGCACTCCTGTTGTCATATTGAAGTACTGGAGCAATTCCAGATCCGAGCGTATGCGATCGCACCAATTTTTGTCGGCGCAAAGCTCTGGGGTTTAATCGCTGCCTATCAACATTCCGCCCCTCGCGAGTGGTATCCCCATGAAGTGAGCTTTCTTGCCCAAGCGGGTGCGCATTTGGGAATCGCTATGCAGCAGTCAGAGATTCTGAAGCAAGCAGAACAACGTCACACCGAATTGCAAGACGCGATCGCGCGCCAACGTGCCCTCACTCAAGTTGTGGGAAAGATTCGCTCCTCTGTAGATACTCACATCATTCTGGATACAGCTTGCCAAGAACTCTGTAAACTGCTCAAGCTAGAGCGAGCTGCGGTTTATCGCTTCAATGAGGACTGGAGCGGTGAATTTGTCAGCCAATTCGGGATTGTCGAACCGTTTTGGGAGCAGACGAATCCCTTTGGTAAAAATTTGGTTTGGGAAGATACACACCTCCAAGAAACTCAAGGCGGACGCTACCGCAACAATGAAAGTTTTGCGATTGCGGACATTTATCAAGCCGGACACTCGCGCTGTCACCTGGATATTTTGGAGCAGTTCAAAATTCGCGCTTATGTCCTGGCTCCCATTTTTACCGGAACCAAACTCTGGGGACTCATCGCCGCTTATCAGCACTCTAGCCCTCGCCAGTGGCAACCCTTTGAGATTGAGTTTCTAGAACAGGTGGGTGCCCAATTAGGCGTCGCCATCCAACAAGCCGAGAATTTAGAGCAATCGAAACAACGGGCGATCGCGCTGCAAGATGCGATCGCCCGTCAACGTGCCCTCACCGAAGTCGTTGGCAAAATTCGCTCCTCGCTCGACATTAACTTAATCTTGAAAATGACTTGCCAGGAGGTTTGCAAACTCTTGCGGGTTGAGCGCGTTGCTGTCTATCGCTTCAATGAGGATTGGAGTGGGGAATTTATCAGCAACTTTGGCATGGTCGAACCTCAATGGGACAGCATCAATCCTTTTGGACAAAACTTGGTTTGGCAAGATACTCATTTGCAAGACACTAAGGGCGGACGCTATCGCAACAATGAGCATTTTGCCGTCAATGATATCTACCAAGCTGGGCATTCGCGCTGCCATCTCGAAATTCTAGAGCAATTTAAGATTCGAGCGTATGCGCTAACCCCGATTTTTGTCGGACGCAATCTTTGGGGACTGCTTGCTGCCTATCAACATTCTGGAACGCGCCAGTGGGGTGAAGTCGAAGTTGAGTTTTTGGGACAAGTTGCGAGCCAACTGGGTGTGGCAATGCAAAGTTCCAACTTGTTGACGCAAACTCAACTTCGCGCCAATGAACTACAACAAGCTGCTGAACAACGCCGGATCTTGTTTGATATCGTTGTCAAGATGCGGGAGTCACTAAACTGGGAAACGCTCGTTAGAGCAGCACTGCCAGAAGTGCGGCGAGTACTCAACGCTGATCGCGTCGGAATTCTCCGGTTCGATCCAGATTCTGGATATTGCAGTGGAGAATTTATTGCCGAAGATGTGCTGCCGAACTTGGACTCTGCCCTCAATGTCAAGGTGCACGATCGTTATGGCGATCAGCACCTCGACCAATTTTCTCAAGGAACTGCCCAAGTTATTTCCGATACGACCAAACTTGAGGCGAAGCTGCCCTATTTCGATGTGATTGAGTGGTTCCAGGTGAAGGCACAAATTACAGTTCCTCTCATGGAAGGCGATACCCTTTGGGGGCTGCTATGTATTCATCAATGTGGTCGGACTCGCCAGTGGGAAGAGACTGAACTAGAATTTGTCACCCAAGTCGCAGCGCAAATCAGCGTTGCATTGCGCCAAGCTAATCTCTTTCAGCAATCGAGTCTACTCGGACAAACGCGAGAAGAGGCAGATCAACTTGCCCAAGCCCTTAGAGACCTCCGTGCGGCTCAACTTCAAATCATTCATGCCGAAAAAATGGCGAGTTTGGGACAATTGGTTGCAGGCATTGCCCACGAGATTAACAATCCGATTAATTTCATTCACGGCAACCTAGAACACGCTGAACAGTACATCCAAGAGTTACTGCACTGTACGATGCTCTATCGAGAGCATTGCCCTGATTCAATTCCCCAGATTCAAGCGCATTGGCAGAATGCGGATCTAGAGTTTACAGTCGAAGACCTACCGAAAATGTTGGAATCGATGAAGGTGGGCACAGAGCGAATTCGCGATATTGTCACATCTTTGCGGAACTTCTCACGCTTGGATGAAGCCGAGTTTAAGACCGTAGATATCCACGATGGTATCGATAGTACATTGATGATTTTGCAGCATCGCTTGAAACCGTCGATCGATAGCCCGATGATTCAGGTGGTCAAAGACTACGATGCACTCCCCACGGTGGAATGTTATCCCGGTCAACTGAATCAGGTGTTCATGAACTTGCTGTCAAATGCCATCGATGCGATCGAAGAACGAAATGTTGAACGATCACCAGACCGCCTTGCAACATCCCCAGGCAAAATTCGTATTTCCACCGCGATGATCGATCAAGATTCTATCTCGATTCGGATTTCGGACAATGGATTGGGAATCGATGAAGCAGCATTGTCTCGGCTATTTGACCCCTTCTTCACTACGAAAACGATTGGGAAAGGAACAGGCTTGGGGCTGTCGATTAGCTACCAAATTGTGACGGAAAAGCACCATGGCAAACTCTACTGCCACTCAACCTCTGGTCAGGGCGCTGAATTTGTCGTTGAGCTACCGATTCGCCAGGCAGGTGTGAGGTAAGTGAGCAGGTAGAACGTCGGTTCGCTCGCCCAAGAGTCCTGAATTGAACGACAGTTGAATGATTTTGCACTCCAGATTTGTGTGAAACGCGCTGTAGATTCAGGACTCGAGCGATTGCAATTCTCTAGCCAGATATCGTACAGACATACACTAAGATTTTTCTCTGAGTATTACCTTGCTCTTATACAATTGCGATTTCTTGGGAATCCTCACTCCAGTATGTCTTATGGACAAGTCTGGAGTGAGTTGCTCATGCACGTCGCGATCCATCACTATGATTTTGGCTTGGTTGGCTTGTCAATCGTCATTGCCATTCTTGCCTCATACAGCGCTCTAGATCTAGCAGGGCGAGTCACAGCGACCCAGGGCAAAACCCGATTTGCTTGGCTATTCGGCGGTGCGGTGTCGATGGGCATCGGAATTTGGGCAATGCACTTTATCGGTATGTTAGCTTCGTGTATTCCCATACCCGTCAGTTACAACTGGTCTATGGTTGGCTTGTCGATTCTGCCCGCCATTGGCGCTTCTGGAGTGGCATTGTTCATTGTGAGTCAGCCCCAGATTCACCTCACCCAAATGGCTCTAGGCAGCATTTGTATGGGATTGGGCATTGCCGTGATGCATTACAGCGGAATGGCAGCAATGCAGATTTCTGCCACAATTGTTTATGACCTCAAACTGGTTGCGGCATCGGTTGGAATCGCGATCGCAGTTTCAGGTGCCGCACTGTATCTTGCATTTCGGCTGAGAGAGCAAAACTCGTTAAATTGGGCACTGAGACGACTTGCCAGTAGTACGCTGATGGGGCTTGCCATTCCAACGATGCACTACACAGGCATGGCAGCCGTTTCCTTCCGTGTGATCGATTCAGCCCTCCCCATCCAATCGAACTTTAATGCTGGAATCTTAGCGATCGATATTGGTCTAGGTGTAGGACTGATTCTGAGTCTGGTTCTCCTGAGCGCCTTTCTAGATCGCACTCAAGCCCAACGTCTTGCGCAAACTCTACATAAATTACAACAGACGCAAAGCCAGTTGCAGTTACAATCTGAGCAACTCCAAGAATATAGCCACAGCTTGGAACTGAAAATGGCGGAACTCGATCGCAGTCGTGCTTTTTTACAAGCCCAGCGGGAGTCTTCGTTAGATGGGATTTTGGTTGTCGATTGCGATCGCAAGATTGATGCCCATAACCAACGATTTCTAGACCTCTGGCATGTCCCGATCGATCTGAGAACGACCCGCGATGACCATCGAATGTTGGCGTATGTCGCTGAACAAATGCTAGATCCCCAAGCATTTTTCGAGAAAGTCATCTATTTCTATGATCAGATTCATGAATCTGATCATTGTGAATTACTGCTCAAAGACGGCAGAACTTTAGAGCGAACGTCAGTTCCGGTGAATGCAGAGAATGGAGAAAATTGGGGACGAATTTGGTATTTCCGAGACATCACAGAGCGCAAACGAGCAGAAGCAGAAATTTTGCAAAAAACTCAGGATCTAGAGCAAACGCTCATCGAGTTGCAGAATACGCAAATGCAAATGGTGCAGGCTGAAAAAATGTCGAGTCTGGGGCAATTAGTGGCGGGCGTTGCTCACGAAATCAATAATCCCGTGAATTTCATTCATGCCAACTTAGAGTATGTGGATCAGTACAGCCAAACTCTGCTCAATTGTGTGCGTCTCTACCAGAAGTCCTGTCCTCCCTCTATAGCTGAAATTCAAGTAGAGGAATTGGACTTGGAATTTGTTCAGCAGGATTTGCCCAAAATTCTCAGTTCGATGCGAAGCGGGACAGAACGAATTCGTCAAATTGTGCTGTCACTCCGCAATTTCTCACGTCTCGACGAATCGGAATTCAAAGCAGTCAATCTGCACGAGGGGATCGACAACACGCTACTCATGTTGCAACATCGCTTGAAAGCGACTCCGGAACGTTCAGCAATTCAAGTCAAGAAGGAGTATGGCAACTTGCCGCTTGTCGAATGCTATGCTGGACAACTCAATCAGGTGTTCATGCATATTTTGGTGAATGCGATCGATGCGTTAGATGAGCGAGATGCCAAATTACGATATCTAGAGAGCCAACTCAGCCAAATCCACATTCGGACTTCCGTCATTGAAACGCAATGGGTGCAGATTGCCATCTCTGATAATGGAATCGGGATACCCGCAGCGGTGAAGCACCGGATTTTCGACCCGTTTTTTACCACAAAACCGATTGGTAAAGGGACAGGTATCGGAATGTCGATTAGCTACCAGATCGTCACCGACCAACACGGTGGCAAACTCGAATGCTGCTCTCTGCCAGGTCAGGGAACAGAATTTAGAATCAAGATCCCAATTTGCCAACTAAACAAGCACGAAGCTGTCGTTTGACGATCAAAAGTAGTCGCACTCGGGATGTGATCTACTTATCTATGCCGATTCGGGATAGATAAAAATCCTGCAAGCTATGGAGATAGTTTTAACGATCACTCAAAGCCATCATGTTTGATGCTCAATTTGTGTCGCTCCCTGCCGACTGGCACGCTTTCACGCAACATCTTCCCCTTGCTTTCATCGCCAAAGCCTTTTTAACGCTGTTTGTCATCATCGATCCGATCGGGTTAGTTCCCCTGTTTATCTCGCTGGTTGAGGGTCGATCGCTAGAGGAACAAGCGCGGATTGCCCGACGCGCTATTTTCGTCTCCGCCGCAATTCTTTCGACATTTGCTCTCTCTGGAGCCTTTGTTCTCCGCTATCTTGACATCAGCATTGAGGCATTTCAGGTGACCGCAGGAATCTTACTCTTCAAGATTGGCATTGATATGGTGTTTGCCCATCGTGAGCGAGAAACCAAAGAAGAAGAACAAGAAGCACACATGCGTCAGGATGTGAGTATTTTTCCGTTAGCAATTCCCTTAATTGCAGGTCCTGGTACACTTGCCAGTATGCTGATTCTGATTCAGGAAGCTGAAAGTCATGTGTTGGGAGAAGTGATCGTCTTAACGGATGCCGCGATCGTACTGTTGATTGCTTACGGATTGTTAATGCTGGCAAAGTATTTAGCCCAATGGTTGGGACAGACAGGGGTGAATGTGGTGACTCGAATTTTAGGAGTGTTGCTGGCAGCACTAGCAGTGCAATACATTGCAGATGGCACAATTGCTTTGTTACAAGCGGGTGTGATCCACTTTTTGCAGCAGCATCCGGTCTAGTGAGCGGACATTAGGATGTCAAACTCATTCTGAAATCGATCGACTCTCTAAACTGGAGCGTGTTGTGTCAGAACTCACCCAACCTGTTGCAGGCATAGAATCCTTGGCAGCTAGTTTTCGCTTCTAATAGCAAGGTTTTGCTTTTGTGAATCTGATGGCTCCTTGATCGGTAATATGATTGCAAATTGGCTTCCTTGACCTAGCTCGGATGTAACTCGAATAGTTCCGCCATGTTTCTCAATAATCTGGTAGCTAACAGAAAGCCCCAAACCTGTCCCTTGACCCACAGGTTTCGTCGTGAAAAAAGGCTCAAATAGGCGTTGCATGACCTCAGGCATCATGCCAACTCCATTGTCTTGAATGTAAATGACAATAGCACCCCCCTGCTGTTTTGTTGTAATCGTAATGGTCGGAACGAACGTTGTAGATACTTGCAATCTTGTCTCGATCGCGTCGATCGCATTGGACAAGATGTTGATAAAGACTTGATTCAGTTGGCTAGCATCACAGTTCACTAGCGGCAACTCACCATACTGATGAAATACCTGAATTGCAGGCAATCCTTTCTTGGATTGCAGACGATTTTGCAGAATTAATAGAGTATTATCTAGTCCTTGGTGAAGGTCAACAGGCTTCATCCCTGTCTCATCCAACCGCGAGAAATTTCGTAATGCCAGCACAATTTGGCGGACGCGCTCAGCACCTGACCGGATCGACTTCAACAGTTTTTGCAGGTCTTCCTCAAGAAAATCGAGACCGATCTCGTCGATTTCTGCCTGAATCTCTAGATCAGGATTTGGATAATGTTTTTGATAGAGACGCAGTAATCGCAGCAAACTCTGGAAGTACTCATTCGCAGGTGTGATATTGCCGTAAACAAAGCTGATCGGATTATTAATCTCATGTGCTACACCCGCGACAAGCTGCCCGATTCCTGACATTTTTTCTGTCTGTATAAGCTGCGTTTGAGCTTTTTGCAAATCTTGGAGGGCATGGTGAAGCTGTTGGGCTTGTTCTCGCGAATGGGCTTCTGATCGACGTAATGCAACTTCCGTTTGCTTGAGACTTGTAACATTGTGAAAAACTGCAACTCCACCTTGGATCTTGCCAGTCTCATCTGGCAGAGATCGTGCAGTGACACTCAACCAATTTTCCACCAGTGGCTCAGCAGTGCGGGCAAAAACTTCGGTTGCATCGACCGACTCACCTCGAAGTGCTTGCATGAGAGGAAATTCTTCGATTGGATAAGGTGTGGTTTGGTCGGGTAAAAACAGACCTTGGGTGTCTCTCCAGGTTCTTGCCCAATTCGTTAAAGATGAACTTGCGCGAATCCCTAAAATTGTTTCAGCGGCAGGATTCAGAAACACAAACTGACCATGCTGATCAGTCACAACAACTGGATCACCAATACTGTCTAACATAGACCGCAGGGCTTTTAGGGTTGTTTCTGCATGACTCAGCTGTTGTGTATGTTCTTGAAGTTGTGCGAGCGCTTGTTCTAGCTTCGTCGATTTGCTAGAAGTTTCTTGTTCATAGACTTCCAGTAATTGTTCTAGGGTTACAATCTGTGCCTTGAGTTGTTCAATTTCTGCTGATCGATCGGTTTCGACGACTTTGTTTTTTGGTTCCACGACAATTACTTAAGCACGGACTACACAACGAAAAACGGACTGCTGGTCGAATGGTAAGACTGCCATTTTGATGTTGAGGGTTAAAGGCTTAAAAAGCTCAGCAATGTCCCGCTGAATTGCTATTTTGGAGAATAAAATAACTGCGATTAGGTTTCCAGAAGGCAACATGCCTCCAAAACCAAGGACTGATTTGATTTGGAACGGGTGAATAAAGTCTTCTTGAGCCGGAATATGAATCGAGCCTTTGGCTTCTGGAATATGAAAAACGTTGTAGGTGCGCTCTTGTAAGTTGACTAGCAGATCGGGATCAGGAGACAGTACGTTGTTAATGGTTAGCCCAAGTTGGGAGATCAATTGGGAAATCATTGGAGCTTGAGCAACGATTTGTTCACTGGGTAATGGAATGGCTTGATGCCCCCTTGAAGCAGCGCGATCGTTCCATTCGAGTTGATCCCCTGCTGTTGCTAATAGAGTTAGACACTTCATCTCTGGCTGTGCTGGTGAATTGCTCAGCATCCGATCAGCGAAGTGTCGAAGTTCTGGATCTAGATCATGATAGGCATGAGTTTTAAAGAATCGAACTAGCGCGAAAGCATTTTGACCTGTTTCTGGGTCTAGAAAGTGCTCGTAGAAATAGCGTGCCGTCCGGTTTGCAACTTCTTCCATGCTGTCTGCTCCGGTGCCTAGCTTGCGCAGAGCCGCGCCACACTCAGTCATATCTCCTAGGGTAAACTTGGTTAAGCTATACATAGTTACAGGCACTGTAGTTAGTTTCTTTGTGCACTCAAGCAGGAAGTCTTTACAAAAGCACGGAAAGTCTCTCAGTGCATGAAACGTAACTCCTACTCAAACAGTCAATCTTGCGATGTCTATAAGATTCCCGCTGACGTTCGCTGTCTAACAATGTGCTTTGCTCACTCATTCTTCTGATGGTGCGGATGCTGCTCTCAGGTGAGCATTTCGCGATACTTTATATGTTGTTCAAACTGCTAAGCCGTGCATCAAGCTTTTTTGCTACTGGATAATATTGGTTTACTACATGCATGTATCTTGAGGATTGAATGAAACTAGCGTCCAACTCAATCTTTTGAGATTACGATCGCTCAACGAAAAAATCTGTATTTCATTTTTTACTTTAGTAAAAAGATTTTTTATTGAGGAGCAAGTATATGGCTTAAGTTACAAACTCTAAACTGAGTACCCAGTAAACGAGCCATATTACACTTTGTTTTCAGTGTTGCCGCGATCGCACTTTTCAAAAGAGAAGCTCAACCGTCATCGATGATCAGATTGGCTCAGAAAGAAACCGAATATTGTGTTCTTAGAAACGAGTCACCTATCTCGAACACATCCTCGATCGCCAAAGAACCGCGATCGTCATCTACTATCGCGGTGAAAGAGGACAATCCGCCGCAATCAGTGAGCTTGATCCAAACATTTACACCATTCCCAAAAACAGTAGAATCTCCCTAATTGGAAGCACAATGAACGCAGTCTATCTAGCTGATACTCTACGTCGTAACTGAGCATAACCCGATCTCAAGATCGATTGAGCCGGGAAAAAGGGAGCAGGTTGCAGTCGCAGACGTATAACCATTACGCTGATCAATATAAACGTTCTTCGAGATGTCTCCAACGAGGCCCCAACTGGGTTGAATAGTCTCGCAGCACCTCGGTGCCAATTTGGCGGAAAACGAATGTTGCCTATGCGGACATTTGTGATATCCTAAAAAAGGTCAAGCGATGACTCATAAAAAATATCCAATACTTTCTGCTGTTGGATTATCCTTAAATAATGATTCGATCGCTGAAACCTTATATCGGGGCGTAGCGCAGCTTGGTAGCGCACTACTTTGGGGTAGTAGGGGTCGTGGGTTCAAATCCCGCCGCTCCGATT
>VFQU01002058.1_pt1 | contig 10259 bp, 10 predicted proteins | sample 3512311 | NCBI WGS metagenome assembly VFQU01 (sample SAMN10412377, study PRJNA504923) | tailings metagenome | isolation source: Relicate 3 Philex TSF3 active mining site | place: Philippines: Tuba, Benguet | collected 2017-08-29 | reverse complement strand
AGTTGGCGCAACTATTTTCCGATTCAAGGAAGCTACTGGGCTGGACTGGCGGGACGCAGTGAATTTAGAATTCATGGCAGCGGTGAAGATCCAGGATTCTTTACCAACAATCAGCGCTATCCTGACAGCGCAGGCTGGAACCCTGCGATCGGGTGTCTTTCTGCACTTGAACTCTACGACGAGCAAGGACGACTCAAAGCCAGCGATGTCCCACGGTTACTGAATTTATTGGGAGCAAAACCAACCGGGTACTTAATCGTGGCAGAATTGCCCACAGACAGTCGGTCAATTCCTGTTCAAATCGAAGCCGCGATCGCGCGTTAAACTCTATGCGTATTTTCTTACTCAGTCTGATTGCCGTAGTTCTCACTGCGCCTGCTACCTGGGCACAGTCAGCGGCAGATTATCGACAGCGAGGCATTCAGTACCGGACTCAAGAACAATTTCCGCAAGCGATCGAGTCTTTTCAAAAAGCAGTCGAACTCGATCAAAAAAATCTCGCGGGTCGAATTGGACTCGGTTGGACATTGCATCTCGCCAATCGGCGCACAGAAGCGATCGACATGCTGCAAAGTGCGATTCTCTACAATCCATTCAACATTGAAACCTTTAATGCGCTCGGCATTGCTTACTTGGTGAATGGCGATTTGACTCAAGCTGTGGCAGCCCATACTTGGGCAACCATGCTCGATCCGAACAACGAAATTCCGTTCTACAATCTCAGCCTGTCTTACGAACGGCTCGCAATGTACGACTGGGCGATCGAATCTGCAAAGCGCGCCGCCGAATTAGAGCCGGATAATCCGCATCCCTGGGTTGCTTTAGCGATTGCATATCAAGGTCAAGGCGATCGCGTTTCCGCCAAGCAAATTTATCTGCAAGCAATGAATATGGATGCTCGGTATCGCGATCGTGCTTTCCTAAAATTCCTTGCCGAAGCTGGATTCAGTGCAGAACAGATCGCCACTGCTCAAGCATTGCTGAACGAAGTAGACGGGAAATCCGCGTTTTCAGAAGACGCAAATGAGAAGATGTCGCGTCAAGCAAGCGGCTCGTTTAAACAGGTCTAGGCGAATCTGTCACAGGAAGGGCTAAGCCTCGATAACAGGGAAATGTATACCCATTTGCCAAATCGGAACGGAAACCGTGCCCGTCTGTAGTTCATTTGTGTAGCTTGTATGATTTCTATCTAAAAATCTGATGTAGTGTCCTCAGCTACAAAAGCAGACGCGAATAATTAAATTAGCAAGTCGTTCGTCTGTTTTATATGACTCAAACCAATCCGAAAGGTGTGAGTCGCGATGAAGTTCAGAAACTTTATCGTGATTTTCGTAAGTCGGTACTGATTTCTACTGCCCAGCAAATCACCCGCGAAAATCGCGCTCAGATTCGGCAGAAAGTTGAGATCTTAGACGTAGAAATCGACAATATCTCAAAAGCTGAATTGTTGAATCGATTAACGAGAGGCGTGATCTTCACGCCGAACGTCGATCATTTAATGAAACTGCAAACAGATCCAGAATTCAAACAAGCCTATGAGGTTGCAGATTACAAAATCTGTGACAGTCAGATTGTGTTATATGCTTCAAAATTCTTAGGCTCACCTTTGCAGGCAAAGATTTCTGGTTCTGAACTGTTCCCGACTTTCTGTGAACACCATAAAGACAACCCGAACATCACCATTTTTCTGCTTGGGGGTGCCGAGGGTGTCGCGAAACAAGCTCAAGTCAGAATCAATGCAAAGATTGGACGAGACATTATTGTGGCGGCACATTCGCCTTCTTTTGGGTTTGAGAAAGATGAGGTGGAATGTCAAGCGATCGTGGAGTTGATCAATCGTTCTGCTGCGACTGTGCTGGTGATTGGAGTCGGCGCACCGAAACAAGAGATTTGGATCGCGAAATATAAGGATCAACTGCCGAACATTGATATTTTTATGGCGGTTGGGGCTTCCATTGATTTTGAGGCAGGAGTTAAACCCAGAGCGCCGGAATGGGTCAGCGATCGCGGTTTAGAGTGGTTTTATCGCTTAATGTCTGAGCCGAAGCGGCTTTGGAAACGGTATCTCGTCGATGATTTGCCTTTCTTTTGGCTGTTGTTGCAACAAAAATTGAAGCGGTTAAGGTAAAATCGCGCCCGTTAGAATTGCGCCCCGAAGATTTGTATGCGTCAAATTCGCCCCTGCAAAGTTCGCCTTACTCAGATTTGCCCAAGACAAATCTGCCCCCGATAAGTCTGCATCCGTGAAATCCGCCCCAAATAGATAGGCTCCAATCAGATGCGATCGCACTAATTTTGCCTGCCGAAAATTCGCTCGATACAAATGCGTTCCGCTCAACTCCGCCTCAAACAAATTTGCCCCTGCAAAATTCACATCGGCTAAATTTGCGCCCAGTAAAATGGCATTGCTCAGATCGGCTCGACACAATTCGGCTTGCATCAGATCCGCCTGCTTCAATCTCGCGCCTCTTAATTCAGTGCCAATCAAATTTGCACGGATCAAATCGCTATCACTCAAATTTGCGCCCTTCAGATCAGAGCCAATTAAATTTGCCTCAGTCAAATCCGCTGCCCGAAAATCGACTTCAACCAAATTCGCATCAATAAATTCAGCCTGTCGCAGTTTTGCACCGATCAATTTCGCTTGATGCAAATGGGCTTTATTGAACTTAGATCCACTCAGATCCGACTGATTGAGAATTGCCTCAGTCAAATTGGCACGACAGAAATCAACTCCACGCAGATCTGCGCTTTGCAAATCTAGTCCTGATAACGCTGCATCACTTAAATCCGGCTGTAGCGTTGGATAACGCGATCGCCAATTTGACCACGCGATCGCGCCTCTCTGCAATGTCATCACCTGCGTCATCACCGCCACGATCGCTTACTCCTTACGATCGTCGTAATATTCGCGACCGGGCAGATTTTCCATCGTCTCAATCACCGCTTTCGAGGCTGCGATAATATCGCGTTCTTCACCGCCCAGATATAGCCGTCCAAAACTTCCCACGGCTGAGATCTGCAAAATGTTAATCAGTGCCGCTTTTTCTGCCTCATTTGCCGCCAGCGACGCATACGCCGCTGGTTCAACTTCAAACACATACAAGGTTTGCCCTGCCAGAATCATATTGCCGCGCCGAGTCCGGTTAATCAACTGCGTATGATGCGCGTCAATATTGCGAATAATCTGGCTTGAGATCACGCGGGGTTTCAGGCAATCCTGCTTACGCACATCTAATGCCGCTAAAATGGCTCGTCCTGCCGCATTGACTTCGCCTTGATTGCTGGCATGAATTTCCATTAATCCATACAACCGCTCTACGACTTGCACCCCAGGACGGACAACAGCCGCTTTCAGCGCGACATCCATAATCCGGTTAATCTCGATCCCCGGCGAAATTTCAATCCAAAGCGATGCATCACCCGGCAAAGGTAAGAAGCCCAAAGACTCCGTTCCCAAATACGCGGCATGTTGCGGCTGTAAGCGATCGATATAAACGTAGCTACGAAGATCAATTCCCAAGGTGAACGAATGTAAAGTCCTCTCTTAGTATAAAGCGTGATGAATCCCCGATCTCAATTCAGCGTGATTATGTCTTTAGGACTACTCCTTTCGACAGAGACGTGCCCATTGCGGGTCACGCTATCTTTCTAGGTGTATTTCTCCGATGACGATTCTGTTCATTATTAGCTAGAAAATCTGTGTTTCAATATCTTCCGCCTCTTAACGAACACAATTTACCTTATCCAGATACCATTCACCCGATTGTGATTCATTTTGTTCTTGCAATGATCTTCTTCGCATTCTTCTGCGACATTGTGGGATATTTTACAAAAAATACACGATTGTATGAGGTCTCCTGGTGGAATCTCGCTTTTGCAACTGTTTCTATTTTTATTGCAATTATTTTCGGTCAAATTGAAGCGGGTCTCGCAGAACCCTATCAAGCCGCCGCAGATACACTCAATTTACATACCTTGTTGGGATGGTCGCTCGCGGGAATTTTAGCGGGAGTCACAGGATGGCGGTATGTGATTCGATTGCGTGAAAAAGAGCAATTGCCAACGGCTTACATGGTCGTGAGCGTCCTCACGCTTTTAATCGTTTGCATTCAGACTTATTTAGGTACAGCGCTTGTCTGGATCTATGGATTGCACAGCATTCCGGTCGTCGATGCAATTCGAGAAGGAGGATTGTAATGAATCCAGACTTAATTGAGCAATTCGGTCGCCTCGGTGCAAATGGATTGCCCTATGTTGTGCCGATTCATCCCCTGTTTGTGCATCTGACTTTGGGATTGTTTATTGCCGCGATCGCATTTGATATTGTTGGCGCATTTTATCCAGTTGAGAAGTCCATCTTCAAATTCTTAGCGATTCCTGCCACTCGCTCTGGGCTGTTTGATGTCGGCTGGTACAACATGCTTGCAGCCGCTGTGGTGACGTTTTTTACGGTTGTAGCGGGCTACTTTGAAATTTCATTGGCTGTTCCTTTGGCGGATGTCAAAAGCGCTTGGGGGTTGCAGGCTTTAAAAACAATGGTGCTCCACGGTGTGGGAGGCATTTTGATCTTGACGCTCATTGTCGGGATGACGGTTTGGAGAGGATACCAACGATTTCTCTGGCGTAAAGATATGGCGCGGCAGGTGCAGTGGAGCTATCTAATTGCAGGGCTTGGTATCTTTCTGCTGATGTTTTTGCAAGGCACACTCGGTGCGCATTTAGGCGGAGAGTTTGGCATTCATGTCACGGCTGATCAACTACTCCATCTAGGCGAAAATCCGAATCAGGTTTTGCAATAGTACTTAGGAAACTGACGATGAAACTTCGCGCAATCCTTATCCTGACGATTTATGCTGTGGCGATCGCATTCATAAGTTTGTGGGCCGCAAAACAGTCTTACTCTTGGTTTCCGCCAGAAGCGGCGGCTGAATCGAAGCTCTTTGATGATTTATTTAGCTTGTTTACTGGCTTAGGCACGTTTATCTATCTCGGTGTGATGGGACCTTTTGTCTATTCTTTGATCTTTCATCGAGCGGCAAAATATGATCTCAGCGATGCGCCTCCGATCGAAGGCAATACTTGGCTAGAAATCATCTGGACAGCCGTGCCGTTGGTCTTAGTGCTGAGCCTTGCCTTTGCGAGCTATCAAACGTATGAAAAGATGGCCGTTCGAGGCCCGATGGAACTCGTGCATCTGCACATGCCGAAGGTTGTAGAAGCTGCATATGCCGAGCCATTTGATGATACGCCTCAAAAAGAGATCCAGAATGCTCTGCAAACGGCTCCGGTCGAGCATATTGATGTGACAGCGAAGCAATGGGCTTGGATCTTTCGATATCCAGAGCAGAATGTGACGAGTACTGAATTGCATTTGCCGATCGATCGACGAGTGAAATTCACGCTGCATTCTGACGACGTACTGCATGGCTTCTACATTCCTGCCTTTCGGCTTAAGCAAGATGTCGTTCCAAATCATGACATTGACTTTGAATTGACTCCAGTACGAGCTGGACAATATCGCTTACGCGATTCGATGTTAAGTGGAACTTACTTTGCTGCGAATCAGGCTGATGTGGTTGTTCAGTCTCAAGCGGATTATGAGCAATGGCTAACTGATGCCGCAACTCGCACTCCCGCTCCTGCGTTTAATCCAGCCGCAGATGAATATGCGCGCGGACAAGCCCAAGGACGGAAAACCAAAGACAAAACTGCTGTTCGGGGTTGGGCAACGTTACCGCCTGCACCGCCACCGATTGTGAACTATTCACCCCAGCATGAACCGACTAGCCCAGCGACTTGATGAGGATTATTGAATTATGGCAAATATCTCGATCGACACTCCCCAAGTCGTCCGTGGACAACCTTATCCAGGCGCACCGGATAACTGGAAGCGATTTTTTACGTTTAGTACCGATCACAAAGTGATTGGGATTCAGTACATTGCGACTTCATTCTTCTTTTTCTTAGTCGGTGGACTGTTTGCAATGGTAATGCGGGGTGAGTTGATTACCCCAGAGGCAGATTTAGTCGATCGTACGGTCTACAATGCACTGTTCACGATGCATGGTTCAGTCATGCTGTTTTTGTGGACATTTCCAGTGCTCGTCGGGTTAGGAAATTATCTCGTGCCTCTGATGATTGGCGCGCGAGATATGGCATTCCCGCGATTGAATGCAGTTTCATTTTGGATGATCCCGATCGTAGGGGTGCTGATGATGGTCAGCTTTCTCATTCCAGGAGGACCGTCTCAGTCCGGTTGGTGGGCATATCCGCCCGTCAGCTTGCAAAATCCAACCGGAAATCTGATTAACGGGCAATTTCTTTGGCTTTTGGCGGTTGCGATTTCTGGGGTTTCCTCGATTATGGGAGCCGTGAACTTCGTGACGACGATTTTCAGAATGCGTGCTCCCGGAATGACTTGGTTTAAAACCCCTGCATTTGTGTGGGCGGTTTTAGCTGCGCAATTGATTCAGCTTTATGGACTCCCGGCACTGACAGGCGGCGCAATTATGTTGCTGCTGGATCTAACGGTAGGGACGAGCTTTTTTGCTCCTGAACGTGGTGGCAATCCGATTTTGTACCAGCATTTCTTCTGGTTCTATTCTCATCCTGCGGTGTATGTGATGGTACTTCCTGTGTTTGGGATTTTCTCGGAAGTTTTGCCAGTTCATGCGCGTAAGCCGCTGTTTGGATATCGTGTGATTGCTGCATCTTCGATTTTGATCACCGTTATTAGTGCATTCGTCTGGGTGCATCATATGTTTGCGAGTGCAACTCCAGGCTGGATGCGAATGTTTTTCATGGTAACTACGATGCTAGTTGCTGTGCCCTCTGGAATTAAAGTATTTGGATGGGTTGCAACCATTTGGGGAGGTAAAATCCGCTTTACGACACCGATGCTCTTTGCTTTAGGTGGAATTAGTAACTGGGTATTTGCCGGAATTACGGGCATCTTTTTAGGTTCAGTTCCTTTAGATATTCACTTGAACAATACTTACTTTGTGGTGGGTCACTTCCATTATGTGTTGTATGGGGCGATTGGCATGGGCATCTATGCCGCGTTTTATCACTGGTTTCCGAAGATGACGGGGCGAATGTACTATGAAGGCTTGGGTAAACTGCATTTTGTGCTGACTTATCTCGGAATTGCACTGACGTTTATTCCAATGCATCCGCTTGGCTTTATGGGAATGCCGCGTCGAGTGGCTTCCTATGATCTAGAGTTTGCGTACTGGAATGTGATTGCAAGCTTGGGTAGCTTTTTACTCGGTGTGTCTGTTGTGCCGTTTATTCTCAATATGGTCAGTGGTTGGATTCGAGGTGAAAAAGCAGGAGACAATCCTTGGAGAGCTTACGGGTTAGAGTGGCTGACGACTTCGCCTCCAGCAGTTGAGAACTTTGAGGAAACGCCGATCGTGATTGCAGGCCCTTATGGCTATGGTAGGACTGAACCTTTAGTCGCCAACAATCCAAATCCAGATTCAATCAATCCGATGCCGGGTTTGGTTGAATCTTCTACAGAACAGGAGTAAGGCTATGACAGAAAGAGCCATTGCCCAAGATGTTGAAGCTCAAGTGCGATCGCATCAAGAACACGATGAAGCGGGAAATAGTAAATTTGGCTTTATTGTGTTCTTACTGTCGGAAAGTGTAATTTTTCTTAGCTTTTTTGCGGGCTACATTATTTACAAAACCCAGACTTTAGATTGGTATCCGCCGGGAGTCACAGGGTTAGATGTGGATGCTCCTCGAATTAACACGATCGTGCTGGTGTCGAGTAGCTTTGTCATCTATGTGGCTGAGCGATACTTGCATGATAAAAAACTGTGGGGCTTTCGCCTATTTCTGATCGCAACGATGGCAATGGGAGCCTACTTTCTGTACGGGCAAGCTGTGGAATGGAGTAGCTTATCGTTTGGGCTGACCGATGGTTTGTTTGGCGGCACGTTTTACTTGCTGACTGGATTTCACGGGCTGCATGTGTTGACCGGGCTGTTGTTACAGACGCTCGTGCTCGGTCGATCGTTTATTCCCGGTAACTATGACAATGGCTCGTTTGGAGTCGAAGCAACCTCGCTGTTTTGGCATTTTGTCGATGTCATTTGGATTGTGCTGTTCATTCTGATCTACGTTTGGCAATAAGAGGGAATTTCCATGATTATTGATGATCAGCTTTATGATGTGATTATTATCGGCACAGGTGCAGGTGGCGGAACCTTAGTGCGGAAGCTCGCTCCCACGGGACTGAAGATTCTTGTTCTCGATCGAGGAGACTTTCAAGAGAAAGAAAGTTCAGAATTAGTCGATCTTGAAGTCTTCAAACGCGAGCAATATCATGCGCCTGAATCCTGGACAGATGAAGCAGGAGAACCGTTTTATCCGCAAACCAATTACGGAGTTGGGGGAAATACGAAGACTTGGTACGGTGTGTTGATGCGAATGCGCGATCGCGATTTTGAAGCAGTTCAGCACCAAAACGGCATTTCTCCAGAGTGGGAACTCAAAGCTGCTGATTTTGAACCTTACTATACTGAAGCCGAAAAGCTCTATCAGGTGCATGGTAAAACAGGCGACGACCCAACAGAACCGTCTCATCGCGAAGACTATCCATTTCCAGAAGTTGCCCACGAACCTTTTCCAATTCAAGGCATTTACGAAACGCTTGCTGAGCAAGACCTACATCCCTTTTATTTGCCGCTTGGATTGGGCGATCACGGCAGAACCGATTCCGAAGATAGTGGAGTTACCCCTGCTCTGAAATACGAAAATGTAACGCTGAAGACTTCGGCGCAAGTGCTTTGGCTGCATACCAATCCATCTGGAAGCGAAATTAAAGGGGTGCAGGCGAAAGTTGGGGATCAGTACTATCTGTTTCTTAGCCACATTGTTGTCGTCGCTTGTGGTGCAATTAACTCTGCTGCATTACTTTTAAAGTCTGCAAACGAGAAGCATCCGAATGGCATTGCAAATGGCTCCGGCATGGTCGGACGTAATTTGATGAAGCAGCAATTATCCGTTGTTGTGCAATTAATGGCTTCACAGAACTCTGGGCTATTTCCAAGAACGCTTGGGGTGAATGATTTTTACTGGGGCGACAAAGATTTCGCGTATCCGATGGGGCATATCCAAAACTCAGGCGGCATTCTGCGAGACGTGCTCTTTTCTGAGGCACCGCCCATTTTGTCTGCAATTAAAAGTCTTTTACCCAATTTTGGATTGCGACAGTTAGCAACCCGTTCGATCGGGTGGTGGTTGCAAACCGAAGACTTACCTGATCCAGACAATCGGGTGCGATTTGTCGGAGATAAACTGCGCGTTGAGTACAAGGTGAATAACTTTGAGGCACACGATCGCTTAGTTTATCGCTGGATCGATGTCTTGAAAAACGTGGAAGCAGCACGACCTTCAATCTTTAGCCGTAATGCTCATCCCCGCAGTGATATGCCCATTTCTGTTGTGGCTCATCAGGCGGGAACCTGTCGGTTTGGGTCTGATCCAACTCAGTCTGTGTTGGATTTGAATTGCCGCGCTCATGAGGTTAATAATCTGTACGTAGTCGATAGTAGTTTCTTCCCGTCTAGCTCCAGCGTTAGCCCAGGTCTTACCGTCATTGCAAATGCGTTGCGAGTAGGAGATCATTTGATTCAGCGATTCAAAGGATGAGACTCAATTTATTCAGGCAGAATCGGCAAACGGATCTGAGAAGATTCTCCTGAATAAAGCTCGATCGTGATGATCTGAAACTCGATCGCTCTTGCATCTTTCGGCTTTTTCCCAGTTCCAGCATTGACAGCATAAGCTGGAAAACAAGCCCCACTTAGACTCAACCGAATGGCACTACCTTGACGAATCCGAATACAAGTCGGTTGCAGTACGATTCGATAAGCAGTTCGCTCAGAATGTTCACTGCGTAAATATCCCTGGGAAAAGTTCATCACACTGCCATTCGACTGTACCTCTGATAGCACTGCACACAGATCAAAGCTCTCTGCATCTGAACTAGCATCAAGCTCAATGACAACCTCTCCAGCGATGTGCAAATCCGTTTCCAGTGGATCAGTCGTGTAAGTTAAAACATCGCTCCGCGCATCGATCGCGCTACGCTCAAACGATCCACAAGGATAAGCAACATGCCCTCCCAAAGCTGGAACAGGCCGCCAGGGATCATGCACAATCACATCGATCGCTGAATTTGATTGTTCCGTAGTTAACTTGCCTTCTCGATCGTCCATGCCTGCTAGACCGCTACTGTTGAG
>VFQU01002057.1_pt1 | contig 10260 bp, 10 predicted proteins | sample 3512311 | NCBI WGS metagenome assembly VFQU01 (sample SAMN10412377, study PRJNA504923) | tailings metagenome | isolation source: Relicate 3 Philex TSF3 active mining site | place: Philippines: Tuba, Benguet | collected 2017-08-29 | reverse complement strand
TCACCATCACCGGCACCGCCCTCGCCCCCACCACCCGCATCTGGGGCGCGGCCGACTTCCTCGGCAATGCCCTCCCCACCACCCTCGATGGCACCTCAGTCACCATCGGCGGCGTCCCCGCCTTCATCTACTTCATCAGTCCCGGCCAGTTGAATGTGCTAGTGCCGCAGAATCTCCCCACCGGCAATCTCCCCGTTGTGGTCACCACCCGCACCGGCCGCAGCAACTCCGTCACGGTGCAGAGCGTCGCCGCTCTCCCCTCCCTCTTCCGCTTTGATCCCCAGGGCCGCCGTTATGCCGCCGCCGTCCTGCCCAATGGCACCTTTGTTGGCCCCCCTGGCCTCTTCGGTGCTGCCCTCGCCACCCGTCCCGTCGCCCGCGGCGAAATTGTGCAGCTTTTTGCCACCGGCCTCGGTCCCGTCGGTGCCATCGATGGCATCACCAACGAACCCGTAGTCAACATCACTTCCCGCGTCACCGCCACAGTCGGTGGCTTGCCCGCGACAATCCAGTTCGCAGGCCGTGTCAGTGGCGGCCTCTATCAGATCAACGTGCAGATTCCCGTCGGCGTAGCCCCGGGCGATCAACCCATCCGCATCTCCACCCTCGGCGCTACCAGTCCCACGGGTGTCTTCCTCGCTGTGCAGTAAGTTCAGGCGTGCTGTTTGTCGGCCGCTTCGATACGCGCCGCGTAGGCTTCAATCTCTTCCGCTGTCGCTGTCACCAGCGTTTTGTCCATGTCCTGCCAGGTGGAAATCATCTCCATGAGATGCAGTCCCCCCAGTTTCATGCACCAGGCATCCGTGATCGATCGTTTATGGTCGGCCGCCACCCGCGTCAGCACCGGCAGCGGCAGTGCCACCACCTTCTCGCTGGTCTCCCCTTCACAGCCCAACACCCACTTCGTGTCTACCGTATCGGCATGTCGTATCGACACCGCGTTTTGCTGCCAGCGGAATTCCACCTGCCACGAGCGGCCAAACGGGTCCGGTCCCGTCTCGAAATTGCGGAAGTTCTCAACCATCAACTCAAGGCTAACGCAAACTCGAACGAATCAGCGACAGGAACTCGTCCTTCGTTGCCTTGTTGCGGCGGAACTCGCCCAGCATCGCGCTCGTCACCGTCGACGAACACTGCTTCTCCACGCCCCGCATCATCATGCAGAAATGCTGCGCTTCGCTCACCACGGCCACCCCACGCGGCTCCAGCACTTCCATCAGCGTATCCGCTATCTGCTGCGTCACCCGTTCCTGCACTTGCAGCCGCCGCGCAAACACATCCACAATGCGCGGAATCTTGCTCAGCCCGATGATCTTCTTGTCCGGCAGATACGCCACGTGCACCCGCCCGAAGAAAGGCAGCATGTGGTGCTCACACAGCGAGTAATACTCGATGTCCTTCACCACCACCATGTCGTCGTTCTCGGCTGCAAACAGCGCTCCGTTCACCAGCTCTTCAATGTTCTCGTTGTAGCCGCTGCACAGAAATTTCATCGCCTTCTCGGCGCGGTACGGCGTCCGCAGCAAACCTTCGCGGCTCGGGTCTTCGCCCAGGTCTTTCAGAATTTTTTCGTACATGTCCCCTATCGGGCCACGCTCGTCCTTCTTTGTGTCCTGCTTGCCCGCTACGTACTTTTCGCTGCTCGCCTTCGGTGTTATTGCCTTCGGGGTCATCACCTTCAGGGCCGTCGCCTTATTGCTGGTTTTCATGTAGGTTTAACTCGAACTGATTATTCCGCGTCTCGTAAATCCGCACCCGCGAGAGGGTCAGGGGTTCTTGGCCAAAGTGTGCGGGCCAGCCTTGCTTCAGCCAGTCCGCAAAAACAAAAGCGACGTTTTCTGTCGTCGGCACCAGTTGGCGAAACTCCGCCACCTGTTCATTCAGATTCGTATGCCGTACGCGGGACAGAATTTCTTTCTCTACGTACTCATCCAGTCTGGACCGCTCCACCAGCATCCCCGTCGCCGCATCCGGCTCCCCGGCCACTGTCACCTCAACGGTGTAATTATGCCCGTGCCCGTAAGGGTTGTTGCAGCGCCCGTAGACGCGCCAGTTGCTGTCTTCATCCAGCTCATCGGAATGCAGCCGGTGCGCCGCTGAAAATCCATAGCACGCCGTCAGCTTCATTCTCCCGCGTACTCCACATACAGGCTCTCGGTCTCATACAACCGCACCTGCTTCAGGTCCACCGCTTCGCTGTTGAAGTGCGGCTTCAGCCGCCGCCAGATGTCCCGCGCAATGTTCTCCGCCGTCGGCACCACCTTGTCAAATGGCGGCACTTCCGCGTTCAGATACCGGTGGTCCATCACGTCCACCACTTCCCGGTTCAGAATGGTCTTCACGTCCTTCAGGTCCACAATCATCCCCGTCACCGGGTCCACCTTCCCGCCCAGCGTCACTTCCAGCACATAATTGTGCCCGTGCCCGTACGGGTTCGCATCCGGCCCAAACACGGCCCGGTTCTTCTCATCGGTCCAGTCCGCCACGGCACAACGATGAGAAGCCGAAAATTCTACTCGCCTGGTGATCAACATTTTTCTATCACTCTAAAGATGTCTCCCGTTTCGCTCACGATTCCATAAAATGGAAGCACATGGCAAAAGGCAAACCCGCCACCAACGTCTACACCATCGGGCTCACCCTCACCCTGATTGCCCTCACCTGGCTCATCGCCAACACCCTCTCCGAGCGCGTCGTCAACCAGGGCGACACCGCCGTCGCCTTCTCCGTCAATACTGACCAGGGCAAGCCCGTCTCCCTCAAAGACTTCCCCGGCAAAGTCCTCGTGCTCAACTTCTGGGCCTCCTGGTGCAAACCCTGCGTCGACGAAATGCCCTCCCTCAATGAGTTCGCCCGCCGCATGCAGTCCGAAGGCGTCACCGTCCTCGGCATCTCCGTCGATCACGACGAAGCCCGCTACAAGAAGTTCCTCAAGGACGCCAACATCAGCTTCCTCACCTACCGTGACGAAAAGGCCGACATCGCCGCCGCTTACGGCACCTACAAGTACCCCGAAACCTACATCATCGACAAACAAGGCAAGGTCGTCGAAAAGATCATCGGCGAAGAATTCTGGCTCAATCCCAATGTCATCAACCGCATCCGCCGTCTCCTCTAGCATCCCCGCTCCCGCCCGTCAGGCCCTCGTCTCGCTGCTCGGCGCCCGCGCTGTCCTCGAACGCTCTGAAGACCTCACCCTCTACGAATACGACGGCGGCGTCGACAAACACCGCCCCAACATGGTCGTCTTCCCCCGGTCCCTCGAGCAGTTGCAGCAGGTCGTCGAAATCGCCCGCCAGCATAACCTTGTCCTCGTCGGCCGCGGCGCTGGCACTGGCCTCTCCGGCGGCGTCATCCCCCGCCTCGGTGGCCTCATGGTCAGCTTCGCCCGCATGAACCAGATCGAGCAAATTGATCTCGACAACGAACGCGTCACCGTCCAGCCCGGCGTCGTCAATCTCGACGTCACCCTCGCCGTCCAGTCCGACGGTTACTTCTTCGCGCCCGACCCCAGCTCCCAGCGCGCCTGCACCATCGGCGGCAACGTCGCCGAAAACGCTGGCGGCCCCCACACTCTCGCCTACGGCGTCACCACCAACCACGTGCTCGGCCTCGACGTCGTCCTGCCTGACGGCACCAGTTTCTCCACCGGCGGCCTCGAGCAGGACCTCCCCGGCTACGACCTCACCGGCCTCATCACCGGCAGCGAAGGCACCATGGCCCTCGTCGCCGGCGCCAGGCTCCGCCTCATGCGCCAGCCTGAGCTCGTCAAGACCGTCCTCGCCATCTACAACACCACCGCCGACGCCGCCAACACCGTCTCGGAAATCACGGCCCGCTCCATCACCCCCGTTGCCGTCGAAATGCTCGATGGCGAAATGCTGCGCATGGTCGAAGAGGCCACCCACGCCGGCTATCCTTTGGACGCCCAGGCTGTCCTCCTCATCGAAATGGAAGGCCTCAAAGAAGCCGTCGAGGAACAGGTGGAACAGGTCCGCCTCGCCTGCGAGGCCTGCCACTGCCGCGAGTTCCGCATTGCCAAGGACGCCGCCGAGCGCGACCTCCTCTGGAAGGGCCGCAAGAACGCTTTCGGCGCCGTCGGCCGCTTGAGCCCCTTCTACTACGTGCAGGATGGCGTCGTGCCCCGCACGCGCATCACCGACACGCTGCTCGAAATCTACCGCATCGGCGAAAAGTACGGCCTCAAGATCTCCAACATCTTCCACGCCGGCGATGGCAACATGCACCCCATCATCCTCTTCGATGCCCGCATCCCCGGCCAGCTCCGCGCCGCGCAACTGGCCGGCGAGGAAATCCTCGCTTACTGCATCTCCGTCGGCGGCTCCATCACGGGCGAACACGGCGTCGGCATGGAGAAGATGGAACTCATGGCCCAGCAGTTCTCCGAAGACACCCTTGAAACCATCAAGGACTTCAAAAACCTCTTTGACCCCTCTTGCCGCCTCAACCCCGGCAAGCTACTCCCCCTCGGCAAATGCTGCGGCGAAATCCACCAGGCCCCCCACACCGAGTTCTAATTCTTCCCCGGCCCCTCCGCCACCATTCGCATCACGTAGGCCAGCTCCGCCGTGCGCAGCTTGCCCGTCATCTGCCCAATCAACTCCCGGTACTGCGGCCGCTTCTCACGCACCAGCTCCAGGCACCGCAACACTTCGCTCAATAGCGCCGCCTCCCGCACGCGCACGCCCCGCGCCTCGGCAAACAGCGTGTCCAGCTTGTCCAACACCACCGTCAGCAGTCCAACGTCCCCCGACACCACCGGCGCCAGCAGCCCCGCCCCGTGCGCCCGTATCAGAAAGCTCTCCTCGCTCGTCCACTGCTCGCCCCGCGCATATGTCTCCAATTCCTCGAGAAACTTCACCAGCTTCGCCTTCCGCTCCCCATCATCCACAATCGCGCTTTCCCCGCCGTTGCGGAACGCCCACGTGTAGGTCTTCAACCCCTCAATCATCGCTGCCCCTTCCGCCCCGCCCCAGAAATACTTCACCCTTCGCCGCATCACCAGCGGCGCCTTCCGCATCGCTTCCGCAAGCGCCCCATCCACCCGCCCCACTGTTTTCAGATAGGCCGGCAATTCCTCCCCGGCATCACGCCAAATCTCTTCGCACCTCGCCCTGGTCACCGTCCGCCCCACCAGTCCCCGCAGCGCATCTTGATACGCCTCGCTCAGCCCCCACTCCCCCAACTCGCTCAACCGCTCCTCGTGGCTCACCCTGCTGTACAGCTCCAACTGCAGATCCCGCTCCTGCGTCTCAATCTGCCGCATGCGCCCAATCACAGCTTCCACGAGCCGCTGGCTCTCCTCCACCGGCCGCTTCCCGCGGCTCTCCCGCACCGCCGCCAGCGCCACATGCAAACACCCCAAACTGCCGCATTCCCCCACCAGCGTCGCCCCGTCCCAATACTGCTTGTGCCGGTCGTCATACGCCGTCACATCCGCAAGCGCCTTCACCCACGGTCCCTTCAGTTTCTCGCGGTAAGGCGCCATCACCGCCTCACAACTCGCCGCTCCCCCACTCTCCCGGATCGCCTGCCGCAAATACTCCACCCCCGCCAGCCGGTCCTTCGCAAAACTCTCCTCAAACAGCAGCAATAGCAATTCCTGCCGCGTCACCACCCGGAAGGAAGCGTTGCTCAGAAACCCCTCCCGCTCATCGGTCACCGTATTCGTCACCGCCCGCATCGGGTAAGCCAACCACATCCGTCCCAGCTCCCCGCGCAGGCTCTCTAGGGCCAGTTCCTTGGCCTCCCCCCGCAGCCCGTGCCATTGCCGCACCGTGGCGTAAACCTTCACCTCCCCCGCCAGGCTCTGCATTTCGTCCCAGCGTTCCGTCGTCTGCCCCAGGGCCAGCCACAGCAGCAGTCTCATCATGTCTCCACCTCCACCGCCCGGCCCGTCCGCGCACTCTCATACGCCGCCTCCACCGCCGCAAAGCTCCCCAGATAGCGCCGTGGCGAAGTCTCAAACTCCACCCCCCGCTCCAGACAATCCAGAAAGTGCTCCTGCGTCGCCTTCACGCTATCTCCCTTATAGCCCGTCTGCGTTGTGTTCTCCCACACCAGCCGCCCGTTCTCATACACCCGCCCGTCCGCCACCGCCAGCAGCCGCCCCTTCTCCCCCTCAATCAACGTATGCCCCATCGCCACCCCCGGCGGCTCCGGCTGCAAATACCGGTGCCCCTCCACCACCCCGTCCAACTCCCGCCTGTGGCTCAACACCAGCACCGCCCGGTCCTCTCCCGCAATCAACGCGTTCCGCCGCCGCGTCACCGCATAAACCTTCTCGATCTCCCCAAAGTGAAACCGCGCCACATCCACCGGGTGTATCAGGCTCTCAAACATCAGCAGCTTCGGCATCGTGGCAAAGTACGGCTGGTTCGGATACGGCGCGGGCCCCAACCCGTCACTGTTCATCATCGTGAAGTGATACCCTACCGGCTCCCCGATCACTCCCTCCGCCAGCCGCCGGTGCAACTCCCGCTGCCACGGCTGCCACCGCCAGTTCTCATGCACCATCACCGGCACTCCCCACTTCTCCACCACCTCCACCAACTCTCTCGCCTCGCCCATCTCCGGCGCCAGCGGCTTCTGCACAATTGCCGGCACCCTCCGCTCCACAGCCAGTCGCACCAGCGGCAAATGCGTATCCGGCCGCGTCGCAATATCCACAAAGTCCAACTCTTCCCGCTCCAGCATCTCCCCCGCGTCCACGTAAACCCGCCCCGCGCTGCCCCGCGCCCGCTCCTCATTTGCGTCACACGCCGCGACGATTTCCACCCCCTCCATCCGCCGCCACGCCTCCAGCTGAATCTGCCCAAAGAAACCGCACCCCACCAAAGCCCCCCGCCAACGCCGCTCGCTCATGCCGCAAACTCTATCACGACAACCGTTGCGGCCTCCATAAGCTGGGTGGATAAAAATTCATCAAACTGTTATCATGATGTTATGGTCTTATTGGCCTAAAAGAGTCATCGTATACCCGTCATGACCTGGTCGGTGTACCAAGATGACCAATTTGCTTAGGGGAAAACCTATGAAGATTCAACAGCCAGCACGGCTTGTGCTGGGCGCCCTTGCTTTTCTGCTGCCTGCCATGGCGCAGATCACCGGTGATCTCATCATCCGTGTCACCGATCCCTCCGATGCCGCCATTGTTGGCGCTAATGTCTCCCTCAAGTCCGTCGCCCAAGGTTCCGTCCGCGAACTCAGTACGGACCAACAGGGCGTCGCCCGCTTCACCCTTCTCAATATTGGCGATTACGAAATCAAGGTCGGCTCTCAGGGCTTCGCCACCGCCACCACCACCACCACCGTCAACACCGGCCAGGTGCGCGAACTCAAACTGGCCCTCGAAGTCTCGCAGACCCGCCAGGAGGTCGTCGTCGAAGAAGCCGCCATTGCCATCAACACCAGCAATGCCCAGCTCCAGTCCAGCGTGGACTCCCGCGCCATCACGCAGCTCTCGTTGCCCAATGGCGTTCTCTCCCTCGCCGGCACCACCCCCGGCGTCATCCCGGTTACTCCGCGTAACCCCTTCCTCGGTCAGGGCAGCTACAACTCCAATGGTGGTCGCGGCCGCGGTAACAACATCACCATCGACAACGCCAACGCCACGGACGTTTCCACCACCGGTGGCGCCGGTCTTGGCACCGTGCCGATCGACGCCATCAAGGAAGTTACCGTCATCTCCAATAACTTCAGCGCCGAGTTCGGCCGCAACGCCAGCTCGCAATTCCAGTTGGTCACCAAGAGCGGCACCAACGAATTCCACGGCAGCCTGGCTCACTTCTTCAAAAACGACAAGCTGAACGCCCGCGATTATTTCGATCGCACTGGTAGGGCCCCCATCCTCCGCGACAACAACTGGTTCGCCACCGGCGGCGGCCGCATCGTGCGCGACAAGCTCTTCTTCTTTGGCACCTACGAACAACAGAAGATCCGCGGCGCTGGCGGCACTCGTATCGCCAACGTGCCCACTCCCGCTCAGGTTTCCGGCATCACCAATGCCGCCACCCGCGAACTCTTCAGCGCCGTCCAGGGCTTCAGCTCGGAAAGTGGTACGGTTGCCAGCGCCGCACCTCTCGGCACCAATTCCATCGCTTACTCCGCCAAAATCGACTACAACATCAGCCAGAAGGACACCCTCTCCGGCCGCTACGGCTACCAGAACCTCGATCAGCAGAGCCCCGGCCTCACCTTCATTGCCTCCAACCTGCCCACCAATGGCGCCAGTTCCACCAACCGGCCCCAGAACATCACGCTGAACTATACCCGCGTGCAAAATGCTTCCCTGGTGATCAACAACGTTGCCAGCTTCGGTCGCAGCCTGCCCAACTTCACCCCCTTGGCCAACATTACTGCCCCCACCGTCCAGTTCCAGAATGGCTTTGCGGAACTGGGCACTTGGTCCGGTCTGCCCCAGGGCCGTACCCAAAACGTCTATAACAACCTCACCACCGTCACCAAGACCGCTGGGAGCCACACGATGAAGTTCGGTTACAACATCGAACGCATCCAGGCCAATAGCGTCTTCGATTCCAATGTCCGCGGTACCTTCGTTTTCGCCAACTTCGAAAACTTCCAGCAGGGCATCCCCGTCATCTACTCCCAGCGCTTCGGTGGCTCCATCCGCGGCAACCGCGTCTGGAACCATGGCTTCTTCTTCCAGGATGACTGGCGCGTCACCCGCACCCTCACCCTCAACCTCGGCCTCCGCACCGAAGTCGCTGGCGGTGTCACCGAAGTCAACAACATCATCTCCAACCTCAACCTCGACCGGCAGGAAGCTCTCGGCGGCGCTGGCACCGGCGCTCTCGGCAGCATTGTCGCTGGCGGCAAGGCTTTCGACAACAACACCAACTGGGCCCCCCGCTTTGGCTTCGCCTGGAATCCCGGTGGCGGCAAGTGGAGCGTTCGCGGTGGCTATGGATTCGCCTATGACTTCATCTTCCTGAATCCCATCACCAACCTCCGCTTCGCGCCCCCCTTCATGTACAACTTCTCCACCACCGATTTCACCGGCTCCAATACCGTGGCCAACATCCTCGCTGGCAACTCTGAGTTCCAGCGGATCGGCCGCGCCACTGTCGGTAACTTCGGCACCACCGTTCGCAACTTCGGCTCTATCGCCCCGTGGATTACGCAATCCGCAATCCGCAGGTCCAGCAGTTCAGCCTCAATGTCGAACGCCAGCTCGGCAACGGCTTCCTCGCCCGCGTCGGTTACGTTGGCACCAAGGGCAACTTCCTCCAGCGTGCCCGCCCAATCAACTTCGTCCGCCCCGGCCTCGTCACTCCCGCTACCTCCGCGGCGGACGAACAGGCTCGCTTGGCTGACTACCGCGCCGTCAATGCTGGCCTGAATGCGCCTCCCACTGGCCAGACCAACCGCATTGATCCCCGCTTCACCACCGTCACTCTCCACGAGTCCTCGGCTAACTCCAACTTCCATTCCTTCCAGGCTTACCTGGCCAAGACCTTCCGCTCCAACTTCGGCTTCACCGCCGCCTACACCTGGTCCAAGTCCATTGACGACGTCTCCGACGTGCTCGGTGTTCTCGCCGCCGATACCCCGGCCCAGCAGAACCCCTTCAACAACCGCGACAACCGCGCCGTCTCGGCCTTCGACGTGCCTCACCGCCTCGTCGTCACCCACACTTATGACCTGCCCAAGTTCACCAGCTCCAACGGCTTTACCAAGCACGTCCTCGGCGGCTGGAACCTCAGCGGCATCTTCCAGACCCAGTCTGGCTACCCGGTCAACCTCCTGTCCGGCGCCCGCCTCGGCCTTCCCGATCCCATCCTGCTCGGTGGCAACGGCGCCCTCCGGCCCAACCTCACCGGCAATCTCAACCTCACGCTCGAACCCAATCCCGGTGGCGCCATCACGGCCGCCAATTCCAAGATCAATGGTTCCGGCCTCTCCCAGCCCTTCATCGGCAACTTCGGCACCCTCGGCCGCAACGTCATCCGCCAGAACGGCCTGACGCAGTACGACCTCACCGTGCAGAAGACCATCCCCATCATGGAGCGTTACCGGCTGCAGTTCCAGAGCCAGTTCGCCAACCTCTTCAACAACACCTCCTTTGCCCGCGCCGGGGCCAACCTCGCCGCGCCGCAGAACTTCGGCTACTACCAGGACACCGACACCAACTCCCGTGTCATCACCCTGGTCATGCGCTTCATCTTCTAAACAGCGCTCAACCCCCAATCCAGGCCGCACTCCCCCAAAGGGTGCGGC
>VFQU01002056.1_pt1 | contig 10265 bp, 10 predicted proteins | sample 3512311 | NCBI WGS metagenome assembly VFQU01 (sample SAMN10412377, study PRJNA504923) | tailings metagenome | isolation source: Relicate 3 Philex TSF3 active mining site | place: Philippines: Tuba, Benguet | collected 2017-08-29 | reverse complement strand
AGACGGCCGGGCTCTCATTGGCGATGGCCCGCATCGCCTCGGCCCACGCCGGGAAACCACGGCTGGCGATGTCCGGCTTCCCGCCATGGGCCACAACCACGCGGAGGTCCGGGTAGGCGGCAAGGAAACGCCGCAGGTTCGCCAGATGCGGGGGCTTCACCAGGGCATCGAACGCCAGGCCGCCGTCGACCATGGCCCGCAAGGCCGGCGCCAGCGTCGGTCGCAGCATCCAGCCTTCGTCCGGGATATCCTGGATCATCGGTCGGAGGCCACGGAGGGCCGGCCGTTCGGAAAAGCGTCGAACCTCGTCCGCCCCGCCGGGGGCATCCAGGTCCGCCCATCCGACGACGCCTGCAACGAACGGCTCCCGCTCGGCGATGCCCAGAAGGAACTCGGTCTCCTCCGTGCTCGGCGCGGCCTGAACCAGCACGGTTGCCGAAATCCCTTCGGCGGCGATCAGGGGGCGCAGGTCATCGGGCAGAAAGTCGCGATAGATCGGGCCAGAAGACTCGGTAAGCCAGCCGTAGTCGCCCCGCGACAGACGCCAGAAATGCTGGTGGGAATCGATCCTCACGGGACCTCCGTCCGGACGACGCCTTTGGTCAGGAGCAGGTTGCCGTAAAGCTGCGTCTCGCCGGTCGCCACGATCGCGAAGGCGCGGGCCGCGCGGGCATAGAACTGTTCCCGGTCCAGCGCCTCGAGCGGGCCCAGGTAGCCGGCGCCCTTGAGCACTTCCGCGAAGGCCAGGGCCACCGGTGGGACCTCATCGGGGGCGCCGACCACCGCCATCCGGAACGCCGCGGACGGGACGAAGTCGTCGAGGGGCAGGACCGAAAGGACGGCGCCCAGGAGTCGCTCCGCCCCGATCCCGTCGGCCCTGCACAGGCGTGTCGCCATCGCGGCCGCGGGGAAGTTGGCGTCGACGATGGCGAGCTCGTCGCCGTGTCCCATGGCGCGGAGCGTGGCGAGCAGGTCGGGGCCCAGCAGCGGATCGATACCCTTCAGCATGCTGCGACCTCCCGGGACCGTGGGATCAGGCCGCGAGCCTGCAGCTCTTCCCAGAGCGCGGCGGGGCACGGGGCCTCCATCGCGGAGACATTGCGCTGCACCTCGGCCGGGGTCCGTGCGCCGGCCAGGACGCCGACAACGGCCGGATGCCGGAGGGGGAACTGCAGGGCGGCCTGGGCCAGGGGGATGCCGTGGCTTGCGCAGACTTCAGCCAGGTCGGCGGCCCGCGCCAGGATGGCATCGGAGGCCGGCGCGTAGTCGTAGAAGGCGCCCGGTCGGGGACCCGTGGCCAGCACGCCGCTGTTGAAGGGGCCGCCCAACACCACGCCCACCCCCCGCTCCAGGCATCGCGGCAACAGCCGATCGGCGGCCGAGGTATCCAGCAGGGTGTAGCGGCCGGCCAGAAGGAAGAGGTCGGGATCGGCCTGGTCCAGCAGTTGCTCGCAGGGGGCGCAGGCGTTGACCCCGGCGCCGATCGCCGAGACGGCGCCGGACGCGCGGAGCTCCGAGAGCGCCCGCCAGCCGCCGAGATCGAAGAGCTCACGGGTTCGCGCCTCGAGAGCCTCCCCGTGGGTGGCGAGATCGATGTCGTGGACGTAGAGGATGTCCACCCGGTCCAGGCCCAGGCGGCGGAGGCTGGCCTCGAACGAGACCATGATTCCGTCGTAGCTGTAGTCGAACCGCGCCTTGACCGGCGGTACATCCACATAGATGCCCGCGCCCTCCTCACCCGGCGCGCAGGGCTCCAGGCGACGACCGACCTTGGTCGATAGGACGAACTCCGACCGTGGGCGCGCCCGAAGCGCGGCGCCCAGGCGGGCTTCGGCAAGGCCATGGCCGTAGAGCGGGGCGGTATCGAAGTGGCGCACGCCCATGTGCCAGGCCGCATCGACGGTGTCTTGCGCTTCGGACTCGGACAGCGGGACATGCATGTTGCCAAGGGGCGTGGTCCCGAGACCCAGGGCGGTGAACGGCAGGCTGCCGCCGCCGCGCAGGGGAAACCGGCGATGGCGCATCAGCGGGCCTCGCGGGGCGCGATATGCGACAGCTGGCGCTCCACGGCGGCCGTCACCTCGAGCAGGTGCGCGCGCATGGCGGCGGCGGCGAACTCCGGGTCTCCCATGCGGATCGCTTCGACGAGGCGACGGTGCTCGTCAAAGGTCGCTTCAGGGCGCCCCGATCCGGGCAGGGCCAGCCGGCGCACCCGGTCCAGTTGGGCCCGGGCAGACTCGAGGAAACGGTAAGCGCGAGGACGTCCGACGGCGCCGAAGATAAGGGCGTGGAGGCCTTCGTCGAGCTCATAGAACTGGGTCAGTTCGTCCCGGCGCAGGGCCTCCGCCTGGGCGGCGATATTGGCGTCGAGCCGGGCCATGAGGGCGGGGTCTCGCGCCAGCGCCACCTCGCGCATCGCCTGCGTCTCAAGGCCCAGCCGGATGAACATTCCTTCGCGGACATCCTCGGCCCGAATCTTCGCGACGAAGCTGCCGTGCTGAGGAAAGATGTCGACAAGGCCCTCTTCGGACAGCCTTGCCAGCGCCTCGCTGACCGGCGCCCGGGACATGCCGTAAGCGAGGGCCAGCTCTTCCTTCCGCAGCGGCGCGCCCGGCGCGAGCTCCAGATCACGAATCCGCCGCCGCAGCTCATCGTAGATGCGCTCGGCCTTCAGCTGATCCCTCGTCTGCGCCAGCAGTGGCTCGCTCAATTCCTTGTCCCTCGCCTCACTGACATGTTAGCCATTGCGCGCTGGTCGTCAATTCCGGCGATCGGCGCTCCATCTAGGCCGCTTTCGGCATGGGAAACATTTCAGTGGGCGACTTCACACGGCGATCCGCGCTCGCGGTGCGGCTGCATCCCAGGGACAACGTGATTGTCGCATCCGGCCGTATCGCAGCCGGGGCCCTGATCGAGTCCGAGGGGGTCAGCACGGCCCAGGCGATCCCGAGCGGCCACAAGATCGCGACCCGGGAGATCGCCGAGGGCGACGTCGTCCTGAAGTATGGCCAGGTGATCGGCGTCGCCACCGCGCCCATCAAGGCCGGCGACCATGTCCATCAGCACAATCTGGCCATGTCGGACCTGCGCGCCGCGGCCTCGGGCGATGGCGCGCTGTCGTCCGCGACCGACGCCCCCGCCCGCACATTCCGGGGATACCGGCGCGCGAACGGAAAGGTCGGCGTCCGCAACTACATCGGCGTGCTCACCTCGGTGAACTGCTCGGCGACCGTGGCCCGCATGATCGCCGAGGCGGCCGAGCGATCCGGCATGCTCGATGACTGGCCGCAGATCGATGGGGTCGTGCCCATCACCCATACGAGCGGTTGCGGCATGGCGGGCTCGGGCGAGGGATTCGACATCCTGCGCCGAACCCTCTGGGGCACGGCGGCCAACCCCAACTTCGGCGCCGTCCTGCTGGTCGGCCTGGGGTGCGAGGTCATCCAGGTGGGTCGCTTCATCAAGGACTACGGCCTGGGGTCGAACCCCGCCTTTGACGCCTTCACCATCCAGGACTCGGGCGGCACCCGTCGCGCCGTCGAAGAGGGTCTTGAGCGGCTGCGGGCCCTCCTGCCCATGGCGGGCGCGGCGCAACGCACCGAATGCCCGGCGAGCGAGCTTGTCCTGGGTCTTCAATGCGGCGGCTCGGACGCCTGGTCCGGGGTCACCTCCAACCCCGCGTTGGGCGACGCCGCCGACCGCCTGGTGGCGCAGGGCGGCACGGTCATCCTCTCCGAAACCCCGGAGATCTACGGCGCCGAGCACCTGCTGATCGCCCGTGCTGAAAGCCCGCAGGTGGTCGACCGGTTGAAGGAGCGGCTGGTCTGGTGGGAGGCCTACGCCACGAGCCATGGGGCGGAACTCGACAACAACCCTTCGCCCGGCAATCTGGCGGGCGGGCTGACGACCATTCTGGAAAAGTCCCTGGGCGCGGTCGCCAAGAGCGGGTCCTCACCCCTGCGCGAGGTGGTCAGCTACGCCGAGCCGCTGAGCCGCCGGGGCCTTGTGTTCATGGACAGTCCAGGCTTCGACCCCTGCTCCGCAACGGGGCAGGTAGCCTCCGGCGCGACGATGATCGCCTTTACCACCGGCCGGGGATCAGCCTTCGGCTGCAAGCCCTCTCCATCGCTGAAGCTCTCGTCCAACACGCAGATCTATGAACGGATGAGCGAGGACATCGACCTCGATTGCGGCGCGATAGCCTCGGGCGAGGCATCGGTCCAGGACAAGGGCGCCGAGATTTTCGAGCTCCTGCTGCGTGTCGCCTCGGGTGAGCGCACCAAGAGCGAGCAACTGGGATACGGCGGCGCCGAATTCGTTCCCTGGCAGCTTGGCGCAACCCTTTAGCGAGGCCTCATTATGACCCTGGATCTCAGCTGCCACATCGGCGGCGCCTCCCGCCCCCTGCCCTTCGCGCTGGAGCAGCGCAACCCGGCCGCCCTGGATGAGGTCGTTTCCCGGATGCCGGACGCCGGTCCCGCCGAGATCGCCGAAGCGTCGACCGCCGCGCGAGCCGCCCTTGGCCCTCTCGGGTCCGGGATCGAGAAGCGGGCCGACGCGCTCGACCAGATCGGCGCGCGACTGGCCGACTCCCGCATCGAACTGGCCCGGCTCATCGCCCGGGAGACCGGCAAGACGGTGTCCGACGCCGAGGGCGAGGTGATGCGGGCGGCGCGGATCTTCCGCTTCTTCGGCGGGGAAGCGCTGCGGATCGTGGGCGAGCGGTTCGGCTCGGTGCGGCCAGGCGTGTCGGTGGAGGTGAGCTACAGCCCGTTGGGCGTGATCGGCGCGATCACCCCCTGGAACTTCCCCATCGCCATTCCGGCCTGGAAGATCGCGCCAGCCATCGCCTACGGCAACACCGTGGTCTGGAAGCCGTCGGAACATTCATCCGCCGTGGCAAGCCGCCTGATGGACATCATCGCGGCATCCGATCTGCCGGTCGGATCAGTCAATATGGTCCTGGGCGGTCGCCTTGCCGGTGAGGCCCTCACCTCGGAGGCCGATCTCGATGGCCTGTCCTTCACCGGATCGGAGGCGACCGGGCAAGCGGTGGCACTGGCGGGCGCCCGACGGCGCATCCGCGTTCAGGCAGAGATGGGCGGCGTAAACGGCCTGATCGTACTGGCCGACGCCAACCTGGACGCCGCCGTCGACGGCGCCCTGAACGGCGCCTTCTTCGCGGCCGGCCAGCGGTGCACCGCCACGTCGCGGATCATCGTCGAGCGGGGCGTCGCCAAGGCCTTCGCCGAAAAGCTCGCGGAACGGGTGGCTGCGCTGAGGGTGGGAGATCCGCTCGACCCCACTACCCAGGTCGGGCCGCTGGTCTCGATGCGCCAGAAAGACGCCATTCAGGCCGCCGTGGCGACCATGCTGGGGGCTGGCCGGAGGGCTCTGCAGGCGGGCCGACGGGACGCCGCGCCCGCCTGTTTCGTCGATCCCGTCCTGTTTGATGATCTGGCGGCCGACGATCTGTTGGCGCGCGAGGAGGTCTTCGGACCTGTCGCCGGCCTGATGGTCGTCGACACCTACGAAGACGCCCTGGAAACGCTCAACGCGGTGAGGTTCGGCCTCTGCGGCGGCATCTACACCGGCTCCCTGAAGTATGCGGAGCATTTCAAGCAGCATGCCCGGGTCGGAATGGCGATGGTCAACCTGCCGACCGCCGGCGTCGACTATCATGCGCCCTTCGGCGGCACGAAGGCGTCCAGCCTGGGCCCTCGCGAACAGGGCCGGGCCGCCAGGGACTTCTTCACCGTGACCCGCACGGCCTATCAGGCGCCTGGATAGCGGTTGCCGCCTACGGGAGCTGGTAGGGACGGTGGGACTCGAACCCACACTCCTTGCGGATGCGGATTTTAAGTCCGCTGCGTCTACCATTCCGCCACGTCCCCGGCCGCCCCTGTAGACGACGCGGGCGCGGCGATTTCAAGCGGGCAAAGAAAAAGCCCGGCCGCGAGGCCGGGCTTTCTCATGGTCGGGTGGCGGAAGGATCAGCCGCCGTTCTGGTTACCAACGCGATGGTCGGCCTCGGTGCCGGAGGTGCGGCGGCTTTCGTCGAGGATTTCGTTGGTCTTGTCCTTGCGGCGCTCGCGCTCGGCGACGGTCATGCAGACCTTCTGCGGGCGGTTGGAGCCGACCACGTGCTCGCGGGTGCAGACGATACGGTTGGGATCGTCCATCTTCTTGGTCGCCTTGGGCTTGGACTCGGTGGCCGTGTCCTGCGCCATGGCCGGCGCCGCCGCGAAGGCGAGGGTCAGGGCCGAAGCGGCCAGAAGGGCGATACGCATGTGGCTATTCCCAGCTTGGGTGTAAATCGAGGTTGGCCAGAAGACCTTTACCCTTACTGGGTGTCAAGTCTGGTCATGGTCTGGACGCCGACGGCGGACAGGGCCGCTTCCAGCTCGGTCAGGGCGGCGTCGACCCTGCCCGGGTCCCGCCCCCGCACGACCAGCTGGCTGCCGTAGCCTTCGGGCGAGAAGAAAGGATAGCTGCCCAGGGACAGTTCGGGGAACGCCTTGGCGACCGCTTCCAGCGGCGCGGCGATCACGCCCTCGCCCGATCCGTCGACCTTGAGCGTGCGGGCGATGACCACGGCGCCGCCCTTGAGCCGGTGGCCCACGTCCTCGAGCATGCCGCGCATGATCGAGGGCACGCCGGCCAGGACGAAAACATTGCCCATCTGGAAGCCGGGCGGCCCCTGGACCGGGTTCTGAACCAGGCTGCCGCCGACCGGGACGCGGGCCATGCGGCGGCGGGCGGCGTTGAGCTGGTCGCCCCAGCGGGCCTCCATCATGGCGATGATCTCGGGATGCTCGCGCAGCTCGACGCCGAAGGCCTTTGCGACACAGTCGGCGGTGATGTCGTCGTGGGTGGGGCCGATACCGCCGGTGGTGAACAGATAGTCGTAGCGTTCGCGCAGCACGTTCACGGCCGCGACGATCTCGTCCTCGACGTCGCCGACGACCCGCGCCTCGGCCAGGTCAACGCCATGGGTCCCCAGGAAGCGGGCGATGGCGTTGAGGTTGGTGTCCTGGGTGCGGCCCGACAGAATCTCGTCGCCGATGATCAGCACCGCAGCGGTCACACGCTCCTGGCTCGCCATGCCGGTCATCCTTTTCTATAGGCCTTGTCCCCGACCGACTTAGAGCGCCCATGGACCTGCCTCAACCCCTGCTGCACGGCGTTCTCGTCCAGCGCTACAAGCGCTTCTTCGCCGACGTGATGCTGGACGACGGGCGGGCGGTGACGGCCCACTGTCCCAACCCCGGCGCCATGCTGGGAGTGAACCGGCCGGGCATGGGGGTCTGGCTGTCGGTCTCGGCCGATCCCAAGCGCAAGCTGGCGCACACCCTTGAGCTGGTCGAGGACGGCGGGACGCTGGTCGGGATCAACACCCTGCTGCCCAATCGCATCGTCGCCGAGGCCCTGGCGCGGGAGGTCATTCCCGAGCTGGCGGGGTACGACAGCGTCCGGCGCGAGGTGCGCTATGGCGAGGCGAGCCGGGTCGATTTCCTGCTGGAAGGTGCGGGCCGGCCTCGCTGCTGGCTGGAGGTGAAGAACTGTCATCTCAGCCGCACGCCGGGCCTGGCGGAGTTTCCCGATTGCGTCGCGGCGCGGTCGAGCCGGCATCTGGCAGAGCTGGAGGCCATGGTCGCGGCGGGCGACCGGGCGGTCGCGCTGTTCGTTGTCCAGCGCGAGGACTGCGACGCCTTCAGCGCCTGCGCCGAGCTGGACCCGGCGTTCGCGCGGGCGCTGGACCGGGCGGCGGCGGGCGGGGTGGAGGTGCTGGTCCAGGCCTGCGCCATGTCGACCGAGGCGATCAGCATCGCGCGCCGAATACCGTGGCTGGGGGATGGAGACCGACAATGACCGACGGCTGGGAGGAGTCCGCCGCCGCCTGGACGGCCAGCATGGGCGAGGCCGGCGACTGGGGCCGCGAGTTCGTGCTTGATGCGCCGATGATGGCGCGCGTGCGGGCGGCCGCGCCTGCGCGGGCGCTGGACGTCGGCTGCGGCGAGGGCCGATTCTGCCGCATGATGCGGGAGGCGGGCGTCGAAGCGATCGGGATCGACCCGACCGAGGCCCTGCTGAAGACTGCCCGCGAGCGCGATCCGGGCGGCGACTATCGCCCGGGGCGGGCCGAGGCGCTGGACTTCCCCGAGGCCTCGTTCGACCTGGTGGTCAGCTATGTGACGCTGGTCGACATTCCCGATGCGGCCGCCGCCATCGCCGAGATGGCCCGGGTTCTGAAGCCTGGTGGCAGGCTGCTGATCGCCAATCTGAACAGCTTCGCCTCGGCGGGGATGAACCTCGGCTGGAGCGATCTGGCTGACGGGCGGCGCGCCTTCGCGCTGGACGGATACCTGGATGAGCGGGCCGAATGGGTGGCCTGGCGCGGCATCCGGATCCGCAACTGGCACCGTCCGCTCGGCGCCTACATCAATCTGTGCCTCGGGCAGGGACTGGTCCTGACGCACTTCGACGAGCCGGCGGCGGTGGGCGGCGATCCCGAGCGGCAGGCGCGGCACCGCCGAGCGCCCTGGTTCGTGATTATGGAATGGGCGCGGCCGGCGGGCTGACCCGACCCCGGGTCGGCTGGGTTGATCTTTCGTGCTAGCATCGCGACATAGACGCAAGCCTGCGCGCCGGTCCCGGCGACGCGGCGGGAAAGTACAAGCAGCATGACCCTGACCGACGACGCCGATTTCGAGACCCGCACGGGCGACATCAAGATCCATGGCCCCGAGGGGTTCGAGGGCATGCGCAAGGCCGGCCGGCTGGCCGCCGAATGCCTCGACATGCTGATCCCGCATGTGCAGCCGGGCGTCTCGACCGAGCATCTGGACCTGCTGGCGCGGGAGTTCATCCTCGACCGCGGCGCCCTGCCCGCCTGCCTGTTCTACAAGGGCTACAGCCACACCGTCTGCATCTCGCGCAACCATGTGGTCTGCCACGGCATCCCGGGCGACTGGACGCTGCGCGAGGGCGACATCGTCAACATCGACGTGACCGTGATCGTCGACGGCTGGCACGGCGACACCAGCCGCATGTACGGCGTCGGCCGCGTGCCGGCGCGGGCGCGGCGGCTGGTCGACATCACCTACAAGGGGCTCGAACTGGGCCTGGCGCAGGTCAAGCCCGGCCAGACGCTAGGCGACGTGGGCCACGCCATCCAGAAGTATGTGGAGTCGATGCGCTGTTCGGTGGTGCGGGACTTCTGCGGCCATGGCCTGGGCCGCATCTTCCACGACGCGCCCAACGTGCTGCACTTCGGCCGTCCGGGCACGGGACCGGTGCTGAAGCCGGGCATGTTCTTCACCGTCGAGCCGATGGTGAACCTGGGCAAGCCGCAGGTAAAGGTGCTGAGCGACGGCTGGACGGCGGTGACGCGCGACAAGTCGCTGTCGGCCCAGTGCGAGCATTCGGTGGGCGTGACCGAGACCGGGGTGGAGATCTTCACCGCCTCGCCGGCTGGCCTGTTCCAGCCGGAAATCCTCGCCGACTGAGCCGGCGGCTTCGGCGCTTGCCAAGCCGGAACAATTATAGAACATTGTTCCTATGGGACAGGCCGCTCGCCTAGAGGACATCGCCACGCCGACGCTGTGGAGCGAGGCCGCGCTCGCGCCTGCCGCGCCGCGCCATGAGGCGCAGCCGCCGCCCGAGCCGCCCTCGCCCAACGCCGGCCACCGCGAGCGGCTGAGAGACCGGGCGCGCAAGGGCGGGCTGGGCGCCCTGCCCGACTATGAGCTGCTGGAGCTGTTCCTGTTCCGCTCGATCCCGCAGGGCGATGTGAAGCCGCGGGCCAAGGCGCTGCTGGCGCGGTTCGGCAGCCTGTCGGCGGTGCTGGGCGCGTCCATCGAGGAGCTGTGCGCGGTCAAGGGCGTCGGGCCGGCCGTGGCGCTGGATCTTGCGGCGCTGCAGGAGGCGACCGTGCGGGTGCATCGCGACCCGGTCGCGAGGCGCACGGTCATCTCGTCATGGTCGGCGTTGCTGGCCTATGTGAAGGTGGCGCTGGCCCATGAGCCGCGCGAGCAGTTCCGGGTGCTGTTCCTCGACAAGAAGAACCAGCTGATCGCCGACGAGGTGCAGAACCGGGGCACGGTCGACCATGCGCCGGTCTATCCGCGCGAGGTGATGCGGCGGGCGCTGGAGCTTTCGGCCAGCAACCTGATCCTGGTGCACAACCACCCCAGCGGCGATCCGACGCCCAGCCACGCCGACATCGACATGACCCGCCAGATCGTCGAGGCCGGCCGCACCCT
>VFQU01002054.1_pt1 | contig 10273 bp, 6 predicted proteins | sample 3512311 | NCBI WGS metagenome assembly VFQU01 (sample SAMN10412377, study PRJNA504923) | tailings metagenome | isolation source: Relicate 3 Philex TSF3 active mining site | place: Philippines: Tuba, Benguet | collected 2017-08-29 | reverse complement strand
CGAGGTACGGGGTGTGGTCATCCCGGATGTAGCGGTGCACCGCGATGTAGCTGCTGGGGCGCCCGAACGCCGTCGACAGCCAGACATCGTCGGCGGCCGTCGCGCGCACCTCGACGGGAAAGGTCACGCGCCAGCCGTTCTGTTCGATGACGCGGTCGAGCTCGCGCAGCACCGGGCCGACGGCGTCGAGCGGCACCGCGTACTCCAGCTCGCGAAACCGCACTCTCCGCTCGGTCGCGAAGATGCGGTGCGAGTAGTCGGCCACCTGCCGCGTGAAGGCGACGCGGCTCGCGAGCCGGTTGATGCCGGGCACCGTGCCGGGCACCGCCGAGCCGAGGCGGCACAGCACCGCGTAGAGCCCGTTGCCGAGCAGCTCGTCGTCGAGCCACTTCTTGACCGGGCCGGGCGGCGTGCGCGGCGCGTCGGCCGGCAGCCGGGTGTTGTTGCGGGTGAGCGCGAGGCGCGTGTGCGGAAACCAGTAGAACTCGACGTGGTCGGCCTGCGCCGAACGGTTCGGCCAGTCGTCGAGCACGGCATCGAGCGGCTCGGGATGCTCGTCCGCCGCCAGCACGAACGTCGGCACCGTCTGCACGGTGAGGTCGACGAGCACCCCGAGGGCTCCGAGCCCGAGGCGCGCGGCGGGCCACAGCTCGGCGTTCTCGGTGGGGCTGATGCGCAGCAGGCGCCCGTCGGCGGTGGCGAGGGTGACGGCCCGCAGCTGGGTGGCGAGGCCGCCGTACGCGCGGCCGGTGCCGTGGGTGCCCGTGCTCACGGCGCCCGAGATCGACTGCACGTCGATGTCGCCGAGGTTCTCGAACGCGAGCCCGTGCTCGTGCAGCAGTGCCGAGGCGTCGCGCAGTCTCGTGCCGGCGGCGAGGGTGACCAGGCCGGTGCCGGCGTCGATGCTCGTCAGCCCGGCCAGGTCGGTGAGGTCGAGCTGCACGCCCGGCGCGACGGCGATGCCGGTGAACGAGTGGCCCGCACCGATCGGCTTCACGGTGAGGCCGTCGGCGCGGGCGCGGGCGATCGCCGCGACCACCTCGTCGCCGCTCGCCGGGCGCTCGACGCGCACGGGTGTGACCTGCTCGGTGCGGGCCCAGTTGCGCCACGGTGTCGAGGTGCCGGTGGCAGGTGCGAGCTGCGTCACAGAAACACCCTCCCCTCGCCGCGGTAGGTCGGCAGCTCGCCGACCACCCGGTCGCCGTCGACGACAGCGTAGGCATCGAGGTGCTCGGCGAGCTCTCCGGCCTTCGTGTGGCGCAGCCAGACCCGATCGCCGACGCGCAGACCCGCGGCGGCCGGCCCGCGCAGAGGGGTCTGCACCTCGCCCGCGGCCTCGGTGCTGAGCATCCGCAGACCCTCGGGCCAGACCACCTGCGGAAGGCGGTCGGGGCCGGGCGGTCCGCTGGCGATCCAGCCGCCGCCGAGCAGGGTGACCATGTCGGGCGCCGGGCGGCGCACCACCGGCAGTGCGAACGCGGCGGCGGGCGCGGGCGTGAAGCCGCGGTAGGTGTCGAACAGGTGCGGCCCGAGCAGGCCGCTGCCGGCGGCGAGCTCGGTGACACTGACGTCGGCCGCGGTCGATTCGAGAGATCCGGTGCCGCCGCCGTTGACGAAGCGCAGCGGCGTGCCGGCGGCGTCGGCGATGGCCCGCACGGCGGCGACGGCGCGCCCGCGGCGGTCGGCGAGCTCGGCGCGCGATGCCCGCTGGATGCCCCGGATGAGCGCGCTGCGCACGGGCCGCCCCGGCAGCGCGTCGCCGAGGCCGGCGAGCTGCGCCTCGTAGGCCATGACGCCGTCGAGCACGAAACCCGGGCGCTCGATGACCGTGCGGGCGAGCGCGGCGAGCTGCTCGGGCGTGTGCAGCGGGCTGCGCCGCACGCCGAGGTGGCCGAGGAGAGGCGCCTTCCAGCTCGCATCGAGCTCCAGGGCGACGCGGATGCTCGGCCTCAGGCTCGGCAGCACCACCGCGTCGATCAGATCGAGGTGGGCGACGTCGTCGATCATGAGCGTCACGCGCGCGGCCAGCTGCTCGTCGGTGACGAGCCGCGCGAGGGCCGCGCGATCGGCCGTGGGGTAGCCCACGACCACGTCGTCGATGTCGCTGCCGCCGCCGGCGCCCGTCGCCGCGCCCGCTGCGCTGTCGCGAGACCGGGGGCTCGCGAGCCACAGCGCCTCGGGCAGCGTGTAGGCGAGCACGCCCGCGAAGCCGGGGCGCGCGAGCACGGCCTCGAGCACCCCACGCACGCGGATCGACTTGCTCGCCACGCGGATCGGCACTCCCCCGGCGCGACGCACCAGGTCGGCGGCGTTGTGGGCGAGCGCCGCACGGTCGATGACACCGAGCGGCGGGTCGAGGTGCGCGGTGGCCGCGGTCAGGCGTGGCCAGTGGGCGGCGGGGTCGGCGCCCGGGCGCTCGGGCGGCGCGTCGTCGAGGCGCAGCAGGTCGTGCGGGTGCTCATCACGAGCCTGCGGCACTGCGGTCACCGCGCCAGTCTAGGGAGCGGAGACGGCGGCGGGCGGTCTGCTACGGCGCGGTCACGAGCAGGTCGGCCGCCACCGTGCGGTCGATCGTGCACTGCCCGAGCACGCGCGTGCCGACGTACACGACCGCGGTCTGGCCGGGCGCGACCCCGAGCAGCGGCTCGGCCGGGCGCACGACGAGCTCGCCGCCGGCAACGAACGCGGATGCGGGCACCGGGTCGGCGTGCGCGCGCACCTGCACGTGGCAGGCGAACGGGATGAGAGCATCCGCCCCCGCCGGAGCGGAGGGGTCGACGGCCGTCACGCCGCTCGCGACCGGGTCGGCACCGGCCCAGGTGTACCGGGCTCCGGCGAGCTCGGCGATGGCGAGCGCCTCGCGCGGGCCGACCACGACCTCGTTGGTGCGCGGGCGCACCTCGAGCACGAACCGCGGGCGACCATCGGGCGCGGGCACCCCGAGGTTGAGGCCGCGCCGCTGACCCACGGTGAAGCTCGTCGCGCCGTCGTGCTCGCCCACCTGCGCGCCGGCGCGATCGACGATCGCTCCCGTCGCGGGCGGGATGCGGTCGGCCAGCCAGCCGCGGGTGTCACCGTCGGGGATGAAGCAGATGTCGTGGCTGTCGGGCTTCTGCGCCACGGTCAGACCGCGCTGCTCGGCCTCGGCGCGCACGACCGCCTTCGACGGGGTGGTGCCGAGCGGAAACCACGCGTGCGCGAGCTGCTCGGCCGTCAGCACGCCGAGCACGTACGACTGATCTTTCGCCTCGTCGCTCGCGCGATGCAGCTCGCGGCCGTGCGGGCCCTCGACGATGTGCGCGTAGTGCCCGGTGACGACGGCGTCGAAGCCGAGCGCGAGCGCCTTCTCGAGCACGGCCGCGAACTTGATGCGCTCATTGCAGCGCATGCACGGGTTCGGGGTGCGGCCGGCGGCGTACTCGCTGATGAAGTCGTCGACCACGTCGGCGCGGAAGCGCTCGCTGAAGTCCCAGACATAGAACGGAATGCCGAGCTTCTCGGCCGCGCGGCGGGCATCGAGGCTGTCTTCGATCGTGCAGCAGCCGCGGCTGCCGGTGCGCAGGGTGCCCGGCATGCGGCTGAGCGCCAGATGCACGCCGACGACCTCGTGGCCCGCATCCACCGCGCGCGCAGCGGCGACGGCGCTGTCGACGCCGCCGCTCATCGCTGCCAAAACCCGCACCCCTCCAGGGTACGCGGGGCGCCGTCGGAGCAACGACGGAGACAGGAGGTGTTCCACACGAGGTCGTGCGGATCTCGAGCGTGGAACCGGCCCGTCTCCGTCGTTGCTCCGAGCCCGGGACTTCAGCGGCCGAGGCGAGGAGTGCGGGCGGCGAGGCCCGCAGCCTGGGCGCGCTCGACCGCCGCGGGCAGGGCGTCGAGCAGCGCGTCGACGTCGCCCTCGGTCGTCGACGATCCGAGCGTGATGCGCAGAGCCCCGCGCGCCTCGGCCTCGGTGAGCCCCATCGCGAGCAGCACGTGGCTCGGCTCCGGCACCCCCGCCTGGCACGCCGACCCGGTCGAGACGGCGATGCCCGCCGCGTCGAGCAGCATCAGCAGCGAGTCGCCCTCGGCGTCGGGCACGGTCAGGTGCAGGGTGCCGGGCAGCGCGAGCGCGTCGAGCTCGGCGCCCCGCGCCGGGTCGGTCGCGACCGCGGCGGCCCCGGCGGCGCCGCGCAGCACCGCCTGCGGCACGCGGCTCCGGATGCCCTCCGCCAGCCGCGCGCGCAGCATCCGCTTGCGCCCCGCGCGCTCGGCGAGCTCGGCGTGCGCGAGCTCGGCCGCGACGGCGAAGGCCTCGGCGCCTGCGGCGTCCATGGTTCCCGAGCGCCCGCGCTGCTGGCTGCCGCCGTGCAGCAGCGGAACCACCTCGGCGCCGCGCCGCAGCACGAGCGCCCCGACCCCGACGGGGCCGCCAACCTTGTGCGCCGAGACCGAGACCGCCGACACCCCGAGCGGCAGGGGAGACAGCGGCACCTGCCCGTAGGCCGCGATCGCGTCGACGTGCACGGGCACGCCGACGGCCGCGGCGAGCGCGGCGGCTTCCGCCACCGGCTGCAGCGTGCCGACCTCGTTGTTCGCCGCGAGCATCGAGAGCAGCGCGACTTCCGAGCCGTCGCCGAGCGCGTCGGCGAGGTCGTCGAGCCGCAGCGCCCCGAGCGCGTCGACCTCGAGCCAGCGCAGCTCGGCGCCCTCATGGGCGGCGAGCCACTCGACGGCATCGAGCGCCGCGTGGTGCTCGGCGCGCGGCACGAGGATGCGCGGTCGCGGCAGCGGTGCCGAGCCCGCCGAGCCCGCCGCCGAGCCCGCCGAGCCCGCCGCCGAGCCCGCCGAGCCCGCCGCGGGGGTGCCCGCGGGCGCAGCGCCCTGGTTGCGCATCCACCACAGCCCCTTGATCGCCAGATTGACGGCCTCGGTGCCGCCGCCGGTGAACGTGACCTCGATCGGGTCGACGCCGAGCGTCGCGGCGATGCGGGCGCGGGCGTCGTCGACGAGGGCTCGGGCGCGCTGCCCGGCCGAGTGGATCGACGAGGGATTGCCGACGACCTCGAGCGCGGCCAGGTAAGCCGAGCGCACCGCAGGCGGCATGGGCGAGGTCGCGGCGTGGTCGAGGTAGATCATGAACGGCCTCCTCCCTCGCGGTGACCTAGCCTAAGACGCATGCCCGCGAACGACCCCTTCGACCGCTTGGGCGTGCACGTGGCCGACGGTGTCGGCGAGCTGCGGGTGTTCAGCGCCCACGCGACCGGTCTCGAGCTGTGCCTGTTCGGCGACGACGACCCCGGCTGGGTGGCCGAGACGATCGACCTCGAGCCGGTGGGTGACGGCATCTGGCGAGCCCGAACCCCGGCGCTGCGGCCGGGCGCCCGCTACGCCCTGCGCGCCGACGGCCCGACCGGGCCCCGCCACGACTTCGACCGCGAGCGGCTGCTGCTCGACCCGTACGCGCGCGGTCTCGCCCGCACCCCCGACGGCGGGTGGCGCGCCTACGTGCAGGACGACGCCTTCGACTGGGGCGGCGTCGAGAAGCCGCGCGTGCCGCGCGACCGCGTCGTGCTCTACGAGGCGCACGTGAAGGGCCTCACGAAGCTCGCCCCCGAGCTGCCGGAGGAGCTGCGCGGCACCTACGCTGGCCTCGCGCACCCGGCCACCATCGACTACCTGCTCGACCTCGGCGTGACCACCGTCGAGCTGCTGCCGATGCATCAGTTCGTCAGCGAGCAGCGCCTGCAGGGTCAGGGGCTCGTCAACTACTGGGGCTACAACACGCTCAACTACTTCACGCCGCACGCCGCGTACGCCACGCGCTCCGCGCAGTTCGGCGGCACCGGAGCCGTGCTGCGCGAGGTGAAGGGCATGGTCAAGCTGCTGCACGAGGCGGGGCTCGAGGTGGTGCTCGACGTCGTCTACAACCACACCGCCGAGGAGGGGCCCGAGGGGCCGACGACGAGCTTCCGGGGTCTGGATGCCGCCACCTGGTATCGGCAGACCGCCGAGGGCGGCTACATCGACACGACCGGGTGCGGCAACACCATCGACTTCTCGCAGCCGATCGCGCAGCGGCTCGTGCTCGACTCGCTGCGGTACTGGGCGAACGAGGTGCAGATCGACGGGTTCCGTTTCGATCTCATGGCGACCCTCGGGCGGGATGCCGATGCCGAGTTCGACCCCGAGCACCCGTTGCTGCGGGCCATCCTCGACGACCCGGCACTGCAGGGTGTGACGATGATCTCCGAGCCGTGGGATGTCGGTATGGGCGGCTGGCAGGTGGGCCGGTTCCCGGCCGGGTACCACGAGTGGAACGACGGGTTCCGCGACCGGGCGCGCGCGTTCTGGCTGACCGATGTGGGGGCGGCGCGCTCGCACGGCACCGCGCCGGAGGGCATCGGATCGCTCGCGCGCCGCATGACCGGCAGTGCGCACGTGTTCGCCGAGGAGCGCGGCCCGCTCGCGAGCGTCAACTTCATCACCGCCCACGACGGTTTCACGCTCGCCGACCTCACCGCCTACAACGCGAAGCACAACGTGGGAAACGGCGAGGACAACCGCGACGGCACCGACAACAACCGCTCGTACAACTTCGGGGTCGAAGGCGCCACCGACGATCCGGTGATCACCGCCGACCGCCGGAAGGCCATGCGCAATCTGCTCGGCACGCTGCTGCTGAGCGCTGGCATGCCGATGATCACCGCGGGCGACGAGATCGGCCGCACCCAGCGCGGCAACAACAACGCCTACTGCCACGACAGCGAGCTGACTTGGGTCGACTGGAACCTCGACGGCTGGCAGCACGACCTGCGCCGCGTCGCGCAGCGTCTACTGCAGCTGCGCCGCGAGAACCCCGCCCTGCGGCCGACGCGCTACGGGCGATGGGGCGAGACCGTGCCGAGCGCCACCCAGATGGACTGGTACAACAACGACGGCAACGCCATGACGATGGAGGACTGGGATTCGCCGGCCGAGCGCACGCTGCAGTACCTCGCCGCCTCGACGCCCGAATCGGAGCCGTTCAACCGCATCCTGCTCATCGTCCACGGTCTGGAGGAGCCGGTCGACGTCACGCTGCCCGCGCACACCGGCGTCGACAGCTACACCCTGCTCTGGGACAGCGCTCACGACCGCCTCGACGAGCACGAGCCCGTGCACACTCCGGGCGAGCGGCTGACGGTCGGGCCGACGTCGATGCTGCTGTTCCGGGCCGACGGTACGCCGGGAGGCGGCGCGGCCGATGGAGCGCCGGGAGGCGGCGCGGCCGATGGCTAGCGGGCCGGGAACACCCGCCACCGTGGCGCTCGTCGCGGCGGGCATCCCGTTCACCGCGCACACCTACGCGCACGACCCGACCACCACCAACTACGGCCTCGAGGCCGCGCACGCCCTCGGGCTCGACCCCGATCGCGTGTTCAAGACGCTGCTGGCCGAGGCCGACGGCCGGCTGGTCGTCGGCATCGTTCCGGTGACCGGGATGCTCGACCTCAAGTCGCTCGCCGCCGCCGTCGGGGCCAAGCGCGCCCAGATGGCCGAGCCCGCCGTGGCCGAGCGCAAGACGGGCTACGTGGTGGGCGGCATCTCGCCTCTGGGTCAGAAGACCGCGCTGCCGACCGTGCTCGACGAGACCGCGGCCCTCTGGGAGACGATCTTCGTCTCGGGCGGCCGCCGCGGCTTCGACATCGAGCTCGCCCCCGACGACCTGCTCGCGCTCACCGGCGGTCAGCTGGCCGACATCGCCCGCTGACCGCCCTGCTCACGCAGCAACGACGGAGACGGACACGTTCCACAACGGAACCCAGCGCAAGAAGGCTGTGGAACGTGCGCGTCTCCGTCGTTGCTCCGAACGGGAGGGGCACCACTCGTCCCCCAGCGCCAGCGGTGCGTCCTCCTCCCCCACTTCGGAGAGTCCGTGCTCGAGGTCAACCTCGATTGTGGATGCTCACCTGATGCTTCCACTGCCACCACCAGGCCTAGCGATCTCCACCCGAGAGCTACGCCGTCGCGGCATCGATCAGCACCGCCAGCGCGCCCTCCTCGACTCTGGTCAGCTCTGTTACCTGCGACGGGGCTGGTACTGCAGCCCGGGAACCCCCGCTGACGTGTGCGCGGCTGGCCGCGTAGGCGGAGTCCTCACCTGCGGACCCGCACTCCGGCATCATGGCGTCTGGGTCCTGACCACCACCGGGCCACCGCATGTGCGCGTGCCGGCCCAGGCTCGAGCCCTCCGGTCGCCCGCCGACAGTAGACGTCACCTCGACGCGCAACGACCCGCCACCGATCGCGAAGCGATCGTGCACTGGTGGGGGCCACCGGGGCAACCGAGTGCGCTCCTGGCAGATTTGTCGTCGGCCCTCGCCGATTTCACGCGATGTGCCGACGGGCCGACAGCCGAGTTGAGCGTCGACAGCGTCCTTCACCGCCGCCCTGACATACGCCCATTCCTCATCGCTGCGGGAATCGCGATCGGCCGCGCCGACGGCGTGTGTGAGAGCGGCACGGAGACGCGCGTCTGGCAGCACCTTCGAGGCCGACTGCCGGTCGCCCGACAGGTCGTGATCCCCGGTGTCGGTCGGGTGGATTTCCTGATAGGCGACAGGCTCGTGATCGAGGTCGACAGCCGAGAGCATCACGAACGCACTCCCGACTACGAACGCGATCGCCAACGGGATGCTCACCTCAGCACTCTCGGATACCGGGTGCTGCGCTACACCTACCGTCAGGTGTTCGAGGCATGGCCCGAGGTCGAGGCGTCAATCTGGGCCGCCGTTGCTCGCGGAGACCACTACTGACCCGATCCCGTTCGGAGCAACGACGGAGACAGTCACGTTCCACGTTCCGTCCACACAGGAAACTGTTGTGGAACGGCGCCGTCTCCGTCGTTGCTCCGAGGAAGAGGCGGGGGGCCGGGGCAGCGGGGCGGGCTAGTGGGCGACCGCGACCAGGCCGAGCTCGGCCGGGCTGGCGAGCAGCGCGTGCCGCGGGGTCACGCGCACGTTGTAGCCGAACGACCCGGAGCGGTCGAGAGGCACGGTGCCCGTGAACGTCGCCGGCTGGCCCAGCTCGTGCTCGGCCAGCTCGAGCGGCTGCCGGTGCACGTCGGCGAGGTCGTCGCCGTTGCGGGCCCGCCCGAACACCACCTCGACCAGCACGTCGTCGGCCGAGAGCCCCGCGAGCTGCACGTGGGCGCGCACCTTCAGCTGGTCACCGACCTGGGGCGACTGCACCCCGCCCGACTCGACGTGGGTGACCGAGACGTGCGGCCATTCGCGCGCGACGTGCGCCTTCCAGCCGGCGAGGTCTCGGGCCGGGCGGTGGTCGTCGGCAGCGATGGCGCGGTGGGCGTGCGCGGCCGGCATGTAGAGGCGCTCGACGTACTCGCGCACCATGCGGTCAGCCGAAAGCTCGGGCGAGAGCGTGGCGAGGGTGTGGCGAATGCTCTGCAGCCACCGCGTGGGCAGCCCTTCGGCATCGCGATCGTAGAACCGCGGCGCGATCTGGTGCTCGATGAGGTCGTACATGGCTTCGGCCTCGAGCTTGTCGCGCTCGGCGTCGTCGCCGGCGGCATCGGCGGTGGGAATCGCCCAGCCGTTCTCGGCGTCGTAGTACTCGTTCCACCATCCGTCGAGGATCGACAGGTTGAGCGAGCCGTTGAGGGCCGCCTTCATGCCGGATGTTCCGCACGCCTCGAGCGGACGAAGCGGGTTGTTCAGCCAGATGTCGGTGCCCGGGTAGAGCAGCCGCGCCATGCCGATGTCGTAGTTCGGCAGGAAGACGATGCGGCGCCGCAGCTCGGGCTCGGCCGCGAAGCGCACGAGCTTCTGGATGAGTGCCTTGCCGCTGTCGTCGGCGGGGTGCGACTTGCCGGCGACGACGAGCTGCACCGGGCGCTCCGGATGCGTGAGCAGAGCCCGCAGGCGATCGGGGTCGTGCAGCATGAGGGTGAGGCGCTTGTACGTGGGCACGCGCCGCGCGAAGCCGATGGTGAGCACGTCGGGGTCGAGCAGCTCGGCCATCCAGGCCGGAGCGGCGATGCCGGGGTTCTGCTCGGCCCACGCGGCCGCCATGCGCTCGCGCGCGTCGGCGACGAGCTGCTCGCGCATGGCGCGGCGCACCGACCACAGGTCGGCGTCGGTGATGGCGGGTGAGTTCCAGTCGCAGGCGGCGGTCTCGAAGGTGCCGAGCTTGCTGTGGGCGAGCTCGACCATGCGCGGGTCGGTCCACGTGGGCGCGTGCACCCCGTTGGTGACGGAGGTGATGGGCACGTCATCCTGATCGAAGCCCG
>VFQU01002052.1_pt1 | contig 10289 bp, 8 predicted proteins | sample 3512311 | NCBI WGS metagenome assembly VFQU01 (sample SAMN10412377, study PRJNA504923) | tailings metagenome | isolation source: Relicate 3 Philex TSF3 active mining site | place: Philippines: Tuba, Benguet | collected 2017-08-29 | reverse complement strand
ACGGGCAATGGCGGCCAGGGTTTCGGCGGCGAGGTTGAGCTCACTGTCGAATACAAGAGTGTTGAAGGTGACGAAGCCCTTCACACCGCGGCGGTGCAGCGTCCGCATCACCTCGGGCAACTCGGCCAGCGTGAAGCCCGCCTTGGCACGCGCCGTGAAGTGGCTCAGGCCGAAGTATACGCTGTCCGCGCAGGCCTCAATGGCAGCGTGCAACTGCGGCCAGTGGCCGGCCGGGCTCATCAATTCCGGTTTAGTCAACGATTCCTTCAAAGAGCACGCTGGTGAGATACCGTTCGCCGGCGTCGGGCAGCACCACCACAATCGTCTTGCCAGCGTGTTCGGGTTTGTGAGCCATGCGAATGGCGCCGACCGCGGCCGCCCCGCAGGAAATACCGCACAGGATGCCTTCTTCCTTGGCCAGGCGGCGCGCCATATCGACGGCTTCCTCGTTGGTCACCTGCTCGACTTCGTCCACGACGGAAAGGTCCAGCGTGCCGGGGATGAAGCCCGCGCCGATGCCCTGTATCTTGTGGGGACCCGGCTTCGGGGTCTCCCCATTGCGCGTCTGCGTAATGACAGGGCTATGGGCGGGCTCAACGGCCACACTCAGAATGGGCTTCTTTTTTTCGTGCTTCAGATAGCGGCTTACGCCAGTGATGGTGCCGCCCGTGCCCACGCCGGCAACAAAGATATCCACCTGCCCATCGGTGTCTTCCCAGATCTCGGGGCCGGTGGTTTTGAAGTGGATGGCGGGGTTGGCCGGATTCTGAAACTGCTGCAGCAGGACGTACTTTTCCGGGTCAGACTGGCGAATGCGTTCCGCTTCTTCAATGGCGCCACGCATGCCAGCCGTACCGGGTGTCAACACCAGGTGGGCCCCGAAAGCCTTTAATACTTTGCGGCGTTCAATCGACATCGTCTCGGGCATGGTGAGCGTGACGGGGATGCCCCGCGCCGCAGCCACGAAGGCCAGCGCGATACCCGTATTGCCGGAGGTGGGCTCGACGATTTCTTTGCCTGGCCCCAGCAGGCCCTTGGCCTCGGCGTCCCAAACCATCGCCGCCCCAATGCGGCACTTCACGCTGTAGGCCGGGTTGCGGCCCTCAATCTTGGCCAGGACGGTGGCGCCTGCGCCTTCGGTGACGCGGTTCAACTTCACCAGCGGAGTGCGGCCAATCGACAAGGAATTATCGGCGTAAATGTTCATGGTGGTCTAAATCTCCCAGTTCGCTACGTATTGATTCTGGCGCGCTTGCCACTCCTCGGCCAGTTGTTGAAAGGTGGTGGAGCCCAGGATGTCCTCAACAGCGGAATCGACGCGCTTCCACATGATTTCAAAACCTTCGGTGGCAGTGCGCCGTTCGCTTGGACCGTCCACATGAAGAATAATGTCGCGGACGCACAATTGCGAGGCGGGCTTGGCCAGCATATAACCACCGTCGGCGCCGCGGCGAGATTCCACAAAGCCGCCCTGCTTGAGGTTGGACAGAATCAGCTCGAGAAACTTCTGCGGTATCTTCTGCCGGCGGGCAATGTCCGCAATGCGAATGGCTTCGCCTGGCGGCTGCAAGGACAGATCGAAAATCGCCTGCAAGGCGTACTCGGCCTTCACCGAGATCTTCATGACTTGAATAATCCCCTAACCCTATAGACTATCTCGTATGCGCCGCCGCCATTTTCTGGGCTCATTCTCAGCCGCTTCCCTGTGGGCCGCCGCGGACCGGGTGGAGAAAGTAAAGACGCACAAGTTCCGCCTCGATGGTCGCGAGTATCTCTTCATCGAGGTCATCACAGCCAGCGGTATCACGGGCTTGGGCGAGGCCAGCCTGCCGGCCAAGGCTGAGGTGATGGAACAGGCGGTGGCCTGGCTGGGGCAGCGGCTGATTGGACGTGACCCAGCGGGCGTCGAAGCACACTGGAACCGGCATTTCTATGAGGAGAACCGTTGGCGCGACGGCAGTGTGCTGATGACGGCGCTTTCGGCGCTGGACATGGCGCTGTGGGACATCGAAGGCCAGCGGCTTGGGGCGCCGGTGTGGCGACTGCTGGGCGGCACCAATGCGAAGCCGCTCAGGGTCTATTGGTCGCACTGGTCCAACAAGCTGCCGCAGAGAACGCCGGCCGCGATTGGGGCCCTTGCCGAGGAGACCGCCGCCGCGGGTTGGACTTGCGTGAAATGGGTAATCCCGCGGGCAGCAACCGAGCGTGAGCGTTTGCGGCAGGTGGTGACCGAGATTGAAGCCATCCGCAAGGCGGTGGGGAACAAACTCGACATTTGCCTCGAGATGTATGAGACCTACACGCTGCGGTCGGCCCTGGAGTTGGCGCGGGCCGTTGCGCCACTGGGCGTGATGTTCCTCGAAGAGCCCGTGTGGCGTGAATCCAACGTGGCGCTGGGGACATTGGCGGCGCAAAGTCCCGTACCACTGGCAGGCGGCGAAGGCTTGCTGCACCGCTGGCAATTCCGTGACCTGCTCGAAGCCAAAGGGGCGATGATCATCCAGCCCGACGTAGTGCACTGCGGCGGCATCACGGAGTTGCGCAAGATTGCGGCCCTGGGGGAGGTGTACGGGGTGGAGGTAGCGCCGCACATGTGGTACGGCCCGGTAGGCCATATGGCATCCATACAAGCCATGAGTGGCGTCAAATCGTTTCTGATGAACGAATGGGACGGCTACAACATGCGCCTCCTGCATGAATTGACGCTGGGCACGCTGCCGCTGGTCGAACAGGGACAAGTGAAGCTGCCAGACGCGCCAGGGCTTGGCCTCAAGATGGATTTTGACAGCTGGCAGAAGCGCTTCCCCTACAATTAGAGGAAGTGCTCTCCGTCGACGAACAGTTAGTCTATCTGCGCAAGGGCTTCGCCGAAATCATCCGCGAAGAAGACCTGCGCGCGCGTCTGGAACTTGCCCAACAGCAGGGACGGTCCCTGCGCGTAAAGGCGGGTTTTGACCCCACCGCACCCGATCTTCATCTGGGCCACACCGTGCTCATCCGCAAGATGAAGCACTTCCAGGACCTCGGCCACACCGTCATTTTCCTCATTGGCGACATGACCGGCCTGATTGGTGACCCCACTGGCCGTAACGCCATGCGGCCACCGATGACCCGCGAGGAACTGAATGCCAACGCGGAAACCTATAAATCACAGGTATTCAAGCTGCTGGACCCGGAAAAGACCGAGCTGCGCTTCAACTCCGAATGGCTCGAAGGCTTGCGCTACGAACAGATTGTCCGGCTGACAAGTCATTACACGGTGGCGCGACTGCTCGAACGCGACGACTTCGCCAAGCGCTACGCCTCGAACACGCCCATCTCGGTGCACGAGTTGTTGTATCCTCTGGCCCAGGCCTATGATTCCGTGGCCCTGCAGTGCGACGTGGAGTTGGGCGGCACCGACCAGAAGTTCAACTTGTTAGTGGGCCGCGCCATCCAGCAGGACTACGGCCAGTTGCCGCAGATCGTGGCCACGGTGCCAATTCTCGAAGGACTGGACGGCGTCGAGAAGATGTCCAAATCCAAGGGAAACTATGTCGGCATTACCGAGCCGCCGACGGACATGTTCCGCAAGCTGATGAATATGCCCGACGCTCTGGTGCCGCGCTATTACGAACTGCTAACGGATCTTCCACTCGAAGAAATTCAGAAGCTGGACCCGCTGACTTCCAAGAAGGACCTCGCCACGCGCATTGTGACTGACTTCCACAGCGCCGAGGCAGCCAAGCGGACAGCCGAGGCGTGGGGCGGCATACCGGCTCCCGAAAATCACGCTGAAGCAACGGACGCGCGGTTGAATCGCGTGGTGGTGGCAGCGGGGCTGGCGGCCAGCGTGAGCGAAGCAGATCGTCTGATCAAGAGCGGTGCCGTAAAGGTTGGTGATGTCGGCGGACTGCGTCCGGCAGACAATCCAGCAGAACGACTGACGCCGGGCGAGTTGGTACTGCGCGTGGGCAAGCGCTACCGGTGGGTGAGGCTGAGCGCCTCCTAAGGAACAAACATGGCCATTATTCGCCGCAACATCGATTGGAAGCTGAAATCACGGACGCTTCGCCTGGGGCAGCGTACCTTCATCATTGCGCCCATCGCGCTATCGCCCGTGGATGACGGGCCGCGCGCCTATGATCCGGACCGTGTCCTGTCCAAGGCGCTGGAACTCGATGCCCTGGGTGCGGACGTCATTGACCTCGGCGCGGAGCCGACCCGCCCTGGGATCAAGCCCCTCTCGGCAGAAGAGGAACTGACGCGGCTGGTGCCGGTGCTCAAGAAGCTGAAGAACAAGCTGAACGTTCCACTTTGCGTCTCCACCTACAAGGCCGCCGTAGCCGAAGAGGTGCTCAAGATGGGCGTCGAGATTATCAACGACCCCTCGGGCCTCACCTGGGAACCCATCCTGGCCAAGACCATCCTGCAGCACGACGCCGGCTTCATCCTCAACCATATGCGTGGCCGGCCGGATGCGTGGGGCAAGCTCCCACCCGCCAAAGACGTAGTCGGTACGGTGGCTAAAGATCTCGACGCCGCGGTACACCGTGCCCTGCGAGCCGGCATTGAAAAGAACCGGCTGGTGATTGACCCGGGGCTGAGCTTTGGCAAACGCAAGGAACAGAATTACGAGATTCTGGGTCGCCTGGGTGTGCTGGGGGGCATTGGGGTGCCCGTGATGGTGGGCCCCACGAAGAAGCTGCTGGTGACGCCGGCCAACGAGCGCGAACTGCAATTCGCGGGTGCCGCCGGGGTGACGGCCGCCATTCTGAACGGCGCCTATCTGGTGCGCATACACGACCTCGAAGCCATCAAACCAGTGATCGCAGTGGCCGACGGCATCCTCAACCAATGGCGTAACGATCGTTGATAAGATCAGTGGCCATGAACCGTCGTGGCTTCGCTTCCGCTCTTGCCGCGCCGCTGCTGGCGGCGGCCCAGACCCCCAATCGTGATTACTCGGGCCAACGCCCGATACGCTATCCGGAACCGGATGTCGTGGTGCTCGATCAGCGCTTTGCCAAGATCAAAATCGGCAACACCACGATCATGCGCCACGCTACGGGATTCCTTTGGGCGGAAGGCCCGGCCTGGCATGGTGGCGGCAAGTATCTGGTGTGGAGCGACATCCCCAACGATAAGCAATACCGCTGGATTGAAGACGACGGCCACGTCTCGGTGATCCACCAGCCCGCGGGTTATTCCAACGGCAACACCTTCGACCGGGAAGGCCGGCAGATCTCCTGCGAGCACGGCAACCGGCGTGTCTTGCGTTATGAGATGAATGGCGCCACCACGGTGTTGGCCGACAAGTTTGAAGGCAAAGCACTGAATGCACCCAACGACGCGGTGGTGCACCCGGATGGTGGCATCTGGTTTACTGACCCCGGCTACGGCATCCTGCTGAACTATGAAGGCCACAAGGCAGAACTGACGCAGAAGGAAGCCGTCTACCGCATCGATCCCTCGGGCAGCATCGCCAAGGTAACCGACGAGATCTTCAAACCCAACGGGCTCTGTTTCTCACCCGACTACAAAAAATTGTACGTGGCCGACACTGGCTCGACGCACTACCCGAACGCGCCGAAGAACATCAAGGTGTGGGATGTAGTGGATGGCAAGACGTTGCGCGGCGGCAAGCAGTTCTGTTCCATGGAATTGCCGGGCAAGGGAGCGGGGCTTGCTGACGGCATCCGGGCCGACATGGAGGGCAACATCTACGCGGCCGCGGGCTGGGTGGGAGAAGGCTATGACGGCGTACATGTCTTTGCTCCGGATGGCCAGCGCATCGGGCAGATTCTGCTGCCGGAAATCTGCGCCAATATCTGCTTTGGCGGCACGCGACGCAACCGGCTATTCATGTGCGGCAGTCAGAGTCTTTACTCCGTCTACCTCGAAACGCGCGGCGCGCACTTCTGCTGATCTATGCTATGGCTGTTGCTGCTGGCGCTCCTGGGGCAAGCGGACCTGTATGAGCAGGGCACGGCCCTGCTAAGGGCGGGCCGGCTCGATGAGGCCGAGCGCGCCCTGCGGCAACACCTCAAGACCAACCCCCGTCACTTTGAAGCTCTCGCCAACCTCGGAGCGTTGCTGGCGCGCAAAGAGGACTTTGCTGGTGCGCTGGAACAGTACAGCAAAGCGCTGGGAATAGCACCGAATGTAGCGCCGCTGCGTTTGAACAAGGGCCTCGCACATTTCAAGACGCAGCAATGGGCTGAAGCCGTCCAGGAGTTTGATGTTTTCCTGAAGGCTCAGCCTGGCCAGCGGCAGGCCAGCCAGCTGCGCGCGCTGGCCTTGATGGAGCTGGAGCGCTATGCGGAGGCAGCCACAGCCTTCGCATCCTTGCGGCCCGCCGATGTCACCGTGGAACTCGGCCTGGCCACCGCACTGTTGCGCAGCGGAAAGGCAGCAGAAGCACAGGCCATATTGACGCCGCTACTCGAACGGGGCGATTCGGCAGAGGTGCTGCTTACCGTAGGCCAGGCGCTGATGGTGGAAGATCGTCTGGACGAAGCGCAGGCGGCCCTCGAGAAAGCCCGTGGGCTTGCTCCCAACCTGCCCACGCTGGGTCTGCATCTGGGCGCGATCCATTGGCGGAACAAGCGTTTTGCTGAAGCGCTTGCCGAATGGCGCGACGAACTACGGCGGCACCCGGATAGCGCGGAGGCGCAGTTCACGCTAGGCGCCGGACTGGCGCAGAGTGGTGGCGATAGGATGGAAGCCGAGAAATTGCTGCGGGCCAGCTTGCGCCAAAAGGCGCGGCAGCCCAAAGCGCATTACCAGTTAGGGAAGTTACTGTGGCAAGCCCGCCAAGCCAGCCAAGCCGCGACATCGCTCGAACAGGCCGTCGCACTCGACCCCTCCTACCGGGAAGCCTACTATCTGCTGGGCTCTGTCTACCGTGCGCTGGGGGAGACGGCGAAAGCCAATCAGGCCTTTGCCGCCGTCAAGCGTTTGGCCGCTCGGGAATTGGCTACGCAGCAGGATTTGTTCTCGGAGCAGCAATAGCGCTGGGCTGCACACCGTGCCATACAGAGCGTGTGGCGGAACAAACCCAATCGCGTCATGCGCTGGCGCTGAAGGCTTACGATGGCGAAGGCTTCGCGGGCCGCACCTTGCGCGAGCGAAGTGGTTTGGTCTATGCCTTTGACGCGCGGGGCGTGCGGATTACCCAAAACGAAGCCAGTCAGTTCTTCCCCATCCAGTGGTTGTTCGGCTCCGGCAAGTTTGCCCGTACGCCAGTCTTCCAGCATGAGGGCCGCTGGGTGGAACAACGGCTCAGTTGGTACGCGGAGACGCAGAAGCTGGGGCTGACACCGGGACATTCCTTCACGCCTGCCACAAGCCTGGAGGCCGCCATGGGCGTTGTACAGTCAGACCGCAACGCCGCCCGCTGCTTTGCCTGCCACCAAACGAATGAACGTCCCGGTGTGCATTGCGAAAGCTGCCACGGGTCGCAGGGCGAACATCCGCAGAAAGCCACCATCCGCCGCGACCGCAGCGTAGCCGCCTGCGAGCAGTGCCACCGGTCGCCCGTGCGCGAATACTCCTCACCAACGCCCGAACTCGAAGATCCGCTCAGCATTCGCTTCGCGCCGGTGGGGCTACTGGCCAGCCGTTGCTATGAGCAAAGCCGGGGCAAGCTGGATTGCGTCACCTGCCATAACCCGCACCAGAACGTGGCCTCGGGCGCGGAGCCTTATGATGCCGCTTGCCGGAATTGCCATGCCAGCGCGGCTAAGTCGCCTTGCCCGCGCACGCCGGGCTGTACGAATTGCCACATGCCACGATCCTCACCCGCGCCGCTGCTGACCTTTACCGACCACCGCATCCGGCGGCCGTAGACCAGCAAAAAGGCTGGCCCCGAAGAGCCAGCCCCTTTGGCAGGATTTGTCAGCCGCGCTCAGAAGTAGAGCTTGGCCGCCAATTGGATGAAGCGGGGGTCGCGCGCCGCCGTGATAGCGCCGAAGCCAAATCGGCCGCCGCCACCGCCGAGCGCGGTGGGCAGGTTGGTGATCGCCCCAGTCGTCGGGTTGAACGTAGCTGTCCGGTTGAAGTCGGAGAACTGCGTGTGGTTCGGCGCGTTGAACATCTCACAACGCAACTGCAGGAAGCGGCCTTCCCGGCCCATCGAAATGTTCTTGAAGATGGAAATGTCCCAGTTGTTCACGCCGGGCAGACGGACAATGCGTTGAGCCGATTCCAGCCCCTGACTACCCACCGAGGGCGCGAAGAAGGCTCCCGCATCGATGTAGCGAGTGTCCGTGCGATCGCTCTTGGCGATGATCGGGTTGCTGCGAACGCCAATGCGCGGGCCAACCGATTCAGAACCGGTGTAGACGCGATTCAGTTCGCCGCCAATGCCCTGGAAATTCAGTCCGATGTTGCTGGGCAGCCCACCAATCATCGAGATCAGCCCCGAAACCTGCCAGCCGTTGAAGACCAGTTTGCCAGCCGGGTTATCCAGCCCCTTCACGCGCTTGGCCAGCGAGGGTACATCATAGATGAAGTTGGAAACCAGCATGTGCTTCACATCGAATGACAGATAGCCATAATTCGCCTGCTTGAAGTTGGTGGGGTGCAGCCGGTCTCCATCACCAGAGGAAACCCCCAGTGCCTTCGACCAGGTGTAGGCAAAGCCGTAGTTGAGCCCTTTCCCGCTGTTCTTGTTCAAGCTGGCCTGCAGGGAGTGATAGTTGCTGGACGCGCCGAAGGCGGTCAGCACCGCATCCCCGTAACCGAGGAAGGGACGGTAAAGGTTGACGGGCAGAGCGGTGCGTCCATCAAAGGACGTGGCATTCAGATTAGCCGTACGCGGGTCCTGATTCTCGCGCCGCCAGGCGGAGCCAAAAGGCATCGCGTTGTGGTCAAACGTGGAGAGAGTATGGCGCGCAGTGTTCGCTACGTAACCAACTTCTACGGCGGTGCGCTGGCTCAATTGGCGCTGCACGGTGAAGTTCCACTGGTATGTAGTGGGAATGTCCCCATTGATGTCAAAGCCGCGTACGTTGTTCGGGAAGAATGAACCTTGAAGATTCTGAATGGTGTCGAGACTCCCAAAGAAGAATGTCGGCCGGGTGGTGGACGGCGGGTTCGGCAACATGTCGAAGACCGGGTTGCCCTGGAAGCGGTCATAGAAAACGCCGAAGCCGGCGCGGATGACCGTCTTCTCGTTCAACTGGTAGGCAATGCCCAGTCGCGGAGCATAATGCAAGCCACGATCATTCATCAAGCCGCGGGGATAGTTGGGATCACCGGATAAGCCCATGCCGTTGGCATACAGTCCGTTGACGAAGCCGCGGCCAGTGTTGATGATGCTGCCCACCAGCGCATTCGGCACCACCGCACCAGTAATGGGATTGATACCAACGTTCTGGCCATTTACTCTGGCTGGTTCAATCAACACAGCCCTCGACGCGTTATCGAATAATGCCGGGTTGAAGGACGAGGTCTGCAACGCCCGGTCATACTGCGGACGGATCAGGTAGAAGCGTATGCCATAGTCGAGCGTCAGTTTGTTGTTCACTCGCCAGTTGTCCTGCACGAACCATTCGATATTCCAATAGCGGTACTGACCGTTGAGCACCTTGTCGGATTGCGCGAGGCGGTCAAAGTTGCCCAGCAGCGCGTTCGAGAAAGCCCAGTTGGTGTTTCCCGGATTCTGGGTGTTGTTGTCAAACCAGATATCGCCGTTGACGGACGTAAAGGCAGTCTGGTCTTTCAAGCTCTTGTGCAAGTAGATGCCAGCCTTCATCGTGTGCTTACCGAGCACCTTCGTCACGTTGTCGGTGATGTCATAGGTGTGGTTGAAGTTGCGGAATGGCGTGCCGTTGAAATTGCTGAACGGCGCGTTGGGTACGCCGCCCCAGCGCCAGTTCTGCACCAGCCCGAGCGTGTCGCCGCCGAATGGCATGCGGTAGGAAAGCCCCAGCTTCGAGCGGTCAAAGGCATTGTCCACCGGGTCGATGTTCAGCACGTTCTTGGAGGAACCAAAGATGAACTCATTGGTGAGCGTCGGGTTGACGGTAGTGGTGAGGTTGTTCACCCACGACCAGCCCGGGTTGCCGAAGTTCATGGGGCCAAACGGAATGTTGTAATCGGCATTCCACTGGCCGTAAGCGCGATCCTGCTCTGACTTGGTGTGCATGAAGCGGGAATAGAAGCGCCACTTGTCGGAGATGTTGTAGTCGCCGCGGTAGATGTGTTCGCGGCGGGGGAAGGTGTCCGAGACCTGCGTCTGATAGTTGAACTGCGGGTCGATGGGCACGTTGGGCGTGGGGTAGAAGTTGAGAATCTTCTGCCCG
>VFQU01002051.1_pt1 | contig 10290 bp, 7 predicted proteins | sample 3512311 | NCBI WGS metagenome assembly VFQU01 (sample SAMN10412377, study PRJNA504923) | tailings metagenome | isolation source: Relicate 3 Philex TSF3 active mining site | place: Philippines: Tuba, Benguet | collected 2017-08-29 | reverse complement strand
CCTGCCGACCATCGAGAAGCTGGTGCCGAACGGCAAGCTGGTTGGCGCCACGACCGGCACCGAATGCCTTGTCGTCGCCACCACCGCCGGCTGGGGCGGCTACGGCATCGAGGCGTGCCTGGGCGCTCTGTCGCGCAAGCCGCAGGCGCTGCACGACGAGAATGTGGAGCGGCGGCTGCTCGACGCCAGCGCGATGGCCGGGATCGTCGATCCGATGACCGGCATGGCCGAGGGCTATCTCGACGGCGTGCCGGCCGAGGTGAACTACGCGATCCTTCGGGTGCTGCGGTTCATCCTGGAGGTGCGCCTCGACCCCTACGCGGTCAACAACTACCGGAGCTGGGCGACCCGCCGCGACATGTGCGTCGACTACATCGCCCGCTACGCGCCAAGGCCCGGCGCCTGACCGGACGACGGCCTGAGTCCGGCGGCGAAAGGTCAGGCCTCCGGCGGCCAGCCGACCGGATGAGCCTGCTGCACCAGCCGGGCCACCGACAGGATCCGCGGCTCCTCGAACCGCGGCGCCACGATCTGCAGCCCGACCGGGAGACCGGCGGCGCTGCGGCCGGCCGGAACGCTGCCGGCCGGCAGGCTGACCAGCGTCACCAGGAACGCAGGCGCGATCCAGTCGATGTAATTGTCGAACTTGCGTCCGTTGATCTCGGCCGGAAAATTCATCTCGACCGGATAGGGCGGCACCGGCGCGGCCGGCGTGAGCAGCACGTCGAACCGGTCGAACAGCTCGCGGAAGCGATGAAACACCGCGAGCCGGATCTGCTCGGCCCGGACGTAGTCCAGCGCGGTGAGCTTGAGCCCCGCCTCGACGTTGCCCTTCAGGTTCGGCCCGAAGTCCGGCAGCATCGGCAGCCGCGCGAATTGCTGGCCGACCATCCAGAGCCCGCGCCAGGTCTGGTAGGGATCGCGGCCGTCCGACACGTCGAACGAAAGCTCCTCCACATTCGCGCCGGCGTCGGCGAGCCGGCGCGCCGCGCTCCGGCAGATCGCGTCGATCTCGGCATCGACGCCGATGCCGGCGATGTCGGACACATAGGCCACGCGAAGCCCGCGGGCGTCGCGCGCCTGCTCGACCGCGGCGAGGGCGCTGGCCCAGGGCGGGGCCACCGAGATCGGCGAAATCCGGCTGAAGCCGACCATCGCGTCGAGCATGAGCGCTGCGTCCTCGGCGTCGCGCGCCAGCGGCCCGTGCACCTGGCCTGGATCCCAGCCGAGCGCCATCGGATGATTGGGCGTGAGGCCGGGCGTGGGCCTGATGCCAACGATGCCGCAGAACGCCGCCGGTATGCGGATCGAGCAGCCGAAGTCGGTGCCCTGCGCGATCGGCAGCATGCCGGTCGCGACCGCGACCGCCGATCCGCCCGACGATCCGGCCGGGCTCAGCTTCGGGTTCCAGGGATTGCGGGTCGCGCCGAACAGCTCGTTGACGGTGTTGGCGCCGGTCGCGAACTCGGGCGTGTTGGTCTTGGCCAGCACGATCGCGCCGGCCGCCTTGAGCCGGCGCACCGCCTCGGCGTCCTCGCCGGGCACGTTGTCGCGGAACAGCGGCGAGCCGTAGGTGGTGCGGATGCCCGCAGTCGGCGTGACGTCCTTCACGCCGATCGGCAGGCCGTGCAGCGGGCCGGTCGTCTCGCCGCGCATCACGGCGTCGCCCGCGGCGCGCGCAGCCTCTCGCGCGGGCTCCTCGGCCAGCGTCACGATCGCGTTGAGCCTGGGATTGATCCGCGAGATCGCGGCGAGGTGCGCGTCCAGCACCTCCTCCGGCGACACGGCGCGGCTGCGGATCAGCGACGCGAGCTCGCGCGCGGATTTGCGGTTCAGCGAGAGGTCGGCCATGGCGCTACTTGCCGGACCAGTGGACGAACTTGCGCTCGATCACCAGGAACAGCAGGTTGAGGCCGTAGCCGAGCGCGCCGGCGGCGAAGATCGCCGCATACATGTCGGCCATGTTGAAGAGCTGCTGCGCCTCGAACACGCGATGGCCGAGCCCGTCGGTGGAGCCGATGAACATCTCCGCCACCACCACAATGACGAGGGCGAGCGACACGCCATTGCGCAGGCCCACGAAGGTTTGCGGCAGCGATTCCAGCAGCATCACGCCCGCCAGCACCTGCAGGCGCGATGCGCCCATGACCTTGGCGGCGAGCAGCCTCGTCTTGCGCGCGTTCATCACGCCGTAGGCGACGTTGAACAGGATCACCAGCATCGCGCCGAACGCGGCGACCGCGATCTTGGTCTCGTTGCCGACGCCGAACAGCACCAGGAACAGCGGGAACATCGCCGAGGCCGGGGTCGAGCGGAAGAAATCGACCACGAACTCGACCGAGCGGTAGAGCCGCTCCGATGCGCCCAGGAACACGCCGAGCGGGATTGCGATGGCGGCGGCGATCACCGTCGAATAGACCGTGCGCTCCACGGTCTTGATGAAGTCGAAGCCGAGGCGGCCACCCGCCATGCCGCCGTAGAGCGCCTTGAACGTGTCGCCGGGCGACGGCAGCAGCACCGGGTCCACCACCCGATACCAGACCGCGAGATACCACAGCGCGATCAGGCCGAGCACGCCCAGCAGCGGCAGGAACGGATCGAACGCCGCGCGTCTCATCCCTTGCGCACCTCGCGCTGGAACACTTCGAGGCAATGCGCCTTGACCGCGACGAAGCGGCTGTCGGACAGCGTCTCGTCGGTGCGCGGCCGCGGCGCGTCGAAGCGCACGAAATCCGCGACCTGGGCCGGTCCGCGCGACAGCAGCAGGATGCGGTCGGCCAGATAGACCGCCTCCTCGAGGTCGTGCGACACCAGGACAGTGGTGGTGCCTGTCTCCATGAAAATGCGCTGGAGCTGCGCGCGCATGAACAGCGTCATCTCGTAATCGAGCGCCGAGAACGGCTCGTCGAGAAAGAGAATCTCCGGCTCGACCACCAGCGCCCGCATGATCGAGACGAGCTGCTGCTGGCCGCCCGACAGTTCGTAGGGGTAGCGCGTGAGGTCGACCTTCACGCCCAGGTTCTCGACCAGCTTCTCGACCCGGCGCTGCCGCTCCGCCTTCGGCATCTTCATCAGCTTGAGCGGATACTCGATGTTGTCGACCGAGCGCAGCCAGGGAAACAGCGCCTCGCGGTAGTTCTGGAACACGTAGCCGAACTTGATGTCCTTGAGCGGCTTGCCGTCGAACAGGACGGTGCCGGCATCCGGCGGAATGAGGCCCGCGATCATGTTGATCAGCGTGCTCTTGCCGCAGCCGTTCGGCCCGAACACCGAGATCAGCTCGCCGCGCGGTATGTCGAGGTCGAACCGGTCGTAGACCGCCGCCCGCGCGTTGGAGAAGCGCTTGGACAGGCCGCGGACGGTGACATGCGCGGGCCCGGCCGGAGCCGGCGGCGCGCCCGCAGGTGCGCCGCCGTGCTCCGTCTCGGTCCGCAGTGCCGCGCCCGCCACCGCCATCGCCCGGATCAGAACGAGTGCAGGTACTTGGTCACGTCCACGTTCTTCTCGAGCACGCCGCTCTTGGTCGAGAAGTCGATGAACTTCTGATAGTCCGCCTTGTCCTTGGCCGTCAGGTCCTTGGCCATGAAGTAGCGGATCATCGGGACGGTCGCGACCACATCCTCGGGCGTGAAGGTGTTCTTGACGAGATGCTTGCGCGCCTCGTCGGGGTTCTTGTTGATGAAGTCCACGGCCTTCGCCCAGGCCGCCGTGAAGCGCTTGGCGACGTCAGGGCGGTTCTTGATGAAGTCCGAGGTGAGCGCGCCGCCGGCGACGAAGGCGTTGGCGGCGGGGTCGCCCAGCACGTATTTCGCGATCACGCCGGCCTCGAGCGTCGTCGCCACGCCGAGCTTGCGCATCGTCGAGGCGTTGGGCTCGAGCGTGTAGCCGGCGTCGAACGTGCCGGCGGTCATCGCGTTGACGTGCTGGCCCATGTCGAGCTGGTCGATCGTGTAGTCGCCGTCCTTGAGGCCCGCCGCGGCGAGCGCGGCCTTGGCCATGCTGACGTTGGCCGGGCCCGGCGCGGACATGATCTTCTTGCCCTTCAGGTCGGCGAGAGTCTTGGCGTCCACGCCCTTGCGGACGACGAACTGCTCCATCTGGTACTTCTGGTTCTGGCTGTTGACCGAGATGTACATGGCGACGCCGGGCTTCTTGATGTTGGCGTTCATGCCCTCGATCGTCACCAGAACCGCCGAGGCGTCGATCTGGTTGGTGATCATCGCCGCCACGTTCGGTGGCCCGCCGATCAGCCGGACCATCTCGGGCTCGATCTTCTGCTCCTTGAAGAATCCGCGCTCGAGCGCCACGAAATAGGGCAGCGACGAGCTGACCGGGAACACGCCGACCTTCACCTTGTCCTGCGCAGACGCCTGCGGAGTACCGACTGCGATTGCCAGGCCTGCGACCAGGCCGGCGACTTTCCATGCGCGCTTGCTCATCTGATCTCTCCCAAAGGTATGACGACTGTTTCAGTCCGATTTCAAAGCAAGGTTCGTGCCTCAAGTCTCCGTTGCGCCGGAGCGCCCGCTCCGGCCGCGATCACTCGCCGACGTCGACGATGGCAATCACCGGGCCGCCGCCGTGCGGGCCCTGGTGCATGGCGTCCACCGAGACGAACACCGCCGGATCGCCGATCGCGGCCGCGGCGACGCCGCCCACCGCCGCCTTCGAATGGCGATGGTGGTGCACGTCGGAATCGTCGAGCATGATCTGGCGCCGCCCGCGCAGCGTGCCGCGCCGGTCGGCCTCGCATTTCATGAAGCAGTTCACCACGCGGCCCTTGAGATCCTCGGCGCGCGGGCGCTCGGGAAGCTCGAGACCCGCGTCGCGGATCGCGTCGTAGATGCCGTCCATGTCGAGCGCGTCGCGCATGACCGCGTGGCCGATCCGGTAGCGGCCGCCGGCGCCGGGCCGGTTGCCGAGCAGGACGATCTGCGCCTGGGTCAGCTCGACGCCCGACGAGCAGGAGGCGACCGAGGAATAGAGGTCGAGGTTCTTGCAGATCTCCTCGGCCCTGGGCATTCGGATCTCGCCCAGCGCGACGGCGATTCCGAGCGCGGTCGTGCCGTTCGACACGCCCATCGAATCGTGCACCTCGCAGGCGACGTCCTTGCCGCGCTTCTCGGCGTCGATCACCGCGTCGATGGTGAGCAGCGGGGTCTTGGTCTGGACGTAGTGCACGTCCCTGGGATCGGAGATGCCGGCGTCCTTCATCGCCGCCTTCACGGCGTCGGCGACCTTCTCGACCATCGCCGGCCGGCCGATGTCCTCGGGCAGCAGCTCCGCGCTCATCGACGTGCCGATCGCCAGCCTGGGCTTGGAGGCCGGCCCGGTCTTGCCGTTGCTGGCGAACACGGTGGCGTGCGGGGTGATGACGCCGTCGCAGCCGCCGGACCAGACCATCGGGATTTTGGCGATCTCGGCCTCGCCGCGCGAGCCGCGCTTGAGCAGCACGCGGCGGAACGCCTGGTCGGCGAGGATGCGGGTGAAGTCGTTGACGCCGCCGTTGCCCTCGGTCTTGCCGACCACCGCGACCACCTCGTCGGCCTTGAAGCGGCCCTTGGCGATGCAATCGTCCAGCCCGGAGGCGTCCTGCACGGTCTTCAGCTCGATTTTGGCAACTTCGATCGCCATCGTTCACACACTCCGCATTCGCGGCTTGGCTTCGCCGCGCATCATGATGTCGAAACCCGGTCCGCGATCGACGATCGCGGGGTTTGCGCCGCGCGACTTGCGCAGCCGGTCGCGCAGCGCCTGCGTCGCCTTCTCGTCGATCTCGAAGCCGCCGCCGGCGAAGACGACGCCATAATCGTCCCGCGCCGACTGAAGCGAAATGCGGCCCTCGACCGCATCGCGGCGGACCATGTCGGTCTCGCGCTCCAGCGGATCGCCCCAGCCGCCGCCGCCGGTGGTGACCACGCGCACCACCTGGCCCGCCAGCACCGGCTCGCCGTCGACCAGGCCGCCGAGGTCGCGCGGCGTGCCTTCGGCGTCGATGGTGACGCAGAACGGCTGCCCGGCCTTGCCGCCGTTGACGCCGTAGCAGCCGAGCCGCACGCGGTCGGCGGTGACGATGGTGCGGCAGTCGACCAGCGCGCGGTAATGCTTCTCGTAGCCGAGCCCGCCGCGGCGCTTGCCGGCGCCGCCGGAATCGGTGCGCAGCGCGAGCTTCTCGACCAGCAGCGGAAAGCGCGTTTCGGTGAATTCGGCCGGCTGGTTGCGGGAATCCGGGACGATGTGGATGGCATCGTTGCCGTCGGCGTAGTAGCGGCCGCCCGAGCCGCCGCCCAGCACCTCGCGCGACAGGAACGGCTTGCCGTTCTCGTCGGTGCCGAAGAAGCCGGTGTAGCGGATCGTCTCCTGGTCGGCGGGCATGCGCCCGTCCACCGCCTGCGCCACCACGCCCGCAAGCAGGCCGAGGCAGCGCAGCAGCACGAACGAGCGTGCGTTGGTCGCCGCCGGCCATTCCGGCGTGATCAGCGTGCCCTTGGGCGGGAACACAACGTCGAAAATCTCGCAGACGCCCTCGTTGACGAGGATCTCCGCCGCGCGCTCGGGCGTGTCGGCGAGATTGCGCAGGATCGGCGCGATCCACTTGATCAGGAACGCGCCTCCGGCGTAGTCGGCCGGCCAGTTGATCGGCCCCGACGACTGCGGATCGGTTCCGGTGAAGTCGAGCGTGATGCGCCCGTCCTTCTTGACCATCTTCAGCGCGAGCTTGTGCAGCTTCGGGTCGGTGACGCCGTCGTGCTCGACGTAGTCCTCCCAGACGTATTCGCCGTCGGCGATCTTGGGCAGCAGCTCGTTGCGGTAGATGTCGCGGCACTTGTCGAGGATCGCCTGGAAGCAGGCCTCGACCTGCGCGGTGCCGAAGCGTTCGAACAGCCCCGCCATGCGCTGCGCGCCCATGATGCAGGCCTGCACCTCGCTGTCGAGATCGGCGGCCAGCATCTCCGGGACGCGGGTGTTGCGCTTGATGATGGTGAACACCGCATCGTTGCGCACGCCCTCGCTGTAGAGCTTGATCGGCGGGACCGCGAGGCCCTCCTCGAACACCGTCGTGGCCGTGCCCGGCATCGAGCCCGGCACGCGCCCGCCGATGTCGTCGTGATGGCCGAACGCCTGGATGTAGGCCACCACCTCGCCGCCGTGGAACACCGGCACCGTGCTGCACAGGTCCGGAAGATGGCCGATGCTGCCCTCGGTGAGATAGGTGTCGTTCATCAGGAACACGTCGCCGGGCCGCATCGTCTCCGGCGGGAAGTCGCGCACCACCGCATTGGGCATCGCCGAATAGGAGCGGCCGGTGAGCTTGCGGCAATGCCGGTCGAACAGGCCGACGCGGTAGTCGTGCGCCTCGCGGATCATCGGGCTGCGCGCGGTGCGCTCGATCGCGTATTCGATCTCCGCCTCGATCGAGTTGAGCGTGCCCTCGACGATCTGCAGCACGATCGGATCGACCTCGCGCGTGGCGCCGCGCGCATCCGGCGCGCGGGACGCTGCGGTCGGGGTCATGGGCGGCCTCCTTTCGCGCGCCGCACGATGAGAATGCCGTGCGGGTCGACCTCCAGCGCCTGGCCGGGAAACACCACCGTCGTGGAGCCGAACTCCTCGACAACGGCCGGGCCTTCCAGCGTCACGCCCGGCGACAGCGCGGCGCGGTCGTAGACCGGCGTGTCGCGGAAGGCGCCGTCGAAATAGACCGGCCGCACCGACTTGCGCACCGGCGTGGTGCCCGCGCGGGCGGCGAGCTTCGGAATCTGCGGCCGCTCGATCAGCCCGAAGCCGGAGACGCAGAAGTTCACCAGCTCGACCTTCTGCTGGCCGGCGTAGTTGTAGCCGAACGTGCGCTTGTGGGCGGCGTGGAACGCGTCGATCAGCCGGTCGAGGAAGCCGCGGTCCACCGCGCCGCCGGGCGCGGGCACCCGCACCTCCATCGACTGGCCGGCGTAGCGCACGTCGGCCTCGCGCTGGAATTTCATCCGGGAGGCCTCGATGCCGTCGCGCTCCAGCGTCTCCTGCGCCTTGCGCTCGAGCCCGGCGTAGATGCCGGCGATCTCGCGCAGGTCGGCCGCGTCCTGGTGCATCACCTTGGTCAGGATCTGGTCGGTGCGCCAGTCCACCGCGAGCAGCCCGAACGCGGACAGGTTGCCCGGATTGAGCGGCACGATGCAGGCCTCCATGTTGAGGAGGTCCATCACCGCCGGCGACTGCGCGGGGCCCGCGCCGCCGAACGAGAGCAGCGCAAATCCGCGCGGATCGATGCCGCGCTGGATCGTCATCTGCCGGATCGCGTTGGCCTGGTTCCAGTTGGCGATCTCGATGATGCCGTGCGCGAGCTGCTCGGCGTTCAGCCCGCCGGGCAGCCGGCGTGCGAGATCGGCGATGCCGCGGCGCGAGCGCTCGACGTCGAGCGCGATGCCGCCGCCGATCAGCGCCGCCGGGATGCGCCCCAGCACCAGGTTCGCGTCGGTGATCGTCGGCTCGCTGCCGCCGCTGGGGTAGCACATCGGGCCGGGCTCGGCGCCGGCGCTGCGCGGGCCGACCTTGAGGTGGCCTTCGCGGGTGATCCAGGCGATCGAGCCGCCGCCGGTGCCGATGGTCTCGATGTCGATCATCGGGATGCGGACCGGGAACGCGCCGACCGAACCGCCGTTGGTGACATGCGGCTTGCCGCCCTCGATCAGGCACAGGTCGGTGGAGGTGCCGCCGGCGTCAAGCGTCACGACATTGGCGAAGCCTGCCATCTGCGCGACCACGGCGCTGCCCAGCGCCCCCGCGGCCGGGCCCGACAGCGCGGTGGTGATCGGTTTGCGCACCACCTCGGCCGCGCTCGAAACGCCGCCGCTCGACTGCATGACCAGGAACGGCGTGTCGCGAAGGTCGCCCAGCTCCTCGTGGACGCGGCGCAGGTAGCGCTCCATGTGCGGCTTGACGAACGCGTCGACCAGCGTCGTCACCGCGCGCTCGTACTCGCGGTACTCCGGCAGCACGTCGCAGGACAGCGACAGCGTGCAGTCCGGATATTCCTCGGCGACGATCTCGGCGACGCGCCGCTCGTGCGCCGGATTGGCGTAGGAGTGCATCAGGCAGACGCCGACGGCGCGGATCTGCCGGTCGCGGAAATGGCGCGCGGCCTCGCGCACCGAGGCCTCGTCGAGCGGACGCAGCTCTTCGCCGCGGAAGTTCAGGCGGCCGCCAGCCTCGCGCACGCAGTCCAGCGGCACGATCCGCTCCGGCTTCACCCAGAAGTACGAATTGCCGTAGCCGTCGGGCACCGCCTGGCGCGCGATCTCGAGGATGTGGCGGAAGCCGCTGGTGACGATCAGGCCGAGCGACTGGATCTGGCCTTGCAGCAGCGCGTTGGTGGCGACCGTCGTGCCGTGCGCGATGCCCGCGACCTGGCCGGGCGCGCCGCCGGTCTGGTCGAGGATCGAGCGCACGCCGCGCACCAGCCCGATCGCCGGATTGGCCGGCGTGCTCGACACCTTGGTCACGGCGACCGCGCCCGAGCGGGTATCGACGGAGACGATATCGGTGAAGGTGCCGCCGGTGTCGATGCCGATCCGGTAACGGGCCTGGGATGCGCTTGTGGCCATGGGTTCAGGCGTCCAGCCGTCCGGTTTCCCCGACGAATCGGGCAAAATCGCCCTTGCGGGCCCTGCATCCATCAGTCGGCCGAAATTATGGGCGGCGGCCTTCGGCGGAGTCAAAAACCGAATGTCGATACATCCATCGGAAATTCCGATGGATGGGCTCCCGGCGCCCGCTAGTCCCTGAGCGCCTCGCGCAGCGCCGCGAGATAGCTCTCCTTGCGCCGCGACAGCGGCTGGCGGCGGCGGAACAGGCTGAAGGTGACGGCGCGCCGCGGCGCGATCGCCAGAATCTTGAGCACCCCGAGCTGGCTTTCGTTCTCCACGCAGGGCCGCGGCACGATCGCGGTGCCGGTGCCCGACTGCACGATCACCTTCATGGTCTCGATGTTGTCCGCCACCGCGAGCACGTTCGGCCGGATGCCGAGGTCGGTGAACAGCGACAGCACCACCTGTCCGTAGCCCACGGTCAATTCGCTCATCACGATCGGCTCGGTGACCAGGCGGCCGACGTCGACCGGCTGGCGCGCGCGCGCCAGCGCGTGCGACGGATGCACGATCAGCACCATGTCGGCCGCGGTGAGCCGGTCGTACAGCAGGCCGGCCGGCACCCGGTCCGGGTCGGACTCGATGGCGATGCCGGTGTCGATGCGCTCCTCGTGCAGGTCGTCGAAGATCGACTTGGTCGGCGCGGTCA
>VFQU01002050.1_pt1 | contig 10294 bp, 8 predicted proteins | sample 3512311 | NCBI WGS metagenome assembly VFQU01 (sample SAMN10412377, study PRJNA504923) | tailings metagenome | isolation source: Relicate 3 Philex TSF3 active mining site | place: Philippines: Tuba, Benguet | collected 2017-08-29 | reverse complement strand
CGGCTGCAGCTTGCCGCGCTGAGCCAGCTCATGGGCGAACACGTTGAGCAGCACTTCCGAATCGGAATTGGTGTTCACGTGACGCAGGTCGGACTCGTAGATTTCCTTGGCCAACTGCTCGACGTTGGTCAGGTTGCCGTTGTGCGCCAGGGTGATGCCGTACGGCGAGTTGACGTAGAACGGCTGAGCTTCGGCCGAGCTGGAGCTGCCAGCGGTCGGGTAGCGCACATGGCCGATGCCCATATGGCCAACCAAGCGCTGCATATGGCGCTGCTGGAACACGTCACGTACCAGGCCGTTGTCCTTGCGCAGGAACAGGCGACCATCATGGCTGGTGACAATACCGGCAGCATCCTGGCCGCGGTGCTGGAGGACGGTGAGCCCGTCATACAGCGCCTGATTGACGTTCGATTTACCGACGATACCGACGATGCCACACATGTGCCACGACCCCTGCTAGATAGTTCAGGCTAATTCAGCGACCGATGCAGCGGTTACTCCGCAGCGGCCACTCTTTTAAAGCAGATCAGCTGGGTGAGCCGATCCACCGGTAAACCACTGATCGGACCACCCCAGAATGAGGTTCTTCGACCAGTCGGCGACCATCAGAAAATGCGGCACCAGTTGCGACTGTTGCCACCACGTATCCTGCTCCACTGGCGCCAGGCTGATCAGCCCGACCAGCAGCACCACCAACAAACCACCACGTGCGGCGCCGAATACCATGCCGAGAAAACGGTCGGTACCGGACAGGCCTGTCACGCGGATCAGCTCACCAATGAGGAAATTGACCAGAGCGCCCACCAGCAAGGTGGCGATGAAGAGAATGGCACAGGCTGCGATGACCCGCGCGGAAGGCGTTTCGATAAATTCGACGAGATGCTGGGCCAGTGCGCCACCGAACATCCAGGCGACTACACCTGCGATGATCCAGGTCAGCAGCGACAGGGCTTCCTTGACGAAGCCGCGCTTGAGACTGATCAAACTAGAAATGGCGATGACGGCGATGATCGCCCAATCGACCCAGGTGAATACCACGGTGCGGCCTACCAGCGGAAAAGGCGGAGCATTTTAGCAGAGCCCGGCGCATCGGGTAACCAGGCGCTGCAAAGTCCCTTGCGTGCTTAGCCTGCTTCCGGCTGGAAGCGCACGACAAAACCGCTGAGTTTGTGCTGGCGGTTGAGCTGGTCACGCAGACGCTCGGCCTCGGCGCGCTCGATCAACGGACCAACGAACACCCGATTCATGCCGTCGAAGGTACGGATATAGGCGTTGTAACCCTGACTGCGCAGCGTTTTCTGCAGATTTTCCGCGCCAGCGCGACTGGACAGACTGGCCAGCTGCACTGACCAACTGATCGGCAGACTGTTGGCGTCCAGGCGGCCTTCCGGCTTGGCAGGAGCAGCGCTCGCCGCCTGTTCGGTCTTGACCGGATCGGGCTTGCTCTGCTGCGCGACAGGCGGCGGAGTCGGCTTGGGCTGCTCAGGCACCTCGACGATCTGAGGCTCCACCTCTTCGACGGGAACCGGCTCCTGCGGCAACTCCTCGGGCTCGACGACCTCGGCAGGCTGCACGATGATCTCGGCAGCAACCGGCGCTTGCGGCATGGCCGGCGCATCCACTACCACGCGGCGCATCTCGTCCTCGCGCGACAGCAGCATCGGCAGGAAAATCACCGCCAGCGCCACCAGCACCAGAGCACCGACCATGCGCTGCTTGAGCCCACTGTCCAGCATTGCCATCCCCAATCCCCTTATCAAGCCGGGCGGGCCAGCCAATCCAGGGCCTCGGCCACGCAGAAAAACGATCCGAACAACAGTATCTCGTCACCCTCTGCCGCCTGCTCGCACTGCGCATCGAGCGCAGTGCGCACATCCGGGTACTGCACCACCGCCGCGCCCTGCCCCCGCAGGTGCTCGGCCAGGTCATCGGCAGAGCGTGAACGCGGCGTATCCAGCGGCGCCACGGCCCAACCACCAACCAGACTCAGAAGCGGCGACACCACGCCGGGCAGATCCTTGTCGGCCAACAAACCGAACACCGCCCAACGCTGCCCGACCAACGGGCGACTCTCCAGGCGCTGCGCCAGATAATCGGCGGCATGAGGATTATGCCCAACATCGAGCAACAGTGTGAGTGACTTGCCTCGCCAATCCAGCGCACGACGATCCAGACGCCCGGTTACCCGCGTGGCGAGCAGGGCCTGAACGATCTGCTGGTGATTCCACGGCAGCGGCAGAAGCGCATAGGCCTGCAACGCCAGCGCCGCGTTTTCCATCGGCAGATCAAGAAGCGGCAGTTGCTCGAGTCGCAGAACCTGACCTTTTACGTCAAGACCATACCAGGACCAGTCCTGCGCTTGCACATTCAGATCATAGTCACGACCGCGCAGGAACAACGGCGTGTCCAACATGACGGCCTGCTGCAGCAAGGGCTGCGGTGGATCGAGATCACCGCACAACGCAGGCATGCCGGCGCGCATGATCCCGGCCTTTTCGAAGGCGACCGATTCACGGGTATCGCCCAGCCAGTCAGCATGATCCAGGCCAATGCTGGTGATCAGGACCAGATCGGCATCGACCAGGTTCACCGCATCCAGGCGCCCACCGAGGCCAACTTCAAGCACCACGGCATCCAGCTGAGCACGCTCGAACAGCCAGAAGGCCGCCAGCGTACCCATCTCGAAATAGGTCAGGGAAATTTCACCACGCGCGGCCTCGACCGCCGCGAAAGCCTGACACAGCTCTTCATCGCTCGCCTCGCGCCCATCAAGCAACACACGCTCGTTGTAACGCAGCAGGTGCGGTGAACTGTAGACACCGACACGCTGCCCCTGGGCTGCGATCAGGCTGGCGAGAAAGGCGCAGGTAGAGCCCTTGCCATTGGTACCGGTGACGGTAACCACCAATGGCGCAGGTTTGCCCAGGCCGAGCCGCTGCGCCACCTCACGCGAGCGCTCCAGCCCCATGTCGATGGCCGACGGATGCAACTGCTCGAGGTAGGCGAGCCACTCGCCCAGGCTACGTTCGGTCATGCAGTGGCCGGCAGGGAAACCGGAGAGGGACGATTCATCATCTGCGCAAGCAGACGCGCCAGGCGCGGACGCAGTTCATTGCGCGAAATGATCATGTCGATGGCGCCATGCTCCAGCAGGAACTCGCTACGCTGGAAGCCTTCCGGCAGTTTCTCGCGCACGGTCTGCTCGATCACGCGCGGGCCGGCAAAACCGATCAGCGCCTTCGGCTCGGCCACGATGACATCTCCAAGCATCGCCAGGCTGGCGGAAACACCGCCATAGACCGGGTCAGTCAGCACGGAGATGAACGGCAGACCTTCTTCACGCAGGCGCGCCAGGGCGGCGGAAGTCTTGGCCATCTGCATCAGCGAGATCAGCGCTTCCTGCATGCGCGCGCCGCCGGAAGCGGAGAAGCACACCAGCGGACAGCGTTTTTCCAGTGCGACATTGGCTGCCTGAACGAAACGCTCGCCAACGATGGCACCCATGGAGCCACCCATGAAGGAGAACTCGAAGGCGCAAACGGCGATCGGCATACCTTCGAGGGTGCCGCTCATGGAGATCAGCGCGTCTTTCTCGCCAGTCTGCTTCTGCGCACCGGCCAGACGATCCTTGTATTTCTTGCTGTCGCGGAATTTCAGGCGGTCGACCGGCTCGAGATCGGCACCGATCTCCTCGCGCCCCTCGGCATCGAGGAAGAGGTCGATACGCGCACGAGCACCGATACGCATGTGGTGATTGCACTTGGGGCAGACATCGAGTGTCTTTTCCAGCTCAGGACGGTAGAGCACGGCATCACAGGACGGACATTTGTGCCACAGGCCCTCGGGCACAGAGCTCTTCTTCACCTCGGAACGCATGATCGAGGGAATGAGTTTGTCTACCAACCAGTTGCTCATGCTGTCATTTCTCCATAACCGTTGGTTCGGATGAACGCCTCATCGTGAAACGCCCATCTCCAGCAATTCTTTTCTGCCGCACCCAGCGCCCGTCGAAACGAGCCATGGCAGCGTGACAGGCTAATTGACGGCCCTGCTTCAATCGCCGTCACATCGAGCATCACGCACTGCCCGCACGAATGCACGAATCTTGCCTGCATCCTTTATGCCTTTACTGGCCTCTACCCCACCGCTGACATCCACGGCATGGGGCCGCACCTGGCGAATAGCCGTCGCGACATTGCCTGCATCCAGGCCGCCGGCCAGGATGATTGGCTTGGCGGCATTTTCCGGCACCAGCGACCAATCGAACGAAGCGCCCGTACCCCCCGGCACGCCCTCGACGAAGGTATCCAGCAGAATACCCCGCGCACCAGCGTAGGGCGCCATGGCGGCCGCCACATCCTCACCAGGGCGAACCCGCAGCGCCTTGATATAGGGGCGGCCATGGCCTTCACAGTCGGCCGGCGACTCATCACCGTGAAACTGCAGCAGATCCAGCGGCAGGCGCTGCAACAACTGTTGCAGCTCGTCGCGCGGCATGTCGACGAACAGCCCAACACTGGTCACGAACGGCGGTAACGCCTGCAGGATAGCTGCGGCCTGCTCGATGCTGACTGCTCGCGGGCTTTTCCCGTAGAACACCAGACCAATGGCGTCGGCTCCCGCCTCCACCGCTGCCAGAGCATCCTCGATGCGGGTGATCCCGCAAATCTTGCTACGTACGACCGTCACGTTCATACCTCTCGCCATCCGGGCTCGGATGGTAACAAAGGGTTATGGCTGTCGCACGTCCGGCAGACCGGAGAGAAAATGCGGCCCGAGATAGCGCTGCGGCAATTCGAACTCCTCCGGGTAATCGACCTGTATCAGATAGAGACCGTAGGGGTGCGCCGTCACTCCCCCACTATGTCGATCGCCGCGCTCTAGCACCTCGCGCGCCCACTCCGGCGGCCGCTCACCCGCACCAATGGTCATCAACACACCGGCAATGTTACGCACCATATGATGCAGAAAAGCATTGGCGCGGATATCCAGCACGATGAAGCGACCATGCTCGATCAGTTGCAGGTGGTGCACGGTCTTGATCGGTGACTTGGCCTGGCAGCGGGTTGCCCGGAAGGCGCTGAAATCATGGGTGCCGACCAGCGCCAGGGCCGCTTCACGCATGCGCGCCACATTCAGCGGCCGATGATTCCAGGTGACTTCCTCGGCCATGTGCGCCGGGCGAATCGGATCGTTGTAGATCACGTAGCGGTAGCGTCGCGCCATGGCCGAGAAGCGTGCATGAAAGTGCGCCGGCATCACCTTCGCCCAGGTCACACTGATGTCACCGGGCAAATTCATGTTGGCGCCCATGATCCACGCGTGCAGCGAACGCTCGACAGTGGTATCGAAATGCACCACCTGACCACTGGAATGCACAGAAGCATCGGTACGCCCTGCGCACAGAATGCTGACCGGGGCACCACCGGCGACCTTGGACAAGGCATTTTCCAGGTGCCCCTGGATCGACGGAACATTCGCGCCCTGGCGCTGGAACCCGCGATAACGTGCGCCCTTGTATTCGAGGCCCAGGGCGATTCTGAAAAAGCCAGCGGCCGCCATTTCGGCGGCCGCTACAGGTACTGCGTCAGACATCTATCAATCAAACCATCTTGGCAATCATCTCGCGAGCTTCTTGCTGCTGGGCATCACTGCCTTCGGCAATCACTTCATCAAGAATGTCGCGCGCACCTTCGGTGTCGCCCATGTCGATGTAAGCCCGAGCCAGATCCAGCTTGGTCGCGGTTTCATCGGTGCCGGACAGGAAGTCGAAGTCATCATCGCCGTCCAGATCACTGGACAGGCTGTTGGCCGGCGCCAGCGGAGCTGCTTGCGGCTCTTCGAAGTCAGTCGACAGCTGATCCAGCTCGGCGGTCACTTCATCCAGCTGCGCGGCAAAGCTGTCGGATGCAACAGCCGGCTGAACCGGAGTTTCGTCTTCGAGCGAGAGATCGAAGTCAGCCGGCAGATCGAGATTGGCAGATGGCGCTTCTTCAGCCAGATCGAGGCTCAGATCGGAAAGATCGTCGGCCGGCTGGTTCAGCGGTGCATCGTCATCGAGGCTCAGCAGGAAATCATCAGCTTCATCGCTGACTGCCGGAGTCGTCTCGTCCAGATCCAGGCTGAACGCGGACAGATCGTCGGTCGGCTGGGATAGCTCAACCTTGTCATCATCCAGGGCGAGATCGAAGCCCAGATCGTCGTCGGCAGAAGCTGCCGGCGCGGCAGGTTCATCGACCAGACCGAAGTCCAGATCATCGTCCAGCGACAACGGCGCTTGCTCAGCCTTGGCCGACTGAACATCACTCTCCAGATCGGCCTCCAGGTCGTCGAGGCTCAGATCGAAGGCATCATCCAGATCACCGCCGGTGGAAGCAGGCGCTTCTGCGGTCGGCTCACCCAGGCTGAGGTCGTCCAGACTGAAGTCGCCCATGTCGTCATCGACGGAGGCAGCGGCAGCTGCGGCACCCACACCTGCGAAGGCTGCGATCGCTGGATACTTGGACTTCAGCTGCTCGGCTTCGGCATTCACCCCGCCGATCTCGCGCAGCTCGTTATCCTGACGGGCAAAGCCTTCGCGGTCACCCAGCTCGGCGTAGACTTCCATCAGCTTCAGACGCAGATCGGCACGGTGTGGCTCATCATTGATCGCGTTCTGCAGCAGTTCGGCCGCCTGATTGAAGCGCCCGTAAGCAATGTAGATATCAGCCTCGCCCAACGCGTCGCCAGTCTGCGCCGTGACACGTTCCTCGCCAGCGGCCTGGGCGGTCTGGACAGGCTCATCGTCGAGGCCAGCGAAACTGTCTTCAGGCATGTCCAGGTCGGAGGCAAACGCCTGTTCCTGAGACAGATCGTCGGCCAGTTCATCTTGCAGCTCGGACTCTTTCTGGGCGTTGCGGCGCGACAGCGCCATCAGACCGACCAACAGAAGCAGAAGCGCCCCACCACCGGCCAGACCCAGCGTCATCGGGTTAGCCAGCAGGTCATCAATGAAGCTCTGTGGGGCCGGTGCAGGCGCAGGAGCAGGTGTAGCAGGTTTGGCTGCTTCGGCCGGCTTGACCGGGGCGGCGGGTTCAACGGCAGCAGCCGGCTCACTGGCCGGCTGTTGGGTTGTGGCGGCGCTGTCCTCGACAGGCGCAGCCGGTTCCTCGGAATAGTTGTAGTCAGGCGCCGCCTCCTCAGGTGGCGTAGTCGGCGGCGTGGCCGCCTCCACAGCGGGCGGCGCGGCCTCAGGCGCTGCTGCCGGAGTTTCCGCAGGCGGTTCTTCCGTTGCAGCGGGCGCTGCGGGCGCTGCCGACAGGTCGGCCTGCAACTTGGCCAACTGGCTGTCCTTCAGCTCCACCAGACGCTGCAGCTTGTCCAGCTGGCTTTGCAGGTCACCTACGCGGCTCTGCAATTCGGCGTTTTCGCGACGAGTCGAATCCAGGCTTTCCTGAGTCACTGCCAGCTTGTCGGCCAGCGCCTTGCTGCCAGCCGCACCGGTATCGCTACCGCGAGTGGACTGACCTGCTTCAGCAGCGACCAGCTTCAGGCTATCACCCGCCTCTGCAGTCGCCGGCGCGGCGCCCGCTGTAGTGCGGCGAGTGGCATCCAGCTGACGCGAAGCGACAGCACGGCCTTCACGCCAGGCGGCATTCTGCTCGGCAACCTGAGCGATCGCCTCGGCATTGCTGCGGCTGCGAATCTGCTGTTCGTCCGGCAGGCGAAGCACCTGACCGCTCTTCATACGGTTGATATTGCCACCGATGAAGGCATCCGGATTCAGATCCTGAATGGCCAGCATGGCCTGATTGACCGAGCCACCGCCGACACGCTGGGCGATTTCCCAGAGCGTATCGTTGGCAGTGGTTCTGTATTCGTTACCGGAAATGGCGCGCGATGCAGGTGCCGGCGCGGCAGGACGCGGAGCCGCAGCAGGTGCAGCGCTGGTCGGCGCAGTGGCAGGCGCGGCAGCTGGGCGTGGCGCAGGCGCAGCAACCGGCAGTTGCGGGGCAGCAGCTACGGATGGTTGCGGCGAGTAAAGCGGCGGATCGAGCAGCAGGGTGTATTCACGCAGCAAGCGCCCGTTCGGCCAGAGCACTTCAACCAGGAAGTTGAGGTAAGGCTCACGCACGGTCTTGCTCGAGGTGATGCGGATAACGCTCTTGCCGTTAGGCTTCAATACCGGGGTGAACTTGAGATCGGTCAGAAAGTACTGACGGTCGACGCCGGCTTTGATGAACTCCTCAGGGGACGCGAGGCTGGGAATCACCTCATTGGAAGCAAGATCGCGCACCTCCAGCAATTCGATTTCCGCTACCAACGGCTGATTCAGCGACGATTGCAGGGTAACTTCACCCAGCCCCAGCGCATGTGCCATACCGGAAGACAGCGCGGAAGCGGCTGCGATTGCCAGCACCAGTTTGCGAACCCGAACCATAGCGTTATCCCTTGTTTTATCTTTTTCTCGGCATGCGAGAGGGTCTTGAGAATTGCTGCCTGCCTCCGCTCCACGAGCGGCTCCCCATTCAGCAATCAACTCAGCCAGTATTGCCAAGCTAGAAAGATTCTTCAAATTTCTAGGTAAGTATCTTTTACAGATAGTGTTTTATCAATAACTCAGCTATCTGCACAGCATTCAGGGCGGCGCCTTTTCTTACATTATCAGACGCAATCCACAAATTGAGTTGCCTTGGATCGCTCACGCCGCGCCGGACACGCCCCACATAGACCTGATCCTGCCCCACCGCATCGCCCACTGCAGTCGGGTAATCGCCGGCCTCTACCAACTCGATGCCCGGCGCGACCTCGAGCAACTGCAGCACTGCACTGATATCGATATCCGAATCAGCATACACGCCCAGTGCGAGACTATCGCCAAAGAACACCGGCACTAAGGCGCAGGTGGCTGCTACCGGAAGCTCGGGCAGACTCAATAACTGTTGAATCTCAGCCGCCAGACGTTTCTCCAACTGAGCATGCCCTTGGTCATCCACCTCGCCGACCTGCGCCAGCAGATTGAACGCGATCTGTCGATCCACCGTATTCGGTTCCAGCGGGCGCCCGTTGAGCAGCTCGGCGGTCTGCCGCGCCAACTCCTGCACACCGCTACGCCCCAGAGTGGAGATCGACAGCATGGCAGTCACCTGCAGCTGTTGGGGTCGCAGTACAGGCCTCAGCGTCGCCAGCACCAGCGCACAAGCAACCGCCGAAGGCGTCGGCGCACTGACGCACCACGGCTTGGTCAATACCGGCAAACCCGCGGCGCCAAGCTCAGGCAATACGCATGGCGCTTGTTCCAGCGAAAAAGCAGCGCTCAGATCGATAACGGAACAACCGGCTGCGACCACGCGCTCATGATGGCTGCGCGTCACTTCAGAGCCCGCGGCAAAGAACGCCAGTTGCACCTGAGTGAAATCGAAGGCATCGAGCGATCTGACCCGCACCTGCCGACCACGGAAAGAAAGACTCTGTCCAGCCGACTCGCTGCTGGCCAGCAGATGCAGATCCTTCACCGGAAACTCACGCTCTTCGAGCAATTCGACCAGCGCTTCGCCGACGTTGCTGGTGGCGCCGATCACGGCGATATTGATGGACTGACTCATGAGCTGACCTACGACACAGAGGGAGCGGCACTGTAACTGCGGCCCATCGCCCAGGCAATCGGCTCCCCCAGAAAACACAAAGCCCCTCTGCCGAGACAGAAGGGCTTTGTTTGATACTGGATGCCGGCTTCGCGCTTAGCGCTCCAGCAGAATCCGCAGCATGCGACGCAGCGGTTCGGCAGCGCCCCACAGCAGTTGGTCACCGACGGTGAACGCCCCCAGGTACTGCGAGCCCATGTTGAGCTTGCGCAGACGGCCGACCGGAACGCTCAGGGTGCCGGTCACGGCAGTCGGGCCGAGATCGCGGATGGAATCTTCGCGGTGGTTCGGCACCAGTTTGACCCAGGGGTTGTGCTGGCTGATCAGGCCTTCGATGTCGGCCATCGGCACATCCTTGTTCAGCTTGATGGTCAGCGCCTGGCTGTGGCAGCGCATGGCGCCGATGCGCACGCAAATGCCATCGACCGGGATCGGGTTCTTGAAACGACCGAGAATCTTGTTGGTTTCGGCCTGAGCCTTCCACTCTTCACGGCTCTGCCCGTTCGGCAGCTCCTTGTCGATGTAGGGGATCAGGCTGCCAGCCAGCGGCACACCGAAGTTGTCGACCGGGAAGCCTTCGCCACGCATGGCCTCGGCCACCTTGCGGTCGATGTCGAGGATGGCGCTGGCCGGGTCGGCCAGATCATCGGCGACAGCGCCATTGATCGCGC
>VFQU01002049.1_pt1 | contig 10298 bp, 10 predicted proteins | sample 3512311 | NCBI WGS metagenome assembly VFQU01 (sample SAMN10412377, study PRJNA504923) | tailings metagenome | isolation source: Relicate 3 Philex TSF3 active mining site | place: Philippines: Tuba, Benguet | collected 2017-08-29 | reverse complement strand
CCGGGTTCCCCCAGCTGGTCACGAAGACGCTGACCCCCTGGCCGGTCAGCCAGCGGATCAGGCTGTTATCGGGCCGAAGGTCGGTGATGTAGAACTTGTTGATCCAGGGCGTGAACAGCAGCAGCGGGATCTCGTGGACCTGCTCGGTCGTCGGCTCGTACTGCAGCAATTGCAGGATGTCGTTCTGGTAGATCACCTTGCCGGGCGCGGTGGCGACATTCTCGCCGACGCGGAACTCCTCCATGTCGGTCTGGCTGATGTGCAGCTGGCCGCCGCCCCGCTCGAGGTCCTCGGCGAAGTTCTGCATCCCGCGGACCAGGCTTTCGCCGCCGGTGGCCATCACCTCGCGCAGCGCCGCCGGGTTGCTGAGCAGGAAGTTTGAAGGACTGACCGCGTCGGTCAGCATCTTCATGAAGAACTCGACCCGCCGCTTCTCCAGCGGATCCACGCCCTCCACGCCGGCGATCAGGCCGTTCAGCCATCCGGACGTCAGCAGGTAGGACTGCTTCATCACATCGAAGACCGGGTGGGCGCCCCAGTCGGGATCGTTGAACCGCTTGTCGCCCTTCTCGGGCTGGACCACGGGCTCCACGGTCTCGCCGGCCATCCGCCGCGCCGTGCTCTGCCACAAGTCGAGGTAGCGCGAGAAAAGGTCGGCCTGGGCCCGCAGCAGCCGGTCCGGCTCGGCGGCCAGCTTGCCCATGACCTGGGTCATCGCGGGGCCGACATGGAACGGGTCTGTGCTGAGAGCAGCCGGCGCGTCGGCCTGACGCAGGGCTGCTTCGGCGATCGCGCCCTGAGCCGTAATCGCCGCCCGCGCCAGATTGGCCGACAGCTTCTCGAGCTGCTCGCGCTGTTCGCGCGGAATGAAGCCTGCCGGGTCCGGCAGGGGAGGGGCCGAACCGAGCGGATCCCTTGCCGGGGCGGTGGCTTGCCGGGCTGCTTCGATCCGGTCGGCGGGCGCTGGGCGGGCCAACTTGGCCTTGGCGCTTTCCGGCTTGGCGACCTTGGCTTTGGCGGTCTTCGGGGCCTTGGCCTTGGGCGCGCCGGTTGGTGACTTGGCCACCTTCGCCGGCTTGGCGTCCGCATCCGTCTCGCCTGCCGGCGCCCTGGCGGGCTTGCGGGTGGACTTGGTCTGACGCGCCATGCACGGGTTCCTCACCTGAAGGGCGTGGGCTCGCCCTTTCGTTCGCCACGATCATCGCATATGACCGGACTTGAGATGAACGGCCAAGCCCGCGTTTTGTCCCCGATGAAGGGCCTGCTGCTTTGCGGCGCCGCCCTGGTCCTGTGCGCCTGCGCCCAGGCGCCCAAGGGGGTGCCGGGCGGGCAGACGATTGTCGATCCGACCTCGCCCGCCGCCGGCCGCATCAACGAGATCCTCGCCCAGCCGGGGGAATACCCGACCTTCGCGGATATTCCCGCCCGGCCTGAGGACCTGCCCAGCGACGAGCAGTTCCAGGCGATGGTGCAGGAACAGGAATCGCAGGGCGCCGATCTCGCCCGGCAGACCGCGCCCGAGACCTGGTACCTCGACGCGAGCGACGCCTTCGCCGCGCGCGCCGCCGCCGATGCCGCCGCCGGGGGCGTGCAGGCGCCGACCGACGCCGAGATCGCCGAATCGGAAGCCTTCGCCCGGGCCATGCGCGCCCGAGCTAACCCGCCTCCGCGGCCCCGGTAAGTCCCGGCCTCGGGGGCAAAATCTTCTAACAGCCTGCTTGGCGAGACCTGCTCCGAGGTCTATCCATGCGCGACATTCGCTCCGGACGCGCCGAAGGCGGCGCATGAGCCCCACATGACGTTCGAATTCCATCGTATCCGTCGCCTCCCGCCCTACGTCTTCGAGGAGGTGAACAAGATCAAGGCTCGCCTGCGCGGGCAGGGCGTCGACATCATCGACTTCGGCATGGGCAATCCCGACATGCCGACGCCCAAGCACATCGTCGACAAGCTGTGCGAGACGGCCCGCGATCCCAAGGCCGGGCGCTACTCGGCGTCCAAGGGCGTCATCGGTCTGCGTCGGGCCATGGCCGGCTACTATGGCCGCCGCTATGGCGTGGAGCTGAACCCCGACACCGAGGTGATCGCCACCCTCGGCAGCAAGGAGGGCTTCGCCAACCTAGCCAATGCCCTGACGGCGCCGGGCGATGTGATCATCTGCCCCAACCCGGCCTACCCGATCCACGCCTTCGGCTTCATCATGGCCGGCGGCGTCATCCGCCACGTGCCGGCCCTGAGCCCCGAAGAGTACCTGTCGGGCATCGGCCGGGCGGTGCGCCATTCTGCGCCGCCCCCCAGCGTCATGATCCTCAGCTATCCGTCCAATCCGACGGCGCAATGGGTCGATCTCGACTTCTACAAGGACGCGATCCAGCTGGCGAAGAAGCACGACATGCTGGTCATCTCCGACGTCGCCTACTCGGAGATCTACTTCGACGACAATCCGCCGCCGTCGGTGCTTCAGGTCGATGGGGCGAAGGACATCGCGGTCGAGGTCAACAGCCTGTCCAAGACCTACGCCATGGCCGGGTGGCGCGTCGGCATGGTCGTCGGCAACGAGCGCATGTGCTCGGCCCTGGCGCGCGTGAAGTCCTATCTCGACTACGGCGCCTTCACGCCGATCCAGGTCGCCGCCGCCGCCGCACTGAATGGCCCCCAGGATTGCGTCGCCGAGATCCGCGCCACCTACAAGGCGCGGCGCGACACGCTGGTCAAGGCGATGAAACAGGCCGGCTGGGACATCCCGGCCCCGCCTGCGTCCATGTTCGCCTGGGCCCCGATCCCCGAGCAGTTCCGCGAGGCGGGCTCGATGCTGTTCGCCAAGCTGCTGGTGGAGGAGGCCGGAGTGGCCGTCGCGCCCGGGGCCGGCTTTGGCGAGTATGGCGAGGGATATGTCCGCATCGGCCTGGTCGAGAACGAGCAACGCATCCGCCAGGCGGCCCGCAATGTGAAGAAGTTCCTGTCCAACGCCGACGACATCCTCGCTCGCGCGCACAACACCCTGGCGGGGCAATAGTGGCTGATCATTCTCCCGGAGGAGTTGGCGTGTCCGACAAGACTTGGCGCATCGGGGTCGCGGGGCTGGGCACCGTCGGTGGAGGACTGCTTGAGTTCCTGGCCGAGCGGCCGGACTTCGCGCCGGCGGGCGACCGCGCGGTAATCACCGCCGTCTCGGCGCGCAATCGCTCCCGGGCCCGGAAGGTCGACATCTCGCAGCTGGCCTGGTTCGACGATCCTGTCGCGCTGGCCACTAGCCCGGACATCGATCTGTTCGTCGAACTCGTCGGCGGGTCAGATGGCCCGGCCAAGGCCGCTGTCGAAGCGGCGCTGAAGGCCGGCAAGCCGGTGGTCACCGCGAACAAGGCGCTGATCGCTGAGCACGGCGCCGAGCTTGCCGCCCTGGCCGAGGCCTCGGGCGTGCCGCTTCTGTTCGAGGCGGCTGTCATGGGCGGCACGCCCGCGGTGAAGATGCTGCGCGAGGCGATGGTCGGCGACGATGTCTCCGCTCTTGCCGGCATCCTCAACGGCACCTGCAACTTCATCCTCAGCGAGATGGAAGCCAAGGGCCGCGCCTTCGCCGACGTCCTGAAGGACGCCCAGGCGATGGGTTACGCCGAGGCCGACCCGACCACAGATGTTGGCGGGTTCGACGCCGCACACAAGATCAGCATCCTCGCGGCGCTGGCCTTCGGCTGCGCGCCCAACTTCGCGGCCGCCGAGATCGAGGGCATCTCGGGCGTCGAAGCCCTCGACATCGCCATGGCCAAGGACCTTGGCTACCGGATCCGTCTGATCGCCTCGACCGAGAAGACCGAGGACGGCGTCGCCGTGCGCGTGCATCCCAGCCTGGTCGCCTTCGGCCATCCGCTGGCGGAGACGCGCGGCGCGACGAACGCCCTCTTCATCGAAGGCACGCGCATCGGCCGCATCTTTATCCAGGGACCTGGGGCGGGCGCCGGGCCCACGGCCGCCGCTGTGGCGGCCGACATCGCCGACGTAATGACCGCCGCCCGTCGCCCGGTTTTTCAGGCGCCGGCCGGGCGGCTCAAGCCGTTCGTGGCCGTCGCGCCGACGCGCCGGGTGGGCAAGGCCTACCTGCGCCTGATGGTGAAGGATCAGCCGGGGGTCATCGCCGCGGTTTCCGAAACCCTGGCGGAATGCGGCGTATCGATCGACAGCTTCCTGCAGAAGCCGGTCGAGGACTCGGCAGGCGTCCCCATCGTGCTGACCACCCACGCCATCGCCGAATCCGTGCTGACAGACGCCATCAACCGCATCGAGCGGCTGCCTGCCGTGCTCGAACGGCCCCGCCTGCTGCGCATCGCGCGTATCTGACACCCGGGGAGACCCGAGCGGCCCCAGGCAGGGAATCGGCTGAAGATGGTTTGAGGCTCGAAACATGGGGCCTTAGCCGCTATTCCAACGCGCTGGCCCCGCCCGACGCGGCGGAGTCGCGCCTGGAGACGCCTGGATGAGTGCTGAAATCCTTGACCGAGGTCTGGTCCTCGACGCCGTGCGCGTGACGGAAGCCGCGGCGATCGCTTCCTGGTCGCTCGTTGGCCGTGGCGACGAAAAGGCGGCTGACCAGGCTGCGGTCGACGCCATGCGCAACGCCCTGAACGATCTCGAGATCGAGGGCGTCATCGTCATCGGTGAGGGCGAGCGGGACGAGGCGCCGATGCTCTATATCGGCGAGGCCGTCGGCAAGGGCGGGCCGCGCGTTGACATCGCGCTCGATCCGCTGGAGGGCACCACGCTTACCGCGAAGGCTATGGCCAACGCTCTTGCCGTAATGGCCTGGGCGCCGGCGGGGACGCTGCTGAACGCCCCTGACACGTACATGGACAAGATCGCTTGTGGACCTGGCTATCCGAAGGGCATCCTCGATCTGGACCGTTCCGCAGCCGATAACGTCAAGGCGCTGGCGGAAGCCAAGGGGGCCAGCCCCGACCAGATCACCGTCTGTGTCCTGGATCGCCCCCGCCACGCCGAGATCATCGCCAGCCTTCGGACCGTCGGGGCCAGGGTCTATCTGATCACCGATGGTGACGTGGCCGGCGTCATCAACACCGCCGACCCCGACACCGGGGTCGATCTATACATCGGCCAGGGCGGCGCCCCCGAAGGGGTTCTGGCCTGCGCCGCCCTCAAATGCGTCGGCGGCCAGTTCCAGGGGCGGCTAGTCTTTCGCAACGCCGACGAGAAGGCGCGCGCCGAGCGCTGCGGGATCACCCAGCTGGATCGCAAGTATGATCTCGATGACATCGTCCGGGCCGACGCCATCTTCGCCGCCACGGGTGTCACCAAGGGAGCGCTGCTGGATGGCGTGACCTTCCGGGGCGGCTTCGTCCACACCCATTCCCTGGTGATGAACTCCTCGACCCGCACGGTGCGTGAAGTGCGGATGAAGCGGCCGCTCTAGTGGCGGACGGCTCGCCGACACCGGACTTCCTCGGGGTTCGCCGCTCTCTCGGCGGACGCGCCTGGCGGCGACGCCCTGCCGATGATCTGGTGACGCGCGACCACCAATTGAGGCTCGGCCTCTCGGAGCCCCTGGCGAGGGCGCTCGCCTCGCGGGGCGTCGACGCCAGCACGGCGGAGACCTTCCTTTCGCCGACGCTCAAGGCGCTGTTTCCCGATCCCTCCAGCTTCGCCGACATGGACCGCGCCGCCGAGGTTCTGGTCGACGCCGTGGAAAGCGGGCGGCCCACAGTGGTCTTCGCGGACTATGACGTGGACGGGGCTTCCAGCGCGGCCCAGCTTGTGCGGTGGTTCCGCGCCATGGGACGCGATCTTGCGATCTATGTCCCGGACCGCATCAAGGAGGGTTACGGCCCAAGTCCGGCTGCGTTCCGCCGCCTCAAGGAGGATGGCGCAGAGCTGGTTGTCACCGTCGATTGCGGCGCGGCGGCGCACGACGCCCTGCACGAGGCAGCCAGGATCGGTCTCGACGTCGTCGTTGTCGACCACCACCTGATGAAGCCGGGCGAGGCGCCTCCCGCAGTGGCCCTGGTCAATCCCAATCGACCCGATTGCCAGTCGGGCCAGGGGCACCTGGCGGCGGCCGGCGTCACCTTCGTCCTGCTGGCGGCTCTGAACCGTGAGGCGCGGCGACGCGGTCTGTTCGAATCGCGGCCGGCTCCCGATGTCATGTCCTGGCTGGATATGGCGGCGATGGGAGCGGTCTGCGACGTCACCCAGCTTGTGGGTTTCAACCGCGCTCTGGCGGCCCAGGGCCTGCGGGTCATGTCTGGCTGGAAGAACATCGGGCTGAAGGCCCTGATGGATGTCGCCAAGAGCCAGGGCCCGGCGACGACCTTTCATGCCGGCTACATTCTCGGCCCCAGGATCAACGCCGGCGGCCGGATCGGGCGGTCCGATCTCGGCGCGCGGCTTCTGAGCACCGAGGATCTGCGAGAGGCCGAAGCCCTGGCCCAGGAGCTGGACGCACTCAACGCCTCTCGCAAGGAAGTCGAGAAGGCCGTGCTGGATGCGGCGATCGTCCAGATCGAGCAGGCGAGCAACTTCGACCCCGACGCGCCGGTGATCGTCGTCGCCGGCGACGACTGGCACCCTGGTGTCGTCGGAATCGCCGCCAGCCGGCTGCGCGAACGCTATCGCAAGCCGGTCATCGTGATCGGCGTCGATCGGCCGGCCGATGTCGGGAAGGGATCGGGCCGATCCCAGCCGGGCGTGAATCTCGGCGTGGCGGTGCAGGCCGCCTATGACGAAGGGCTGCTGATGGCCGGGGGAGGGCACGCCATGGCGGCAGGTCTGACGGTCCGGCCGGCCGTCATTCCCGAGCTGCGCGCATTCCTGGAGCAACGCCTCGCGGGTGAGATGGCGATGGCTGCGGCCGAGGACGCCCTGGATATCGACGCCGTGGTTGCTCCGGCGGCCGCCACCCGCGATCTGCTGGCGCAGTTCCAGCGTCTGGCGCCCTTTGGCCCGGGAAATCCCGAGCCGGTCTTCGCTGTACCCGACGTTCGGGTCGAACGGCCGATTCCCATGCGTGGCGGCCACGTCCGGGTCACCCTCGTCGATTCGGCCGGCGCCCGGCTCAAGGCCGTCGCCTGGCGCGCCGAAGACACCGACCTCGGCCGGCGCCTGCTGGCAGGTGGTGGGGCGATGCACCTCGCCGGAAGGCTGAAACCCGATGACTGGCAAGGGCGCGAAAGCGTCGAGCTGGAAATCGAGGACGGCGCCGATCCGCGCATGGCGCGCGACTGAATTTCTGATCGGCGAGGGGGTTGCGCCCTCCGGAGAGGTTGGCTATATCGCCGCTTCCTCGCCGCGCGCCCTTCGTCTATCGGTTAGGACCCCAGATTTTCAATCTGGTAAGAGGGGTTCGATTCCCCTAGGGCGTGCCACGAGGCTCTTTCCGGAAAATTGGGCGTTTGCCCGTTTTGGGCGCGACGAAGTGTCGCGAACGCCCTCGTGCGCCGCGTTACAGGCGAACGAAGTGATTGACGGCTCACCTCACAAGCGAACAGTGTTATACTGAGAGCGGAAGTCTCACGGGTCCGAGGCATCCGGAGGGGGCGAGTATGAGTGTCGACATGCATTCGGAGGATCTCAACGCCGAGAGCGTCAGGATCACCGGTCGGGTAAAGTGGTTTGATCTGGGCAAGGGCTATGGCTTCGTGGTGCCGGATCAGCCTGACATCACCGAACTGCGTGATGTTCTCTTGCACGTGACGTCCTTGCGCAATCTTGGTCGGGATTCCGTCCTTGAAGGCGCGATGATCGTTTGTGACGCCGTCAAGCGTTCAAAGGGCTGGCAGGTGCTCGACATCGTCGATCTGGACGAGACCGATGCCCAACGACCGGACGAACGGCCGATGCGCCGTCCCGAAGATCGTCGCGAGGCTCGCCCCTCATCGCGCCCGCGCCCCCAGCTTGTCGCCGCCGACGGACCCCTCGAGCATGCGACCGTGAAATGGTTCAACCGAACCAAGGGCTACGGTTTCGTGGTGCGCGACAGCGCGCCCGGCGATATCTTCGTTCACATCGAGACCCTGCGACGCAGCGGTCTGGAGGACCTTCAGCCCGGCGACGGCGTCATGGTGCGCTTCGCCGAAGGGCCCAAGGGTCTGGTCGTGGCGCAGATCGAGGCGGACTGATCCGCTTCGGAGTTCGGAGCGGAATTCTTGTCGTTCATCGTCGGTATGGGTCGCGCCGCAATTCTGGCCGCCGCCCTGACTCTCGGATCGCCGCTGCTGAGCGCCTGCAAGGGTGGCGCAGCGGCTGAAGAACAGCTGATCTCGGCGCTGGAGCCGCTGGTCATCGACACCTCGCGCGGTCCTGTCACCTTTCAGGTCGAGGTCGCTGATGACGAGATGGAGCGCCAGAACGGCCTGATGTTCCGCAAGAGCCTGGCGCCCGATCGCGGCATGCTGTTCGAGTTCCCCGACACCGCGCCGCGCTCGTTCTGGATGAAGAACACCTACATCCCGCTCGACATCATCTACATCGATCCCGAGGGCTACATCGTCAGCATCGCGGCGATGACCACGCCCCACTCCGAGGAGGGCATTCCCTCGCGGGGACTGGCCAAGGGCGTGCTGGAGATCGCGGGCGGCCGCGCCGGCGAACTGGGCATCAAGCCGGGCGACCGGATCCGGCATCCGTTCTTCGGCAATGAGTGATGCGAACGAGGCGGTTCCGCCGCCGCCCGAAGGGTTCTCGCCGTCGGCGCGCGGACCCTACACCACCCATAACGGCCCGATGTTCCATCGCAACGGACCTGACGGGTTCGAGCACGCCTTCTATGCGCTGCATCGCCACTGCAACAGCATGGGCATCGTCCATGGCGGCATGATAGCCACCTTCATGGACGGCGTTCTGGCCAGGGCCTGCCATGGCGCAACGGGCGGCCACGCCGCCGTGACCGTGCACCTGTCCCTGGACTTCCTGTCGGCGGGCCGCGCCGGCGAGTGGCTCATGGGCGATGGAAGGGTGACGCGACAGACGCGCGACCTGGTGTTCGTCGAGGGCCGCATCCGCGTCGGCGACCGCGAGATCGCCCGCGCGAGCGCGATCTTCAAGCCGCTGCGCCGCAAGGCCGACTGAGCGGCTTCGACGATTCCACCCCCAGGTCCCTGAAGATGGTGCAGGACGGGCCTTTCGCGCACGGTCCTGAAATGGCAAACACCGCCTTCCGGTAATGACGGGGCGTAGCGCAGCCTGGTAGCGCATCTGCTTTGGGAGCAGAGGGTCGCGTGTTCGAATCACGCCGCCCCGACCATTATCGGACTGGATCTGGAGGCCCTCGCACAATGCTCGCCCGCATCTTCCGCCCCGCCAAGACCGCCATGCAGTCGGGCAAGGCCAAGACCAAGGACTGGGTTCTGGAGTTCGCTCCGGCGGCCGCCAAACGGGTCGACCCGCTGACGGGCTGGACTCAGTCGACGGACATGAACGGTCAGATCCGCCTGACCTTCGAGACGCGCGACGAAGCTGTCGCCTACGCCCAGAGCCACGGCATCGCCTTCCAGCTCATCGAGCCGAAGGAGCCCAAGCGGATCATCAAGGCCTATGCCGACAACTTCGCGGCCGACCGCAAGCAGCCCTGGACCCACTGAATCCCCTGAGGGGCCCCATAGCTCAACTGGATAGAGCAGCTGCCTTCTAAGCAGCCGGTTGCACGTTCGAGCCGTGCTGGGGTCGCCATTCCGGTCTGATTTCTTCCTCCCCCTTGTCGGCTCGGCTCGCCTCCGCCCGTCCTCCGGCAAGATGGAGGAGACTCGCATGCCCGAAGACATCACCCCGACACCGCACGAGCCCGTCAAGGGAGGCGTCGTGCCCTATCTGACCCTGGATGGCGCAGTCGCCGCAGCGCGGTTCTACGAGCATGCGCTGGGCGCGCAGATCATGAGCATGGTCGAGCCGGATGCCGAGGGGCGGACCATGCATATCCACCTCTACCTGAATGGCAGCTCGATCATGCTGTCGGACGCCTACCCCGATCATGGCCATCCCTATCGACCGATGCAGGGGGCGACTCTGATGATGATGGTCAACGATATCCAGGCCGCCTATCGGCGCGCCGTGGATGCCGGCTGCGAGGCGACGTTGCGGCCCGAGAAGATGTTCTGGGGCGACACATATGGCGAGTTTCGTTGTCCCTACGGCGTCAGCTGGTCGATGAACCAGCCAGGCTAGACCGGGTGGAGACCTCAAGAGCGGCCTCCAGGTCGGCAATCAGGTCCGCTGGCTCCTCGAGGCCGATGTGCAGTCGCATCAGCGGGCCCTCCAGCGACTTGGCGAATGGCCGGGATCGAAGCTGCGGGTCGCAC
>VFQU01002048.1_pt1 | contig 10305 bp, 9 predicted proteins | sample 3512311 | NCBI WGS metagenome assembly VFQU01 (sample SAMN10412377, study PRJNA504923) | tailings metagenome | isolation source: Relicate 3 Philex TSF3 active mining site | place: Philippines: Tuba, Benguet | collected 2017-08-29 | reverse complement strand
AATGGTCGTGGTCGGTCCAGTCATTGGGCCACCCCGTAGCAAAAGCGTATCCCGCCATGATGCGGGAAAATGACCGGTCTGCAAAATCGAACCCGGAACTAGGCTCAACACGGTCTTAACGGTCGGGTCGGGGCTTCCGCATGGCGGAAATCATTTTCAACCCGCGTGGACCAATCCCGAGGGCATGGCTAGGCAAAGGGCCATAGTCCAGGGAGGTAATCCATGACCGATTATGTGCGCTATGGCAGGCTGAGCGTTGCGAGCCCACTGGCCCGGCTCGTCGCCGAGGAAATTGCGCCGGGCACCGGTATCGATCCGGCTGCGTTCTGGGCCAGCCATGAGCGCATTCTGGCCGACCTCGCCCCGCGCAACCGGGAGCTTCTGGCAAAGCGCGACGCCATTCAGGAAGCGATAGACAAGTGGTGGCAGGGACAGAACGGCCAGCCCGACATTGCCGCGCAGCGCCGCTTCCTGACCGAGATCGGCTATATCGTCCCGGCAGATGCGGATGCTGTGGCGGTGACCACGGCCAATGTCGATCCGGAAGTGGCAAGCCTTGCCGGCCCGCAACTGGTCGTGCCGGTGGACAATGCCCGTTTCGCGCTCAACGCCGCCAATGCGCGCTGGGGCAGCCTTTACGATGCGCTCTATGGCACCGACGCCATCCCGATGGACGGGGCGCTGGCACCCGGCGCCGGTTATAACGATCTGCGCGGTGCAGAGGTTGTCGCCAGAGCGGCGGCGTTTCTCGATGCCGCCTTGCCGCTTGCGGCGGGCAGCCACGCTGGAGCGAGCTATTATCGCATGGACGCGACCGGCGCATTGCAGGTTGGGCAGGGCGAGGGGGAAGCGACCGGCCTTGCCGACCCGGCCCAGTTCGTCGGCCACGCCGAGAATGGCAGCCAGACCTCGTTCCTCTTCCGGCATAACGGACTGCATATCGAAATCGTGGTCGATCCGCAGAGCTTTATCGGCAGCAAGAGCCGTTCCGGGCTGCGCGACGTGGTGCTGGAAGCGGCGCTGACGGCCATTCAGGACTGCGAAGATTCCGTCGCGGCGGTCGATGCCGAGGACAAGACACAAGTCTATCGCAACTGGTTCGGCCTGATGAGCGGCAAGCTCAGCGCCAGCTTTACCAAGGGCGGAAAGACCATGGTGCGCACCCTGGTGCCGGACCGGGTGTTTACCGGCCGCGACGGCGGCGAACTGGTGCTGCCGGGTCGCAGCCTGTTGCTGGTGCGCCATGTCGGCCACCTGATGACCACGGATGCGGTGCTCGACGGCGAGGGGCGCGAAACGCCCGAAGGCTTTCTCGACGCCATGGTGACGGCGCTCGCCGCCCTGCATGACCTGCGCAAGACCTCGGGCCAGCGCAACAGCCGCATGGGCAGCATGTATGTGGTCAAGCCCAAGATGCACGGGCCCGAAGAGGCGGCATTGGCCAATGCATTGCTGGACCGGGTGGAGGACGCGCTGGGCCTTGCGCGCAACACCATCAAGATCGGCGTGATGGACGAAGAGCGGCGCACCAGCGTCAACCTCAAGGCGGTGATCGGGGCGGTGCGCGAGCGGCTGGCCTTCATCAATACCGGCTTTCTCGACCGCACGGGCGACGAAATCCACACCTCGATTCATGCCGGACCGATGCAGCCCAAGAATGAAATCAAGGGCACGCTGTGGCTGGGTGCCTATGAAAACAACAATGTCGATGTGGGCCTGGCTGCGGGCCTGCGCGGGCGCGCCCAGATCGGCAAGGGCATGTGGGCCAAGCCAGACGCCATGGCCGAAATGCTGGCCACAAAGGCGGCTCACCCCAATGCCGGGGCCAATACGGCATGGGTGCCATCGCCCACCGCTGCCGTGCTGCATGCCATCCATTATCACGAGGTCGATGTTGCCGCGCGCCAGCAGGCGCTGCTTTCGCGCGAACCGGCTTCCCTCGACGATATTCTGACCCCACCACTTCTGGGAGACCGCGTGCTGACCCCGGACGAGGTGCGCCGCGAGATCGACAATAATTGCCAGTCCATCCTGGGCTATGTGGTGCGCTGGGTCGATCAGGGCATTGGCTGCTCCAAAGTGCCCGACATCAATGACGTGGCGCTGATGGAGGATCGGGCGACGCTGCGCATTTCCGCCCAGCACATCGCCAACTGGCTGCTGCACGGGGTGACTAGCCCGGCCGAGGTGGAGGATGCCCTGCGCCGCATGGCGGTCGCGGTGGATCACCAGAATGCGGGCGATCCGGTCTATCGTCCCATGGCCGGCAATTTCGACACCAGCATCGCCTTCAAGGCGGCTTCGGAACTGATCTTTGCCGGGCTCACCCAGCCCAGCGGCTATACCGAGCCCATTCTCCATCGCCGTCGCCGCGAGGCCAAGGCGGCCCAGCGCACAGGAAAGGTTTCCCCATGATCACCATTACCCGTCTCGATCAGGCCGATGCGCAATTGCTGCTGGCCGGCGCCCGCGCCAAAGCCGGCGAAATCGGCGTGCCCATGTGCATCGCCGTCACTGACGAATCCGGCCAGCTCATCGCCTTCGAACGCATGGATGGCGGCAAGATCACCAGCATCACCATCGCTATCGACAAGGCTTTCACGGCGGCTGGGGCGAAACGGGCCACCCACGATTATGGTACGGCCAGCCAGCCGGGCTCGCCCGCCTATGGCATCAATTCGGCAATTGGCGGTCGGCTGATGGTAGTTGGGGGCGGCTTGCCGGTCAGCGTCGACGGTCAGGTCGTCGGCGGCATTGGGCTGAGTTCCGGCACGCCGCAACAGGACCGCGACTGCGCCGAAGCGGGAATAGCGCATTTTCTCGCCAATCGCGCCTGAGGGGCTTCGGCTTGCCAAGTGCGGCCATATCCGCGATATGCAGGACCATGGGGCGCGGAGGACGCTTGCGCCCGCGTGGACATTGCCGCGCCGGGCCCTGAAATGCGAGACGAAGTATGGACCTGCCAGCGCGCAGATTTTCCGTGGCGCCGATGATGGACTGGACAGACCGGCATTGCCGGTTTCTCCACCGACTGCTGACGCGGCAGAGCCTTTTGTTCACGGAAATGATCAATAGCGGCGCCATCGTGCATGGCGATGCGGCGCGGCATCTCGACTTCGACGCCGCCGAACAGCCGGTGGCGCTCCAGATCGGCGGGTCGAACCCTGACGAGCTGGCGGAAGCCGCGCGGATCGCCACCGGTTTCGGCTATGTCGAACTCAATCTCAATGTCGGTTGCCCGTCCGACCGCGTGCAGTCGGGCCGCTTCGGCGCCTGCCTGATGGCCGAGCCCGACCTGGTGGCCGACTGCGTGCGCGCCATGCGTGCGGCAAGCCCGCTGCCGGTCACAGTTAAGTGCCGGATCGGCATTGACGATCAGGACACGGAGGAAAGCCTCGACCGCTTCGCCGATGCCATGGTGGGTGCGGGGGTCGATGCGCTTTATGTGCATGCGCGCAAGGCCTGGCTGCAGGGGCTGAGCCCCAAAGAAAACCGCACCATTCCGCCGCTGGACTATCCGCGCGTGCACCGGTTGCGTCAGCGCCTCGCGCCCCTGCCGGTGATGATCAATGGCGGTATCGAAACGCTCGATCAGGTCACCGAAGAACTGCGCCATGTCGATGGCGTCATGCTGGGGCGGGCTGCCTATCACAATCCCATGCTGCTGGCCGAAGTGGACCTTTCGGTGTTTGGGGATGCGCGAGCGGTGCCCGATCTAGAGGCGATCATGGCGGCCATGGCCGATTATGCCGAGCGGCACCTAGCGGCCGGCGGACGGCTCAATGCCATTGCCCGGCACATGCTGGGCCTCGCCAATGGCCGTCCGGGCGCGCGTCAGTTCCGCCAGATCATGAGCGTCGATGCCTGCCGCCCCAATGCGGGTCCGGAAGTCTTCATGCGGGCGCTCGACGCTGTGATCGGCCGCGATCTGGCCGATGCCAGTTAGTCGACCAGTTCCAGCGTATTCTGCGTGACGCTGTAGCGGCTGAGGGTTTCAAGGAAGGTCATGCCGAGAAGGCTGGTTTCCAGCGACCCGGCTTCGGTGACGAAGGCGGTGATGTTGCGCCGCGCGATCCCGCCCACTTCGATCATATCGAGCCGCACCCGCGCCGCCATGCCCCGTCCATTGGCGGTGGAAACGGGCACGGTATAGCGCAGGTCCGCCGTGTCGATCCCGGCACTGCGTGCATCGGCAACGGTCAGCACCACGGCGCTGGCACCGGTATCGAACACCATGGGTGTCGTGTGGCCGTTGACGGTGGCGTTGACCTCGAAATGCCCGCCCATGCCGCGCCGGAAGGTTGCGGTGCCCGCCCCGGCATCGACAACGGCAATGCCGGGCTGAAACTCGCTGGCAACCCGTCCCGCGACGCCCGTTAATTCGTCCCGATAGGCATAGGCCAGCATGGCCACGGCAAAAAGCCCGCCCCACAGCGCCACACCGGTCAGCAGTTCCGACGCGCGGTGGCGACGGGAAAACATGCCGCCGGCAAAGAGGAGTAGCAGGACCACCAGCGGCACGAGCTGCGCCGTCTGCGTCTGGGTGAGGCCGATCATGCTGCCGGCATCGGCGCTGATGGCCAGCACAATGCCCAAAGCGATCACGATGGCCAGACCAATAAAAATCATGCTCGCGAACCTCGTTGCGATGGCGCCCCATCCCTTCCGATAAAGGGAGCAATTGCAGGAATTTCAAGGCGGCATATGCCCATGCGGCATGATGGACTGCCGGACGGACAGGGCGTCAATTGCATTTTGTCCGGTTCTGGGCAACAAGGCCCTGCCTCGACCGCAGCCCCTTCCGGACCCCGCCATGCCCGCGCTCAACTCCGCCTTTGCCGATATTGTCGACCTGCTCGTGGCCGTGCCCGATGGCGACGAAGCCGCCGTTGCGGCCGTGCGCGAGCGCGACGCGCAATTGACCAAGCCGGCCGGATCGCTGGGCGCGCTGGAGGGGCTGGTTGAGTTTCTGGCGCGCTGGCAGCATCGCGCCAAGCCCCGGCTCGACAATCCCATGGTGACCATCTTTGCCGGCAATCACGGCGTCACCGAGCAGAATGTATCCGCCTATCCGCGCGAAGTGACCGCGCAGATGGTGCAGAACTTCACCAATGGCGGGGCCGCCATTTCGCAGATCTGCGGGCTGCATGAAATCAATCTCCGGGTGTTCGAACTGGCGCTGGAACTGCCCACCGAGGACATTACCCGCGCTGCCGCGCTCGACGACCAGATGTGCGCCGCCACCATCGCCTATGGCATGGAAGCGGTGGCCGGTAAGCCAGACCTGATCTGCATCGGCGAAATGGGCATCGGCAACACCACGATTGCCGCCGCCATTTACGCCGCGCTCTACGGCGGAAGCGGCGCCGATTGGGCAGGCAGGGGCAGCGGGCTCGACGATGCCGGCCTCGCTCGCAAGGTCGATGCGGTGGATCGGGCACTGACCCTGCATGCCGGGGCGCTGGACCATCCGCTCGCCATACTGGCGCGGCTGGGCGGGCGCGAAGTGGCCGCCATGCTCGGCGCGCTGATTGCGGCGCGGCACCAGAAGGTTCCTGTCATCATCGACGGCTATGTGGCGACTGCTGCCGCGGCCATCGCCCACGCGGTCAATCCTACCGCCATCAACCATTGCCTTTTTGCCCATGTCTCTGCCGAAGGCGCGCATACGACCGCGCTCGCCCGCATGGGGCAGACGGGCCTGCTGGATCTGGGTATGCGGCTGGGCGAGGGTACGGGCGCGGCACTGGCGGCGGTCTTGGCCAAGACGGCGCTGCACCTCCACAATAACATGGCCAGTTTCGACAGCGCGGGCGTCAGCCGGCCTTCTGCCGGATAGGCGTTGCCGCCAGTTGCGGCGTCATGATGCGCCCGAATTCGCGAACCAAAGCCGCTTCCAGCTTGCCATTGTCCGCCATGGTGTTGAGGATCAACATGGCTTCCTGTGCCGATTTGGGCGGCTTATAGGCACGGCGCTCGACCAGCGCCGCATAGACATCGGCAATGGTGATGATGCGGGTAATATCGTCGATTTCTGCACCCGAAAGACCATCGGGATAGCCGCTGCCATCGAGATATTCGTGGTGGCCGCGCACACTGCGCAATGTGGCTTCGGAGAGCCGACTGCGGTTGGCCAGATAGTCGTAGCCGATGACCGGATGCTGCCGCATGGTCTGCGCTTCTTCGGTGTCCAGCATGCCGGGCTTGTCCAAAATTTCCAGCGGAATTGCTGCCTTGCCGATATCGTGCAGCAGGCCGGCCTTGGTGATGGTCAGAACATCCTGGCGCCGCATACCGCTTTGCCGCGCAAAAGCGGCGGCTGTCGCGGTGACCAGCATGCAATGCTGGAACGTGCCGATATGGTGGCCGCGAACGGCCGACATGAAGTCGTTGACGCCCGCTTCGTCGATGGCATCGGCAATCAGCCCGCTGGCATTTTCCATGCCCACCGTATCGAAAGCCTTATCGGCGACGAGCCCTCTAAAACCTTCATCGAGCGCCTCGACCCCGGCATCTATTGACCGGAGCACGGTTGGACTTGGAGAAATGCCGAAAAAGGCTTCGATTGTGCGCAGGATCGTGTCTGGCTTGGTCCGTGACGGCAGGACGTAATTGGCGTCGAGCAGGCGCGTATTGGCCCGCACAGCATTGGTTTCGCTGTCGACCAGGAAAATGCGGCAGCCCAGCCCACGCCGCGCCATGAGCGGCGCGAGGTGCCGCATGGTGGAAGCACTGCGCAAATCCACGTCGAACACGATATTCGGGTCCGACTGAACATCGTCAACTGTCAGCGTGCGGAGGACTAGTGGTTCGGTGCCGAGAGCCTTTGCAAATGCCTTGTATTCGAGAGAACTCGAATTCTCGGTAACGTAGATAAGTCCGCGCTTGTTCAAGTTACGCAAGCTTTCCTCCCAATACACCGATATTTGAGCGTGAGGAGTTTCGGACTTCTTAAGGCAGATGTAGATGATCAGCCGGCTTCAGAATAAATTTCGAGTTTATTGCGGCGTTCGACCACCGGGGCCAGTGCATCCATGACGCGCGCACGGGGGAAGGTGGCGATGACTTCGGTGCCGAAGCGCAATTTGGAGAACAGATCGAAGCGGCCCTGATGCAGGTCCATGATCTTCTGCACGATCGGCAGGCCAAGCCCAGCGCCCTGTTCTGCGGTCTTCTGCGCGAGCGAACCCTGGCCAAACGAGGATAGCACGGTCTCGATTTCATTCTCGGGAATGCCGGGGCCATTGTCCTTGACCGAAATCATCTGCCCGCCATCGCCGCTGCGCTGCACGACCAGCGTGACCTTGCCGTGTTGCGGCGTGAACTTGATGGCGTTCGAAAGCAGATTGAGCACGACCTGACGGATGGCGCGCTCATCGCCCCATAGCTTGGGCAGGTGATCGCCAACACTGAAAACCAGCTCGATCCCCTTGGACTTGGCGCGCAGTTCCATCATGCGGCGGCAGTCATCGGCAATATCGACCAGCGATACCGCTTCCTCATTGAGTTCGTACTTGCCCGCCTCGATACGGCTGAGGTCGAGCAATTCGTTGATGAGATTGAGCAGGTGCTGGCCGCTGGAATGGATGTCGCCGGCATATTCCTTATACTGGGGCACCTGATGGGTGCCGAGCAGCTCGGACTTGAGCACTTCCGAAAAGCCGATAATGGCATTGAGCGGCGTGCGCAGTTCATGGCTCATCGTGGCGAGGAACTGGCTCTTGGCGATATTGGGCTGTTCGGCGTGGCGCCTGGCTTCGTCCGACATGTTCCGCGCTTCTTCCAGCTCGGCAATCAGGCGGTCTTTTTCAGCCTGGTGGGAAATGGTTTCCAGCTCCGAGCTATGCAGTTGCCGGGCCAGATAAACGAAGAAAATTTCGCCGCAGATAGCCACGGCCGCCAGCGTGTAGTGCAGCGTGCCGCCCAGTAGGATCAGGCTGGCCGACACGGTTATGGTCACCGGCAGGGTGCTCATCAGCGTAGCGGGGGGCAGGGTGTGGGTCGCCACCGCATTGGCGGCAATACTCACCAGCACCATGGCGAACATGACCGGCGCCAGATCCTGCGGATTGCCCATGAGGACAAATAGCGCCAGCGAGGACAGGGTGATGCCGGCCACGGATTCGGCGGCCACGAAACTGGTGGTCCAGCGGGCTGCGTTGAATTTTGCCGGGTCGCTGCGCTTGAAGCGGCGTGCCGTCAGCACGACAACCAGTAGGCTCAGCACGACGAGGCCGGCCCAGACCGCCGCCAGAGTAACCGGGACCCAGAAGGAAGCGACTATGGCGAGTATGCCGACAATGGCCGCCATGGGCAGCGCCGCGCCCAATCGGGCATCGGCATAGTCATGCATCAGTTCATAATCGAATTCGGCGCGCGTGCCTGAACTTGAGGTCAGTCTTTGCCGCGCTTCGAGTACGGCATGAGAGGTGCGCCGGCCATCCCGCGCCGCACTTGCACGAACATCGCCATCTTTGGCCGACAGGGACGGCATGAAACTCTACTCGTTACTCGATACTCAATGAAGCGAAGATGGAACGCATTCGCTTGACCTTGGGGCCAGACACTAGGAGAGGCGTGGTTAACAGGCGGTGAAATCGGGATAGGCAGGCGGAGGGTTAATGAAGCCTCCTTCCGCCCGCCAAATTTCAGTCGCGCAATTTTATTGCGCAAACAGCCGCGATATGGCACTCAATGAGGGCGCGCGGGGGCGCGTATGCTCAAGATATGAAATCTGATTTCAAGAGGGTGCAATGGCGCTGGACAAGATCGACCGCAAAATTCTGACCTTGCTGCAGAAGGATGCGACCATGCCGGTGGCCGAAATCGGCCGCAAGGTGGGGCTGTCGACGACGCCATGCTGGCGGCGCATCCAGAAAATGGAAGAAGACGGCGTCATCCAGCGGCGCGTGGCCGTGCTCGACCCGGCCAAGGTCAATGTCGGGGTGACCGTATTCGTCTCGGTCAAGACCAATGAGCACAACGAAGCCTGGATGCGCAAATTCGCCTCCGTGGTCGACGAATTTCCCGAAGTCGTGGAATTTTACCGCATGAGCGGAGATGTCGATTATCTGATGCGCGTCGTCGTGCCTGACATTCAGGCCTATGACGCCTTCTACAAACGGCTGATCAGCAAGATCAATCTCACCGATGTCAGCTCTGCCTTCGCCATGGGCCAGATCAAATATACCACGGCGCTGCCGCTCGACTTCGTGGTCGTGGTCGACGACGATAAGTAATGCTGCTCGGTTTTGAACATGTGGGCATGACATCAGGCGACATGGACCGCACGATTGCTTTTTATTGCGGCCGGCTTGGGCTCACCCTGCGCATGCGCAAGGCCAATGATATTGGTGAGGTGGCTTTTCTCGATGCCGGCGGCGGCATGCTGGAGGTCATTGCGCCAAAGGCTGGCGCAACCGGCTTTCGCGATGTGCCCATGTCCGAAGCCGGCATGCGCCACCTGACATTGGCCTATGACAGCGTCGACGCCATGTTCGCCAAGCTGGAAGCGGCGGGTGTCGATGTGGTGGAGCGACCGCGGGACGCCTTCAATACCGAAATGATCCGTAGGGTGGCCTTCATACGGGACCCCGACGGGATCATCGTGGAATTGATCGAACGGGCGCCGGGGCGCTGATTGGACAGCTGCTAGGCACCACGGTCTGGAGGCAAGTTTCGACCCCGTCTCGGACGCTGGCAGAACTAGACGGTGCCCCAAGAGCAGACATTCAAGTGGCCAGAACTGTAGAGTTTTTGGCCTTTTGACGCCGGTTCGTATGGTCGGGTCTATTTCGACAGCCAGCGAAATGCCCGGTATATGAAAGCTTGCCCGCCATCAGTAATCGGCTGGCCGTGAGCGACAATCACCTTTTCTGTAGGCCACGCCAGAATGTGCCGCAGTGCTTTACGGGCTGCGTTTCGATCGGTGAAGGCGACCCGAAATTTTCGCGGCACTGCTGGCTTTGCGGCGGTCATCAAATCCAGCTTGGCCACTAGCGCGTGCCAGCCCTTGAACCATCCGCGGGGAAAATGCTGTATGAGATCGGTGAAGATCGCGGTCCGACTTTGCCGGTGGAAGAAAACGACTTCCGTGGTGATCCGGTTGCCCCACATTACTGTATGATCGATTTCACTGCCCCATGCCTTAATCGGGTTGTCGTTAAAATCTGCGTCAAACCTGATGTCGGGACGTTTTTCCCGCAGACCCGGCGGAGCATAAACCGTGGCTTGTGGATATGCCCCCTGCCAATCTGTGAGGAAGGTGTGGTGCAGTGAATTGGGAGCGACCAGATAGCTGACTGT
>VFQU01002047.1_pt1 | contig 10307 bp, 9 predicted proteins | sample 3512311 | NCBI WGS metagenome assembly VFQU01 (sample SAMN10412377, study PRJNA504923) | tailings metagenome | isolation source: Relicate 3 Philex TSF3 active mining site | place: Philippines: Tuba, Benguet | collected 2017-08-29 | reverse complement strand
CGGTGATCCAGCTTGGGACATCAGAACCGAAACAAGTTTGGCAGCTTGGTCCGCCAGTGTTCAGTGTTTCTGTTTTACAAGTGGTGTTCGACTGCAGGGCAAGTATTGCCAAAAGCGCTGTATCGTCTTTACTTTCTTTTTTCTTACAACCGGATACGACTGTCAGAACCAAAAGAACAGCCAATAATTTATTTATCATTTTCATTCCTCTTCATTTGCAAATTATTTACAAAACGACATTCATGTTAACACGAAAGCCGTTTTATGACTAGAGAAATCTTAACGGGAAAAAAGGTTTCAGTCGTCCGAACCGATCGGCTAGGACTCATTTTTTAAGGATTTTTCCTTAAGATAATCACTGGGAGATTTTCCTGTCACCCTTTTGAAAGAGTCATTGAAAGTAGATTTGGAATTAAACCCGTTCTGCAAGGCCAAATGCAGCAGGTTGATTTTCCCGGAACGGTTTGCCTCCATCTCGGAAATGATCTCCCGAACCCTATATTCATTTACGAATTGGTAAAAATTCGTTTCCAAAACCTCGCTGAGAGACTGGGTCAAATGAGATCTGGGTTTTCCCAAGGCGGAAGACAGATCGTCCAAAGAAAAATCCCCGTCCCGATAGGGTTTTTGATTCTCCATATACTTTTGGATGGAGGCGGCATATTCGTTTAATTTGGATTCGGTTAGACCCGACTTTTTGTATTTCTTTTTAGGCGCTGCCTTTCGAATCGATTCATGACCCAAGAGCCAGGCGGAATAAAGAAGGTTTTGTCTCACACCGAAGATGGAAATCACAAACGTGAACGTCAGAACATCGAAACCTTTGATGGGAGGAAGAAAAGGAAGCACTTCGTGTCCGTAATAGCTTCGGATGTATCCCCAAACGATATGATAGGAAACGATAAAGAAAAAAAGAAAAAGAACTCCGAAGGTCCATCTCAAATCCAAAACATCTATGGGATAAGCCAAATCCGAAGTTTCATCTTTGCGGATTCGATTCACATACCAAAGGGAATAAACGGAATACGATGCCAAAGAAAACAGGGAGATATATTTTAAAATAGAATCCCTGGTATGAAAGAAAGTTTCGTAGATACGATCCTTATCTTCCGTTTCCTCTCCGATTTGCAGGATCAAAAAACAACTCACATAAATCAAAAAAGGAACCAAGTGCCATATATCTCTTTTTTGAAACGGTTTTCCTGAAATGTCTTTTATGTACAAAAAGAACAGAGGGCCGATTAAAATCTGTGTTAGATGAAAAAAATCGAAATAGACGGGGCCACCCCATCTTCCGAACAGATGCCCCAAATGTAAAAACCCCAAAGAAGTGAGAAACAATGCGAACATGATATCGAAAGAGAATCTTGGCTTTTTGCTGAGAAGGATGATGACTCCCAAAAGAGTGATTGCGATGGAAATCTCAGGGATAGGAAGTCTAGGGCCGTGATGGGGAGGGGGAAACGGATGCATATATTTGCAGAAGATTCCCGTTTTGTAAGGAAAAAAAGAAAAAAACAAAAGCCCCTCCGGAAAATACCGGAAGGGCAAATTGGTTAGGAGCGAATTCCCAATTTTTCGGCGATCTTTCTGCCGTATTCAGGATCGCATTTTTCGAAATGGGAAAGGTTTGCCTTTACGATATCGGAAGGAACTCCCTTCATCGTACCAGCAATAACGGAAGTTAATCTGTCTCTTTCTTCCGGAGAAAATAGACGGTACAAATCGCCCGCTTGGGAATAGTCGTCATTTCCCGCATGACTGTCGTACCGATCCGCATCTCCTGAGATACGAAGAGGAGGTTCTTTTACGGAAACATCCTGCACAGGGCCTCCGAAAGAATTCGGTTCGTAGTTATCGTAATTTCCGTTTTCATCGAAACGAATCCCGTCTCTTTGATAAAGTCCGACAGGGTTCTTTGGACGATTCACGGGAATCATTTGATAGTTTCCTCCCAATCTGTATCTTTGCGCATCAGGATAAGCGAAGAGTCTTCCTTGTAACATTTTGTCCGGAGAAGCTCCTATCCCTGGAACCAAATTGGAAGGAGAAAAAGCAGCCTGCTCCACTTCCGCAAAATAGTTCTTAGGGTTTCGATTCAATTCCAAAGTTCCCACTTCGATCAAAGGGTAATCCTTGTGAGACCAAACTTTCGTTAGATCAAAAGGATTCACTTTATATTTCTCGGCATCCGCTTCCGGCATCACTTGGATGCAGAATCTCCATTGAGGAAATTCTTTTCTTTCGATTGCTTCGAACAAATCCCTTGTGGCATAATCGGGATCGGATCCTGCCAATTCTCCCGCTTTGGCCGCAGTCAGATTTTTAATTCCTTGTTTTGATTTGAAATGAAACTTCACCCAAAACCTTTCCCCTTTCGCATTCCAGAAAGAAAAAGTATGGGAACCGTATCCGTTCATATAACGATAACCATCCGGGATTCCTCTGTCGCTGAAAAGGATCGTCATCTGATGCAAAGCTTCCGGCGCCTTGGACCAATAATCCCACATACGAACCGGATTTTTATAACCGGTGATGGGATCTCTTTTTTGGGAGTGAATGAAATCGGGGAACTTGGAAGGATCTCTTTCGAAAAAGACGGGAGTGTTGTTTCCTACTACATCCCAAATTCCTTCTTCCGTATAAAACTTAATCGCAAACCCTCTGGGATCTCTCTCAGTATCAGCGGAACCTTTTTCTCCTGCGACCGTAGAGAAACGAAGAAAAAGAGGAGTTTCTTTTCCCACTTCCGAAAACACCTTCGCTCTGGTATAAGCGGAAATATCTTTCGTGATTTTTAACACTCCATAGGCGCCCGCACCTTTCGCATGCACGACTCTTTCCGGAATTCTTTCTCTGTTGAAATGAGCCAACTTCTCGATGAGATGAGTGTCTTGGATGAGAATCGGACCTCTCGGCCCTGCCGTCAGACTGTGCTGGTTTTCGGAAACAGGCTGACCGCCTGCTGTTGTTAAAGTGTTACGATCCATCTTAAGCCTCCTTAATTGCTTCTCTTACGGTTCGATTTGAAAAATGAAAACAGATACGATGTCCAAGCGGAGAGAAAACGAAACTTGTTTCGAAAGCCTCCTTCGGAAAAACGATGCGTCGGATGAGAAGGATCCAAAGGAATAGAAAGGGATTCCAAAAACAGAATCATATCCTTTCGCCCGAACATAACGGCCATTTGGAGTGCAGATTGTCCGGAAGGAGATATGTAATCCGGATCCGCTCCTGCTTCTATTAGAATCTGAGCCAAACCCACATTTCCTTTGAAAGCGACCCCCATCAGAATGGAATTTCCCGAGGCGTCTTTTGCATTCGGATCAGCACCAAATCCTAGTAAGATGCGAGTCAAATCAGAGTGTCCGTGGTAAGAGGAAAGCATCAAGGCGGTGTATCCTCTGGAGTCCTTGATTTCCAAAGAGGAAGGAGTGACTCTGCGAGAAAGAATTCCGGGAAGGTTTCCCGTCCGAGCCGCCTCGAACCAATAAAAATCCTCGGTAAATTCCTTTTGCGAAAAGCTGGAGCGATATTCTTTCCAAGCGGTAGAAACTTCCTCTGGGGCAGCCAATTTCGAATTCATAACTTTTCCTCCTCGGTTTCGGAGCTTTCTGCGGGGGATTTTGTGGTACCTGCGTCAGAAACTTTCAAATATTTAGACTAAGTCTATATTTAGAATAAATCTCATCTATATTTTTTGGCAAGTATTTTTTAGATTCAGTCTAATTATTGACAAAAAAAGGGAAACGGAAGAAATCAGAAATATGGATCACTCTTACGAGAAAACCAAGGAGATCTTGGAAAAAGCAGGAATTCGCCCCACCTCTCAGAGGCTGGAAATGGCACATTTGCTTCTTTCCAAAGACCAGCACTTGCAAGCGGACGAAGTGTTTCATCTCATCAACGAACATTTCCCTCACGCATCTCGCGCAACGATCTTCAATAATCTCAAATTATTCGCAGAAAAAGGAGTGGTAGGAACCTTGGAAATCAAGCCGGGAATCACACATTTCGATTCCAATACGAAACGCCACCACCACGCCTATGACGAAGAAACGGGAGAGATCATAGACATCGAATTAGACGCCTCTCTCGAAGAACAAATCTTCGAAAGCCTCTCCCAAAATTTCCAGGAAAAAACAGGAAAACGTTTCACAAACGCAAGTTTAGTGGTCACACTGAAAGGCAAAAAAAACTAAAACATCTGGTGGGGGAAAGCCTTCCCCCTCGCTCCAACCGAGGCCAAAGCAGTCCGCTTTGCCCTCGTTTTGCGCTACCCCCTTCTAGGGGGTTTACTTTTTAGGGAACTCTTCTATATGAAACTCCCCTTCTCTTCCGAAATAAATCACTTTTTTGCCTTTCAAATAAGCGATGTAATAGACACATCCTGCCTTCAGAACTTCCTTAGAAAACTCTATATAATTGATTTCACCTGCTTGCACTCGTTTGATGGTTTTACGAACATCCTCCGCAGAGAATTCCAAAGCGGCAGCAGAAAAATCGTGAGGAACGGGTTCCAAATGAGTTTCTCCTTCGGAAGTATAATATCTGTTCTCCGATCGGACATAATCCACATGATAAGACTCGATTCCTTCCTGTAAAAGGATTCCAACTACCTGAGGGAAAGTGATTTGTGCGGATAAAGTTTTTTCTACGGTTTCTTTGATTGTTTTTAGGTTCATATAAACTTCCTTTATTGAATTGGCATTTTGTTGAATTGGTTTAATTCCGCAGTCTTCATCAAAAGATCTGTGAGAGTTTTCCTTTCCGCTTTGGTCAAAACGGAAAAAAACTGATCATCGTTTTCATCCGCAAGCACGCCTAATTTGGGAATCAAAACCTTCGCTTCTTTCGTCAGTTTCAATTCCTGATAGCGGCGATCCGTCTCCGACTCTTTTCTAGTGACCATCTTTTTTTCAAGAAGACGATCCGTGAGTTTAGAAACGGCTCCCCTAGAAAGACCGGTAAGTTCTGCGATTTGACTGGGAGGAAACGTATCTCCGCAATCGAACATTTCTCTGAGAACCACCCACTCCGCTACGGTCACTCCGCTCTTCTCCAATCTGCGGGCAAACGAAGAAGATACCTGATTGGAAACAAGCCTCATCCAAAAACCGATATGCGACTTCAAATGACTGACTTTTTTGACATCCTGCTTCATAAACACAAAATAATTTCCTAGGAAACTATTGTAAACGAAATTATTTCTATAGAAATCAATTTTTCCGCGCCCCGGACAGAGGGAGCGCCCTCGTCGACCGATGGCCGGAAATGGCGCCCAGATCAAAGTAGCCTCTATAGAGAGACAAGAAATTATGTAAAATTCGTTTGATTCACACAAAGAATTATGTGAAAACGAAAACAATTGTTTTCGAATCGGAGGGTTTTTATGAAGAGTCCTAAATTTTATCTTTCTTTGATTTCGATGATGGCCCTTTCTTTCGAATCGATTTATGCGGAAGAGGAAACGAATGTTCCTCCTAAAAAGAAAGAAACAAGGAATGCCACTTATAGTCTTCTTTTGAAACGACAAGATTACAAACTCACTCCTTACGAATACACTTCCTATACGGAAAAAACGGATCCTACCGAGTGGAAAGAAACGAGAAAGCTGAACCAAAACAGTAAAATCCTAATCCCTTTTGTTTTCGGTTATGAGAACCTGGAAAGCCTATGGAAATGGGAAATTTCTTATTTCGAAATGGAAACAGTGAATCCGAATGCAATGGTAGTCTCTTCGAAACAATCCGTTCTCAATGCGGATAGACATTATTTTTCTCCGAACGCACGTTCCGAAGCGGAAGCAAACGTTTACAAAATATTCATGTTAAACGAAGGTTGGAGCCTTTCTCTGGGAGGAGGGATCAGAAACATCAATCGATATATTTACGGAAACTATCTCTCTCAAGGTGCTTTTCAGGAATACTTTTTCACCTACGGCCCTCAAATTTCATTGAAGACCTCTTACGAGATTATGGATCGTTTGCAAATGCATTTCGGTTTGGATGTTTTTTACACCCAAGGAAACAGATTCGTGAGAAATACGAGCGTTGGCCAAGAGAGCCTAACATTCGCTCACTTTACCGCAGGGGCGCAAGGTGTTTATAGGGGTTACGAAGCCGATATATCTTTGAGTTACAGATTTCATGAAAATATGAAATTCCATTGGGGATACAATTGGATCGAATCCCAATTCAGTTACTTAAATCTGCGTCAAATCGATACGGAGTTTACGGGAAGAGGAAACGTTTTCGAAAATTCGAATCAGATCGCACTCACTCGAATCCGTATACCTGTGCGATCAGGGAACTTTGAAACCTTAAAGGGAATGTATTTCGCAGTTTCGATCCATTATTAGAAATTATTTTTTGTATTTTTTCTTCATATAAGAGACGGAATTCGTGATCAATTCTTTCAGTTTCTTTCTGTCTATATCTTCCAATTTTTTGATATAAAGACAGGACTTTCCTGTTTTGAATTTTCCTAAATCTTTTAGGATGGATTCGTATGTTTCAAAACCAGCCATTATGTACAATGTTAGGTTTTGGGATCTGGGAGAAAACCCTACCAAAAAAGAATCCCCCTCATGACCGCTTTCATAAACATAATGATAATTTCCGAAACCGACTAAATTCGTTCCCCATAACTTCGCTTTTTCTTTAGTGATCTTTTCCATCAGGGAAACCAGTTCGAAACAATCCGTTCTTTTGGATTCTTCCTTGATCTGATTCAAAAATGAAACGACCGAATTTTGGGTTTCTTTCGTTTTCTGCTCCGCTTTTGCCATAACTCTTGTCCTTTTAAGACCGAAATTTATTTCTTTTTTAGATTGAAGCAATCACTTTCTTCTATCATGATTCAATCCTTAGGGGTCGCTTAGGTTTTTAAAAACCTAGGAATACGAACATTCGTTACTGGAATCAAATACGGCGCATTGTTCTTTCTTTGTTTTTCCGTCTTTGTTTCCACGATGCATACTTACTATGCTCACCTTTCCCCCAAAAGACTACTGATCGATTCCGGTTACGACTTTTTGTTTTCATAGCGGCAGGAGCAGTGATCGGGGCCTGGCCCAAAAAGAAATAATTATTTTCCCAGAACTCTATCTTATTCTAATTCCAATTACGGATCTCTGATGATCCGTAATTGGATCAGGTAAATGCCTAAGTTCTCGTTGAAATCTCTTCTCAAACTCGGTCAAAAAATTGCATTTTAAGGCTAGTTTCATCTTTTGATTGCCTTTCCTTTTCCAGGTAAATAAATTGCCAAAAGTAAACGTAAGACGATGAAAACCCGTTTTTTCTTCGTCGAATCAAGTGTAAAATTTATATGGAAAAAAACTCTCGTGCGATGGATCTCATCACTGGGTCCGAACAAAAAAATCACATCATCCTTAAATACCTAATCAACCAAAGAATCGAAATGAAAATGGGAGTTCTTTCCCAAACAGCGATCATCTCTAAGGCGGTATCCGGAAGCGATGAAATCGTTTTGGAAATCACAGACATCTGGGATTATTCCACAAAAGATCCCATCTTCCTTTCCAAGATGTTAGCGAGATTTGTGCAGATCCAATGCAGTTTTATGAAATCGATTTCTCCCACCCACGTACAATTGAAAGTGGAGAAAGTCGCCATCGCAAAAAAAGACAGACAATCTCCCAGATACCCCGTTACGGAAGAAGGTTTCGTCAACATCACAAACATCGTCAGCTCCAAAACCATCATAGAAGCGAACATGTTCAACATTCCCACTCTTGTTCGAGTGAGTTTCGAAGAATACGAAAAGAAACTCAGCCAAAACACAAACGACTTCGTATCGGTGAACGTATTCAAGTCGGGGATGGATCATCCTTTCGAAGTAGTAAAAAAGACTCAGAAGATACTTCTTATCGAAGATTGTTATAAGGAAGATTCCTATCGAATGGAAGAAACTAGCTACATCAACTTCGAAGAAGAAGTGGACGACCATCTGGAAACCTTCATCAAAAAAAGCAAAGAAAAACAAATATTATCCGAGCTTATATTCCCTATCGTTTATATCAACGAATTGGAAGAAGTCATTCCCATCGGCTACGTATGGGTGCAGTCCAAAGAAAGAAAGTTAACCAAAGACTATGTAAATTCGGTCTCCTCTCTTATGAACGAAATGTTGGAGAGAATCAAGGACGCAAATCTCACAAAAACCTCCGACAAGTTTCCGGTTCTGGACGTTTCTCTTACCGGGTTAAAAATCAAAATCAGCGACAGCAATCTTGTGGAAACACTCCCCAAACAAAAAGGGTTTTTATTCGATCTTTTCTTCAAAATGCAGGCACCGTTCAAAGTGTTCGTAAAAGTTGCTTGGTGGAAAAAAGACGAATCAGGCAATTTGATCTTAGGGGTAGAATTCTCCAGCAAGTCCAAAACCTATTCGGAAAAACAAAGGTTCGAACAAAATCTGGAAATCATAAAACAGATAGGAAGCGCAGCCTAACTTAAGATTTAATTTCTATCGCAATCAATGTGATGTCGTCTTGTTTGGGTGCGCCCTCTAAAAACGAGTCCACATCCGATAGAATTCCATTCACAAGCCCGTCCAAGGAATGATGTCTATGATTCATAGATGAGGAGACCAATCTAACGTCTCCGTATTCCTCTTTTTCCTCATTGAACTCTTCATAAATCCCGTCGGAGAAGAGCAGAATTTTATCTCCCTTATGAAACTCTTCCGTTTTCTCTATGTAATTTATATCTTTCAAAAAACCCAAAAGTTTGCCTTTCGTAGACAAAGGAAAAGATCCCGAATCACGAAGAAGAAGCTGAGGAGGATGCCCTGCAGTGGAATATACGATTTTGTTTTGTTCCACATCTATATCGATCAGAAAACAGGTAAAATAATAATGAAGGGATTTATACTTATCCAAGAACACATTGTTCAACTGACTTAAAATCAGAGAAGGAGAAACAGGATTCTCTTTCAAACCCTCGTATTCCCCTTTGATGAGCATAGTCACAAGCGCAGCCTGTACTCCATGTCCAGTTGCATCCGCAAGAAAAACCCGAACCACTCCGCCGCTTAACTCTACTATATCGAAGAGATCCCCACCTACTTCCTCCATAGGCTGGTAATTGCAGACTAGATTCAATTTACCTATGGAAGTCGTATCTACAGGGAAGAGGCTTGTTTGTATTTTTTTAGCAACATTCAAGTTCGATCTCATGCTCGCCAAACTTTCGTTCAGTTTGAAAGTTTTCTCCTCAACGATTCTCTCCAAACCGGAATTCAAATTGCCGAGCTCTTCCGATAAAGTCTCCACTCTATGAAAGGAAAGAGCGAATCTTCTGGAAAGCAAAACCGCCTGAGAACAAATAAAGATAAGGAATGCATAACTTCCCAGTTGCACGGAATGAATGGCTCCCAAAGTCTGAAGGATATCGTTCACGATCGCAGGAAAAAACAAAGCCAAACTGAAAATAAGAAAGACTCCTCCTTCCCTTTTTCTCCGTATGACAAGAACCATACGAGAAAGAAAATAGACTATTCCCAAGATCGATACAGGGTAAATCGCCCAAACCAAATTCAAATAAAAGGACAAAGGAGTCACTAGATAGATGAAGGAGAAAAAAACTCCTATAACGGCGAAAAAGAAAACCCATTTTTTAGAAACATCTCGAGGGAAAAGCGAATGGATAAAAAAACAAAATACGGGCCCGCCTATGGAAAATGTCAAAACTTCGAGCTTATGAACTATATAAAAAGGGATCTCCGGAAATAGATCCAAAAGAACTCTGTCCTGGACGGAAACGTCCCTAATGGCAACAATAAAGCAGAATATACTAAAATACAAAGAAGACTGATCCTTCTTCCAAAGACTGTATAAACTCATTTGATACAGTCCCATGATAAAAAGCGCACCGAACACGAATGCATGCAATATGAATTTTAAAAACTTTTCCCTCTCCGCATAAGAAGAGTTTGAAATATAGATCGAATCGAAAATTCCGAAACGAAAAGGAGAAAAATTAGAAACTAAAATCACAACTTCCAGTTCCTCCCGCTCTTCCACTATCTCCTTGGAAATTCGAAAAGAACGTCTGTACATGGAAACAGAAGGCCCCTCCTCTTCCGATTTTACAATTTTACCGTTTCCTCCCATCTTATGCCCATTCACATATAACTGATAGGCGGAACCAATATCTCCCAAACTGAGATCCCAATCGACATCGTTTTCCGGAAGAAGAACCTTCAGTCGATAACTTCCAAACTTGGTTTTTTGTGGGATAGAAGAACCTTCTTCCCTGCCGATCCCCCATTCGGAAGGA
>VFQU01002046.1_pt1 | contig 10312 bp, 10 predicted proteins | sample 3512311 | NCBI WGS metagenome assembly VFQU01 (sample SAMN10412377, study PRJNA504923) | tailings metagenome | isolation source: Relicate 3 Philex TSF3 active mining site | place: Philippines: Tuba, Benguet | collected 2017-08-29 | reverse complement strand
CCGCGCTCATCTCGTTCGGCAGCGGCTGGCTGCTGCTCATGGCCGTGCTCGCCGTGTCGCCGCGAGGGCAGCGCGGCCTCCGCGCCCTCCGCACCGAGGTGCGGGCCGGGCGACTGCCGTGGTGGCTGCTCCTCGGCGGGCTCGGGGGCGCCGTGCTGGTGCTCTCGCAGGGGCTGGTGGCGGGCATCCTGGGCGTCGCGATCTTCACCATCGCGTCAGTCACCGGGCAGACCGTCAGCGGCATGATCGCCGACGCCACCGGGTTCGCGGGCATGGGGCGCACGCCCGTGACGGCCCAGCGCGTGCTCGGGGCGGTGCTCACGCTCAGCGCGGTCGCCGTCGCGGTGGGGCCGCGGCTCGCGACCGACGTGCCGGTCGCGGCGATCATCCTGCCCCTCGTCGCCGGTCTCGCGATCGGTCTGCAGCAGGCCGTGAACGGCCGGGTGCGCCGCGACGCCGACTCGGCGCTGGCCGCCACCACGCTCAACTTCGCGATCGGCACAGCGGCCCTCGTCGTGGCGACCGGGGTGCACCTGCTCGTCGTCGGCCTGCCCGAGACGCCCCCGAGTGAGCCGTGGCTCTACCTGGGCGGCGCGGTCGGCGCGATCTTCATCGCTATCCAGACGGTGACGGTGGCGCGCATCGGCGTGCTCGTGCTCGGGCTCAGCCTCGTCGCCGGCCAGTTGGCCGGGGCGCTGCTCTACGACCTCGTGGCCCCGATCGGGGTGCCCACGACGGGCTCGACGGCCGTCGCCGTGGCGCTCACACTGGCCGGGGTGACGATCGCGGCGCTGCCGCGGCGCGCTGCCGGCCCGCGCTCGGGCGGGGTTACTCGCTCTCGGGGGTGAAGTTCAGCGCCAGCGAGTTCATGCAGTAGCGGTCGCCCGTGGGGGTGCCGAACCCGTCGGGGAAGACGTGGCCGAGGTGCGAGCCGCACGTCGCGCAGCGCACCTCGGTGCGCACCATGCCGAGCGAGGTGTCTTCGAGCAGCTCGACCGCCTCCGGCCGCACCGACTCGTAGAAGCTGGGCCAGCCGCAGCCCGAGTCGAACTTCGTGCCCGCCTGGAAGAGCTCGGCGCCGCACGCGCCGCAGGTGTAGAGGCCCGCACGGCTCTCGTCGAGCAGCTCGCCCGTCCAGGCGCGCTCGGTGCCCGCCTGGCGCAGCACCTGGTAGCGCTCCTCGCCGAGCTCGGCGCGCCACTCCTCCTCGGTCTTCTGCACCGCGTAGGTCTTGCCGTCGGCTGCCGGGTCGTGGCCCATGGTTCCTCTTCTCCCCGCCCGCGGGCGGTCAGTCCTGCACCATTAAACTCGCTTTCGTGCCCGACTCTTCCCCGCAGTGTCGAACCTGGGCCGATCTGAGCCTCGACGAGTTCTTCGACATCGCGGCGCTGCGCACCGAGATCTTCTTCCTCGAGCAGCGCATCGACGAGCCCGAGCTCGACGCGCGCGACCGCGAGCCGACCACCGAGCACTGGTGGATCACCGACGATCGCGGCCCCGCGACCTATCTGCGCGTCGTCGTCGACGACACCCCGCAGCCGGGCAATCGGGATGCCCGCACCCTGATCGGCCGCGTCGTCACCCGCGCCGACCGCCGCGGCGAGGGTCTCGCGCGCCGCCTGCTCGCGCACGTCGTCGAGCAGCACGGCCACGTGCCGCTCGCGCTCCACGCGCAGGTCTACGCCCGGCCGCTGTACGCCGGCGTCGGGTTCGAGGCCTACGGTGACGAGTACCTCGAGGCGGGCATCCCGCACATCGGCATGTATCGCGCGGCCGCGACACCCTCGATCGGCATTCAGCCCCGCCGCGTACGCTGACAGCATCATGCTCGCCGCGCTCGCTCTCACCGCCTCGTTGGTGGCCGCGCCGGCATCGGCCTGCGTCGCCACCGAGGGCGGATTCGACTGGGGCTTCAAGGAGTCCTTCCGCGCCTACCTGAGCGGCTCGATCGCGAACGGCGCGTGGACCACCGAGGGCGGCATCGGCTACGAGACCCCGGTCTTCACGACCGACGCGCTCGAGGGCGACCTCGCACTGGCCCCGCTGAGCGGCGAGCTCACCGTTGACGGCGCGATGCGCTTCACCGGTCACGAGGGAATCCTCGACACGACGATCTCGAATGTGCGGCTCGGGCTCGTCGACGGTCAGCGGCTCGAGCTCGTCGTCGACCTGCGCGGCACCACGCAGGAGTTCGTCGAGGTCGACACCGCTGACGTGCTCTTCGCCACGGGCGACCTGGCGGCCGCCGCGTGGACGGCAGGGGACGACGGGCTGCTCATCGCGGGCATTCCGCTGACGCTCACCGAGCAGGGGGCCGAGGCGTTCGGCACCTACCCGGCCGGCGAGGCCCTCGACCCCCTCGACCTGCGCCTGACGACGACCGCGGACTGCGCCGAGCAGGCGATCGCCGCCCGGCAGTCGGGGGCGGGGATGCTCGCGCCGCTCCTGATCGTCGGCGTCGTGCTGATCGGGGTCGCAGCCTCGGTCGTCGTGCACCTGCGGCTCCGCGCCGCGAAGCGCCGTTCACACACGGTGAACATTCAGGACGAATGATTTTCACGGGATAAGGTAAGCCTAACCTTACTTTTTTTCGACCCGGGAGTCCTCTGTGCCCATTGCACCACCCCGGCGACGCTCGCGCCTGCGCGCGTCGCTCGTCGCTCTGACCGCCGCTCTCGCGGTGCTCGCCCCCTCGCTCCTCGTCGTCGGAACCGCACCGCCGACCGCGGCCGCGGCCACCGTGACGGCGGCCGAGACGGCGGTTCCGACCGTCACCGTCACGCCCAGCACGGGCCTCGAGCCCGGCGACGTCGTCACGGTCACCGGCACCGGGTTCGGCCCGCAGCCGCCCGCGACCACGGCATCGCGCCCGCCGCTCGCCGGCCAGTTCGGCGGCGTGTATGTCGTCTTCGGCGCGTTCGCCAGCACCTGGAAGCCGAGCGAGGGCGCGCCCTCCTCCGCCCGCGTGGGCGCCCCGGGCCAGACCCGGTGGGTCGTGAACCCCGAGAACGTGGCCACGATCGGCGGCGCGAGCCGCGGCGGCGTCGCGATCAACCCCGACGGCTCGTTCACGGTCGAACTGACGGTGACCGACGAGTTCACCGGGATGCTCGCCGACGGAACCCTCGGCGTCTACACGTTCGCGGGCGGCGGCGTGGTCTACGCGCCCTTCGAGACGGCCACGCCGGTCACCTTCGCGCCGCCCCCTCCGAGCATCACCGTGACGCCGACCGAGGGCCTGCAGCCCGGCGATACCGTGACCGTCACCGGTGCGAACTTCGGCCCGCAGCCGCCCGCGACCACAGCATCGCGCCCGCCGCTGGCCGGCCAGTTCGGCGGCGTCTACGTCGTCTTCGGCGCGTTCGCGAGCACGTGGAAGCCCAGCGAGGGCGCGCCCTCCTCGGCCCGCGTCGGGGCGCCCGGCCAGACCAAGTGGGTCGTGAACCCCGAGAACGTCGCAACGATCGGCGGCGCGGCGCGCGGCGGTGTGGCGATCAACCCCGACGGCTCGTTCGAGGTGCAGCTGACGGTGACCGACGCGTTCGCCGGGATGCTCGCCGACGGAACCCTCGGCGTCTACACCTTCGCGGGCGGCGGCGTGGTCTACGCGCCCTTCGAGACGGCGACGCCGCTCAGCGTCGGAGCCCCCGAGCCGACGCCCACGCCGACCCCCACCCCGACCCCGACCCCGACCCCCACCCCGACCCCGGACGTGACGCCGCCGCCCGCCGACCCCTCGACGGCCGGCAGCCTCCGCTGGGGCGTCAAGCAGTCGTTCGACGACTACGTCGTCGGCCCGATCGCTCAGGGCACGATCACCGTGTCGGGTGCGAGCGCCCAAGGCTCCGTCGTCGTGTTCCCGCAGAGCTCGCCCGCGGGAACCACCGGCACCGTCGCCTTCCGCGGCGCGGTGCGCTACCTCGGCCACGACGGCACCCTCGACGTGACCATCGCGAACCCCACGGTGCGCCTCGTCTCCGACGCCCGCGGCGAGCTCGTCGCCACCGTGAACGGCACCCGCGTCGTGCTCGCGAGCCTCGCGCTCGACCGCGGCTCCCGCAGCGAGCTGCCCGACGGCTCGGTGCGCTGGGCCGGAGTTCCCGCGACGCTCACCGCGGCGGGAGCTCCCGTGTTCAGCTACCAGGGCAATGCCTTCTACGCGCCCGGCACGGCGCTCGACCCCGTGACGTTCACCATCGGGGCGCCCTCCGAGGCGCGCGCGGGCAGCCGCCTCGTCGGCGCGTTCGTCGAGCGCAGCATCCCGAGCTCGCCGCCCGCCACGACCGGCCTGTCGGTCGTCGGGGCCGAGCCGAGCGCCCTGCAGCCCGGTCAGCGCGTGACGCTCAGCGCCGACGGGTTCGGTGCGGGCGAGACGGGCATCGACGTCGTCGCCTACAGCGATCCGACGGTGCTCAGCGAGACCGTCGTCGCCGACGCGAACGGCGTCGCGACCTGGTCGGGCACCCTGCCGGCCGACCTCGTCGGTGTGCACACCCTCACCCTGCAGGGCAGCGTCGACCGCGGCATCGTGGTCACGATCCGCGAATTGGCCGCCACCGTCTCGATCGCGGGCGCCTGCCAGCTGCAGGATGCGGAGCTCGAGTGGGGCTTCAAGGAGTCCTTCCGGGCCTATGTGAGCGGGGCGATCGCGCGCGGCGAGTGGGAGGCGCTCGACGGTGCCGTCTACGAGACGCCGACCTTCCGTTTCAGCGGCGCGGGCGCTCTCGAGCCGGGCACGGGGGAGGGCGAGATCGTCTTCGCCGGCGGCATGCGGTTCACCGGCCACGGGCAGATGCTCGACACCACGCTCGCGAACCCGCGCCTGGTGATGCTCGATGCCGACACGGCCCAGCTGGTGCTCGACGTGACGGGGACCACCCAGGCGGGCGAGGCGGTCGCGGCCGAGGGCGTCGTGTTCGCCGATGTCGACCTCGGCGCGGCCGAGCGCTCGGCCGAGCAGGGCCGCCTCGTGATCGCGGGGGCGCCCGCCACGCTGACCGCGACCGGTGCCGAGGCGTTCGGCACCTACCCGGCCGGTGAGACCCTCGACCCGATCACGCTCACGGCGACCCTCGCCGACAACTGCGGGGCACCCGCGGCCGTCGAGACGGGTGCCGCCGCGCCGACCGCCGCGCCCGAGGCGGGGGTGCCGGCCTGGGTGTGGGCCCTCATCGCCGGTCTGCTCGCCGTCATCGGCGTGCTGGTCGCCCTGGTGCTCCGCCGCCGGGCCGCCTGACCCGCGACCCGACCCGCCGCGCCGCGGCGACCATCGCGGTGGTGCTCACCGGCCCTGGAACAATGGGCCCGTGAGCACCACCGCCGAGCGGTACCACCGCTTCGCCCGCGAGGCGCGCGAGCGCTCGCCGAGCTACGCCGCGTGGGCGCGAGCCATCGCCGATAACGACGAGTGCCTCGCCCTCATCGACACGTTGCCCGTCGCCGATCGGCAGCCGGTGCTCGTGCTGACCGCCGCGCGCTTCTCCGGGCTCCCGCGCGGCGGCGACATCGTCCCCTGGCTCGAGGCCGAGTGGGACGCCGTGGCGGCCATCGCCCGGGAGCGCGCCACCCAGACCAACGACCCGCGGCGCACCTCGGCGCTGCTCGCAGCGCTGCAGGGCATCGAGGGTCCGATCGCTCTCCTCGAGGTCGGAGCCTCCGCCGGCCTCGGTCTGCTGGTCGACCGCTACAGCCACGTCTACATCGACGCCGACGGATGCCCGCACCGCGTCGACCCCGCCGACGGCCGCTCCCCCCTCGAGCTGGAGTGCCGCCTCGGTCCGGGCGTGCCCGTGCCGACCGCGATGCCCGACATCGTGTGGCGCCTCGGCCTCGAGCGCAAGCCCGTCCGGCTCGACGACGCCGAGGACGAGCGCTGGCTGCGCACGCTGATCTGGCCGGAGGAATGGGAGCGGGCCGCCCAGCTCGACCGGGCGATCGCCGTCGCGCGCGAGCATCCGGTGCGGGTCGTCGCCGGCGATGCCGTCGAGGGGCTCGCGAGCGCCTGCGCGCAGGCTCCCGCCGGGGCGACGCTCGTCGTCGCGAGCCCGGCGGTGCTCGTCTACCTCAGCCCGGCCGACCGCGCGCGATTCGCCTCCGCGGTCGGCGAGCTGGCCCACCACTGGATCTCGCTCGACGGCCGCGCGGTGCTGCCCGACCTGGCGGCTGCGGCGGAGACCGTGCTACCGGGGGAGGACGGGGACTTCCTGCTCAGCCGCGACGGGGAGCCGCTCGCGGTCGTGTCGCCGCACGGGGAGCGGATCGAGCGTTGGGTCGCGTCTCAAAGGGGCTGGGTCTAGAGCAGGGCGTGCTGTGCTTGTCTTCTATGCGCCTCAGGGCGCATAGATTGCCCTCGCCAGCGCGTCGAGCACCGCGGGCGTGCGCGGCCCGAAGCTCAGCACCTCGCCGTCGGCCATGTCGACGAAACGGCGCGCCTCGCCGGCGCGGGTGAGCGCCACGGCGGGCTTCTCGGCGAGCAGACCGTCGACGCCGCCGACGCTCTCCAGACCCGCGGTCATCACGAGGATCAGGTCGGGGTTCGCCGCGATGAGCGCCTCATCGGTCATCGGCCGCAGGCCCTGCCAGCCGATCTCGCCGGCCACATCGATGCCGCCGAGCGCTGTGATGAGCTCGTCCGCTCCCGACTCCTCGCCGAACAGGTAATAGATGCCCGAGGCGCCGCGCAGGTAGAGGAACAGGATGCGCACGCGGTCCGACGGATCCTCCGGGCGGATGCCCTCGATCGCGGTCACGACGTCGTCGATCTCGCCGTCGAGCCGCTCGGCGAGCAGCTCGCCGGCCTCCGGGGCGCCGAGCGCGGCCGACACCTGGCGGGCCAGCTCGGCGGGGGCGGAGAGCCCCGGCTCCGCATCCACGTAGACGACCGTCACGCCGGCGTCGCGCAGCTGCAGCACCACGTCGGTCGGCCCGACGGTGCCGTCGGTGATGACGATCGAGGGTCGCAGGGCCAGCACGGCCTCGCTGTTGATCGCGTGGCCGCTGCTGGTGACGATCGGCAGGCCCTCGGCCTCCGGGAAGGTCGTCGAGATGTCGCGGCCGATCACCGAGTCGCCGAACCCGAGAGCGAAGACGGTCGCGGCGATCGAGCCGGCGATGTCCAGCGGCAGGATCCGGCTGGTGTCGGTGACGGTGACCTCGCGGTCGCCGTCGAGGTCGCGCGAGACGATGGTCGCGGGCAGGCTCTGGGCGGGGTCGGTCGTGATGGGCTCGATCGCGGCGTCGGCGATGAGGGCCGTCGAGGGGCCGGTCAGCGACCGGGGGTCGTCGCTCACCACGAGCTCGCTCAGGGGAACCCGCGGCCCGACCGGCGCGGTGGGCTCGCTCGTCGCCTCCGGTGCGGCCACGGCGCACCCGGCGAGCAGCGCGACGAGTGCGAGGGCTGCGGGCAGGGCGAGAGCGGTGTGGCGGGTCATCGGGGTCCGGTCGGTCGGTGCGCCGCTCGGCGGCGCGGGGAGCGGCACAGGGCGTGCTCGGTCAGTTAGGCAAGCCTAACCTGCTCCCCTGTGGGGAGGATGAGCGCCCCTGCGAGCCTGCCCGAGCCGCCGCGAGCCATCTAGGGCCGAAGGTCCCGGCCGCGTACCCTCGACGCTGTGGATGCCCCCGCCGAGCCCCTCGACGAGCGCGCGCAGCGCGTGCTCGAGTTCGAGCGCGCGTGGTGGGGCCACAGCGGAGCCAAGGAGCTCAGCATCCGCCGCGAGTTCGGGTGGACCGCGGCCCGCTACTATCAGGTTCTGAACGCCGTGATCGACACCGATGTCGCCGTGCGGTACGACCCCGTTCTCGTGGGACGGCTGCGCGACGTGCGCGACGATCGCGCGCGACGGCGCCGCACCCGACGTGCGGGCGCCCCCGGCGCTGCCTGACACCACCACCCTCCGGAAGGCATCATCACGATGGCCGAGTTCCCCCGCGACCGCTTCGACGAGGTCCCCGCATCCCTGGGGCGCGTCGGCGCCCACCGTGCCCCGCGTTCGCGCCGCGGCGCGTGGGTCGCCACGGCCTGGGCCGCGCTCGCCAGCGGCCTGCTCGTGGTGCTCGGGCTCTACCTGCTCTCCACAATCACCGACCGCGTGACCTTCGAGATCCCCGGCTTCGGCACCGCCGAGCCCATGCCGACCCCGACGGCGACGCCCTCGCCGACCGCCACCATCGAGCCGATCATCGACCCGGCCGAGGCCGAGCTGCCCGACGGCTTCACGATCACGGTGCTCAACGGCACCGAGGTCGACGGCCTTGGCGCCACGGCTCGCGGCCTCATCGTCGACCCCGGCTGGCGGGTCGGCACGGTCACGGCCGCCGCGCAGACCGACATCGAGGAGACGGTCGTGTTCTACAACGACCCCGCGCTCGAGCGAGTGGCCGCCGGCATGGTGGCGCTGCTCGGAGCGGGCACGATCGAGCAGTCCGATGCGTTCCCGGGCGCCCCCATCACGATCGTGCTGGGTGCCGACTTCGCCGCCGCCGCCGGCGGTTGATCGGCGGCTGATCGGCGTCGGAGCGAGGTCTCCCCACCGCGGCGGGGAGGTGCGGGCCCGGATGCGGTCCACGCGTTACGCCCGCGTTTCGGGGTCGTAACGAGTCTGTTCACGCTGCCCCCGAGCCCTTCTCCGATCGGCCCGCCGCCCGTATTCTCGCCGCACAACCGTTCTGCGAGGAGCTCCACCATGCCCCAGGGGACCGTCAAGTGGTTCAACGCCGAGAAGGGCTTCGGCTTCATCACCCGTGCCGACGGCGAAGGCGACGTCTTCGTCCACTACAGCGGCATCGATATGCCCGGCTACAAGGTGCTCGAGGAGGGCCAGACGGTCACCTTCGAGATCGGAACCGGCTCCAAGGGGCCGCAGGCTGAGGGCGTTCAGGTCGCCTGACGCTCCGCCTCGTTCGACCGCAGGACGCAGGCCGGGGGTTACAGTGGCCGACATGAGCCGGAGCGCAGCCCGCAGCCGTCGATGGGCGCGGTCGGTCGTGGTCGTCGGGGCCGTGGTCGTCGCCGTCACGGGGTGCGCCACTGAGCCGCCGCCGATGCCGAGCCCCTCACCCACCGAGACGTACGTCTCGACCTACGTGCCGCCCGAGCCGTACGACATCGCGCCGCTCACCGGCGAGCAGGTCGCCGTCGGCAGCCTCACCGAGCCCTCACTGGCCGCGAAGGTCGACAACCATCCCGCCGCGCGCCCGCAGATCGGGCTCGAGCGCACCGACATCGTGTTCGAGGAGCTCGTCGAGGGCGGCCTCACCCGGTACGTCGCGGTCTGGCACTCGGACGTTCCCGACCTCATCGGACCGGTGCGGTCGATCCGTCCGATGGACCCGGACATCATCTCTCCGCTGGGCGGCATCGTCGCCTATTCGGGCGGCCAGTACCGCTTCGTCGAGATGATGCGCGCCGCTCCCGTCGTCAACGCCATCCACGGCCAGGCCGACACTGCCGACACCTTCTTCCGGGGCGACAACGCATTCGCCCCGCACAACGTGCTCGTGCGCGCGCCCCAGGTGATCGCCCAGCACAGCGAGCTCGAGCCGCCCGCGCAGCAGTTCGCGTTCTCCGAGAGCATCGCCTCGGCCACCGCCACCAAGGAGGGCTCGCCGACGAGCCGCATCGACCTGGTCTTCGGCGGCTGGAGCACCCCCTCGTGGCGATGGAAGGCCGAAACGGAGCGTTGGGTGCGCTTCCAGACCGGCGGGGCGGCCGACACGGATGCCCAGGGCGATCAGCTCAGTGCCGTCAACGTCGTCGTGCTCCGCGTGCCCGTGCAGGTCATCTCGGGTATCCCGACCACGAAACTCATCGGCAGGGGCGAGGCCTGGATCTCCACGGGCGGCGCAACCGTCCGCGCGACGTGGTCGAAGGCCTCGATGACCGCGCCGATCCGCATCCTCGACCGGCATGGTGTCGCCGTGCGGCTCGCGCCGGGCAACACCTGGGTCGAGCTCGTACCGCTCGACGGGTCGGCCACCTTCCGGTAGAACATCCGTCGCCGCGCCCGGCGCAGCGAGCCGGGTGCTGCCGCCGCCCCGCCCCGGTGCGGATGCCGCCCGCGCGGCTTGCACTCGCCTGCTCCGAGTGCCAGAATCATTTAGCACTCATGCTCTGTGAGTGCCAACAGCTACCGCACGTGAGACGTCCGGGAGGGACGAGAACACATGGCAAAGATCATCGCTTTCGACGAGGAGGCCCGTCGCGGCCTCGAGCGCGGCCTCAACACCCTGGCCGACGCCGTCAAGGTCACGCTGGGCCCGCGCGGCCGCAACGTCGTCCTCGAGAAGAAGTGGGGCGCCCCCACCATCACCAACG
>VFQU01002044.1_pt1 | contig 10321 bp, 11 predicted proteins | sample 3512311 | NCBI WGS metagenome assembly VFQU01 (sample SAMN10412377, study PRJNA504923) | tailings metagenome | isolation source: Relicate 3 Philex TSF3 active mining site | place: Philippines: Tuba, Benguet | collected 2017-08-29 | reverse complement strand
CGAAGCCAACGTCCCCTATGACGAGGTCTTCGAGCTGGAAGACATCAACAGCGAGTTCTCCACCGCCGATGTCGCCTTCGTCATCGGCGCCAACGACGTCACCAACCCGGCCGCCAAGACCGACCCGACCAGCGCCATCTACGGCATGCCGATCCTCGACGTGGAAAAGGCCCGCACGGTCCTGTTCGTCAAGCGGGGCATGGCCTCGGGCTATGCCGGGGTCGAGAACGAGCTCTTCTTCCGCGACAACACCATGATGCTGTTCGCAGACGCCAAGAAGATGGTCGAGGGCATCGTCAAGGGGCTCTGAGCGGAAGGGTGACTCGGCGCGGGCGCTGGGGCAGGCTGGCGCCATGTCCCGCCGCCTGAACCCGATCCTGCGGCTTGTCGCTTTGAGCCTGGCCGTCGTGGCGGTCTTCTACGCGGCGGCCGTCGGCTATCTCCATTTCAATCAGCAGCGGATGCAGTACTTCCCGGCGACGGGAGAGCAGCGCATCGACCCGGACGGACCGCCGATCCAGCGGGTGACCATCCGGACCGCCGACGGCGAGACCCTGGTCGGCTGGTACTTGCCGCCCGAAGAGGACTATCCCGTCTTCCTCTACTTCAACGGCAATGGGCTGGGCCTGGCCGACTACGGCGGCCGCTGGCGCGAGATCGCCAATGGCGGGGCGGGGTTCCTGGCCATCGGCTGGCGCGGCTTCAGCGGGTCCACGGGCGAGCCCAGCGAGGCGGGCTTGCGGCAGGACGCGGCCGCCGCCTACGGCTGGCTGGTCCAGCGCCATCCGCCCGAGGCCATCGTCATCCACGGCTACAGCCTCGGCACAGGGCTGGCCGTCTGGCTGGCGGCCGAGCGGCCGGCCAAGGCGCTGATCCTGGAGGCGCCGTTCACCAGTGCGCTGGATGTCGCGCGCGAACGGGTTCCCTGGGCGCCGGTGGACCTGTTGTTGCGGGATCGATACCTGTCGCGGGACTGGATCGGCCAGGTGCGGATGCCCGTTCTGATCGCGCACGGCGACCGGGACGCGCTGATTCCCATCGCCCACGGCCGGGCCCTGTTCGCCCTCGCCAACCAACCCAAGCAGTTCGTCGAGATGCGGGGATCCGACCATGCCTCGCTTACGGCGGACGGGCTCTATGGACGGATCTGGGACTTCCTGATCGACCTGCCGGACGAGCGGCCCCGCGATCTGCGCTGGCGTTGAAGGCCGGAACCCGCCCGGCGATCAGGCCGCCGACGGCTGGGCGTCGTCGCGGCCGAGCAGGGCCAGGATGGCTTCGGGCGAACGGGCGAGGCGCAGCTGGGCGCGGAGCTCCGCCTGCCGCATCAGACGGGAAATCCTCGCGAGCGCCCGCAGATGGTCGACGCCGCTGTCCTCGGGCGACAGCAGCACGAAGAGCAGGTCGACCGGCTGGCCGTCCAGCGCCTCGAACGCCACGGGCGCCTCAAGCCTGATGAACATGGCGCGCGGCCGGTCGAGGCCCGGCATGCGGGCGTGCGGCACGGCGACGCCATAGCCGACGCCGGTCGAGCCGGCGGCCTCCCGCTCCAGCAGGGCGTCGAGAACCGTCTGCGCTTCGAGGTCGAACAGGCGCGCGGCAGCGTCGGCCGCCGCCGAAAGCACCTGACGCTTCGTACCGCCGCTGGCCTTGGCCCAGACAGCCCGGGCATCCAGCAGATCACCAATGAACATAGTTCGAGACAGCCCCGGGAGGTGAGGTTGGCCGGAAAATCCGTGCGACAGAAGGGCCTATCCCTTGTGTCCAGTTCCGTTCAGCGACTTGGTCCGTTCTGGGTCGATCCAGCCGATGTTGCCGTCGGCGCGACGATAGACGACGGACAATCCGCCATGAGCGGCGTTCCTAAACACGATTGTCTGGGATTCGGTCAAGTCCAGTTCCATGACCGCCATTGAAACAGTCATCGACTTCACTTCCGTGACGCTCTCGGCGATCACCATGGCCGCCGGGGCGCCGGCGGCGTCATCCCAGTCCTCGTCGTCGGAGTCATCCGGCGCTCGAAGGGTCGTGTAGGCGGCCATCGAGGCGGCGGCCTTGGCCGTGGCCTGGGGGCTGTGGTCCTTCAGCCGGCGCTTGTAGCGCCGAATCCGCGTTTCCATCTTGCCCAGGGTGTCGGTGAAGGCCGCATGGGCGTCGCCGCCCTCGCCCTTGCTCTGCAGGCGCTGGCCTGAGGCCAGATGAACCTGACAGTCGACCTGAAAGCTGTGACCCTCCTTGCGCACCGTGACGTCGGCGTCGCCGCCGCGGTCGAAGTATTTGCCGATGCCTTGAGAGAGTTCCTCGGTGATACGCGTCGTCAACGCTGCGCCGACGTCCACGTGTTTTCCAGCGACTTGGATCCGCATGCCCATACAACGCGCCTGTCGCCGGTTGGTGTCAATAAATCGAGCGCCCGATCAGCCTTTTGTGACGTCAGCCGAGGCCGACAAAATCCATCAGTTGGCGGAGGGCGAAGAGGGCCGCCTGGGCGCCGATGACCAGCAGGCCGGCGCTGATCGCCGCGGCGATGTAGCCGAGGATCACCAAGGCGCCGTCGCGCTGGACCATGCCCAGCCCCAGAAGGGCGATCGCGGCCGCCGGCGCCATGTTGCCGAGCGGGATCGGCAGCAGCAGGACCAGCGACAGCAGCAGGCAGACCAGACCGATCACCCGGTCGCCGACGGGGCCGAACAGGAAGGTCAGCCTTGGCCGCGAGAGGTGCTCGACCTTCTCCAGCCAGGGAATGATTCGGCGGAAGGCCTTGCTCAGGGCCTGGCCGGGGATGCGCCGCCGCGCCAGGAAGCGGGGCATCCAGGGGGTGTGGACCCCGATCATCAGCTGCGGCGAGAAGAGGACCAGCGGCAGGCCAAGGACGCTCGAGGAGCCGGGCGGCAGGGGCAGCCAGTTGGGGGCCGAAAAGGCGAACAGCAGCGCCCCGAAGGCGCGGCGGCCCAGGTGCTCGACCATCTCGCCGACGGTCAGGCCGCCGTCGACCTCGTCGGCCAGCTCCTCGAGCATGTCCGACAGGGCGAGCGTGCGTTCGGGCATGGCGACGGAAGTCATCGTCTCATCCGGTCCGGAAGGCCGGGTCCCTGGTCATCATGGCGCGCCCCCTCGGAAACGCGGGCGGGCGGATCCGGTTCGAGACGGCGGCGCTCAGACCGCCGCGCGGAGCATCCGGCGGCGCTCGACGGACGAGGGAATGCGCATCGCCTCGCGGTACTTAGCCACCGTGCGGCGGGCGATGTCGACGCCGGCTTCCTTGAGGATGTCGACGATGGTGTCGTCGGAATGGACGTCGGACTCGGTTCGCTCGGCCTCGATCAGCTGGCGGATGCGGTGACGCACGCTCTCGGCCGAATGGGCCTCGCCGCCGGCGGAAGAGGCGATGGCGGCGGTGAAGAAGAACTTCAGTTCGAACAGGCCGCGCGGGGTGGCGATGTACTTGTTCGAGGTCACCCGGCTGACGGTGGACTCGTGCATGCCGATGGCCTCGGCGACGGTCTTGAGGTTCAGCGGCCGCAGGTGTTCGACGCCGAAGGCGAGGAAGGCGTCCTGCTGGCGGACGATCTCGCTGGAGACCTTGAGAATGGTGCGGGCCCGCTGGTCCAGGCTGCGCACCAGCCAGCCGGCGTTGGCCAGGCAGTCGGACAGGAAGGCCTTTTCCTGGTCGGTGCGGGCCTTGCCCGAGACCTGGGCGTGGTAGCGCTGGTCGACCAGCACCCGGGGCAGGGTGTCGGAGTTCAGCTCCACCTGCCACAGGCCGCCGGGCCCCTCGCGCACATAGACGTCCGGTGAAACCGGCTGGGCGGGCTCGCCGCCGAAGGCCGCGCCGGGCCGGGGCGTCAGGGCCTTCAGCTCGGCGATCATGTCGCGCAGGTCCTCGTCGTCGACGCCGCAGGCCTTGCGCAGGGCGGCCATGTCGCGGCGCGCCAGCAGGTCGAGGTTGGACAGCAGGGCGTCCATCGCCGGGTCCAGCCGATTGCGCTCCCTGAGCTGCAGGGCCAGGCATTCGCGCACGTCGCGGGCCATGACGCCCGTCGGCTCGAAGCCGTGCAGCACGCCAAGCACGCCCTCGACACGGTCCAGACCGCAGCCCAGCCGCCCGGCGATCTCGCCGAGGTCGGCGCGCAGGTAGCCGCCATCGTCGACGGCGTCGATCAGCACCGCGGCGATGGCCCGGTCCGGCTCGCTCAGGCCGGCGACGGCCAGCTGGTCGTGCAGATGCTCGGCCAGGGATTTCTCGCGGGTCAGCCGGCCTTCGAGGTCGTCGTCGCCCTCGAAGCCGCCGCCCTTGCCGGCGCGGGACCAGTCGACCTGGCCGCCGACATTGGCGGCGCCGTCGGCGGACTCCCCGCCGTCGCGCTCGCCGGGGCTGGCGTCGTCGTGGGCCATGTCCAGCTCGCCGGCGGCGGCGCCGTCCGGCATCTCGTCGGAGGCGGCCTCGGCGCGGTCTACGCGCGGCCCTTCCTCGTCGCGGTCGGGCTCGGGCGTGTCGCGCTGGAGCAGCGGATTGCGCTCCAGCTCGGCCTCGACAAAGGCTTCCAGCTCGAGGTTGGTCAACTGCAGCAGCTTTATCGCCTGCTGCAGCTGGGGCGTGATGACGAGCCCCTGCCCCTGCCGAAGTTCCAGTCGTGGTCCGAGCGCCAACCCGCCCTCCCATGGGTGTCAGGGGCGCAGGGTCGTCCAGGGGTGGTTAACAGGGACCTTAAGCGGCGCCGTTCTTGCAGGCGGCCCGCTGATCCGGCCTCAGCCGCGCTTGGCGTCGCGGACCTGGGTGACGACCTCGTCGGGCAGATTGTGCGGCAGGGGACGCACAAAGCGGCCGCGCGGATCCATCAGATAGACCACCAGCGAGTGGTCCATGGTGTAGTTCTCGCCCTCGCCGACCTTGCGGGCATAGGCGTTGTAGGCCTTGGCCGCGGCCGAGGTCTGGGCCTCCGTGCCGGTCAGGCCGAGCGTTCCGGCCGGGGCGCCGTTGGCCGACAGCCAGTCATTGACGGCCTTGGGCGTGTCGCGGGCCGGGTCGATGGAGATGAAGACGATCCGGACATCCTCGCCCAGCGGGCCGAGGTCAGCCTTGGCCTTCATCAGGGTCTGGAGCGAGGCAGGGCAGAAGTCGGGGCAATAGGTGAAGCCGAAGAAGACCATGTTCCACTGGCCGTTGAGGACCTTTTCGGTCACCGGCTTGCCGGTCTGGTCGACCAGTTCGAAGGGGCCGCCCACGGCGCTGGGCGGCGGCGCCTTGCGGAACATGCCGGTGCTGAAGGCCAGGGCCAGGGTGATGATCAGGCCAACGCCCACGGCGCCCCAGAGGATCAGTCGCGTGCGTTGCATGGGCCTCTGGTCTCCGGCTCGGTTCTGGTCGATCCTCGCGCCATGACGACCACGGCGCCGCAAGACCCCTTCATGGAGTCCGCGATCAGGCGGGCTCTCGATAGGCCCGCCGACATCGCGGCGCAAGACGCCGGGCTGTGGACCCTGGGCGGGGCGCGGCGGGCGCGGCTGCGCATCCGGACCCTGATCACGATCCGCTGGCTGGCGGTGGCCGGCCAGCTGGTGACGGTGCTGTTCGTCCACTACGGCCTGGGCTTCAACCTGCCGCTGATCCCATGCCTGGTGCTGATCGCGGTGTCGGCCTTCCTGAACCTGCTGGTGCTGCTGGCCGACAACCGCCAGCGGCAGATGGCCGACTGGGAGGCCACGGTCCAGCTCGGCTTCGACATCCTGCAGCTGGCGGGCATGCTGTATCTGACGGGCGGGGCCATCAATCCCTTCTCGGTCCTGCTGATCGCTCCGGTCGTGCTGGCGGCGGCGACCCTGCCTTTCCGCCATGTCGTGGCGCTGGGCCTGCTGGCGATCGGCTGCACCATCGTGCTGTCGATGAACGCCATGCCGCTGCCGGCGGCGACCGCCGCGCCGCTGAACATCCCCCTGGCCAACCGGGTCGGCAACGTGCTGTCGCGGGTGCTCGGCATCGCCTTCTGCGCCGGCTACGCCTGGCAGGCGGCCAGCGAGGCGGCGCGGATGGAGCTGGCGCTGGACACCACCAACGCGGTGCTGGCGCGCGAGCAGCGGCTGTCGGCCCTGGGCGGGCTGGCCGCCGCCGCCGCCCACGAGCTGGGCACGCCGCTGGCGACCATCTCCATTGTCGCCAAGGAGCTGGCCCTGACCGCGCCTCCGGGACCGATCAAGGAGGACGCCGACCTGCTGGTCAGCCAGGCCGAGCGCTGCCGCGAGATCCTGAGGCGGCTGACCGCCGATCCCAACGCGGCCGACGAGATGCACGCCCGCGTCGGCCTGGCCCAGCTGCTGGAGGACGTCATCGCCCCCTACGCCCGCGACCCGGACGTGCGGATCGAGGCGGTGGTGTCGGGCCCGCGCGGGGCCGAGACCCCGGACCTGCGGCGCCTGCCGGAGGTCCAGCACGCCATGGCCTCGTTCGTCGAGAACGCCACCGACTTCGCCGCAGGCGAGGTGCTGCTCAAGGCCGGGTTCGACGAGCGGCACATCACCATCGAGGTGCGGGACGACGGCCCGGGCTTCTCGCAGGACATCCTGGCCAAGCTGGGCGAGCCCTATGTCACCAGCCGGCCGGGGGCGGAGGGTTCGCGGACCGGCCACATCGGCATGGGGCTGGGCTTCTTCATCGCCAAGACCCTGCTGGAGCGGACCGGGGCCAAGGTCAGCTTCAGCAACGCCCGGGGCGGCGGGGCGGTGGTCACCGCGCGCTGGCCGCGCCAGGCGATCGAGGCCTGAGCGACGCGCTACAGCGGTGTAGCAGGGGTCCCCCACGGGAAAAGAAAAGCGGCGACAGGGGTTTAGGGCGAAAACGCCCGGAATCCGTGGGAACTGTGGCTATACAGCCGTGGGCCGGATGCGGGGATCAGGTAGGTTGCAGGTGGGGCGGTCTGCTACAAACCGTGGTCAGAGTGGGGGTGCATATCCCCACGGCGTTGTAGTCGCCTGTAACGGCCGCCACGACAGCTCGGCGCGGAAGTGACTGTCGCGGCCGGAATCTTGTCGATTGTTGACAATAACGCGCGTGAGCCGCGAGGCCTCGCCGGGGTTGATCCGATGTCCGAACACACCGCACAATGCGTACGACTCAAGGTCTGAAGTCTGGAGCCCCGGCATGACGGACACGGCCGACACCATCGCCGCCCTCGAGGACCGCAGCCTGCTGGTCATCGACGACGACGCGCCGCTGCGCACGCGGCTGGGCCGGGCGCTGGAACAGCGGGGGTTCGCGGTAGCCCTGGCGGGCAGCGTCGGCGAGGCCATCTCGGCCATCCGCGACACGCCGCCGGCCTTCGCCGTGGTGGACCTCAAGCTGGATGACGGATCGGGCCTGCAGGCCGTCGAGGCCGTGCGTCACGCGCGGCCGGACGCGCGGGTGGTCATGCTGACCGGCTACGGCAACATCGCCACCGCCGTGGCGGCGGTGAAGGCCGGGGCGATCGACTACCTGGCCAAGCCGGCCGACGCCGACGACGTGGTCCGGGCGCTGCTGGCCCAGGGCGGCGACGCCCCGCCGCCGCCGGAAAAGCCGATGAGCGCCGACCGCGTGCGCTGGGAGCACATCCAGCGGGTCTACGAGCTGTGCAACCACAATGTCTCGGAAACGGCCCGCCGCCTGTCGATGCACCGCCGCACCCTGCAGCGCATCCTCGCCAAGCGGGCGCCCAAGTGAGGGTCGCGGCGGCCTGGGCCGCTGCGGGCGTCGGCCTGCTGCTGCTGGCGGGGCCGGCCCTGGCGCAGGACGCTCCGGCCAGCGGCTGCGCCTACATGGTCCAGCCGCCCGGCGGACAGATCGAGATGCGGCCGGCCGAGGGGCTGGACGCCATCTTCACCGATGCGGAGATCCAGCCGCCGCCGCCCCCGGCCGGGGCGCGGGTGGTCGGGGTGACCTGCTGGCGGGCCGACCTCGTGCCGGCGGCCTTCGACGACCGGTCGATCTCGACCCTGGGCGTGCCGCTGTACGTGAATGCGGGCGAGCGCCAGATCGTGCTGGAGATCCACGCCGGCCGGGTCGCCTACCGCATGGTGCGCGGCCAGCTTCGCCGGGCCGAGATCGACGCCCTGGGCCAGAGGCTCAACAGCTTCCAGAGCCGCCTGAACGGCAACTGAGTCTCCCGGGTCAGCCGGCCGCCGACCGCATCGCCGCCAGCCGGCCGAACGCCAGGGTCAGAGCCTTGCGCCGCGCCCCGGCCAGGGGCGCTCGCGGCGCCTCGCGCACCACCGCCCCGCCAAACCCGTCGGCGACGATCAGCCCCGGCTCGTCCGGCAGCAGCGCCATGGGAAACTCCGGCCCGACGGCGAAGAAGAAGGCGTCGCAGAACGGCTGGTACTCGCCCCACTTGCGGTCGCAGAGATAGTCCTCGGCGCTCGACTTGACCTCGACGATGACGACCTCGCCGCGCGGCCCCAGCGCCATCAGGTCGGCCCGCCGCCCGTTGGGCAGCCCCACCTCGGCCAGCGGCGCATAGCCCATGTCCACCAGCAGCCGCGCCGCGCCCCGGGTCACCGCCAGGGTGGTCTCCGGGCGACTGATGGTCACGAGGGTGAGGACGGCCTCCATGGGCGGCACTCTATGTTCCGGTTTCGTTCGGGACAAGGGCGGGCTTCCTCCACCGTGCGCCCTCGCGAAGGCGGGGGCCCATGCGAGGTAGGCCGCTCCCGCTGTGGCGGATCGGTGCGGGCGGTGTGGACGCCCGCCTTCGCGAGCGTGATCGGGGGTGGGGGTGGTGCGCGATCTCGTGGGGCGCCGGCGTCAACCGCCTCTGCGCAGCTTCGAGAGTCTTCAACCCCTCATCCGGCGCTCCGCGCCACCTTCTCCCGCCGCCGACGGAGAAGGGATTGCTCGCGGCGGCTGTTTCGGGTGGGCGGCGGAGCGCCTTAGGCCGGGGGCTGTTTCGGCTGTTCCAGGCGGCTGGTGTCGTAGCCGAGGGCCTTGATGCGGGCCAGGGCGGCGGACTTGGCGGCGGGGGTCATGACGGCCTTGCGGCTCATCAGCCAGACATAGTTGCCGCCGGGGGTGGCCATGATGGCCCAGGCGCCGTCGGGGGCGGTGTCGAGGATCCAGTATTCCTGGCTGACCAGGCCGAAGAAGCGGGCCTTGAACTTGGCGTTGCCCGAGCCCGGGACGATGGCGCCCTCGGCCTTCCAGACCTTGGCGGCGCCGCCGGGCGAGCCCTTGCGGCAGGTCTGGGTCATCAGGTAGCGGCCGCCCTTGGCCGGCGCGAACTGGCTGGTCGGCGCGTGGCAGTCCTTCTGGTTGCCGTTGGGCGTGCGGGCGATCTCGTACCAGGTCCCGCTGTAGAAGCTGGCGGAGATGGGCTTGGCGGGCTGGGGCGCGGCGGCCGAGGCGGGGAGGGCGGCCAACGCCAGCGCCGCCGCGGATGCGAGGGCGGTGGAGGTCTTCATCCGCCGCTATTTAGCGCAGGCGCCCGAAAAACAAAACGCCCCGTTCCGCGAGGGAACGGGGCGTCGGAAGTCGTGGGCCGGAGGGCGGCCTATTCGGCGGCGATGCTCACCGGACGGGCGCCATCCTTGAAGTTGATGGTCTGCAGGTAGCGGATGCCGTCCTCGGCGATGTCGTCGCCGACCATCCGGTCTCCCTCGGCCTTGAGCTCGTCGAGGTCGACGTACATGGCGTAGAAGGCGCGGGTGCGCTCGGTGATGATGCCGGCGTTGAGGAGCGTCTTGACCAGCACGCGGAAGATGTTGGTCTGCTCCTTCATGTTCTCGCGACGGGCGTCGTCGGTCATGATCTGGGCGAACTCGGCGACGACGCGCTCCGGATCGAGGCCATAGGCTTCGTACAGGTCGCGCTGCTGGGTCGGGCCGACGAGGTTGAACAGCACCGCCTGGAAGCAGTGGGCGGCCCAGTCCTCGATGATGGCGTGCTCCTCGGCCGAGAGCTTGGGCACCGTGCGGTCAGCCCAGATCTTGCCGAACTTGTGGTGGAAGGCCTCGTCGGTCATCACCAGCTGCAGCAGCTTCTTGCCGAGCGGGTCGTTGATCGAGTTGAACAGGCTGGCGAAGGCGCCCATGGCCAGGCCCTCGACCAGCATCTGCATGCCGATGATCTTCTTGTAGACCTCGGGCGCGTCGATGATCTCGACCAGCAGGGCCTTGAGCGTCGGGCCGCATTCGACCGGACGGCCCCAGCGGGCCTTGATGTACTTGGCGAAGGCGGTGACGTGACGCGCTTCCTCGCGGGTCTGGTTGGCCGCGTATTCCTGGGCGCCCTGGTCCTTGAGGACGTGGCAGAGGCTGGCCGACAGGTTCAGCGCGCCCTGCTCGCCGTGCAGGATCG
>VFQU01002041.1_pt1 | contig 10347 bp, 8 predicted proteins | sample 3512311 | NCBI WGS metagenome assembly VFQU01 (sample SAMN10412377, study PRJNA504923) | tailings metagenome | isolation source: Relicate 3 Philex TSF3 active mining site | place: Philippines: Tuba, Benguet | collected 2017-08-29 | reverse complement strand
CGAGTGCGACTATTTCCCCTAGGACGCCGACCAGCTGATCAAGGATGCGCGCAAGTTCAAGCGCCAGTATCCCGACGACAAGCGGCCGAAGGAAGAGCGCCCGAGTCAGGGTGGCGGCGACCAGCGTCAGGGCTGAGCGCGACGCGCCTTCTCGACGCGCCGCCGGCGCGCGTCCTTCGGATCGACCTGGAGCGGCCGGTAGATTTCGATGCGATCGCCGTCGCCGAGCACGGTGTCGGGCCGTGCCGGCTTCGACCAGATGCCGATGCTCAGCGAACGCCAGGCGATCCGGCAGGCCGCATCGACGCCGCTCGCATCGAGTACTTCGGCTACGGTGGTGCCGGGCGCGACATCGCGCCGGACCAGGAACTGGCAGCCGGCATCGAGATAGGCGATCTCGACGCGCAGCACCGGCTCAGCCGTAGACATCGCGCGCGACCCGGCAGAAGTCGTCGACCATGCGGTCGGCCAGGCCCTGGAAGCCCAGGCGTAGCGCGGCACCGGCGAGGCGATTGGCGAACTCGAACTCGAGCGTCAGCGAGACCTTCGATCCGGCCTCGCCGAGCGCCTGGAACGTCCAGACGCCTTCGAGCGTCTTGAACGGCCCGTCGACGAAACGCATCTGGATGCGGTCCGGCGGCAGATTGAGATTGCGCGTCGTGAACGACTGCACGATCCCGGCCAGGCGCAGATCGAGCCGCGCGGTGATGCCGGTCTCGTCGCGCTCGAGCACCTGCGCCGCCGAGCACCAGCGAAAGCGGCTCGGGTATGCTTCGACGTCGTTGACGAGGTCGAACATCTGCCGGGGCGAGTAGCGGACCAGTGCGCTGCGGCTGATGTGGGTCACACGAAAGCTCCGGAAAAAAACCAATCCCAACACGCACGGAACGGAACACCGGCACCGGCGACCAGCGGCAGTGTAACCAAGATGGCCAAACAGAAAGACACCGAGAAAGGCGGCGGCACGATCGCGCTGAACAAGCGCGCGCGCCACGACTATCACATCGACGAGCGCTACGAGGCCGGCATCGCGCTGCAGGGCTGGGAGCTCAAGAGCCTGCGTGCCGGACGGCTCAACTTCGGCGACGCCTACGCGATCGTGCGCAATGGCGAGATCTTCCTGTTCGGCGCGTCGATCGTGCCGCTGATCTCCGCGTCCACCCACGTCGTCGCCGAGGACCGGCGCACGCGCAAGCTGCTGCTGCACCGCGCCGAGATCGACAAACTGATCGGCGCCGTCGAGCGCAAGGGCTACACGATCGTCCCGACCGCCGTGTACTGGAAGAAGAACAAGGTCAAGGTCGAGATCGGCCTGGCCCGCGGCAAGCAGGATCACGACAAGCGCAATGCCGAGAAGGAACGCGACTGGAATCGTGAGAAGCAGCGCACGATGCGCGCGCACAACAAGGCCGCCTGAGCGCTGCGGCGGCTCGCGCGGCCGTCCTGGACGCGCGTATCGTGCGGCGATGCCGGGCGCGGCGGCGGAGCGGCACAGCCCCTCGACCGCAAGGCGACGACCTCGCCGCCGATGCCGTCCGGCCGACGTCGAGTTCGGCCGGTACGTCGCAGATGCGCGCGTCGCCCGCCGCCCTACGCACGCCGCATCCGCACCCCAGCCGGCGCGACCGTGACGAGGCCGCTTGAGATGACAACCGCCGCCCTCATCTGATGCAGCGTGCTAGGATGCACGACCCCGGGGGTGTCCTGGCTTCGACGGGGGTAGTGAGATAGCTTGGTGCATGCCGAGGGGGCCGCTTTCCTCGTTAATCCAGCTGCAAACTTATAGTTGCCAACGACGACAACTACGCTCTCGCCGCTTAAGGCGTAAGCCCCGAACCCACTTGTGCCTGTGCTCGTGGATGTAGGGTCATTATCACGGGATCGCCCTCGCCTGCCGCCTGCCGGTCCGAGGGTCAAATCAAGCAGGCTGGTTGCCCGGCGCGCTTCGCACATCGTGCTGCCGGCTGACGAGATCCAACGGTGAGCTAAGCATGTAGAACTGGGCGTCAAGCGCCTTCGGACGCGGGTTCGACTCCCGCCACCTCCACCATCTGCCGAGGGCCTGGATGATCTCCAGGCCCTTTTTCTTTGGTCCGAATCGCCGCGCGCGTGGGCAGTGAGCCGATCAAGGCGACTTCGCGGGACGTCTGATGGGTTCAATTGCGCGATGACGCTCGCGCTCCTCATCCCGTCTGACGATGCACCCAGGCCGGGGCATCGGAGGTGTGTCGTTAGCCGACAGAAGCGCAACAGAACGGCCCTCCGGGCCGTCGTGGCGATCAGCCGTCATCCTCGCCAAATAAAAGTCTTCTTTCATAATGGCCAATAGAATTAAAGGATGTTTTAATACAGTTCGTCGCAGTGAAAGTCGATCATCGGATGAACCGACGCACCGGTACCTACGCAATCTCCAGGACCTTGGGCGAATCGGTTCGCGCTTTCGTGCCGCATCCGCTTCCGCCTGCCGCCCCGCCCATAACGGCGGGGTCCTTCGCTGAGCTGAACCGGCAGGCGGAACTGGCGCTGGCGCGGCTGTCGGGCGTGTCCGGGCTGGTGCCGTCCGTGGACTGGCTGCTCTACGGCGCCGTCCGCAAGGAAGCCTTGCTGACCTCGCAGATCGAAGGCACCCAGGCGACCTTGACCGATCTGTTCGACGAAGAAGCAGGCCTCAAGATCGGCAATACCGACGATGTGGCCGAGGTCACCCACTACCTGCGTGCGTTCCGCCTGGTGCAGGCGCAGCTGCGCGACCCGAAAGGCCTGCCGATCAGCATTCGCCTGCTGTGCGATGCGCACCGACTGCTGCTCGCTGGCGCCCGCGGTGCGGGCAAGCAGCCGGGCGAGCTCCGGCGTTCGCAGAACTGGATCCGCGGTACGCGGCCCGGCCACGCGGTGTTCGTGCCGCCCCCGCCCGAGCGCGTGCCGGAGCTGCTGGCGAATCTGGAGCAGTTCGTCCACGCGAGCACGAACGAGCTTCCGCCCCTGGTGAAGATCGCCTTGATCCACGCGCAATTCGAGACCATCCATCCGTTCCTGGACGGCAACGGACGAATCGGTCGTCTACTGATCGCGGCATTGCTCGAACACTGGAATCTGCTGGCCGAGCCGCTGATGTACCTCAGCGGCTACCTGAAGCAGCACCAGGCCGAGTACTACCGCCGCCTGTCCGCCATCCGCAACCAGGGCGATTGGGAATCGTGGGTGGCGTTCTTTCTGGAAGGCGTCGCGCTCGCGGCGGCAGAGTCGGAACGCAGCATCGTCGCGATCGCCACCCTGATCGCCGCCGACCGCCGCAAGCTGCTGCAGTCGCCCACGGCCACCCCGACCCTCTACCGGTTGTTCGAGTCGCTGCCGATGATGCCGCGCTTCACCGTGGAGCGCGTACGCCAGGAGTTGGACACCACGTTTCCCACCGCGAACGCCGCCGTGCAGGCGCTCGAACGACTGGGGGTGGTCGTGGAACTGACGGGACAGAAGAAGAACCGCAGCTACAGCTATCAGGCCTATGTCGATCTGCTCACGCGCTGAATTCCGCCGCCGCGCCAGCTGTTCGATCGACCGGGACGGAGTCGATCCGAATCCCCTCCCCCACCCGTCGCCGAATCGGACTTCCGGCTTGCGCGGCGGCGTCGAGGTTCGTACCCGGCTCGCATCCGCTGCGCCGCATCTTGACGCTGGCAGGCTGTCCAGGCAGCGTGCGCGGCCATGGCCCTCTGATGCGCCGCTAGGGATCTGATCGTCGGCGTCCACTGCCCGTGATCGCCTTGACCACTCCCGATCCCACCGTTGCCGCGGACGACACGACCGCGCTGATCCAGCGCTGGCAGAGCGGCGACGCGTCCGCGTTCGACCAGTTGCTGTCGCTGATCTACGCCGATCTGCGCGCGATCGCGCGGCGGCAACTGCGCGGCGAGCGCGCGACCACGCTGCAGCCGACCGCGCTCGTCAACGACGTGCTGCTGCGCATGATCGAGCGCGGCGCCGCGCCGATCACCGATGGCACCCATTTCTTCAAGATCGCCGCGCGCGCGATGCGGCATTTCCTGGTCGACCGCGCGCGCCGCGCGAGCACCGAGAAGCACGGCGGTCAGCTCGAGCGCCTGGAGCTGCTCGAGGTCATGGAACTGCCGATGTCGGCCGACACCGACGTGCAGCGCCTCGACGCCGCCCTAGTCGACCTCGAGGCGATCGAGCCGGCGCTGGCACGGATCGTCGAGCTGCGCTACTTCGTCGGGCTGACCGTGCGCGAGGTGGCCGGCGTGCTCGGCGTCGACGAGAGCACCGTCTATCGCGACTGGGCGCTGGCGCGCGTCTGGCTGCGCGAACACCTCGCGACCTGATGGACGAGGCCGTCCTGCAGCGCAAGCGGCGCGAGCGCGCCGCGTTCCACGCGCTTCATGCGCTCGCGCTCGACGAGCGCGAGCGGCGTCTGGCCGATCTCGCCGAAGAGGATGCGGCGCTGGCCGACGCGGTCCGCGCGACGCTGGCCGCGGCCGATGCCGATGCCGCCGCGGACGCGACGCTCGGCGGCGGCAGCCGCGGCGAGCCGGTCGGGCCCGACGCACCCGACGGCAGCATCGTCAGCGGCCGGTTCCGGCTGGTGCGACTGCTCGGCGTCGGCGGCATGGGCGAGGTCCACCTCGCCGAGCGGATCGACGGCGTCGAGCAGCGCGTGGCGCTCAAGCTGGTCCGCAGCGACCTGCCGATTCCGCATGCGCGCGCGCTGCGCGAGCGGCAGATCCTGGCCCGGCTCAATCACCCGCACATCGCCGGCCTGGTCGACGCCGGCATCGGCGAGGCCGGCCAGCCCTGGTTCGCGATGGAGTATGTCGAAGGCGAGCGCATCACCGACTGGTGCGACCGCCGCTGCCTGGACCTGCGCGCGCGCGCCCTGCTGATGGCGCGCGTCTGCGCCGCGGTCCAGTTCGCGCACCGCAACCTGGTGCTGCATCGCGACCTCAAGCCGTCCAACGTCCTGGTCGACGCCGACGGCCACCCGAAGCTGCTCGATTTCGGCATCGCCAAGCTGCTCGACGCCACCGACGAGCAGGACACGCGCACGCTGGCGATGACGCCGGCCTATGCCGCGCCCGAGCAGCTGCGCGGCGAGGCGGCGACGACCTCCAGTGACATCTACCAGCTCGGCCTGATGCTCTACGAGCTCGGCTGCGGCGTCGCCGTGCGCAATGCGCGCGCGCTGCTGCCGGCCTCCGGCGCGACGACCGCGCTGCCGCGCCAGGACCGCGTGCTGGCGACGCTGGCCGTCAGCGACCGGGCGCGGCTCGAGGAAATCGCGCGGCATCGCCGCAGCGCGCCGGACCGGCTGCGGCGACAGCTCGGTGCGGACTTCTCGCGGATCGTCGCCAAGGCCTGCGACGAGGATCCGCGCTCGCGCTACGCGACCGCGCAGGCGCTCGCCGACGATCTGGAGCGCTGGGCGCACGGCCTGCCGGTCAGCGCGCATCACGGTTCGTTTGCGTACCGCCTCGCCAAGCTGGTGCGGCGCCATGCACTGGCGGCCTCGCTGGTGGCGCTGCTGAGCCTGGGCCTGGTCGCGACCACGCTGATCGCGCTGGACCGCACGATCCACGAGCGCGAGCAGCGCCAGCAGGCCGAACGCGAGCGCGAGTCGGCGCAGGCGCAGCACCGCGTCGCCGAGCAGCAGCGCCGCCACGCCGAAACGCTGGTCAAGTTCTTGAACGACGTCTTCCGAGAAGGCGATCCGAACCGCACCCAGGGTGCCGTGCTGAGCGCTTCGGAGCTGCTCGGCCGTGCCAGCGCCAAGCTCGACCGTCGCACCGACCTCAGCGACGCCACGCGCGCGGTGCTGCTGACCGAGATCGCCGACGTCTTCAACAACCTCGGCCAGGTGCCGCAGGCGCTCGAGGCCGCGCAGCGCGCCCATGCGCTGCTGCTCCCGCAGTGCGAGCAGGCGCCGATCGAATACCTGCAAAGCGTCGCCACGCTGGCGCACATCCGCATCCAGAACGCGCAGCACCGCGAGGCCGCGCAGATCATCGAGGCCGCCCTGCCGCTGGCGCGCCGGACCAGCGGCGGCCCGCACCGCTGGCATCCGTATCTGCGCGCGATCCGCGCCTACTCGCTACTGTTCCTCGCACGCGGACTGGAAGCCGAGGCCGAGGCCGCCGCCGCGATCGCCGAGTTCGACGGCGCCGGCGACCGCAGCAGCCAGGATCTGCTCGAGACGCTCGGCACGGCCGCGGCGATCCTCGACCAGCACGGCGATCCGGCACGCTCGGCCGCGATCTACGAGCGCGCGATGGCGGTCATCGAGGCCAACCCCGACCTCGAGCAGACCAGCGTGCTGCGCACGATCACCAACAAAGGCACGCATGAACTGGACTCCGGCAGGAGCGCCGCGGCAATCGCGACGTTCACTGCGCTGCTGCCGCGCTTCGAGGCGATGCTCGGTCCGGCCGACCTCGGCACCTTGATCGTGCGCAGCCGGCTGGCGCTGGCCTACCTCTCGGTCGGCGATCCCGCGCAGGCACGCGCACAGCTCGCCGCGATCGATGCGGCGATGCCGCCTGATCTGGAACCGGTGCCGATCGTGCAGCGGGCGGTCGAAACCGCGCGCGCCCGCTACCTGATCGCGACCGGCCGATTCGCCGACGCGGAGAGCCGGATGCGCGATCTGCTGTCGACACTGCAGGCCACCGAGCAGTCCAAGAACGCGCGTGCCGGCGTCAGCCGCGTGCTGGCCGAAGCGCTGTTGCAGCAGGGCCGCGCGCAGGAGGCAGCCGATCCGCTGCGCGCGGCGCTCGCCGAGTTCGGCGTGCCCGGCAACGTCAGCAAGCCCTCGGCGACGGCGGCGGCCGAGGACAGTCTGGGCCGCGCCTATGTATTGCTCGGGGACGCGGCGGCGATCGCGCATCTGGAACGCGCGGTCGCGCTGTCCGGCCCGGGCCAGGATGCGGATACGCCGCGCGCGCGGCGCAGCGCGATCCATCTGGACTGGGCGCGCGGCGTGCTGCAGCGCGATCCGCAGGCGCCGGCCCGGCTGGCCGTCCAGCGCGATGCGCTGGTCCGCCTGCTCGGCGGCGAAGCCTTCGCCCAGGTCTGGCAGCTCGATCTGCTGACCGATCGGCTCGCCCACGAGCTCGGGCAAGCCGGGATCGCGCCGACGCGCCGGCGCGAAGCACAGGCCGGGCTGGCGCGCATCACCGGCATCGACCCGGCACCGGACTTCGTGGGACTGTCCGAGTTCTGAGCGGCGCCTTCGATCGGCGTCGCGACTTCTTGCGAGGTTTCGCCGCGAAATCTCGCTACGTCCAGTGAGAGCCCCCTCGGGCGGCTCGATCCCGCCTTCCGTGCTACGAGAACCGGAGAACCTGGAATGAAAAAGTCCCTCGGTGGAGCAGTCCTGTATCTGCTGCTGCCCGCTGCAAGCATCCTCCCGGCCGCTGCGGCGCCGGACGACCGCCCGGTCGTCCCGGCCTCGGCCGCCGCGGTCGCGCCGGCACGGCATCTCGATCCGGCGCGCGCGCCCTGGGCCGCGGCCGTCGCGCTGCCGCGGCCGGCGTCTCGCCCACAGACGCCGGCCGGCACGGTCGCACGCACCGAGACCGCGGTGCTGACCGGCGACGGCTATGCCGGCATCTTTCCGATCCAGAACCTCGGCAGCCGCTTCGGCTCAGCGATGACGCGCGCCGGATCCACGCTGTTCGTCGGCGCGGTCGGCGACGGCGACTACAGCGATCCGGCCGATCCGTTCAACCTCGTACCGCCGAATCTGGTCGGCAAGGGATCGGTCTATGTATTCGAGAAATCCGACGGCACCTGGCACAAGACCCAGAAGCTGGTCGGCGCCGGCGGAGGCGATGCGGACTTCTTCGGCAACGCGATCGCGGTCTCCGGCGACACGCTGATGGTCGGCGCCACCTACGCGACGATCAACGGCGTCTACGGCCAGGGCGCGGTCTACGTGTTCAACCGCAACCAGGGCGTCTGGCAGCAGACCCAGAAACTGACCGCCGACGACGGCCTGCTGCTCAGCGAGTTCGGCTGGTCGGTCGCGATCGAGAACGATGTCGCCGTGATCGGCGCGCCGATCGGCCTGCGCGAGGACGGCAGTCTCGAACCCGGCGCCGCCTACGTCTTCGTCGAAACCAACGGCGTCTGGCAGCAGACGCAGAAGCTGGTCGCGTCCAACGGCGTGCAGGGCGACCAGTTCGGCAACTCGGTCGCGCTCAGCGGCGGGATGGCCCTGGTCGGCGCGCCGATCACGCAGGTCGGCGTCGGCAGCGTCTACGTGTTCGGCCGGTCCAACGGCAGTTGGACGCAGACCCAGCGCGTGACCGGCTGCTATCAGCCGGCGCAGAAGGTCAATTTCGGCACTTCGATGGCCGCCGACGGCAACCGCGTCCTGGTCGGCGCACCCGGTGGCGGCTCGGAATCCAATCCGCTGCCCGGCGCGGCCTGCCTGATGACCGAGTCGAACGGGCACTGGTCGATCACGCACACGCTGTCGGCGATCGGCGGCAACCCCCTCGAAACCTTCGGCGTGGCGGTCGCACTGAAGGACGGCGTCGCCGCCGTATCGGCGCCGCTGGTCCACTGGAGCGCAACCGATCCACGCATTTCGCAAGGCGCCGTCTATGTATTCGAGGCCTCCGGCAGCGGCTGGACCCAGGTCGAGGAGATCGCGCGCAATCAGCCGCCGCTCGCGGGTGACGGATACTTCGCCGACAGCCTCGGCGACGGCGGCGTCGCGATCGACGGCAGCGCGATTCTGGCCAGCACCTCGATCGCCGGCCTCTACGGCGTCGGCACCGTGGCCGTCTACGACCGGCCGGCCGTCGCGTCGGCGGTCCCCTCGGCGCTGACGCTGTCGGTCGGCGCCGGTGCCAGCGCCTGGCGCACCGTCACGATGGGCAATACCGGCGCGCATCCGCTGTCCTACGAGGTGGTCGACGGCACGGTGCTGAGCCAGATCTCCAGCGACGTGCCGTCCGACGACCCGGTCGATCTGTGCTACCTGATCCCCAATGACAATCCGCAGCAGCTCGTCGGCACCGCCGACAACGCCTGGTTCCGGCGCTTCTACTTCGACGAGCATCCGCAGGTCGGCGGCAGCGCGACGATCGACGGCGTGACCATCGGCATCCAGCGCTCGCCGGTCGGCATGCCGGTGTCGATCAAGCTCTACTCGATGCCGAGCACGGTGCCGGTCGACACGATCGACGGCGAGCAGCTGACGCTGATCGGCCAGACCACGATCGCCGCCGACGGCAACCCCGCTCCAGCGTTGCGCATTCCGGTCAGCGGTACGATCAGCGATACCGCGACCGAGGATCTGGTCGTCGAGTACAGCGTGCCGTGGACCGAGGCCACGCCGCCGTTCCTGCCCGCGATCAACTCGCATCCGCAGTCGCACAACGCGTTCAAGCAAGCCACCTGTTGGGGAGGCTTTTCGCATGCGGGCCGCTGGAACCATGTCGTGATCACGCCGCACCTCGACGCCGCCACGTCCGGCGTGCAGTGCGCGAGTGCCGCCTCGACGCCGTGGCTGACCGTCGCGCAGGGCCAGGGCAACGTGATCTCCGGATCGACACAGCCGATCGCGATCGGCATCGACGCCTCGGCGCTGGCGCCGGGTCACTACACCGCGCAGGTCTGCGTCGAGGCCAAGAGCCCGCTGCGCTCGATGATCACGATCCCGGTCGCTGTGACCGTGACCGAGCCGCTGCCCGATGCGATCTTCCGTTACGACTTCGAAGCGCCGGCGCGCTGATTCAGCGCGGAAAACGTACGGCCTGCCGGATGGCGGGCCGTATGGGGTGGCACATAGTGCTATCCGGCCGCGCGCGCAACGCCGTGGCCGGTGCGCGATCGTTGTCGCTGCACCCACGCGGCGCGCCAGGAGGCCCGCCGTCCGAAGCAGAATCGCGACGCGGTATGTCGTTGAGCAAAGCCCGCATAACGTCCTGCTTTCTCGCCCGTAAGCGACGGCATACACCTGCTTCACCCGACGAGCATCGGCGCTTCCTCGCACGGCTGACGCTGCTCTTTCACGCCCCCGAGCAGAACCTTTGACCGGCCACTCGGCTAAGCTCCCGCGTATCGGCGCGGGCTGTGTCCTGACGCCGCGTTGATACGACCGCCGAGGGGAATCCGTCATGACCATCGAATCGCTTCCGATCGAACTCCGCATGCTCGCCTGGAGCGTCGTGCTGGGCCTGGTCCAGTTGTTCGCCGCCGCCGCCCTGATGACCCGCCAGCGCGGCATGCAATGGAACGCCGGCGCCCGCGACGGCGTCCCGCCCCCGCTGACCGGCGTCGCCGGACGGCTCGAACGCGCCCAGCGCAACTTCCTCGAGACCTTTC
>VFQU01002040.1_pt1 | contig 10355 bp, 7 predicted proteins | sample 3512311 | NCBI WGS metagenome assembly VFQU01 (sample SAMN10412377, study PRJNA504923) | tailings metagenome | isolation source: Relicate 3 Philex TSF3 active mining site | place: Philippines: Tuba, Benguet | collected 2017-08-29 | reverse complement strand
TGCGCCAGCCATCACTCTCGGCTCGTGGCTTGCGTTGATTCCGAAAGGGGTTTGATTCTTATGGACCGTCGTTTCCTCACTGTTTTGGGCGTCAGTTTGCTTTTCGCCCTTGTCATTTCCAGCATCTTCTACCAGATGTCGGCCCGCTCCAGTTCCGGGCCCGCCCGCTCGGAGGCCGTCGAGATGAAAGATCTCGTCGTCGCCGCCAAGCCCCTCAACGTCGGCACCACCATCAAGCCCGGTGATGTCACCGTCAGCAAAGTGCCCGCCGCCGCCTTCCCCAAGAGTGGCTTCATGAAGGTCGAAGAGGTGCTCGATCGTCCGGTCGTCTCCAATATCCTCGCCGAAGAGGCTGTCATCGAAGGCCGCCTCGCGCCGCGTGGCTCCGGTGCCGGCCTCGCCCCGGTCATCCCCGTCGGCATGCGCGCCGTCACGGTCCGCGTCAACGATGTCGTCGGCGTCGCTGGCTTTGTCCTCCCCGGCATGCGGGTTGACGTTACGGTCACCGGCCGGCCCCCATCGGGTCAGGAGACTCTCACCACCACCGTCCTGCAGAACATTACCGTGCTCAGCGCTGGTCAAACCATGGCCGCCGATGCCCGCGGTGGCGCCATCAACGCCCCCACCGTCACCCTGCTGGTCTCCCCGGAACAGGCTGAAATCATCATCCTTGCCGGCTCGGAAGGCCGCATCCAGCTCGTCCTCCGCAACGGCAGCGACAACGATGTCCAGAAGACTTCCGGCGTCACCGCCAACGCCCTCTATGGCAAGAAGAGCCTGCCGCGCAACTCGCGCTACTCCGACGATTCCGGCGATGAGGCGCCGCGCCGCTCCCGCTCCGCCCCTCCGCCCGTCGCGGTGGCCGTCGCTCCCCCGCCACCTCCGGCGCTACCCCCTGTCCCCGAACAGATCGTCGTCATTCGCGGCAACAACCGCAGCGTGGAAACCGTCGGCTCACGCCCGGCCACTCCCGTTGCTGTGCCCTAACCCGTAATTCCTGACTGTTTTAGACCGAATCGAGGAACTGCTTCCCATGTCCACTCTCAGCACTCCCCAGAAAATGCTGGCCTTTGCTCTCGCAGGTCTGCTGCTGCCAATGCCCCAGCCCTTGGCCGCCCAGTCGATGAACGTCGTCGACCTCAGCATGACCATCGGCAAGAGCCTGGTCATCGACTATCCGGTCGAGATTGGACGCATCTCCACATCGAGCCCCGAGGTGGTCGACGCGGTTCCCGCCACCCCCAAGGAGTTTCTCCTCCACGGCAAGGGCCATGGCTCGGCCACCGTCGTCGTCTGGGCCAAGTCCGGCGCCCGCACCATGTACAACATCACCGTCGAGCACAACCTCGATCCCATCAAGAAGCTTCTCGCCGAGACTTTCCCCAACGAGGACATCCGCATCCAGAGCGGCCGTGATTCCATCTCCCTCGTCGGCCGCGTCTCTTCAAAAGACGTGGCGGACCGGGCCCTGGCCATTGCCACCCCCCTGGCCAAGACCGTCGTCACCAATCTCGCCGTAGCCCCCAGCCCCGTCGACCAGCAGATTGTTCTCAAGGTCAAGTTCGCTGAACTCAACCGCAGCGCCAGCACCCAGTTCGGCATCAACCTCTTCAGCACCGGCGCCACGGGCACGATTGGCAGCACCAGCACCAACCAGTTCACGGCCCCGCTCACCCAAAGCATCCGCGGCACCAACAATGTACAGGTTCCGCAGGCTCAGGTCTTCAATCTCACTGACGCCCTCAATATCTTCGCCTTCCGGCCAGACCTCAACCTCGGCGCTGTCATTCGCGCCTTGCAGGCTCAGGACATTCTCCAGATTCTCGCCGAGCCCAACCTCACCACCGTCAACGGCAAGGAAGCCAGCTTCCTCGCCGGCGGTGAGTTCCCGGTTCCCATCCTGCAGGGTGGCGGCAACGCCGGCGCTGTCACCGTGCAGTTCCGTGAGTACGGCATCCGTCTCAATTTCAATCCGCAGATCACCGCCAACGGCACCATCAAAATGTACGTCAAGCCCGAAGTCTCAACGATTGATCTGTCCAATGCCGTCTCCCTGTCCGGCTTCACCATCCCTGCCTTGGCCACCCGCCGCATGGAAACCAACGTCGAACTCAAGGAAGGTCAGAGTTTCATGATCGCTGGCCTGATGGATGACCGCGCCACCGAGCAGATGTCGCGCATTCCCGGCCTGTCCAACATCCCCATCCTGGGCCAGTTGTTCAAGAGCCGCCTCGAGCGCAAGAGCAAGACGGAATTGATCGTCATCGTCACCCCCGAAATCGTCAAGCCCTACGATCCCAATGAAAAGCTGCCGCTTCCCGAATTCCCGCGCGAATGGCTGCAGCCCTTCAAGACCAGCAAAAAAGTGGGCGATCCGGTCCGGCAGACCTCAGCCCTCGAGGAATCGAAGAAGCCCGCCTCCGAAGGCCGCAATCCCTTCCTGTTCTGGCGCTCGCCGGCCAAAAAGGTAACGGCTGACGCAGCCCCCGCCGCCGCTCCTGCCCCTGGGCAGACCGGCGTGGATGCCCCCGTGGCCGCGCCCGCGGCCAATCCGGAACCGGTTGCTGCCGCCCCGGTTGCCATTGCCCCCGCCGCTGCGACTGCCCCAGCCGCTGCCAGCCTGCCAGTTGCGCCGGCCGAGCCCGCTTCGCCCATTCAGGTGATTGAAGCCCCGGCTGTCCCCGCTGCCCCGCTGGCGCGCCGCAACTCCAGCTCATCCTCCGGCCTGTCCGCCATCCCCGATGGTGTTGTCAGTGGTGGGGGTTTGCAGTAGCAGTGGCCTGCCTCGCCGCACGCTGTCTGCCAAGGTGAACCATGATGAACTCATCCTCCCTGGGCTCTTTCGGTGTGGAACTGAGCGCCATCCTGATCTGTCAGGATCGCGAACTCGCCAACACCTTTACCCGCTCGGCGGAGAGTACCCGCGCTTTCCAGATCATGGCCGATCTCAAGGGCTATCCTCCGCGGCAGACCCTGGAAATCCGCCTCCGGCAAGTGCAGCCGGACGTGGTAATTCTCGACCTTGCCTCCAATCTGGAGGCCGCCTGCGAACTGATCCAGATCATCCTCCAGGCCTCGCCCACGACCAGCGTCATTGGCATCCACCACACCAATGATTCCGACGCCCTCTTGCGCTCTCTCCGGCTCGGCGCTACCGATTTTCTCTATGCCCCCTTTGAGCAATCCGCTCAGCAGGAAGTCGCCGAACGCCTCCGTCGCCTGAAGGAACCAGAAGCGGCTTCGGAACGCGAACTCGGCAAGGTCATCGCCTTTGCCAGTTCCAAACCCGGCTCCGGAGCTTCCACTCTCAGCGCTCAAACCGCCTTCACCATCAAGAAGCTCACCGGACGCCGCGTTCTCCTGCTCGATCTGGACCTCATGGGCGGCACCATTGGTTTCTATCTCAAGCTCAACCACGCCTACTCCATGCTTGATGCCATTGAGCATGCCCATCGTCTCAATCCGGCTATCTGGAGCTCCATGATCGCCCACAGCGCCGGCATTGACATTCTCCCCTCGCCCGACAGCCCCGTCTCGGCCGAAGTTCCCAGCGACCGGCTTCATGCCGTTCTGCAATATGCCCGGATGCTCTACGACTGGATTGTGGTGGACCTTCCGGCCGTCTTCTTCCGTCCGAGCCTGCTCATGCTCACCGAAGCCGACTACATGTATCTGGTCTCCACCGGCGAGTTGCCCAGCCTCCACCTGGCCCGCAAGGCCATCACCATGCTCAATCAGCTGGGCCTCACGAAAGACCGCTACCGCCTGCTGGTCAATCGCGTCAACAAGCGCGATGGCATTGGCCTGGCGGACCTCGAAAAGATATTCAACTCGCCCGTTGACGCCATGTTCCCCAACGACTACTTCTCGCTGCACCGGGTGGTGACCCTGGGCCAGCCGCTCGGCGCCGATTGCGAGCTGGGCAAAGCCGTCGAAGGCCTGACCCGCAAGATTGCCGGCGCTACCGAGGCGGAGCGCAGAAAGTCCGCCAATCTGCTCGAAGCTGCCCGTCCCGCTTTGTCTCAAACCTGATTCTCAAGAGGATTTACTGAACCATGATTAGCCACTTAGACAGCGGATCCCGCAACCAGTTGAGCTGGGAACAACGCCTGCTGAAGAACGCCGGCAAGCCCAAGGTGCAGCTCAAGCCGGAATACCAGGAACTCAAGTTCACCCTTCACCGCAAGCTGCTTGACAAGATCAACCTCGAGGCGCTGGCCACCATCGACAACCAGCGCGTCCGCGGCGAAGTCCGCCAGGCCCTCATCGCGCTGATCGATGCGGAGCCCACCCTGCTCAGCGCTCTCGAAAAGCAGCAAATCTGCGACGAAGTCCTCGATGAAGTCTTCGGCCTCGGCCCCCTTGAGGCCATGCTCCAGGACGCCACCATCTCCGATATCCTCGTCAACACTCATAAGCAGGTCTACGTCGAACGCAAGGGCCAGCTTGAGCTCACCAACGTCACCTTCCGTGACGACCAGCACCTGCTGCGCATCATCGACAAGATCGTCAGCCAGGTCGGCCGCCGTATCGACGAATCGAACCCCATGGTGGACGCCCGCCTGCTCGACGGCAGCCGCGTCAACGCCATCATCCCGCCGCTGGCCGTCGATGGCCCGTTGCTCTCCATCCGCCGCTTCTCCGCCGACAAGCTCATGCCGCCCGATCTGGTCGATCGCAAAGCGATGACCAAAGGCATGATGGAACTGCTGGAGGCCGCCGTCAAGGCCAAGCTCAACATCATCATCGCTGGCGGTACCGGCGCCGGTAAGACTACCCTGCTCAACGCCCTCAGCTTCTTCATCAGCCCCAAGGAACGCATCGTCACCATTGAAGACGCCGCCGAACTCCAGCTGAAGCAGCCCCACGTCGCGCGCCTCGAAACGCGCCCGCCCAATCTCGAAGGCCACGGCGCGGTCCGCCAGCGCGAGCTGCTCATCAACAGCTTGCGTATGCGCCCCGACCGTATCGTCGTCGGCGAAGTCCGCGGTGAAGAAGCTCTCGACATGTTGCAGGCCATGAACACGGGCCACGACGGCAGCTTGACCACCATCCACGCCAACACGCCCCGCGACGCCGTTTCCCGTCTGGAAGTCATGGTCAGCCTCGCCAACTCGAACATGAAACTCGAAAGCGTCCGCCAGCAGATCTCGAGCGCCGTCAACCTCTTTGTCCAGGCCGCCCGCCTGAGCGACGGTTCGCGCCGCGTCACCTCCATCACCGAAGTCACCGGCATGGAAGGCGAAATCATCACGATCCAGGACATTTTCGTATTTGAAAAGCGCGGCCTTTCCCCCGAAGGCAAGGTGCTGGGCCGCTTTGCCGCCACCGGCATTCGCCCCAAGTTCTACGAGAAGCTGCTTTCGGCTGGCATTCGCTTGCGGCCGGACCTTTTCGATGAGGTGGAAGAAGTCTAGGGCCCCGCGCCACAGCTAGGAGCAAATTATGGGACTTTACGTTCTCATCGCCATCGCTATCTGGATCGGTTCCATCACCGTCTGGTACATCGTCACCAATGTGCTCAAGACCAAGGATGTCGACAAGATCAAGTCCCGCCTGGCTGGCAAGGAGCCCAAGGTCAAGGTCAAGGCGAATAAGGACCGCGGGCCGGCGCTCATCCAGAGCGACGACTTGCAGACTGGCAAGTTCGCCATGCGCATGCTCAAGAAGTGGGATCTCCAGCCCCGGCTGCAGACCCTGCTCGAGCAGGCCGGCGTGAAATGGCGCGTCGCCCGTCTGGTGCACGCCTGTCTGGCCTGCTTCCTGTTGGGCTATCTGGCCGTTCACTTCTTCCTGCCCCCCAGCTATCGTATTCTGGGCCTGATTCCGGCCGCTGGCGCTGGCCTCCTGCCCCTCCTCCACGTCATGCGCAAGCGCGCCAGCCGTCTGCATCGCTTTGAGGAACTCTTCCCCGACGCCCTCGAATTCGTCTCGCGCTCCATGCGCGCCGGCCACGCTTTCTCGGTTTCTCTCGAAATGATTCACCGCGAATTCCAGGAACCGGTCGCCAGCGAATTCAAGCGCGCCTTCGAGGAACACAACCTCGGTCTGCCGCTCGATGTGGCCCTCGAGAAACTCGCCAAGCGCGTACCCTTGCTCGATGTCCAGTTCTTTGTCTCGGCCGTCATCCTGCAGAAGCGCACGGGCGGCAACCTCGCCGAAATTCTCGACAAGCTCGCCTTCATCATCCGCGAGCGCTTCAAGCTGCGCGGCAAGATCCGCGCCATCTCGGCCCACGGCAAGATGACCGGCACCGCGCTCAGCAGCATCCCCATCGTCGTGGCCATCATGATGTTCTTCACCAACCGGGAGTACGTGCTCTTTTTCTTCAACGACGAAATTGGCAATTACATGATCGCGGCCGGCGTTGGCCTGCAGTTGTTCGGTTACTGGATCATCCAGCAGATCGTGAAGATCGAAGTCTAGCCCAGGAGCGGAAAACATGGAAATCTTGATCGCCTTTGCAATCTTCATCCTGGTGGCCATTGCCATCTCCACGCTGGGCATGCGGCTCTGGGTTCAGCCCAAGGAAGCCATTGAACGTGTCACCGGCGTCGCCATGGAAGCCCAGGAAGTCGCCCCCAAGCATCCCAGCCTCGTCTTTCACGAGTTGGTGCAGAAGCTGGGCGATGTCCTGCCCGCCTCCCCCAAGGACGTCTCGCTCATGCAGCGGCGTCTCATTCGTGCCGGCTTCCGCGGCCCCAACGCCCTCAAGATCTTCTACGGCTCCAAGGTCTTCTTTGGCGTCGTCGTGCCGATCGTCATGGGCCTGCTTGTGGCCGGCTCGCCAGCCGATGCGAGCAACAAGTTTGTGGCGGTTCTCGCCAGCGTGGCCGCGGGTTTCTTCGGGCCCAACGAATACGTCAACATCATGGGCAAGCGCCGGCAGAAGCAGATTCAGCGCGGTCTGGCCAACGGGCTGGACCTGCTGGTCGTCTGCGTGGAGAGCGGTCTTGGCCTCGATCAGGCCATCCTGCAGGTTTCCAAGGAACTCGAACATGCCCATCCGGAAATCTGTGAAGAGTTCATGCTCGTCAATCTCGAACTGAAGGCCGGCAAGCGGCGCGTGGAAGCCTTGCGCAACCTCGCCGAGCGCACCTCGGTCGACGATCTCAAGAAGCTGGTCGCCGTGCTCATCCAGGCTGACCGCTTCGGTACCGGCGTCGCGCAGAGCCTCCGGGCTCACGCCGACTTCATGCGCGTCCAGGCCCGCCAGATTGCCGAAGAAAAGGCCGCCAAGCTCGGGGTGAAGCTCGTCTTCCCCATCTTCTTCTGCATTCTGCCCTCGCTGTTCATCATCACGGTGGGTCCGATCTCCGTGAAGATTGTCCGCGAAGTGGTTCCGATGATGAATGGCATGTAGGGACTGAAGTTTTCCCGGCAAATCGCCGAAGGAATAAGAAAAGACGACCGTTAGAGTCGCAGGAATGAAGAACGCAACTGGAAAGGAGAAATCGACATGGATGCCAATATGATTCGCATCATCTGCGTCGTGCTCGCAATTGCCCTGCTGGGTCTGATTGTGTTGCGCCGCCGGAACAACGCAGAAGAGTAGTAGACGGTGCTGGAGATGTTTTCTGGGGCGGCGCCGGCATCGGGAAGCCGGCACGCCCTGACAAAAAGTAAGTCACAGAAGTAACGAGTAAAGGAATTTTCCGAACTTTTCGGGAGGGTTGAGTAATGAAAGGCAATATGGGCATTCAACTGCTTTTTTCGGGATCGCGCTGGCAGCAATTGCTGACGGTCACGGCTCTGCTGGTGGCTGGGCTGACGTCGGCCAACGCGGCCACTTTTGGCAGGCCCATCGTCATTGGCGGTCAGGCGTCTGACCTGGTCCTCGACGAGCGGCGCGGGGTTCTGTATGTCGCCAACTTCACCGGTAACCGTGTGGAAGTCGTTTCTACGGAAACGGGCTCGGTGCAGACCTCTTTCAACGTGGCGTCGCAGCCGGGTTCGCTGGCCTTGTCTCCGGACGGCCGCTGGCTGCTGATTGCGCACTACGGCAACTTTGCCGCACCGAGCAGCTCGCGCAATGGCCTCACGCTGATCAACCTCGAAAGCAATCAGCGGCAAACCTTTTCGCTCTCGCATGTGCCGCTGAGCGTCGCCTTCGGGGCCGATGGCAATGCACTGGTGGCCACCTCCACCGCCTTTCTGCTCTTTGATCCGGTGACGGGTTCCACCCGGACCTTGCAGACCATCAATGAGCTGGCGCTCAAAACCCTGCCAGTGCCCTTTAACAACTATCCCCAGAATGTCGTTGCCAGCTCGAGCCAGAGCACCCGCGACTACACCCGCATCTATGGCGTGCTGCAGGCCGGCACGAACGACTCCGATGTGCTGGTTTACCGCTACGATGTGGGCCAGGTGCTGCTCTCGGGTGGCCGTGTCGCGCAACCGCCTCTGGCGCCCCGGACGCTCAGCACGAATGCCAACGGCTCCCAGGTTCTGGTGGGCTGGGTGCTGCTGAATGAGAATTTTGTGAACGTAAGCCAGTTTCCGAACGCCAGTGGCGTCCTGAACATTGGCGGCCACGTCATTGACTCGGCGCGCGGCTTGATCTATGCCCAGATGAACGAGGCCGGCGGAGCCTCCGGCACCGGGGGAGCGGCCGGCGGCACCGCGACCATTGATCAGCCCAAGGTGCTCCAGGTGCTCGACGCCGACAACCTGACAGTGCGGGAACGCCTGCAATTGCCCGAGAATATGTCCGGCAAGGCCATTCTCAGCTCAGATGGCGAAATGATGTACGCCCTGAGCGAAAGCGGCGTGATGTTGTTGCCCGTTGGTCAGTTGCACCGCCAGCGCAAGGTGGTCGCCAGTGTCCCGGACCTTGTCTTCCGCGGAAACTTCTGCGATCGCCGTATCGCCACCCAGCAGTTCGTCATTGCGGACTCGAGCGGACAAACCACCGACTTCCGCCTGACGAATATCCCTGCGGGTGTCACGGTGGAGCCGACCAGTGGCGTCACTCCGGCCGTCATCACGGTATCTGTGGACCCGATGACCTTCAGCAACACTCGCGGCACCGCCGTCCGGACGATCAATATCGAATCCGATGGCTCAGTTCTCGCCGCGGCCAGTATCCGCCTGCTGATCAACTCGCGTGAGCCCGATCAGCGCGGTACGAGCGTCAATGTTCCCGGGCGTCTGGTGGACATCCTTTCGGACCCCGTGCGCGACCGCTTCTACATCATTCGCCAGGACACCAACAGCGTGCTGGTCTTCGACGGCACCACCTACCAGCAGATCGCTACGCTGCGCACTGGCAATACGCCCACGCAGTTGGCCATCAGCTTTGACCGCCGCTTCCTGCTGATCGGCAGTGACAATTCACAGGTCATCTACGTTTACTCACTCGATACACTGCAGCCGCAGCCCCCAATACAGATGCCGGGCGGGCACTATCCGCGCAGCATTGCCAGCGCGGCCGGCGCCACCCTGGTGGCCAGCCGTGTGGCGGGGCCGGAACACAAGATCTCCCGCGTTGACTTTGCCTCGCGGCGCGCGACTGAACTGCCGACCCTCGATGTTTTCGAGAACAAGATCGATGTCGATACAATCCTGATCGCTTCTCCCAATGGCGCCAAGATCATGGGCGCCTCCAAGGACGGCACCACGCTGCTCTTCGACGGAAACTCGAATTCCTTCGTTGCCTCGCGCCGTGATGCGACGGCGCTCAGCGGGGCCTATGCGGCCTCCTCCTTTGACCAGTTTGTGGTGGGTAACTTCCTGCTCAACGGTTCACTGGTTCCCATTCGCCGTCTCGCTCCCGATTCGCAGTCCTCTTTCGGGTTCTCCTTTGTGGACCTCACGGGTTTCCGGGTATCGGCCGGCACGATTGAAGGTCCTGGCACCATTCAACGCATCAGCTTCCCCACCTTGGCCTCGGCTGTCGGAACGCGGATCGTCGAATCGCCTCTGCAGTCCAACGCTACCTCTCAGCCTTTCATCCGCACGGTGGCGCCTTTGTTCTCGCGCAACTCGATCGTTGTGCTGACCGTTTCGGGCTTCACGGTTCTCCCCTGGACCTTTGACGCGGCTGTCGCTACCCCGCGCATCACGCGGGTGAGCAGTCTGGCCGATGGCTCGACGGCGATCGCTCCGGGCAGCCTCGTCAAGATCGAAGGGACTGACCTCAGTCCCGTGAACCTGGTGAGCCGTGAGCGTCCCCTGCCGACGGCACTGGGCGAAAGCTGCATCACCGTGAACGGTATGCCGATTCCGCTCATCTTCGTCAGCGGCACCGAGATCAATGCCCAATTGCCCTTCGAAGTCGCGGGCGGTACGACGCTGATCCTGCGGACACCGGGTGGCGTCAGCGATAACTTCAACCTGAGTGTTCAGCCCACGGC
>VFQU01002037.1_pt1 | contig 10367 bp, 13 predicted proteins | sample 3512311 | NCBI WGS metagenome assembly VFQU01 (sample SAMN10412377, study PRJNA504923) | tailings metagenome | isolation source: Relicate 3 Philex TSF3 active mining site | place: Philippines: Tuba, Benguet | collected 2017-08-29 | reverse complement strand
CATCACCGAAGTCTCGCAGGACACCTGGATCTATTTCCCTTGGGACACGGGGCTCGCGTTCCAGCCGCCGATCTCCGGCGGCGGCTGAGCGCCGCACCCTCGGCCGACGCTGGCTGACGCGCCTCGCCGCTGCCGCTATGATGGGCGGCACGTCGCAACGGATCGAACGGAGCACCGCCATGGACGCCGTCACGCCGAAGGCCCGCACCGCCGACACCCATTCGCATGTGGTCCGCCCGCAGGAGATGGAGTGGCAGAAGACCCGCTTTCCGGGCTGCGAGGCCAAGACGCTTCTGTTCGATCGCGAAACAGGACTGATGACCGCGTTAATGCGCTTCGCGCCCGGTGCCGTCCTGCCCGACCACGAGCACGTCAATATCGAGCAGACCTACGTGCTGCAGGGACGGCTGGTCGACAAGGAAGGCCCGGCGGCTGGCATCGAGGCCAACGAGGGCGAATTCATCTGGCGCGAGGCGGGCAGCCGCCATGTTGCCTGGTGCCCGGAAGGCGGCCTGATGCTCGCCATCTTCCAGGTGCCGAACAAGTTCTTCGAGGCCGACGGCCGCGTGGTCGATGCCCAGGGGCAGGACTGGGACGAGACCTGGGGCCACACCGGAAAAGGCTGACCCGACCGGGCGGCACGCGCCGCCGCTTCGATGGCAGAATGCAGCCGTCCGATTCGGACGGCGGCCCGGCCGCCCCCTTGACGGAACTGGTAGACGTACGGGACTTAAAATCCCGGGCCTTCGGGCGTGCCGGTTCGAGTCCGGCAGGGGGCACCATCTTGCCGCCACGACTGTCGGTGACGATGAATGCGGCGCGCGAGCGGCCGGAGGTTTGGCATTGATTGCAGGAGCAGGCGGATTGCGCCTCGCATGGGCCGCGCTGGCGGCCGGCGTATCGCTTGCGGGCTGCGGCAGCGTCGGCGATACGCGCATGAGCTCGCTGTATGCGCTTCCGGGCCAATTCGATCTTTACACCTGCAAGGAACTCGCGGGCCAGATGCGCGCACATCGCGACCGCCAGCAGGAGCTCGAAGGCCTGATGGGCCGCGCCGGACAGGGCCAGGGCGGTGCGTTCGTCAGCACGGTCGCCTACCGCAGCGAGTACCTCAAGACGCGCGGCGAGATCGACGAACTCAACCGCGTCGCAGCGAAGAAGAGCTGCGTCGCCGACAGCCCCTGGGCCAGCGACCGCTCGCAGTTCTGACCGCGCGCGTTCCGGATCAGCCGAGCCGCTTGCGCGCCAGCACGGCGCCTTGTCCGAGCGCCGCGAGCTTGGCGCGCGCCACGTCGCGGCGCATCGGCGCCATGCCGCAATTGGTGCTTGCCACGATACGGTCGGCCGGCACATGCCGCATCGCCGCCTCGATCGTCGCGGCGACGTCTTCCGGGCTTTCCACCGCGTCGCTGGCCACATCGATCGCGCCGATCTGCACGTCCTTGCCGGACAGGAGCGCGAGGAGCTCAGGCGGAACCTTGGCGTTGCGGCATTCGACCGAGACCTGACCGATCCGGCTTTCCGCAAGCGCTGGAAAAATTTCCTCGTACTGGCGCCATTCGCCGCCGAGAGTTTCCTTCCAGTCGATGTTGGCCTTGATGCCGTAGCCGTAGCAGATGTGCACGGCGGTGGTGCAGGTGAGGCCCGCGGTCGCGCGATGCAGCGCCTCGATGCCCCAGGCTTTCACCTCGTTCATGTAGACGTTGAAAGCCGGTTCGTCGAACTGGATCACGTCGACGCCGTCCTTCTCCAGCGCCCGCGCCTCTGAGTTGAGCGCGTCGGCGAAGGCGAAGGCCATCTGCACGCGGTCGCCGTAGTGGCGGTCGGCGATCGTGTCGATGATGGTCATCGGGCCGGGCAGCGTGATCTTCAGCTTGCGCGCTGTGCCGGCGCGCGCGTGGCGCGCCTCCGCTGCATGCACGCGTCCGCGCAGCCGGAGCGGGCCGGTGACCGTCGGCACCATCGCCTTGTAGCGGTTGTTGCGGATTCCCATCTCGACCTTGTGGCCGAAGTCGATGCCGTCGACGAATTCGAGAAAGCCGTGCACGAAATGCTGCCGCGACTGCTCGCCGTCGGTGACGATGTCGATGCCGGCCGTCTCCTGATCCTTGATTGCAAGCAGCGTCGCGTCGAGCTTGGCCGCCGCGAGGTCGCCGCCGGCGCCGCGCCACGCCGCCCAGAGCTTCTCGGGCTCCGCGAGCCAGGCGGGCTTGGGCAGGCTGCCGGCGATGGTCGTGGGAAACAGCATCGGCATAGTTCTCAGCCGGGCGGTGGCAGGGGCCGCCAACTATAGAGCCAATCGTAGCTGCGAAGTATTCTGTATCCGCCGAGCGTGCGCATGGCCGCGTTCCGCGCTGCAGCGGCGGTGCGCTTGAGATGGTAGAGCCTGCCGTTCAGCCTCGCCGTGCGCTGCACGCGGCGGGTGCGGGCGCGGCGCGACGTTTCGTAACGGCGCATCGCGCCGGCGACGTCGTCGGGCGTGCGCGCGAGGCTCGCGGCCAGTACCGCGGCGTCCTCGATGGCCATGGCGGCGCCCTGTGCGAGGAAGGGCAGCGCCGGATGGGCGGCGTCTCCAAGCAGCGTCACAGGCCCGTCGCCCCAGCGCCGCAGCGGTCCGAGATCGGCCAGCGCCCACTTCATCCAGGAGTCCGGTGCTTCCAGCACGGCGCGGGCGCGGGGCGACCACCGGCGCGACGGGAAGTGCTTGAGCAATTCGTCGCGCGCACCCGGCTGGCTCCAGCTTTCGCCGGTCCAGCCGTCGGCCACGATGGCAACGATGTTGACGAGCCGGCCGCAGCTCACCGGGTAATGCACCAGATGCGCGTCGCGGCCGAGCCACAGGTGCACGTTCGGACGGCCGAACTCGTCCTCGAGCCGTTCCGGCGTCACGAGCGCGCGCCAGGCAGCGCGCCCGCGGAACTGCGGCTGCTCGTTGTTGCCGAGCCTGCGGCGCAGCGCCGACCACAATCCGTCGGCGCCGATCAGCGCGATCCCGTACTGGTCCTCGGCCGCTGTGCCGCGGCGGCAGGCTACGCTCACGCCGTGCGAATGGGTGGCGAAGTCCTCCGCGCGCAAGCCGAGCCTGATCTCGATGTCCGGATGCGCGGCGGCCGCTTCGTACAGCACGGCCTGCAAATCGCCGCGGTGGAAGGTCCAGTAGGGAGCGCCGTAGATCGCGCCGGCGTCGTTGCCCAGCGGGATGCGCGCGAGATCCTTGCCGCGCGAGGTCCGTACGTCCACCGCCCATGGCGCGACCGCCGCGGTCCTGAGCCGCTGCTCGAGCCCGAGACCGATCAGCACCCGCGTCGCGTTGGGAGAGAGCTGGATGCCCGCGCCCGCGGTTTCCAGCCGCTGCGCCTGGTCGATCAGCGTGACACGAAAGCCGCGCTGCACCAGCGCGAGTGCCGCGGTCAGCCCGCCAATGCCGGCGCCGGCGACGATGATATTGCGCGAGGCCGCCATGGCGACGGCGTTCCCCGCGCGTCAGCCCGGATGGGCCTCGAACGCGGCCTCGGCGGGACGAGACGCATGCGGGTCCAGAGAAGCATCGTGACGGAACAGCGTCGAGCAATAGGGGCAGATGATCTCGCGATCGTCGCCCATATCGAGGAACACATGCGGATGGTCGAACGGCGGCGTCGCGCCCACGCACATGAACTCGCGGGTTCCAATCTCGATCACCGGCACGCCGGGATCGTTCTGGAAGTGCGGGACGACATGACCGGCCATTCTCGCTGTCCTGTGCCTGAATCTCGCGGATTGCGGCGCAACATAGCGGCCCGGTTGCCGATTTCCTAGTGCAATCCCGGCAATTGTCCGCTTCCGGAACGCGTGGCGCAGGCTTGGCGTTTCCGGCTTGCGGGCGCGGGGGTTTGTGCCCAATTGCTTGATCGGCCGCCCGCGACCGAGTCGCGTGCGGCGGGCGCGCCGCGGGGCGGCGAAGCATTCGGAGTTCGGACCATGGCCGCAAGGCGCATCGCGCCGGCCGGACTGGCGGTGGCGCTGTTCGCGCTGGGCGCGGCCTTTGCCGTGCCGCTCGGCGTCGAGGCGGAGCGGCTGCTCGCGGCCGCGGACGATCCGGTCGCGATTTCCGACCGCGCTCTTTCGCGCTCCTTCGACCACACGGTGGCGGCGACCGAGATCGAGGCGGCGCTGGCCGCGGGCGACGCCGACATGGCCCAGAGCTTCGTCGCGCTGGCAGACGAGCGCGGCGTGGCGGTCGCACCCGACCTGCGCAACCGGACCAGGGTGGCGGCCGAAGCTGCACGCTCGGCCTCTGCGCATGCCGAAAGCTTCGCCCGCGGTCTCATCACCGGCGAGCCCGACAACATGGTGTCGCTGGCGGGGACGGCGCTCGGCGACCTGTTCGTGTTCGGCGATCTGCGCGACGTCGCTCGCGAGGGCGTGCGCTATGTCAACGGCGAGGAGGTCGATCAGCTCGTACTCGGCCTGGCGGCGGTCGGCATCGCGGTGACGGCGGGCACCTATGCCACGCTCGGTGCCGGCGCGCCGGCCCGGATCGGACTTTCGGTGGCCAAGGCAGCCCGCAAGGCCGGCCGCATGAGCGACGAGCTTGCGGCCTGGATCGGCCGTTCGCTGCGTGATGTGATCGACTGGGGCGCGCTCAAGCGCGCGGGCGCGTCGGTCGCCGAGCCCGCGGTCGCGGTGCGCGCGGTGCGCGAGGCGGTCAAGACCGAACGGGCGGGCGGCCTCGTGCGGATGGCGTCGGATGTGGGCCGCGTGCAGACGCGCGCGGGCGCCCGCGCCGCGGCGGACGCGATGCGGCTGGCGCGCGATCCCGCCGACATGGCGCGGATCGCCAAGCTCGCCGACAAGAAGGGCGGGAAGACCCGTGCGATCCTCAAGACGCTTGGCCGCGGCGCCATTGCGCTGACCGTCGGCACGTTCAACCTGGTCTCGTGGATCTTCGGTGCGCTGCTCACGCTTTTCGGCCTGGTCTCGTCGGCCAAGAGCGGGGTCGAGCGGATGACCCAGCGCGCCATCGACCGCGGCAAGCGCCGCCGTCTGGCCCGCCATGCAGCCATGGCCGGCATGCGGGCTTGATTGATCGGCAAAGCTGGTTTTTATCTGCCGCCGCATGCCGCTGTTCCAGCACGACGGTCTCGACCTGGCGTATCTCGACGAGGGCGAGGGCGCGCCGGTTGTGCTCGTGCACGGCTTCGCTTCCAGCAAGGAGGTCAACTGGGTCCAGCCGGGATGGGTGGCGACGCTGACCCGCGCCGGCTGCCGCGTCGTTGCGCTCGATAACCGCGGCCACGGCCAGTCGTCGAAGTGCTACAGCACCGCCGACTATCACACCGCAAAGATGGCCGGCGACGTCCGGGCGCTGATAGACCATCTCGGCGTCGCTCGCGCCGACGTCATGGGCTATTCGATGGGCGCGCGCATCGCCGCGTTTCTTGCGCTGTCCGACCCGGACAGGGTGCGCTCGGCGATATTCGGCGGGCTCGGATCGCATCTCGTGGACGGCGTCGGCCTGCCGATGTCGATCGCGGATGCGCTCGAGGCGCCCTCGCTCGCCGACGTGACCGATCCGCAGGGCCGCACATTCCGCGCCTTTGCGGACCAGACTCGATCCGACCGCCGGGCACTTGCGGCTTGCATTCGCGGATCGCGCCAGACGCTGACACGCGCCGAGGCGGGCCGTATCGCCGTTCCGGTGCTGATTGCGATCGGAACCCGGGACGAGGTCGCGGGCTCCGGCGAGGAACTGGCGACAATGATTCCGGGAGCGAAGTTTCTGCCGGTTCCCAATCGCGATCACATGCTGTCGGTCGGCGACCGGGTGTACAAGGACGGAGTTCTGACGTTTCTCCAGGAGCGGCGATGACTGCCAAGACCGAGCCGGTGGTGGCCACGTTCGTGGGCGCCTCCGGCAACCGGCTGATCTGTGACGTTTCTGGCGGCCAGACCCGTCACGCCTGGCGCCGCACCGCGCGCACCGTCGCCGCGCTGGGGTTCACTGCCTATGCGGTCGACCAGCGCGGCCATGGCGATTCCGAATGGGTGGACGACGGTGCCTACGACTTTCCGGCATTCGCGGATGATGCCCTCGCGCTTGCAGATGCGCTGTCCGAGCGCCACGGCGGACGGCCGGTGGCGGTGGGAGCTTCGCTCGGCGGAATGGCGGCGATGCTCGCGCAGGGCGGCGTCGGGACGGCTCCGGCCGTGCCGGCGTTTTCAGCACTGGTGCTGGTCGACATCACGCCGCGCGTCGATCTCGACGGGGTTTCACGCGTACATGGCTTCATGCGCGAGCATGCGCGCGAGGGTTTCGCGAGCGTCGCGGAGGCGGCCGAAGCGGTTGCCCGCTATCTGCCGCACCGGCCCCGGCCCCGGTCGAACGAAGGGCTGAAGAAAAATTTGCGCCTGCATCCCGACGGCCGATGGCGCTGGCACTGGGACCCGCGGTTCCTGGATGGCAAGCGCAGGATCGGCCCGCACGGCGGGGAGGTGGAAACCCTGCTCGTGGAGGCGGCGCGGCGGATCGCGGTGCCGACATTGCTGGTGCGCGGGGCGTCGTCCGAACTGGTCAAGGAGGAGCACGCCAGAGGCCTGCTAGAACTCGTGCCGCATGCCCGCTACGTCGATGTCGGCGGCGCGCGCCACATGGTGGCTGGCGACCGCAACGACCAGTTCGCCGCGGCGATCACGACGTTTCTCAAGGAGTTGGAGCAGGCGGAGAATGTTTCGGCTTAGCTTGCGGTGGCGCCGGGTGTTGCTGATCCGTTGGCAGAAACGTCTGTTAGGCCGGTTCAGATATTTCCCGTAAACATATGAAATAGATTGTATATTCTGCGTTACGGATTGCGGCCGCTTGGCCGCGATCCCACCTGTGCTAAACGACTGAAAGACAGATTGGCCCGGGAGTTCTCTATGGCCCAGCAACGTTCGAAGCCGCTCCGGTCGGTCGACAAGCTCGATCCGGTCTGGGCGCGCATGCGGGAGGAGGCCGAGGACGTGGTCCGGCGCGAGCCGGAGGTCGGCACGTTCATCTTCTCCTCGGTGCTCCATCACGACACGCTGGAGACCGCAGTCGCCAACCGCGTCGCGGAGCGACTGCATCATCAGGATGTTTCGGCGGAGCTGATCCGCCAGGCGTTTGCGGACGCGCTGGACGATCAGCCGCAGGTCGGCGAGGCGTTCCGCGCCGATATTGTCGCGACCTTCGACCGCGATCCCGCGACCGACCGGTTCCTGGAGCCGCTGCTCTACTACAAGGGCTTTCACGCGATCCAGACGCACCGTCTGGCGAATTGGCTTTGGAGCCAGGGCCGGAAGGATTTCGCCTATTACCTGCAGAGCCGCTCCTCCTCGGTGTTCCAGTGCGATATCCATCCCGCCGCCCGCGTCGGGCGCGGCATCTTCCTCGACCACGCCACCGGACTTGTGGTTGGCGAGACCGCGGTGATCGGCGACGATGTCTCGATGCTTCACGACGTGACGCTCGGCGGCACCGGCAAGGACCACGGCGACCGTCATCCCAAGATCGGCAACGGCGTCCTGATCGGCGCCGGGGCCAAGATCATCGGCAACATCGAGGTCGGCCGCTGCGCACGCGTGGCGGCAGGCTCGGTGGTGCTGCAGGCGGTGCCGAACAACGTGACCGTGGCGGGCATTCCCGCCAAGATCGTCGGCGACGCGCCCTGCGCCGAGCCGTCGCGCACCATGGACCACATGTTCCCGGGCTGAGCGCCGGGGCGGCCAATCCGATCGAATCCAAGGTCCCGCGCGATGCGCGCGGCGCCGCAGCACTGACGAGGCCCAGTTGAACCTCTCGGAAGTCCAGAAACTCGACGCCTATCTGCGGAAGCTGTTCGGCAATCCGAAGATCCGCGTGGTGCCCAAGAGCCGCAAGTCGGCGGAGGTTTTCGTCGGCGAGGACGACCTTGGCGAACTGATCCTCGACGATGAGGATGGCGACCTCTCCTACAATTTCCGCATGGTGGTCCAGGTCAGCAGCGATCCGTCGCTGCAGCCGGTGCCGGTGCTCAGCGCCTATCTGCGCGGCAAGTTCGACAACGACAGCATCCGCGTCGTGACGCGGCCCAAGAAAACGGATTCGCTCGAAGCCTATATCGGCGAGGAGTTTCTCGGCGTGCTGTTTCTCGAGAACGAGAAGGGCCGCAAGTCCTACATTTTCGAGCTGCCGATCCTCGACGTCGACCTCGACGGCTGAACCTCAGCCGCCCGACGGGCGCAGCGAAGCGACCATCCGCTCGATTCCCTCCGACACGGTCCGCCAGTCCGACAGCCAGTCGCGCGGGAACCGCACCGTCACGTCCGCTCCGGCGATCCGCCGCTGGTGCAGGCATGTGCCCGGCGCCCGGCCGGCGGTCCGCGTGCAGCGGAGCGCGAAGCGCTCGGCCGCATCCCTGGAATGGATCAGGTCCTCGCCGTGATAGGGGGTGCCCGGGCGGAATGCCGCGGTGACGAGCCCGTCCGGGCCGGCCGCCGGCGGGTCGATGTAGCGCGGGTAGATCGCGGTCAGGCGCTCGGCCGGCGGAAGACTTCCGTCGGCGGCGGACACGGTCACGAAAATCCGCTCGGACAGATCGGGCGGCTTGCTGGCGCTGGGCTTCGCGGAAAGGTCGGGCGGGGTGAGCGCCGGCCAGAGGAACACGATGTCGATCCGCGCCTGCGCGCCCGGTCGGCGCTGCATCGGCACGCGGATCGCGGCCGGTGGGACGTTGAAGGTCACGCCGCCGACCGTGATCGGCATCGAGGGCGCATCCTGCGCCACCGGCGGGGTCCAGCGCGGCGTCATCATGTAGGCGATCGGCGCCGCTGCGACCCCGGTCAAGCCGAGCACCAGGATGGCGCGAACGGCCCGGCCCAGATGGCGCTTCCGGCGGCTGGCTCGCCGCCCGGTTCCGATCGCGTAGTCCGTCATGGCTGCACCCGAAAAGCGCCCCGAATCCCGTGCCCCGCATGGGAGCCCGGGACTCGTTAACCATTGGTTAAGCATGCGCTGGCGGGACGGCCTCCGATCTGGGAATTTTCAGCGGTTTTCGCGTTCGGGTTCGGGGGCAGGCCGATGTCGCCAGAGGCACTGGTATTGGGGTTGGTCTGGAGCAACTCGCTGCATTCTCTTTTGGCGCTGGCCATCGGTTTCGCCGTGGCGGGCGCTCTGTCAAACGGCTACCAGGCGCTGACCGCGCAGCCGGCGACGTTCCGCCTGTTGGGCGAGGGCGACCGTTCGCAGGCCCTGGCGCATGTGCCGCTGGTCATCTTCGCAGCGCCCTTCATCATCGCGCGCCACGTCATCGTCGGCCCGCGCGGCTTCGGCTTCGCGATGCTGGCGACCATCCTCGCCGGATTCTGGAGCCTGATGTCGGGCACCTTCGTGGTGATGCTGCTCGAGAAGGCGCGGCTGCTGCTGGCATGATAGCGTCCGCCGGCAGACCGGGGAGGCCGCACGGCGGAGCGCGCGAATGCCGATCTACGAACTCGACGGACAGGCACCCGAGTTTCCCACCGACGGCCGCTACTGGGTCGCGGAGACCGCGACGCTGATCGGACGGGTGCGGCTGAAAAGCCACGCGAGCGTCTGGTTTGGCGCGGTCCTGCGCGGCGACAACGAGTGGATCGAGCTCGGCGAGCGCTCGCAAATCCAGGACAACGCCACGCTGCACACCGATCCCGGATTCCCGATGACGATCGGCAGCAACTGCGTGATCGGACACCTGGCGATGCTGCACGGCTGCACTGTCGGCGACAACAGCCTGATCGGGATGAGCGCGATTGTGCTCAACGGCGCGAAAATCGGAGCCAATTCTCTGGTCGGCGCGGGGGCGCTGGTCACCGAAGGCAAGGAATTCCCCGACAATTCGCTGATCGTAGGCTCGCCCGCGCGGGCGGTGCGCTCGATCGACGACCGGGCGAAGGCGATGATCGCGGGCGGCGCCGACGTCTATGTGCGGCGCTGGCAGCAATACGCCAAAGGCCTTCGGCGGATCGGCTGAAAAAAGGTGCGGCCGGCAGTGGGGGCTGCCGGCCGCGCGCGAACCCGGTCTGGGACGGGGAGGGGTGGGGACGTGACCGGGGTCGCGTGGCTCCGTTGCTCAGATCAACGTCGCGGGTAAAACGTCATCGGGAGTTATTCGGATCGGACTGCGACTGGCGTTTGACGAAGCGATAGCCCGTGTCCCACCACAGCAGGACCTTTTCTTCCTGGTTGTCGAGAATGAAGTCGCCCTTGTCGGTCTTGACCGTGAGGACGGCATGGCCGTCGCCCTTCTTGTCGCGCACCACGGTGATCAGCAGCGCCTCGCGCGGCCAGCCGGCCTGGATCAGCATGCGGCGCTTGAGCAGGACGTAGTCCTCGCAATCGCCCTTGCCGGTGG
>VFQU01002036.1_pt1 | contig 10371 bp, 9 predicted proteins | sample 3512311 | NCBI WGS metagenome assembly VFQU01 (sample SAMN10412377, study PRJNA504923) | tailings metagenome | isolation source: Relicate 3 Philex TSF3 active mining site | place: Philippines: Tuba, Benguet | collected 2017-08-29 | reverse complement strand
TTCGACATCGGCACCAACCTGGATATCGCCCAGGTGCAGGTGCAGAACCGGGTCTCGACCGCGACGCCGCGGCTGCCGGCACAGGTGCAGCAGATCGGCGTCACCGTGGCGAAGAGCTCGCCCGACATCCTGATGGTCGTGAACCTGATTTCGCCCGACAAGTCGCGCGATCCGCTGTTCATCTCCAATTACGCCAACATCCAGATCCGCGACCAGCTCACGCGCGTCGACGGCGTGGGGTCGATCACCATCTTCGGCGCCCGCGACTACGCGATGCAGGTTTGGCTCGACCCGTCGCGCATGCAATCGCTCAATCTCACGTCGCTCGACGTGACGCAGGCGATGCAGGGCCAGAACATCCAGGTGTCCTCGGGCGTCCTCAACCAGCCTCCTGTCAAGGAGCAGCTCGCGTTCCAGGCTGCGGTGCGCACGCTCGGCCGGCTCAGCGATCCGGCCGAGTTCGGCAACATCGTGGTCAAGCAGACCGGCGATGCGGTGGTGCGGCTGCGCGACATCGCGCGGATCGAGCTTGCGGCGCAGGACTATTCGTCGATCTCGTTCCTCAACCGCGACCAGTCGGTCGCGCTGGCCGTGTTCCAGCGGCCGGGGTCGAACGCGCTCACGACGGGCGACAACATCCGATCCGCGATGGCGCAGATCTCGCGCGATTTTCCGGCCGGCATGGAGTACCGGATCATCTACGATCCGACGCAGTTCATCCGCCAGTCGGTGAATGCGGTGATCGAGACCATGTTCGAGGCGGTGATCCTCGTCGTTCTGGTCGTGATCCTGTTCCTGCAGACCTGGCGCGCGGCGCTGATCCCGATCGTTGCGATTCCGATCTCGCTCGTCGGCACCTTCTTCGTGATGAGCCTGTTCGGCTTCACCATCAACAACCTGTCGCTGTTCGGGCTGGTGCTGGCGATCGGCATCGTGGTGGACGACGCCATCGTCGTCGTCGAGAACGTCGAGCGCAACATCCGTCTCGGCTATGATCCCAAGACCGCGGCGCATCGCACGATGAACGAGGTCGGCGCGGCCGTCACGCGTCGATCAGGAGCATGGACGAGGTCGGCGGCGCGCTGATCGCGATCGCGCTGGTGCTGTGCTCGGTGTTCATTCCCTCGGCCTTCATCACCGGCATTTCCGGGCAGTTCTACCGGCAGTTCGCGCTCACCATCGCGGCGGCGACGGTGATCTCGCTGTTCGTGTCGCTGACGCTCTCGCCCGCGATGTGCCGCCTGCTGCTCAAGGCGCACGACCCGCACCACAAGCCGGCGTGGTGGCAGCGGCCGTTCACCGGCTTCTTCTCGGCCTTCAACCGCGGCTTCGACGCGGTCGGCCGCGGCTACGGCTGGCTCGCGGCCAAGACCGTGCGCTTTGCCGCGATCATGCTGCTGCTCTACGCCGGCCTCCTGGCGTTCGGCATGAACGAGTTCCGCAAGGCGCCGCAGGGCTTCATCCCGCAGCAGGACCGCGGCTACCTGATCGTGGCGGCCCAGCTTCCGCCGGGCGCGTCGCTCCAGCGCACCGAGGCGGTGATGAAGCGCGCGGCCGAGATCGCGCTGGAGCAGCCCGGCGTCGGCAACGTCATCAACATCGTTGGCTTCTCCGGCGCAAGCTTCACCAACGCGCCCAACGCGGGCGCGATGTTCCTGGTTCTCGACCCGTTCGAGCAGCGGCTCAAGGATCCCGGCCAGTCGGCCGGCGCGATCCAGGGCGCGCTGTTCGGCAAGCTCGGCGCGATCCAGGAGGCCTTCATGATCGTCGTGCAGCCGCCGCCCGTTCAGGGCATCGGCAACGCCGGCGGCTTCCGCATGATGGTCGAGGATCGCAGCGGGCAGGGGCCGCAGGCGCTGCAGGGCGTGGTGCAGGCGATGATGGGCCGCGCCGGCCAGACGCCCGGCCTGCAGCAGGTGTTCTCGCTGTTCGAGACCCAGACGCCGCAGTTCTATCTCGACATCGACCGCACCAAGGCGCAGCTCCTCGGCATCAACATGCCGGAGGTGTTCAACGCGCTGCAGGTGTTCATCGGCTCGGCCTACGTCAACGACTTCAACCTGTTCGGCCGCACCTTCCGCGTCCAGGCGCAGGCCGACCAGCAGTTCCGGCTCGAGCCGCGCGACGTGCTGAACCTTCGCGTGCGCAACTCGTCGGGCGAGACCGTGCCACTCGGTTCCTTCACCACCGTGCGCGACATCTCCGGCCCGTACCGGGTGCCGCGCTACAACATCTATCCGGCCGCGGAGCTCGACGGCGCCGCCGCGCCCGGATATTCGCAGGGCCAGGCGATCGAGATCATGCAGCGCGTGGCGGCCGAGACGCTGCCGCCCGGCTTCGCCTACGAATGGACCACGCTCGCGTTCCAGCAGCTTCGCGCCGGCAACACCGCGATCTTCGCCTTCGTGCTCGGAGTGGTCTTCGTCTATCTCGTGCTCGCCGCGCAATACGAGAGCCTGACGATGCCGTTCTCCGTCATCCTGATCGTGCCGATGTGCCTCGTCGCCGCGATCACCGGCATCGTCCTGCGCGGGCTCGACAACAACATCCTGACCCAGGTCGGGTTCATCGTGCTCATAGGACTCGCGGCCAAGAACGCGATTCTGATCGTCGAATTCGCCAAGCAGATCGAGGACCGCGGCCACGACCGCTACCATGCGGCGGCGGAGGCGGCGGGGCTTCGGCTGCGCCCGATCCTGATGACGTCGTTCGCCTTCATCCTGGGCGTGGCGCCGCTCGCCTTCGCCACCGGCGCGGGCTCGGAGCTGCGCGCCTCGCTCGGCACGTCGGTGTTCTCCGGCATGATCGGCGTGACGTTCTTCGGGCTGATCTTCACCCCGGCGTTCTACGTGATCGGCCGCTGGCTCGCCGACCTGGGATCGCGCCGCAGGCGTGCGCCGGCCGCGCCGTCGGCTCCGCCCGCGTCCCCGCCCGCTTGAAGTCGGCGCTGCGGCGGCATTAGATGGGCGCCGCCGTCAACCCGAAAGAACCGAACCATGGCCATCAGCACGAAGCTCCGCGACAGCATCCGCTCCGCATGGGACGACGGATATCCGTGCCTCGTGGCGACGCAGGGGCCCGACGGGCCGAACATCTCGCCCAAGGGCAGCATGGTGGTCTACGACGACGACCATCTCGCCTACTGGGAGCGCTCCAAGAAGCAGGCGCTGGCCAATCTCGGCCACGAGAAGCGCGTCTGTGTGATGTACGCCAACTTCAAGGCGCAGCGCGACGGCAAGCTGGAATCCGGCTTCCTGCGCTTCTACGGCACGGCCGAGCTGCACGAGAGCGGCCCGGTGCGGGAGGCGATCTTCAAGCTGCTGCTGCCGCGCGAGCAGACCCATGCCGGCGCCGACACCGGCATCGGGGTGCTGGTGAAGATCGACCGCGCCGCCGACGTGCGCGGCAAGCCGCTGCCCTGAGGCCGGGCGGCGGCGCTCACGCCGCCTTGACGCCCTGGAAGTTCAGCTCGACGCCGCAGCCGTCCGGATCCTTGCAGGCGATCTGGTAGACGCCGGTGCGCTCGATCAGGCGCGACTGGAAGCCGATCCCGCTGTCGCTGAGCTTCTTTTCCATCTCCTGGTGCGATCCCTGCATCGCGAAGGCGATGTGGTCGAAGGCGCCGGTCTGGCCGGGCTGGAAGGCGCGGTCCGAGATCACGTGCACGATCGGGACGTCGCCGCTGTAGAACCACACGCCCTGGAACGTGAGCTGGGGCCGCGGTCCGGCCTTGAGGCCGAGGATGCCTTCATAGAAGGCCCGGCACTTCGCCTCGTCCGCGGTGACGATGGCCCAGTGATCGAGCCCCTTGATGCTGGCGGACATGTCCGGCCTCCGTTTGTCGATCGTTTGTGCTCAAATTACCCCCGATTGCGGCCCGGCGACAGGGGCCAGGCCCGTCGTTTCCGACGCAGCTCCCATGCTGCGCTGCAATCCGGCGTCGGGGCGTCGCCGCTTGCGTCCGGCTGGCATGTCGCTTGCCTTTTCAGGCGCGTTGTCAGCCTTCGGCTTTCGTGCAACCGTCGCGCCACCGGCACACACTCCGGACATGCGAGCGATGCGCTGGCAACGGAATTTCCGCAGCAGAGAGCGAAGGAAGGATTGTGTCATGAGGCGTCATCGAAAGCTGGCGGCGCTTGCAGCCGTCTTTTGTCTTGCGGCCGTGCCCGCGGCCACCGCCGCGAAGTTCGAGGCCAAGCTCGCCTCGCAGGATCCGCCGACCACCGCGAAGCACCGCGGCCTCACCAAGGCCGCCGAGCTCATCAAGCAGCGCACCAACGGCGACGTCGAGATCAAGATCTTCCCGTCCTCGCAGCTCGGCGGCGGCCGGCAGATGATCGAGGGCGCGCAGCTCGGCACGATCGAGATCGTCATCACGCCCGCGGCGTTCCTCGGCGGCTTCAACCCGATGGTCTCCGTGCTCGACATCCCCTACATCCTGCCGTCCGACCGTGCCGTCTCGCGCAAGCTGCGCGAGGGCAAGTTCGGCGAGGCGGTCCTCGACTCGTTCCGCGCCAAGGGGTTGGAGCCTGTCGCGCTGTGGGACGGCGGCCGCAAGCAGTTCACCTCCAACAAGCCGCTTTCGGAGCTGACCGACTTCTCCGGCCAGCGCTTCCGCGTCATGGATTCCAAGATCCTGATCGAGCAGTTCGCGGGGCTCAAGGCTTCGGCCATCGTGCTGCAGTTCGCGGAGCTCTACACCGCGCTGCAGAACGGCGTGATCGACGGCCAGGAGAACCCGCTCGACATCATCGAGAAGATGAAGTTCTTCGAGGTGCAGAAGAACGTCCTCGTCACCGACCACGGCGCGATCACCGAGGTGATCCTGATGAGCCCGGCGTTCTTCAACAAGCTGCCGGAGAACTACCGCTCCATCGTCAAGGCGGCGTTCAAGGAGGTTGCGGGCGAGGTCGAGGCCGGCAAGGCCGAGGACGCCGAGAAGTCGCTTGCGTTCTTCAAGACCCGCGGCCTCAACGTCCGTATCGCCGACGAGGCCGAGCGCAAGAAGCTGCGCGACATGGTCTATCCCAAGGCGGCCGCGGTCTATGTCGGCATGGCGGGGCCGGGCGGCAAGACGCTGATCGACCTCTACGAGAAGGAGCTCGCGGCGCTGTCGAAGTAGCCGCTGAGATTTCGTTCGGCGGGAGGGCGCTCGCGCCCTCCCGCGCGTCTTGAGGGGAGACGATCCGGCCATGAGGCGCGCGCTGGAGACGGCCGCCGACGCATGGGGCGCCGTGCAGCGCTACGGCGCGGCGTTGCTGATGATCGGCATGACCGCGCTCTACGGGTTCAACGTCATCGTGCGCTGGCTGGCGCCGCAACACGCCGCGGCCTTCGCCTGGATCGACGAGGCGGCGCGCTACATGATGGTCTGGGTCGTGTTTCTGGCCGCGGGCATCGCGCTGGAGACCGGCCGCCACATCCTGATCGACCTGCTCTGGCCGCGCCTGTTGCCCCGCGCCGAGCGGCTCCTGTTCGCTGCGATCGACGTGGTGGGCCTCGCCTTCTCGGCCTGGATGGCGGTGCTGGCGGTCCGCCTGTCGGCCTTCATCGCGGCCTCGGGCCAGATCAGTCCGACGCTCGGCGTTCCGGCCTACGTGCTCTATGTCGCGCCCGTGGTCGGGTTCCTGTCGCTCGCCTTCGGCTTCCTGCTGCGGCTGCTCGGCGTGCGCGATGCGCGCCGCGTGCCGCCCGACGCGCCCTGGCTCAGGAGCGCGGGGCCGTGATCGTCCTCATCGCGATCCTCGCCGCGATCATGCTGGCGCTCGGCTTCGAAATGTTCCTCGTGCTGGGCGTGCCGGTCCTGCTCATCAAGGCCGCCTATTACAACAGCCTTCCGGACGTGGTGCTGGTGCAGAAGATGGTGGCGGGCATCGATCACTCGATCCTGCTGGCGATCCCGTTCTTCATCTTCGCCGCCGAACTGATGTCCGACGGGCGGATCGCCGAGCTCCTGAGCCGCGCCAGCAACGCCTGCTTCAGGCGGGTGCGCGGCGGGCCGGGCTATGGCGCGGTCGCGTCCTGCATGGCCTTCGGCTCGGTCTGCGGATCGGCGCCCGCGACCGTCGCCGCGCTCGGCCGCCTGATGCACCCCCAGCTTCGCGCCGCGGGCTTCCGCGACAGCTTCAGCCTCGGCCTGATCGTCTCGGCCGCGGAGACGGCGCTGCTGATACCGCCCAGCATCACGCTGATCATCTACGGCTGGCTGACCGGCACCTCGATCAGCCGCCTGTTTGCTGCGGGCCTGGTGGTGGGGATCGTGCTGGGGCTGGCGTTCGCCGGCGCGGTGCTGATCGAGGTCCGCCGCCGCGGCCTCGGCAGGCCCGCGGCCGCCGCCGCCGCGGGCGAGGTCATGCGCGGCACGGTCTGGGCGCTCGGCATGCCGCTCATCATCCTGGGCGGCATCTACAGCGGTATCTTCACCGCGACCGAGGCGGCCGCGGTCAGCGTGCTTTACGCGCTGTTCGTGGAGGCCGTGGTGTTCCGGGCGCTCACCCTGGGCCGGGTTATGGCGATCGCGCAGCGCAGCGCTGTGCTGACCTCGGTCATATTCATCCTGCTCGCGGCCGGCAGCGCGATCTCGTTCTTCATTACCATCGCCCAGGTGCCGGACGCGATCCTCGCCTTCATGAAGGCGATCGATGCCGGGCCCTACATGTTCCTGCTGGTGGTCTGCGTCGTGCTGCTGATCGCCGGCATGTTCATCGATCCCGGCACCGCGATCCTCATTCTCATTCCGGCGCTGTTCCCGGTATCGCAGTCGATGGGCATCGACCCGGTCCATCTCGGCTTGATCGTCTGCGTCACCGCCTGCACCGGCATGATCACGCCGCCGTTCGGGCTCGACCTGTTCGTGGCCTCCTCGACGCTCGACAAGCCGGTGGCGGAGGTGACGCGGGGAGTAGCCCCGTTCATCGTGCTCAACCTCGTGGTGCTGGCGATCGTGACGCTCTGGCCCGATCTGGCGACGTTCCTGCCGAACCTGCTGTTCGGGCGGGGATGACGGGGGGGCGGCCCGTCTTGACTTGTCGTCCATTCCATCATTTCGTCGAAGCAACATGAAATTCGGCATCGGCTCCCCCGTCCGCCGCAAGGAAGACGACGCGCTGCTGCGCGGCTGCGGACGCTTCGTCGCGGACGTGGCGTCCGACGGCGCGCTGCATGCGGTTGTCGTGCGCTCGCCGCACGCGCATGCGCGCTTCGCCATCGACGCTGCGAAAGCGCGCGCGATGCCCGGCGTGCGGCTGGTGCTGACCGGCGACGACGTGCGCGACCTCGGGCCTGTGCCCTGCCTCGCCGGCATTCCCGGCGTCGAGATCGACATTCCGTTCTATCCCGCGCTGGCGCGCGACGAGGTGCGCCACGTCGGCGACGCGGTGGCGTTCGTGGTGGCCGACACGGTGGAGCGCGCGCGCGACGCGGCCGATGCGGTCGAACTGCGATGGGAGGCGCTGCCGGCTGCGGTGGGCGCGGCCGCGGCTCTTGCCCCCGGCGCCGCGCAGGTCTGGCCGCAGCGTCCCGGCAACCTCGCCTTCGAGGTCGAACTGGGCAACCGCACCGCCGCAGAACGCGCGCTGGCGGGCGCCGCGCGCCGCGTGACGCTCACGCTGGTCAACCAGCGGCTCGTCACCAACTACATGGAAACCCGCGGCGTGCTCGCTGAATACGACGCGGGCACCGGCCGGCTGACCGTCACGCTCGGCAGCCAGGGCAGCCATTCGATCCGCTCCACGCTTTGCGCCATGCTCGGCCTGCCGCCGGAGAAGGTGCGGGTTCTGACCCACGACGTCGGCGGCGGCTTCGGCACCAAGCTGTTCTTCTATCGCGAATATGCGCTGGCGGGCTTCGCCGCGCTGCGGCTCGGGCGCGCGGTGCGCTGGACCTGCGAGCGCAGCGAGCACTTTCTGGCCGACGCGCACGGGCGCGACAATGTCACCACCGCGACGCTGGGGCTCGACGGCCGCGGCCGCTTCGTGGCGCTGGGCGTCGACCTTCTCGCTGACATGGGCGCGTATCTGTCCGAATATGCGCCCTACATCCCCTATCTCGGCGCCGGCATGACGCCCGGCGTCTACGACATTCCGGTGTGCCATGTGCGGGTGCGCGGGATCTACACGCACACCGTTCCGGTCGACGCCTATCGTGGCGCGGGCCGGCCGGAGGCGTCGTATGTGATCGAGCGGCTGGTGGACGCGGCGGCGCGCGAGCTTGGCACGGCGCCCGACGTGCTGCGGCGGCGCAACTTCATCCGGCCGTCGGCGATGCCCTACACGACCGCGGTCGGCAAGACCTACGACACCGGGGAATTCGCGGGCCACATGGCGCGCGCGCAGGAGATCGCGGACTGGCCGGGCTTCCGGCGGCGCGCGGCGGAGGCGAAGCGGCGCGGGCGGCTGCGCGGCATCGGCCTTGCGACCTACATCGAGGCGTGCGGCAGCAACGGGCCGGAGCGCGCCGAGCTGACCATGGAGCGCGACGGCTCCGTGACGATCCTGATCGGCTCGCAGTCGAGCGGGCAGGGCCACGACACGTCCTATGCGCAGCTCGGGGCCTAACAGCTCGGCCTGCCGCCGGAGCGCGTGCGCACGATCCAGTGCGACACCGCCCGGATCGCCACCGGCGAGGGCACCGGCGGGTCGAGCTCGATTCCGTGCGGCGGGGCTTCGGTTGCGGGCGCAACGAGAAAGCTCGCCGAGACGCTCAAGCGGCTCGCGGCCGATGCGCTCGAGGCCGCGCCGGCCGACCTCGAGATCGCCAGGGGACGCGTGCAGGTGGCCGGCACCGACCGTGCTGTGACGTTTGCCGATCTCATGCAGCACAGCGGCGCGGATGTCGGCGCGAGCGACGCATGGGCGCCGGATGCGCCGACCTATCCCAACGGCACGCATGTGTGCGAGGTCGAGATCGATCCGCAGACCGGCGCGGTGGAAATCGCAGGTTTTTCAGTGGTCGACGACTTCGGCGTGACCCTCAACCCGTTCATGCTGGAGGGTCAGATTCACGGCGGCGCGGTCCAGGGTCTCGGTCAATCCCTTGTAGAACAAGCCGTTTTCGACGAGGCGGGGCAGCTTCTCACGGCCTCGCTGATGGATTACGCGCTGCCGCGCGCGGCGCAGATGCCGGCGTTCGCATTCGAAACCCGAAACGTGCCCTGCCGGGTCAACCCGCTGGGGGTGAAGGGGGCGGGGGAGGCGGGGGCGATCGGTTCATGCCCCGCGGTCATGAACGCGATCCTGGACGCGCTTTGGCGTCACTTCCGCATCGCCCACCTCGACATGCCGGCGACCCCGGAGCGGATCTGGCGCGCGATCCGGGACGCCCGCACGTCCGGCGCCGCTAAGCCGGCCGGGCCCGGCCCGGCCGGCTCCTGACCGGAACGGACTTCACGGCTTCGTGAGCCCGATCTGCGTCGACAGGCCGCGCCGATTTCAGGAATAACAGACTGGCCCCGGTGTTTGGGCGTCTACGGCCGTTCCGCCCGGCCGCGGTGGAAACCGCCGGGCCTCCCGGAAACCGGACTGGCAGAGAACCAAACGCCAGCCACGACAGAGAGAGGGATCTCAATGATCAAGCGCCTTGTCCTTGCCGCCGCTGCAGCCGCCATCGCCGTCACAGGCGCCGTCGCCCAGCAGGATCTGATCGCCGCCCGCAAGGAGCTGATGAAGCAGAGCAGCGCGCAGGGCCGCGTCGGCGCCCAGATGGCGCGGGGCGAGGCTCCCTACGATCAGGCGAAGGCCCAGGCGGTTCTGGCAACCTACGCGGACAAGGCGCAGCAGCTGAAGACGCTGTTCCCGCCCAATTCCCGAACCGGCGACACGCGGGCGCTCCCCGCGATCTGGGACAAGCCGGCAGACTGGAACGCGGCAATCGGCAAATTCGAGAGCGACGTGAAGGCGGCGCAGGCCTCCACCAAGGATCTCAATTCGTTCAAGGCGGCGTTCGCCAGCGTGGGACGCCATTGCGGAACCTGTCACGAAGCTTTCCGCCGCCCGCAATAGTTCGAGATGCGACGGCGCAGGGCGGCTGCGGCTTCTGGCCCGCCGCCCTTTCGCTTGACTTGTCGCTTGCGGCGCGGACGGACGATTTCAGCCAGGCCGATCCTGCCCTAGTGTCGGCAGGGCGATGCGATGATTGGGGGGCGGCCAACGGCCCCGCCACCCGGCATGCTTATCGCCGGTTCGAACGGATGAATTCGGAAGGAGGCTGCCATGTTGCGCTGGCTGTCGGTCGCGGCGGTCGTTGTCGCGGTGCTGGGCGCAGCCGCGTTCTGGCTCCTGACGGTCCCGGCGACCGTGCCCGCCAGCGCGTTGTCGCCGCATACGGCCGACGTGATGAAAGGCCGGCAGGTGTTCTTCGCCGGCGGCTGCGCGT
>VFQU01002035.1_pt1 | contig 10379 bp, 5 predicted proteins | sample 3512311 | NCBI WGS metagenome assembly VFQU01 (sample SAMN10412377, study PRJNA504923) | tailings metagenome | isolation source: Relicate 3 Philex TSF3 active mining site | place: Philippines: Tuba, Benguet | collected 2017-08-29 | reverse complement strand
ATCCCCAATCCCCAATCCCCAATCCCCAATCCCCAATCCCCAATCCCCAATCCCCGTTCAGCGACTAGACTCCGGCTCCGGGGCCGATCGGGCCGGGAGCACGCAATCGTCGTGGCACAGGGCATCACACCTCGACTGCAGCTGAAGGCGCGCGATCGCTGCCGACGGTGGCGTGCGCCCGAGGCTGGGCCGCGGCGCGCAGCAAGCGCGCGTCTGCGGTTGAACAAGATGCGCACAGCCTTGCGCATGCGGCGCGATCCGCGAGCGGCCTGAACCATGCAGCGCCCCGACCTCGCCACCTGGAAGCGCCTTGAAACCCTGCTCGATGCCGCGCTCGATCTGCCGGCGGCCCAGCGTGAGGCCTGGCTGCAGTCCGCCTGCCCCGAGCCCGAGCTGCAGGTGCGGCTGCGCGCGCTGATCGCGCAGGCCGAGGCCGAGGCCGGGCCGCTGGAGGCGCTGGCCGCGCGGCTGGTCGCCGATGTCGATGAGACCCGCCTGCTGGGTCGCGAGATCGGCGGCTACCGGCTGGAGTCGCTGCTGGGCGAAGGCGGCATGGCGGTGGTCTGGCGGGCGAGCCGCGAGATCGCCGGGCAGCGCCGCGAGGTGGCGCTGAAATGCCTGCGTCGCGGCCTGCTTTCGCCCGAACTGCGCCAGCGCTTCCTGCAGGAGCAGGCGATTCTGGCGCGGCTGGAGCATCCGCATATCGCCACCCTGCTGGATGCCGGCGTTGAAGCCGACGGCACGCCCTGGCTGGCGATGCGCCTGGTCGAGGGCGCGCGCATCGACGACTGGTGCAACGCGCGCCATCTCGACGCGCGAGGGCGCGTGCGGGTGCTCCTGGATGTCGCCGAAGCGGTCGCTTTTGCGCACCGTAACCTGGTGGTCCACCGCGACATCAAACCCTCGAATGTTCTGGTTGACCAGGCCGGCCACGTGCGCCTGCTGGACTTCGGCATTGCCCGTCTCACCGACGGCAGTGCGGCGGAAGCGACCCGCACCCAGCATCGAGCGCTCTCGCCGCAGTACGCCTCGCCGCAGCAGTTCGAGGGGCTGCCGGCCTCGACTGCCGACGACGTGTTCGGGCTCGGCGCCCTGCTGTACGCGCTGCTCGCCGGCCTGCCGCCGCGCGGCGAGCGCGACGACCGCGTGACCGACATCGCGCCCTCGCGCGCGCCTCGGCCTGCTGCGCTTGCCGCGGCACTGCCCGATCCGCGCACGATGCGCGGCGACCTCGATGCCTTGCGTGCGCTGGCGCCGCGGCCGGAGGCGCGCTACCCCTCGGTCGAGGCGCTGGTGGAGGAACTCGAGCGCTGGCTGTCCGGACGGCCGGTGCGCGCGCGCGGCGTGGGCTGGCTGTACCGCAGCCGACGCTTCCTGCTGCGGCACTGGCTTGCCGCCAGCCTCGCTGGCGCTGCTTTGCTGTCGATGACGCTCGGCACCTGGATCGCCCTGGACCGCGCGCGCGTTGCCGAGGCCGAGCGCGCACGCGCCGAAGCGGTGCAGGACTTCCTGCTCGGTATCTTCGCCGCCAACCAGTCCGACGCCAGCGGCAACTACGTGATCAGCCGGCGCGAGATCGCCGCCGAGGCCGCCCACCGTCTCAGCGCGTCCGAAGCGCTGGCGGGCAAGCTTGACCCTGCGCTGTCGCTCGGCCTCGCCCGCGTGCTGCATCTGCTCGACCTCCGCGACGAGGCGCAGGCGCGCGCGCAGGCGGTGCGCGATCAGCTTGGCCCAGCGCGGGGGGGCGAGCCGCTGTCGATCCAGGCCGCCGTGCGCTTGGCTGCGCTGGCCGCGGACGCGCGCGACTACGCGGAGGCCGAGGCCCTCCTGCGTGAAGCGCTCGCCGCGAGCGACGCGGCCAGCCCGGAAGAGCGCTTCGACATCGCCCAGCAGCTGGTGATGCCGATCTACTACCAGCAGCGCATCGACGAAGCCTTGGCGCACTCGGATGCGCTCATGCGTATGCTGGAGGCCGAGGACTCCCTGAGCGCCGAGCAACGCGTGGGGGCCTTGCTCGATCGCAGCGTGCTGCTGCGCGGTGCCGGCCGTCTGGACGAGGCCCGCGCCCTGGCGCACCGCACCCTCGCCGAGTCGCAGGTCGCGTTCGGGCCGCGCAGCCCCAAGCTGGTCCGCGTGCTCGACCTGAAGGGCACCATCGACAGCCGCGCGGGCTTCCTGCTCGACGGCATCCGCGCGCAGGAAGAGGCCATCGAACTGGCGCGCACCACCAGCGGCTCGATCAATGCTGGCCGGCTCGGCAATCTCGCGCGCTCCTGGCTGCGGCTGGGCCACTTCGAGAAGGCTCGCGATGTCGCACGGCATGGCGTCGAGCTGCGCAGCGAGGAGTACCCGAGCGGCCATCCGCAGGATTTCCTCGCCCGCGAGCCCCTGCATCGCGCCGAGGCCGAGCTGGGCGATGTCGCGGGCGCGATCGACTTTTATCGGCGCTGGCTCGAAGCCCAGCCCATGGATGCCGGCTCGGTGCGGCAGGCCCGGCTGCGCGTCGAGCTGGCCGGCCTGCTGCGGCAGGCCGGTCAGGCCGCCGAGGCCGAGGCGCTGCTGCAGGCTGCGCTGGCACTGCCCGGAGCGATCTTTCCCGCTCGCGCCGTGCGTGCGGCGGCCGCAGCGCAGCTGGGCTGCCTGCAGCTCGGGGCAGAGCAGGGCGAGGCGGCACGCGCAGCGTTTGCGCGCGTGCGCACCGAACTCGATCCCCTGCAGATGGAAGTCGACGAGCTGCTGCTGCTCGCCGAGTGCGAGGCCCAGCTGCAGGCCCGTGGGGGCGCCCCGCAGCAGGCGATGGAACGACTGCAGGCGCTGGACGCCGAGCTCGCGCCGCGGCTCGGCGAGGACAGTCCCCGACGCGCGCGCCTGCAGCTGCTGCAGGCTGTTCTCCTGCAGCAACTGGGCCGGGCGACAGACGCGGTGGATCTGCGTGAGGCCGCGCAGGCCGTGTTCGCCCGACATGGACTGGCGGCGCCCGACTTTGAGGATCCGGGCGAGCGCCCCGGCGCGGCCTTCCGGCGCGCCTCCGACCGCGGCTGAGGCGTCGCGGGTGTCGCTGCGAGCCGAGGCGAGGCTGTCGCCCGGGCGTTTCGAGAGCAATGGCGCGCACCCGCCGATCGGGAACGCCAGATCCCGCGTGACCACGCCAACGCCGGAGATCTGCGGACACTCGATACTTGATCGGGGCCGGGAGGGCAGGTGAGGTGTTCGCACAGGGGCCGCGGGCATTCACGTATGTCCAGGCGAAGGCCGCGAGGGCGAGGTCCACGCCTGCATTCGCCACGGCGCAGCAGCGCCTGCGCCGAATGCGTTTGCAAAGGATGCCGCGTGCGGGGGCTCTGCGCTCGCTGCACGCCCCACGCTAGACTCGGGCATGGGCCGTTCCGGTCCGACGCCTGCACGAATGTCGTGTCACAGCACATCACCCGTCTTCTGCAGCAGGCCAGTGAAGGCGACCGCGCAGCGTTCGACGCCCTGATGCCTCTGGTCTACGAGCCGCTGCGGCGCATTGCCCGCGGCCAGATCGCCCACGACGCGCGCGGGCAGACGCTGTCGACGACAGCCCTCGTCCACGAGGCCTGGCTGCGGCTGTCCAATGCCGACGAGGTCGACTGGCAGGACCAGCACCACTTTTACCGCTATGCCGCGCGCGCCATGCGCAACATCCTGATCGACGCGGCGCGCGCGCGGCAGGCGCAGAAGCGCGGCAGCGGCGCCGAGCACGTCGACATCGACGAAGTCGCCCTGCCCATCAGCGATGCCACCAGCGGTGACCTGCTGGCGCTGGACGAAGCCCTGCTGAAGCTGGCCGAAGTCAACCCTCGGCTCGCCCAGGTGGTCGAGCTGCGCTTCTTCGCCGGGCTTGAGGTCGAACAGGTCGGCGAGGTGCTGGGCATCCATGCGCGCAGCGTGGTCCGCGACTGGCGCCGCGCGCGCGCCCTGCTGGCGCAGATGCTCGATGCCGAGGCCCTGCCGGGTTGAGTTTCCCGACGCCGGCGTGTCCTCTCCCGCCTGCGCGCTCCGTTTGGGATCACATCGACCACCACTGGAAGGAATCGGCGCGATGGCAATTCGCTGGATCGAAGGGCTGTGTCTCGGGCTGGGCCTGATCGCTGCGGGCACCGCGACGGCGGCCACCCGCACCTGGCCGAGCAATGCGCCCTGCGCCGGCACCCTGCAGGCCTGCATCGACGCTTCGGCGGCGGGTGACGAGGTGCTGATCGCCAGCCCGGGCGAGATCGACGAGGACATCACCCTCAACAAGTCGTTCGCCCTGCGTGCGGCGCCCAACCAGGTGGCGCGCTTCGCGCCAGGGCGCAGCGTCACCGGGCAGGTGACCAGCAACGTGACGAGTTGGGACATCGAGGGCCTGCACCTGCGCGATGGCCGCATCGAGCTGCTCCACAGCGCGCCATCCTCGCTGACCGCGCGCGTCGTCAACAACCGGCTCGACGTCACCGACGGCCCCACTTTCGGGGCCCGGGTGGAACTGCGCGTGGTCAAGTCCAATGCCAACGGCACCGCCACGGTCGACGTGCAGAACAACCGCATCGACAGCGGCCTGTCGCTGCAGCCGGCCATCGGCATCAGCCTGAATGCCCGCGCCAATGGAACGATCGCCTTCAACCGCATCGACCGCCGATGGACAGAGAACAGCAGCGGCCCCGGCCTTTCGCTGGTGCTGAGTCCGGGCGATCCGCACGTGGTCAACGTGTACGGCAACCGCGTCGAGGGCGGTTTCCGCGACGGCGCGCTGCGCATCGCAGTCGGCCTCAGTCCGGTGTTCGGCAGCGGCGGCAGCTCGACGCCGGTGGTGCGCGCCTTCAGCAATGTGCTGGTCTGCCGGACCGTCGCCGGCAGTTTCGAGCCCACGGGTCTCTACGCCGCCTCGTTCGCGGGAACCGGGCAGACCGAGCTGCGACTGTTCAACAACACCGCGGTGGGCTGCGACACCCCGATCTGGATCGACTACCCGATCAATGGCCCCAGCCTGAGCGGCAGCATCTTCAACAACCTGATCGCCCACAACACCCAGAGCCTGGTGGTCTCGGCCAACGTGGTCGCTGGCTTCACCATCGAGCGCAACCTGAGCTTCGGCAACAGCTTCAACACCATGCCCGCCAGCGCCACGCTCACCGTGACCGGCGATCCGCGCCTGCGCTCGCTGCGGTTTCCGCGCCCCGGTGCGGGCTCGGCGGCGATCGACGCCGGCAATGCGGTGTCGGCGCAGCTGCTCTACGGCGCGGCGGGCGCGCCGCAAGTCGATGTCGACGGGCGGCGCCGCTATGTCGGAACGGGGGCGAACGCGGTCGATATCGGCGCCTACGAATCCGGCGACGAGGTCAGCCTGCTGCGCAACGGCAGCGCCAGCAGCAGCTCGATGACGCTGGGCGTGGCCAGCGAGGCCGTGCCTGTCCACGTCAGCAAGAGCTTCAACCCGGTGGCGGGGGCGGCCGGCGCCAGCAACCCCAACCCGATCGGAGTGTTCCATCTGGGCGAATGGTTCGGCTATGCGATCGGCGCCAGCGTGCCGGCCAACGCCTACCTGCACCGCTTTGCGCCTGGCCCCAGCGGCAGCTTCGGCGCCAGCTATCGACACGAGACGGCGGCCGCCAACACCAGCTTCGAGGCCACCTCGCTCAGCAACACCTATCTCAACGGCAAGGGCCGCGAGGATGCGATCGTGCTGGCCACCCCGGTCTGGCTGGGCGGCGCGCAGAACCCGCAGAACATCGCCGTCGGCTACAGCTGCGCCAGCGGCAGCACCGGCGCCAACTGCTGGTTCATCGGCAACCAGCTGCTGGGCGCCAGCATGCCGACCGGGCTGGGTTTCCATGTCTACGCCCAGGACCCCAGCCCCAACGCCTTCGTGCACCGGGTGACCACGGCCGGCCGCTTCAGCCCCATGCCCTACCACGCGCTTCTGGGCGACGATCCGAACCGCTGCGCGCGCGCCCTCGCTACCCCGCGGGTGGTGCCGGGGCTGACCAACAACACCACCTACGACCTCGAATGGCGGCAGATCGATGGCCGCGGGGTCTGGGGCATCCAGGGTGAGGCCTCGATGCCGGTCGGTGCGGAGTTCTTCGTCTACGTCGACGCCGCCTCGTTCGAGGACTGCGCTTTTGCCGAGCTGTTCCGGGATGGGTTTGAGGATTGAGGGCTGGGAATCGGGAATTGGGAGTCGGGAATCGATGAAAACCCGGCACTTGCCTCGGCCAGCGCTGCATCTCGAATCGGACGACTGGTTTTGCAGGGCTGGAGCTTGCGGAGCTGAGTGCAAACCTCAGGCTTGTCCCGATTCCCGATTCCCGATTCCCGATTCCCGATTCCCGATTCCCGGCCCCAAGCTCCAAACGCTTCCGCACGCACCCACCCCGCCCTAGACTAGGCGCCGGCCCTGCTGAGCCGGTCCGGCGCGGCGGCCGCTCGCCCCTGCAAGGTTGCCTGCGTGAACACCCCCATCCTGACCCCGGAACTCCCGGCCGCCAGCGAACCGCTGCGCGCCGCCCTGACTGCTGCCTGGCTGCGTGACGAAGACGAGGCCGTGCGCGCCCTGCTGGGCGAGCTGCAGCTCGATGCCGATGCGCGCGCGCGCATCCAGGCCACCGCCGTCGATCTGGTCGAGCGCGTGCGCAAACGCGCGCAGGACCAGGGCGCCATCGAAGCCTTCATGCGCGAGTACGACCTCTCCAGCGAAGAGGGCGTTCTGCTGATGTGCGTGGCGGAAGCCCTGCTGCGTATCCCCGACAGCGAGACCGCCGATCGCCTGATCCGCGACAAGCTCGGCGATGCCGACTGGGGCAAGCACGTCGGTCAGAGCGACTCGCTGTTCGTCAACGCCAGCACCTGGGGGCTGATGCTGACCGGCCGCATGGTCAACCTGGCCGAAGAAACCCGCAGCAACTTCGTCGGTGCGCTGAAGCGTCTGGTCGGTCGCGCCGGCGAGCCGGTGGTGCGTCTGGCCGTGCGTCAGGCCATGAAGATCATGGGCCACCAGTTCGTCATGGGCCGCACGATCGAAGAGGCGCTGAAGCGCAGCAAGAAAGGCGAGAACGCCCGCTACCGCTACAGCTACGACATGCTGGGCGAGGGCGCGCTGACCCAGCCCGACGGCGACCGCTATTTCGAGGCGTATCGCAAGGCCATTCTCGCGATCGGCAGCACCGGCCCCTTCGCCGATGTGTTCGATGCGCCCAGCATCTCGGTCAAGCTCTCCGCCCTGCACCCGCGCTACGAGCACGGCAAGCGCGCCCGCGTCATGGCCGAGCTGGCGCCGCGCGTGCTGCAGCTGGCCCAGCTGGCGCGCGCGCAGGGGATTGGTTTCACGATTGATGCCGAGGAAACCGACCGGCTGGAGCTCAGCCTTGACCTCATCCTCAAGGTTTTCGCCGACCCCTCGCTGGACGGTTGGCAGGGCTATGGCCTGGCCGTGCAGGCCTACCAGAAGCGCGCGCCGCAGGTCATCGACCTGGTGGCGGATGCGGCACGCAAAGCGGGGCGCCGTATCCCGATGCGTCTCGTGAAGGGCGCCTACTGGGACGCGGAAGTGAAGCGCGCCCAGGTCGAAGGCCAGGCCGGCTATCCGGTGTTCACCCGCAAGCCGAACACGGACTTGAGCTACCTCGCCTGCGCGCGGCGCATGCTCGGCCATATCGACGCGCTCTACCCGATGTTCGCCTCGCACAACGCCCACACCATCGCCGCCATCCACCACATGGCGCAGGGCCTGCTGGGCCCGGTCGAACCCACCGCGCCGCCGCGCTTCGAGTTCCAGAAGCTGCACGGCATGGGCGACGACCTCTACGCCGAAGTGATCGGCCCTGATCGCCTCAACACCCCCTGCCGCGTCTACGCGCCGGTGGGCAGCCACGAGGACCTGCTGCCCTACCTGGTGCGTCGCCTGCTGGAGAACGGCGCCAACTCCAGCTTCGTCAACCGCATCACCGACCCCGCGATCAGCCCGGTCGAACTGGTGGCCGACCCCACCGAGACCGTGCGCGGCTACGCCAACGCTGCGCATCCGCGCATTCCCCTGCCTGTCCACCTCTACGGAACCGAACGAGCCAACTCCATGGGCATCAACCTCGCCGACGACAACGCGCTGCGCGCCCTGGCCGAACGCATGAACGCGGTCCGCTTCCCGATCGAGGTCAAGCCGCTGGTGCCCGGCGCGAGTTCCGCTGGCGTCTGGGTGGACGTGCGCTCGCCCAGCGATCGCAGCCAGGTGCTGGGCCGCTGGCAGGCCGCGGATGCCGCAACCGTCGAGCGCGCCATTGCCAATGCCGAGAAAGCCCAGCACGGCTGGGACGCGCTGCCGGCGGCCTCGCGCGCCAAGATCATCGAGCACGCGGCCAGCCTGATGGAGCAGCGCATGCCCGAGTTCATGGCGCTGGCCACGCGTGAAGCCGGCAAGACGCTGGCCGACGGCATCGCCGAGGTGCGTGAGGCGGTCGACTTCTGCCGCTATTACGCAGTCCAGGGCCGCCGCCTGTTCAACCAGCCGGAAGTGCTGCCGGGGCCCACCGGCGAGAGCAACACCCTGCACCTGCACGGCCGCGGCGTGTTCGTCTGCATCAGCCCGTGGAACTTCCCGCTGGCGATCTTCATCGGCCAGGTGGTCGCCGGCCTCGTCGCCGGCAATGCGGTGATCGCCAAGCCCGCGGAGCAGACCACCCTGATCGCGCACGCGGCGGTGAAGCTGCTGCACGAAGCCGGCGTGCCTGAGGACGTGCTGCAGCTGGTGCCGGGCGATGGCCCCACGGTCGGCGCGCCGCTGACCCGCGACCCGCGCATCGCCGGCGTCGCCTTCACCGGCTCCACCGAAGTCGCGCGCCTGATCAATCGCACCCTGGCCGAACGCGACGGCCCCATCGGCGTGCTGATCGCCGAAACCGGCGGCCAGAATGCGCTGATCGCCGACTCCTCCTCGCTGCCCGAGCAGCTGGTCAAGGACGCCATCAGCGGCGCCTTCGGTTCGGCCGGCCAGCGCTGCTCGGCCGCGCGCGTGCTGTTCGTGCAGGCCGACATCGCCGACAAGGTCGTGCACATGCTGGCCGGCGCCATGGCTGAGCTGAAGATCGGCGACCCCGGCCTGCTCAGCACCGACATCGGCCCGGTGATCGATGAGGAGGCCAAGGGCATCCTCGACGCGCACGCCGCGCGCATGGACGCCGAAGCCAAACTGATCGCCGTGGCCCCGCTGCCCGCCGAGTGCAGCAAGGGCACCTACTTCGCGCCGCGCGCCTACGAGATCCCGAACCTCGCGACGCTCAAGCGCGAAGTCTTCGGCCCGGTGCTGCACGTGATCCGCTGGCAGGCCAGCGAGCTGGACCAGGTCATCGACGCCATCAACGCCACCGGCTACGGCCTCACGCTCGGCATCCACTCGCGCATCGACGAAACGGTGGAGAAGATCAGCAAGCGTGTGCGCGTCGGCAACTGCTACGTCAACCGCAACCAGATCGGCGCCGTGGTCGGCGTCCAGCCCTTCGGTGGCGAAGGTCTGTCCGGCACCGGCCCCAAGGCCGGCGGCCCGCACTATCTGCTGCGCTTCACCACCGAGCGCACGCTCACCATCAACACCACGGCGGCGGGCGGAAACGCTTCGTTGTTGACCTTGGATGAGTGAGGTCGACAGCTGCCGATCCTGATGCGCGCAAGGCCGCCTGTGGGCGGCCTTGTGCATTTCTGACGTCTGTCAAGCTGTAAGGGCTGGCAGCTATTCGGGATTCTCGGTGGAGGGTAGTGTGCCCGCCGCGCAATTTTGCGCGTGAACTATGTGAGTCCAATGAACCCAAGAATGATGCTGGCCTTGTGCGCTCTCGCTGTGATTTGGCCAGGCGTGTCCGAGGCGGGGTGGCGTAATCGGTGGGTATGCCATACCGGAACCGTCACCGGTGGGGACGGCTCCTCGACGAGCACGATGTGCGGCTGGGAACCTTACTGGGAGCACGAGGGCGTGCCAGAGGATCCTGGATTCGGGGGCGTCGGCGGTCCCGGTGGAAGCGGCGGCTGGACCCCGACCTACAACGATTTCTACCAAGACGCCCACAGCTGCAACATGTCGGATCAGGAAAGAAAGGAGATGGCGGCGTCAGCGGTTCGCGCCGACGTTATCCAGGAGCAGGACGAGCGCGGGCAGGTCGGTGCTAGAAGGCTGGAGATTCGCGGCTACGGCGGGTCGCGGGAACAGTTCGATATTGTTCCGGGAAACTGGGGTAACTTCCAACTAGTCTACGGCTTTGGCTTCGTCCAGCTTGTGCCGGGCTCTTGCCACTCTGGGTCCACTGGCGGTTGATCCAACGCAATTGTTGAACAGAGCGGCGGGATCGTGGCCTGGCCCCCCGCTCTCCTTATCGAGAACCTCATGAAGA
>VFQU01002034.1_pt1 | contig 10379 bp, 10 predicted proteins | sample 3512311 | NCBI WGS metagenome assembly VFQU01 (sample SAMN10412377, study PRJNA504923) | tailings metagenome | isolation source: Relicate 3 Philex TSF3 active mining site | place: Philippines: Tuba, Benguet | collected 2017-08-29 | reverse complement strand
ACGGACTTGGATGGATGCAAGACGCGATCACCATTGTGAGCCGGCAACTAGATGCGCTCAGATCCGGTCGCTAACGCGGCGAGGAAAGCCTTGTAGCTCGCCGACAAGTGTTCCCTTGCAACCGTGCCGCGACAGTTGCCGCTGGGGATGCTCGTTCTGATCGTAACGTTGGCAGAAAGGTAGAACCCCCACCTAGCCTCCCCCTATTAGGGTGAGGCTAGGTGGGGGGTATCCCAACGCCCTCACCCCCGCATCACCTCCACCGCCAGATGCAGCCGCTCCGCACTTGCCAGCGCGCTCCGCTCCACCGCCTCCCGCGCCGCGGCTTCTCTCCGAATACACGCCTCAATCCGCTCCTGGCCGATCTCGTCGAGCAGGTGCCTGACCGGCGACCACATGACCCAATTGGGATTGACCATGCGCATATGCAGCCGGTCGTGGAGGATTTCGAAAGTGACATTGGCCGAGCGCGCCAGATCAAGGAATTCGGCGACGTCTTCGTCGGTCAGGTCGTCGGGCGTGGGTGCTGTGTAAACCATGGGGCTGCCTCGCATTTGATGCAAATGCAATGCGCTGGCGCCACCGGGGCTCCCGAAACCTGATGTCATGGTGAATGAAGCGTTAAGGCGGCGGGCTGCCAAAACTTATCCCCGCCCGCAAAACCTTCCCCATACTCGCCCCCTCTCCGCACATGCTGCGCGGTCGCGACGAACGGTCGGTGCGGGGAGCCGGATGGAGGTGGGGTCGCCCGCCTTCCGTCGCGGATCACTGAACGGATCTGTACCGCTCCGCAGGTCCCATGTCGGGCCGTTCCGGCTGCACCGGACGGCGGCTGCCACGTCGCCAGCAGGGCGAAGACGACGCAGTCCCTCATGGGTGGAGTAAGGATGTAAGTCCACCATTCGGCCCGTCGACGAGCCTCCGGTGCCTGGGGCGAGGTTTTCCTCACCTTCTATTTTTGCCGGACGACCGGCACCGAGGCGAACCTCGCCCCAGGCCGCAGCCCTTCGAAGCGTGCGGCACGCAAATCCTTTCGGTGGAAGGATTTTAGCTGAGAAGGCCATGAGAGCTATGCTCGAATGGCGGCCGAACCCGCAGGCCCAACGGCCGGGCGGCATTTCCGCATGCCTGCCGTTAGGCGCGCGTCACCACCACATTCCGTCCCGCGCCGCCCGGCGGCATATCCAGCGCCACGACCACATTGGCCGCCGCCGCCACTTCCGGCGCCCGCGCGGCCCATTCGACCAGAACGATCGCCTCGGGATCATCGAGCAGGCCCAACTCGTCCACTTCCGATGCGTCGGCCAGCCGGTAGAGGTCGGCATGGAGGACCGGTCCGGCCGGCGTGTCATAGGGCTGGATGATGGCAAAGGTTGGTGATGGGACTTCGAGCGCCGCATCCCCCGCCAGCGCCCGGATGATGGCTCGCGCCAGGGCCGTCTTGCCCGCCCCCAGATCGCCTTCGAGGCTAACCACATCGCCGCGCCGCAGCGTGGCCGCAAGTTCGGTACCGAAGCGGGTGGTGGCGTCGTCATCGGGGAGGAAGGTCGGGACTTCGGGCATAGTCGGCCTCAGGCGCTACTGCCTCCTCTATAGCACCGCGTCATCCCTGCGAAAGCAGGGATCCGGTGGTTGCCAAGGAGGGATTCCTGCTTTCGCAGGGATGACAATGTGGTTTGACCAGGGAGCGGGCGACGTTCGACCTATTCCGCCACCCCGGCCAGTGCGCTGTCGAGCGGCAGGTTGACGATGATGCGGCTGCCCTTGGGGTCGCGCTTTTCGGCCGAGATCGTGCCGCCATGCAGGTTGACGAAGGTGCGCACAATGGAGAGCGCAAGGCCGGCGCCGCGCTGGCGGCCGCCGGGCTGGGGCGTGTCGAGCCGGGTCAGGATGGCCGATTTCATTTCATCGGTCAGGCCCGGCCCCTCATCCTCGATGATGAAGAGCATGCGCCCGGCGCGGTGGCCCACCGAGAGGCGGATTTCTCCGCCTGGCGGGGAGAAGCGCGCGGCATTGGAGAGCAGGTTATAGAGCACCTGCACGATGCGGGTGCCATCGGCAATGAAGGGGGGCAGGTCGGGCTCGATATCGACCACCAGATTGGGCGCCTCGCCCGAGACCTCGGGGAAAGTGGCGGTGATCCCGGCCTTTGCCTTATCGATCAGCGCCGGCACATCGAGCCGCTCGGGATTGAGCTCGGCAATGCCGGCATCGACCGAAGCGAGATCGAGAATATTGTCGATGAGCACGCCCAGCGTCACCGAGGAGGCGCGGATATAGTCGATATATTCCTTTTGCCGCGCATCCATGCCGCCTTCCATGCCCGCGAGCAGGTCGGCAAAACCGATAATATTGGTAAGCGGGGAGCGCAGTTCGTAGGAGACGTTTTCAACGAATGCGTCTTTCAGCCGGTCGGCAGCGACAAGGGCGTCATTGCGCTCCTTGAGCACTTTGGAATAGCCCGCGCTTTCGGTGACGTCGAGGAAGGTCATCATGGTCTGCCCGTCGGGCAGGCGAGTAATGGCATAGTCGATCAACCGCCCGTCGGAGCGGTTGATGCGGCCGGTCTGGTCGGTACGGGTGGGATTAAGGTCGATAATGCCGCGTTTCAGATCCCGCCAGATGGTGGCGCCGTCTTCGGGAATGGCGCGGCCGCTGGCCTCGGCGATCTGGTCGATATGGGGGCTGGTGCCCAATTGGTTGGTCGGCAATTTCCAAAGCGCGGAGAGGCGCGGATTGGCCAGCGTCAGCCGCCCATTGGTGCCGAACACTGCCACAGCCTCGGAGAGGGCGTTGATGCTTTCGCGCAGCACATTGGTGAAAGCCTTGTTGGTGCTTTCCAGCTCCAGCCGTTCGGTCAGGTCCTCGAACACATAGATGACGCCGCCCTTGGGGCCGGCGGGCGCGGAAATGACCTTGATGGTGCGCCCGTCCGGCAGGTGCCAGGGGTCGGCCTCGAAGGGTTCCTTGCGGCTATAGCTTTCCAGATGCTTGGCCCGCCAGGTGTGGTAATCGACCTGATTGGGCAATTGGCCCTGGGTGCGCAGCTTGTCGAGAATGGCGCGCTCATCGAGCCCGAGCGTGAGGAATTTCGGATCGAGATTCCACAGCGCCGCATAGGCCGGGTTGAATTGTACTAGCTCCCGACGCGCATTGAAAATGGCGATGGGCGTGCCCAGAGCGTCGATAATGCCGCCGATATGGGAGAGCGCATTTTCCGCCTGGGGCGGCGGCGCCGCCTCGGCCAGCGGTTGCAGATAGCCGACACGGCCGCCTTCGACGGCGAAATCCAGCAGCTGGAATTTGCCTCTGGCGCCGAAGTCGAGCGTCGCCGCCACCGGTTCGGTCGCACCCCGGCAGGCGCGCAGGTGTTTGTCGAGGCTGGCGCCATCGAGCAGTTCGGCGGGCCGGGTTTCGGTGCCTGACTTGCCGAGCGCAGCGGCGAGGGCGAGATAGGCTGGGTTAGCATAGACCAATTGGTCGGTGACATCGCGCAGAAAAGCCGGCTGGCTCATGCAGGCCAGCATGGCGCGCGCCGTCTCGGCAGCATCGCCTTCGGCCTTGCCGGTCTGCATGGTTTCGGGCTGACTGAAAGCGGGACGCAGGCGCAAAGCCGCGCCGCCCCCCATGACCCAGCCGGTGGCGCGCACCAGCCTTCCATCCAGCGTGGTGAAGCTGGCAGCAAAGGATTGGCCGTGCATACGCAGGTTTTCGATGCAATTGGCGAGGCGCACCGCTTCGCCAGCGCCGAGCCAGCCATGGAAATTGAGCACGCTTTGCGGCTGGCGTCCCGGCGGCAGCACGGCATCCGCCTGCCCCAGAATGCGCGGCTGGCCCTGGTTCTGCCCGGTCCAGAGCACGGTCAGCTCGCGGCTGCCGGCGATCAGGTTTTCATAGTCATCGACCAGAGCGCGCATGCCCGACACCTGTTCGGCGGCGCGGCGGCGCATCTGCTTGTTGTCCTTGAGAACGGTGCGAATGAAGGCCATGGACAGGAGCGCGAAAGCGCCCGCGCCTATGGCCACGGCCACCGGCGCCACCCCACCCAGATTGGCGGGAACGACGCTTTGCGCCAGGGCGGGGACTGCCGTGATCACAGTGATGGGTGCGGCGACTATGCCTGCGAATCCCCAATGCTTCCGGAACCGATCCGGCGCCATATACCTGCCCTCTTGTCGCTCGAATTGCGCTGCCAAGCCGGCCAAAAGGCCGGTACGCCTGCACTTGAAAGAAGCGGCCAACGCGGAACCAGACACTTGGTCCCCGCCACCCCATCCGGTCAGCCTGTCCCCCAGCTGGCCGAATCACTCTGACCATACCGGGCGCAGGAATCGGGCAAAAGAGTCTTCGTGCCTGTGCGTTGCGGGCAAATGCGCGCAAAAGCACTTGACCGTGAACGAAACAGAAACCCTAACAAAACGCAAAAGGCCCGCACGAGGCGGGCCTTTTGCACCATTTTTGGCAGATCAGTAGCGGTATTCGCCTGACTTGAACGGGCCGTTCTGGCTGACGCCGATATAGTCCGCCTGCCCCTTGGTCAGCTTGGTCAGCTTGGCGCCCAGCTTGGCCAGATGCAGTTCGGCGACCTTTTCGTCGAGATGCTTGGGCAGGACATAAACCTTGTTTTCCAGGGTTTTGCCGTTGGTCCAGAGCTCGATCTGCGCCAGCGTCTGGTTGGAGAAGGAAGCCGACATGACAAAGCTGGGATGGCCGGTGGCATTGCCCAGATTGACGAGGCGACCTTCGGACAGAAGGATCAGCCTGTTACCATCGGGCTTTTCGACCATATCCACCTGCGGCTTGATATTGGTCCATTTGAAATTGCGCAGGCCGAGAACGTCGATCTCATTATCGAAATGGCCGATATTGCAGACGATGGCCATGTCCTTGAGTTTGCGCATGTCGTCGAGCGTAAGCACATCCTTATTGCCGGTGGCGGTGACCACGATATCGGCGCGGTGGGCAGCGTCTTCCAGCGTCACCACTTCATAGCCTTCCATGGCCGCCTGCAGGGCGCAGATGGGGTCGACTTCGGTCACCAGCACACGGGCGCCGGCACCACGCAGGCTTTCCGCCGAGCCCTTGCCCACATCGCCATAGCCGCAAACAATGGCGACCTTGCCGGCCAGCATCACGTCGGTGCCACGGCGGATCGCATCGACCAGAGATTCGCGTGTGCCGTATTTGTTGTCGAATTTGGACTTGGTGACCGAGTCATTGACGTTGATGGCTGGGAAGGGCAGCTCGCCCCTAGCATGCAGCTGATAGAGCCGCATGACGCCGGTCGTGGTCTCTTCCGACACGCCACGAATGGCAGCGCGGATGGTTGAATAGAAGTTGGGATGGGTGGCCAGCCGCTTCTTTATGGTGGCGAAGAAGATTTCCTCTTCCTCATTGCCGGGCTTGTCGAGAATGGACGGATCGGTCTCGGCCTTGGTGCCGGTCAGCACCAGCATGGTGGCATCGCCGCCGTCGTCGAGGATCATGTTGGGCGTGCCGCCGTCACCCCATTCCATCATGCGGTCGGTGAATTCCCAATATTCTTCCAACGTCTCACCCTTATGGGCGAAGACTGGAATGCCGGCGGCGGCAATGGCGGCGGCGGCATGGTCCTGGGTGGAGAAGATGTTGCAGCTGACCCAGCGCACATCGGCGCCCAGTGCCACCAGCGTTTCGATGAGCACGGCGGTCTGCACGGTCATATGCAGTGAGCCGGCGATGCGTGCGCCCTTGAGCGGCTGGGCGGCGGCATATTCGGCACGGATCGCCATCAGGCCCGGCATTTCGATTTCGGCAATGGTGATTTCCTTGCGGCCGAAATCAGCGAGCGCAATATCCTTGACCGCATAGTCGGTCTTGGTTCTGGTCATGGGACACTCCGGGAATGGGTCAATCTCTTGCCTTTCCTATACGGGAGCCCCCGGCACCGATCAATGCGGGATATAAAGAAACGTTTATGTCCGGTAGACGCGCCGCCCACGCCGGCGAAATGGCAGGGCACAAAACCGCACCAGTCCGGATAGGAAAAGATAGCCGAGGATAAAGCCGCCCCCGGCATAGAGAATGCCTTCCATGGTCACCGGAATTGCGGGCTTGTAGGCCTCCAGGGTGCGCCTGCCGATATCGGTATCGAGATAGGCAGGCAGCGATTGCAGCCGCTCGACTGGTCCAGCGCCTTCAATGCGCTCCAATGTCTGGCTCAGTGCTTCATAGCGACCAAAGGTGCGCACCATGCTGTCGCCGCGATCGGCGAGAAATTCGTCCTGCGAAATGCTGTAGCGGTCCAGCGCGCCTTGACGGTCGAGCCCACCCGCCTCTGCTGCGCGGTCGAACTCCTCGGTAATGACGCGCAACTCATCAACGGCGCCGCCCAGACGCTGGGTGTATTGCTGGGCATATTCGGGAAATTGGCTGAGCGTTGCCGCAAGTCCCAACCCGCCAATCCCCGCAATAAACTGCCGCAACATCTGCCTCTCCCTCGGACCCGGCTCACAGTGTCGTCAAACACCAAGGCAATAAAACGTCAGCTGTTCCAGAACAGTTTGCGGGGCGGGCCACCCGCTGCGGCAATAGTTGCATCGATGAAGTCGTTCTTGCCGCGCGCATAGGCTTCCCTGTCGTCTCTGTAGCGTGACGCCAGTCCATCCTTGAGCGCCATGTAGGCCAGTCTGAGATCGGCATCGGCGCGCAGCAGGTCGCGGAACAACAGATACCGGCCAAAATCGACGGGGTCGGTGTGGATGTGGAGATGGTGCGTGCGGCTGCCATCGGGCCCGAAACGGCGGAAGAACAACCGTTCGGGATTGGAGACTTCGGGGCGATATTCGTAGCCGAGCGCGGCAACGCGATCGAGCCCGGTCAACACCGGTTCCATATCGGTCACAAGCACGATGACGTCGATCACCGGCTTTGCCGCCAGTCCCGGCACCGCCGTCGACCCCATATGCTCGATCCGAAGCGGCGCAGGCTCGATGGCGGGGACAAGTTCTGACCGCGCCGCCTCAAACATTGCCGCCCAGCCGGCATCGTGTGGCGACAGCGCGATCTCGTCGCTCACGCCTCGGCTCCGTCCACATCCTCGTCAAAGCCGTTGCGCACCAGCTCGACTATGGCTTCCAGCGCCTCACGCGCCTGCTTGCCGGTAGCCTGCACCAGAATGGTCGATCCGGGGCCAGCGCCCAGCATCATGAGGCCCATAATGGAATTGCCGGCCACGGACGTACCGTCCTTGACCACGTTGATCGTGGCGTCGAAGCATTCGGCCGTGCGCACGAAACGCGCCGAAGCGCGGGCATGCAGGCCCTTGCGGTTCAGAATGGTCAATTGCTGGGCAAGTGCCCTGCCGGCATCCATGGATCAGGCACCACCCAACACGGCATTGGCGACGGTGATGTATTTCTTGCCAGCTTCCTGGGCCAGGGCCACCGCCTCTTCCATGCCCAACTCACCGCGGATACGGCCGAGCTTGACCAACATGGGCAGGTTTACGCCGGCGATCACCTCGACCTTGCGGTTCTGCATCACCGAAATGGCCAGGTTCGATGGCGTACCGCCGAACATGTCGGTGAGAATGATGACGCCGCCGCCGCTATCGGCACGGTCAATGGCGCTCAGAATGTCGTCGCGCCGGCTTTCCGCATTATCTTCGGGACCAATGGCGACGGTTTCGACATATTCCTGTGGACCCACCACATGCTCCATCGCCAGCTTGAATTCATCGGCCAGCGCGCCGTGGGTCACCAGAACCAATCCGATCATGCAACTTCCCCAGATGGCTGTCCCGGCTCCCCGCCGCGACCGCTCTCAAACCCCCAATACCCCGCGACGCCGGGTGCCGACGCAAGGGCCACAGACAGTCTTGTCCCCATGCGGGGCCCTTGCAAGGGATAATTTGTCACGTTCAAGTCAGCCCGACGCTGTGGCGCACTGCCTCGGCCACCAGCAATTCCTGGTGCCCTAGGCTCACCACACCGGCAAAGGGCACAGGCGCACGCGGCAATGCATGGCCGACAAGCTCTGTTTGCAGGTCTTCTTCTTCCACCATGCGCACGAGGTCGGGCACGAGGTCGATCACCAGATGCAGTTGCGCCCGCTGCTGATGGGGGCGGCTGACAATGCCGCGACCGCGCAATTCGATCAGTCCAGCCAATTTGGGTGGCGCCAGCATGGTCAGGTGACCGCCCTCCTCGACAAGGTCCACACGGTCATCGGCCACGAGAAATGCCGGCTGGCCCTGCATCTGCCAGCGGTCCAGAAGCGCCAGCGACAGCACGGACTTTCCGGCACCGGACGGCCCCCTCAGCAAAACTCCAACATCGCCCAGGACGAGCCCGGTCCCATGCACATTCAATGGCTTGCTCATGTCGCCAGTTTATTTGCGCGCGAGGGGCAGCACAATTGTAAAAACCGCGCCCGAGCGGTCGGTGCGATTATGGGCCCGGATCGTGCCCTTATGGGCATCCACGATCTGTTTGGAAATGGACAGACCGAGTCCGGAATGGTTGCCAAAGCTCTCGGTTTCGGGACGGTCGGTATAGAATCGCTGAAAGATACGGCTGACATCGCCGGTAATCCCCGGCCCCTCGTCCTTGACCGTCACGGCGATAGTGTCGGCCTCGGTCGTCACTGCGACGGTCACCGTGCCGCCGGCCGGCGAAAAGGACACAGCATTGTCGATGAGATTGGCCAGAACCTGCGCCATGCGGCTTTCATGCCCATTGACCACGGTGCTGCCGCGCCCGGTCCTTTTGCCCATCACCACTTTGACATCCCGCCCGGCGGCCATGTCGGCCTGAATGGCGACCATGGTTTCGGCCAGCTTTTCGAGATCGAGCCGCTCTGCGCTTTCGCGCGCCAGTTCCGCGTCGAGGCGGCTGGCGCTGGAAATATCGGTGATCAGCCGATCGAGGCGTTTGACGTCATGCTGGATGATGGCATTGAGCCGCTCGCGGTCTTCCGGCTTTTTCGCCAGCGGCAGGGTTTCCACGGCCGAGCGCAGGGACGTCAGTGGGTTTTTTAGCTCATGCGCCACGTCGGCTGCGAACCGCTCGATGGCCTCGATGCGGTTATAAAGCGCGTCGGTCATGCGGCGCAGCGCCCCCGAAAGGTGACCGATTTCGTCGGGGCGGTCGGTAAAATCAGGAATTTCGGCGCGCGCGTCGCCCGCGGTCTGCACCCGTTCGGCGGCTGCCGACAGGCGCTGCATCGGTCCAGCAATCGTGCCCGCGAGCAAAAGCGACAGCACGATCTGCACACCCGCCGCAATCAGCGCGATGCGCAAAATGCTCCAGCGTTCCTGAGCCACCACCGAGTCGATATCGCCCGGCGCGGTAGAGAGCAGGATGCTGCCGACGACTGCGCGCAGGCGCTGGACCGGCACGGCAACGGAGACCACAAGCTGGTTTTGGCCGTCGACGCGCACGAAATCTGCCGGCGCGCCCTGCAGGGCCGATGCCACTTCCGGATAGCGCGTGCCCTCGTCGGCCTGATATTCCTGATAGGTGGGGTAATTATCCCCTGGCGCCCAGGAAATCAGCGCATTCCACCAATCGAGCAGGAAGAAATTGGGCTGGCGCGTATCAATCGCCTGCCGCAGCACTTCGCCGCGCGCGAAAAGGTTATCGCTGTCCAGAATCAGCAGGCCCTGCTGGTCATAGATGCGCGCCCTCGTGCGGGTCGGCGTGATCAGATTGCGCAAAAGCGGCGCAACCCGCTCGGGATTGATGGGAAATTCGAGCGTGGGATCGAAATAGGACAGGGGCGACACATTGGTGCCCTGCGATTCCAGCAGCCGGTCGGGATTGACCGAGATGATGTCGCTATCGACCGTCGCCGAAGCGGCCACGGCGGCGGCGATGATCTCGCCCTGCACGCGCAGGGACTGGACGCGCGCATCGATCAGGCCCGCCCGCCACTGGTTGAGATAGAGAATACCGACGACCAGAACCAGCAGGCCCGCCAGATTGAGCACGATGATGCGGCGGGTGAGGCTGGAAAAAATCGTGAAATCAAGAAACCGGCGAATGCCGGTCAGGACTTTGGCCAATGGCAGCAAGGCCGGACGCCAGCGGCTTTTTGTCGATGGCCTTTCGCCTGCCGCCGGATCGGGTCCAGCGACAGGAGTAGTCTCCTCAACTTGCGGGTCGAGCGTCGCCACCGGGGGCCTTATTGCTCCTTGAAGCGATAGCCGACGCCATAAAGCGTTTCGATCATCTCGAAATCGTCGTCGGTCGCCTTGAACTTCTTGCGCAGGCGCTTGATGTGACTATCGATGGTGCGGTCATCGACATAGACCTGATCATCATAGGCCGCATCCATCAGCGCATTGCGCGATTTGACCACGCCGGGCAGCAGGGCCAGCGCCTGAAGGATCAGGAATT
>VFQU01002033.1_pt1 | contig 10380 bp, 7 predicted proteins | sample 3512311 | NCBI WGS metagenome assembly VFQU01 (sample SAMN10412377, study PRJNA504923) | tailings metagenome | isolation source: Relicate 3 Philex TSF3 active mining site | place: Philippines: Tuba, Benguet | collected 2017-08-29 | reverse complement strand
CGCAGCAGCGACCTTACGATCGGCCCCATTTTCGAGCCGAGCGAACCCTTGACCATGATCGCGTCGCCGGCGCGGACGGATCCGAGAACTTCGGCCTCGAGAGCCGCGGCGGTTTCGGCATAGCCGCCCCGGCGGCTGGAGGGAAGCGCATCCCACAGCGAACGCATCAGCGGGCCGGCGCAAAATACGAGATCGACCGCATGGTCGGTGACCGCCGGAGCGAGGTCGCGGTGCAGCCGCCCGCCTTCGGCGCCGAGTTCGAGCATGTCGCCGAGTACGGCGATGCGGCGGCCCCGCGGCCCCGTGGACGCCTGGCCGAGCAGCGCCAGCGCCGCGCGCATGGACGCAGGATTTGCATTGTAGCTTTCGTCGATCAGCAGCGCGTCGCCGCCCGGCATATGCAGCGTTTGGCGCTCGCCGCGGCCGGCGGGCGGCTCAAGTGAGGACAACGCCAGCGCCGCCAGCGCAAGGTTCGCGCCTACGAGCGAGGCCGCAGCAAGCACGGCGAGCGAGTTTTGCACGACGTGCCGGCCGGGCGCCCCAAGCTTGTAGGTGACGCCAGCGCCGAGAATGCTGGCTTGCACCGTCGAGGAATCCGGCTGCAGCGCGCACTTGATGAGCCGTGCCTCCGCCTCCGGATGCTCGCCGAAGCCGACGACCCGCGCCACGCCGGCCGCCGTCGCGCTTTGACGCAGGCGGCCGAAATGCGGATTGTCGCGGTTGATCACGGCGGCACCGCCGGGCTCGACGCCCAGGAAGATTTCCGCCTTGGCGTCGGCGATCCCTTCGACGCTGTCGAAAAACTCCAAATGGACTGGCTCGACCGCAGTCACGATGGCCACGTGCGGGCGCACCAGCCGCGTCAGCGGCGTGATCTCGCCGGCGTGGTTCATGCCGATTTCGAGCACGGCGAATTTCGCATCCTGCGGGCAGCGCGCCAGCGACAACGGTACGCCCCAGTGATTGTTGTAGGACGACACCGAGGCGTGGGCCGCGCCCTCGCGCGACAGCGCCATTCGCAGCGCCTCCTTGGTGCCGGTCTTGCCGACCGATCCGGTCACGCCGATGAACCGAGCCGAACTGCGCCGGCGCGCAGCCATGGCCAGATCACGCAGCCCATCGAGTACGTCATCGACCACGAGCATCGGCGCATCGCCGGGAAAGTCGCCGCGGCGTTCGCGAGACACGACCGCAAGCCCCGCGCCGGCCGCGAGCGCCGCAGACGCGAAGTCGTGCCCGTCGCGGGCGTCGCCCTTGATCGCAAAGAACGCCTCGCCCGGCTGTACGGTGCGCGTGTCGATCGAGATGCCGCCGATGGCGCGCGGCAGCGCTCCGGAATGAGCCGCCCGCATCGCCGCCGCCATCGCCTCGACCGTCCACAGCACGCCGCTCATGACTTAAATTCTCCGATCGCCGAAGCGACCGCATCATGGTCGCTGAACGGCAGCGTGCGCCCGCCGGCGATCTGGCCGGTCTCGTGACCCTTGCCCGCCACCAGCAGCACGTCGCCGCGCCTGAGTTGCGACACCGCGGTCCGGATCGCCTGGCCGCGGTCGCCGATCTCGATCGCACCCGGCGCAGCCGCCAGGATCGCTGCGCGGATCGCCGCCGGATCCTCGCTTCGCGGATTGTCGTCCGTGACGATGACGGCATCGGCATGGGCTGCGGCGATTTCGCCCATCAGCGGACGCTTCCCGGCATCGCGGTCGCCGCCGCAACCGAAAACGACGATCAGCCTCCCGCTGGCGTATGGCCGGAGCGCATCGAGCGCCTTTTCCAGCGCGTCGGGCTTATGCGCGTAGTCGACGAACACGGGCGCACCGTTGGCTTTGCCGGCGAGGTCGAGCCGGCCTTTTGCGCCGCGGAGCGTCTCGAGCGCGGAAAATACATTGCCCGGTTCGCCGCCGGTCGCAATCGCAAGCCCCGCGGCGACCAGGGCATTTTCGATCTGGAACGCGCCGACCAGCGGCAGCAGAAGCGACAGGTCGCGCCCGCCGTGACGGATCGATATCCGCTGCGCGAAACCGTCGATCCCGGCGTCGGTCAAGCGGATAAATTCGCCCATGCGACCCACGGTCATCACGCGCAATCCACGCTCAGCCGACGCCTTGGCCACGGCAGCAGAATGTTCGTGATCGGCCGAGATGACCGCCGCGCCGCCGTCGCGCACCAGCGCTTCGAACAGCCGCAGCTTGGCGCGAAAGTAGTGGCCGAGATCGGGATGGTAATCGAGGTGATCCCGGCTGAGGTTGGTGAAGCCCGCTGCCGACACGCGCAGGCCGTCGAGCCTGTGCTGATCCAGGCCGTGTGAGGACGCCTCGATCGCAAGATGCGTGATCCCTTCGCCGGCCAGACCGTCGACCGTGCGGTGAAGTTCCACCGGATCGGGTGTGGTGAGCGACCCATAGACCTCGCGTGCGGGCGTGACGAGGCCCACTGTGCCGATGCTCGCGGCGGCGTGACCGAGCGATGCCCATATCTGCCGCGTGAAGGCCGCGACCGACGTCTTGCCGCTGGTGCCTGTGACCGCAGCGATATGCGCGGGCTGCCGCGGGTAGAGACGCGCCGCGGCCAGCGCCAGCGTGCGGCGCACGTTGCCGACCCGCACAAATGGCATGGCTCCCGCCCCGTCCGGCGCGCGTTCGGCGATCACCGCTGCGGCCCCCGCGGCCAGCGCCTGCGGCACAAAAGTCAGACCGTCTGCGCGGTTTCCGGGGATCGCGAAGAACGCATGTCCGGGCCGCACGGCGCGGCTGTCGGCCGTCATCCCTGAAACCTCGACCGCCGAAAGCCGCGGATCGGGCCTTGCGGAATCGGTCAGGAGCTCGGCAAGCGTCATGGTGCGAATGGGCCGGGCCGGCGCGGTCGTTGGGTCGACTCAGGCGGACCCATTGGATGCCCCGCTTTGGCCGGGGATGACAACCTTATTGTCGGGCTTTGGCCAAAATAAGCTGATCTGCCGGCGGCAGATCGAGCCGCGGCATGATGCCCAGCATCGGAGCGATCCGCGCGATGATTCGCCCGGTGGTCGGCGCGGCGTTCCAGCCCGACGTGGCGTAGCCGTGGGTTTCGGGCAAGCCCTGCGGCTCGTCCAGCATGACGAGGAGCTGGTAGCGCGGCTGGTCGGCGGGGAGGATCGCAGTGAACGTGGTCAGCAGCCGGTTCTTGGCGTAGCGGCCGCCGACCACCTTTTCCGAGGTGCCGGTCTTGCCGCCGACGTAATAACCCTTCACGTCGGCCTTGCCGGCCGTGCCCTTCTCGGCGTTCAGCCGCATCAGGTAGCGCATCTTGTCGCTGGTCTCTGGCTTGACCACCTGCTTCCCCAGCTTGCGGGCCTCCTCCTCCGTGCGCTTCATGAACGTGGGCGGGATCAGGAGGCCGCCATTGACCAGCGCGCTGATGCCGGCCACCGCCTGCAGCGGCGCGACCGACAGGCCATGGCCGAAGGCGATGGTGACGGTGTTCAATTCGCCCCAGCGCTTGGGCACGATCGGCTCGGCGCTCTCCGGCAGTTCGGTGCGCAGCCGGTCGAGCTGGCCGAGCTTCTTGAGGAACCACTTGTGGTGCTCGACGCCGAGCGCCAGCGCCATGCGCGCGGTGCCGATGTTGGACGAATAGATGAACACCTCGGGCACGTTCAGGGCGCGATTCTTGCCCTTGTAGTCGCTGATGCTGAACTTGCCGTAGCGCAGCGATGCGCGCGCATCGAACATCGAATTGAGATTGATCTTTCCGGAATCGAGCGCCATCGCCACCGTCAGCGCCTTGAAGGTCGAGCCGAGTTCGAAAACGCCGGTGGTGAGCCGGTTGATGCGCAGCGGATCGTTGGCCTGCTTCGGGCTGTTGGGGTCGTAGTCGGGCAGCGACACCATCGACACGATCTCGCCGGTGCGCACGTCGGCGACGATGCCGGCGGCGGCCTTGGCCTTGTACTTCTCGGCGGCGAAGATCAGTTCGTCGCGCATGGCATGCTGCACGCGCAGGTCGAGCGCCAGCTCGATCGGCCGCTGCAGCCGGTCGTTGGCGAGGCCCGCCATGTGCAGCGCGGCCAGGCCGCGGCCGTCGAGCCACTTTTCGATTCCAGCGATACCCTGGTTGTCGATGTTGACATGGCCGATCACGTGCGAGACTTCGGCGCTGTTGGGATAGGTGCGCTTGTTCTCGTTGAGGAAGCCCACGCCCGGAAGGCCGAAGCGGTGAATTTCCTCGCGCTGCTTCTGGGTGATCTCGCGCTTGACCCAGATGAACCCTCGACGGGAGGCGAGCCGGTCGCGCAGGTCCGTGGCGTCGAGGTCCGGCAACACCGCGGTCAGCACCTCGGTCGCCTCGTCGACATCGATAATGCGGCGCGGCTCGGCGAACAGCGACGGCATGCGCACGTCTGTGGCGAGGATGCGGCCGTTGCGGTCGAGGATGTCCGGCCGCGCGGTCGCCACGCGGTCTGCCGAGCCGGCGCGGCGCGCGATGTGGCTTTCCGGCGCGACCGCGGACATCACCAGGCGTCCGGCAATCACCGAATAGACGGCGGCAACCGCCAACATCGCCAGGCCGATCCGCGCATTGGCCTTGGCGGCGCGGTCCACATTCTTGCCGTAGAGCAGCACGCGCACCAGACGGCGGCGCCACGGCTCGGCGGGACGGACGTCCGCGGTTTCGGTCGCTTCGTGCAGCGCGGCCTCGTTCACCTTCCACCCCCGGTCCCGGATACGCTTCCGGTGGCGAAGCCGTCGGGATTCTCGATCATCGAAGCGATCGAGTCGCCGGGCTCGGGCTGAACCACCTGCGGCGGGCGCTGCGGGAGATTGTCGAGCGTGTCGAACTGGACCGGCTCGGCGGGGCGCAGCGGCAGGTGCCGCCGCACCAGCCCCTGGATCCGCGCCGGATTTTCAAGTTGCGCCCATTCTGCACGCAGCGCCGCGATCGCTTCGCGTTCGCGCTGCACGTCACCGCGCATCTTGGCGACCCGCTCGGCGCGGCGCGTCGATTCGAACTTGATCTCGTAGACATAGGCTGCGGCGAACGCGAGCAGTGCCAGCACCAGGACATTCAGGAGCCGCATGCGATCACCTGCCCTTCAGAACGTCGGCCAGCGGCGGCAGCCGCGGCAGCGCGGGTGCGTCTCCCGGGCGGGCGGGGGCATCGGTGCGCTCGGCGGCGCGCAGCTTGGCCGAGCGGGCGCGCGGATTGGCCTCCGACTCCGCGTCGGATGGCAAAAGCGGACGCTTGGTGAGAATCCGGAAGGTCGGCGCCGGCTGCTCGACGTCCGGGCGATGCCGGGAGACGCCGGACGTGCGGCCGCGGTCCGTCAGAAACGACTTCACGATCCGGTCTTCGAGCGAATGAAACGACACCACGGCCAGGCGGCCGCCGGGCGCGAGGATACGCTCGGCTGCCGACAGCGCGGCGGCAAGCTCCCAAAGCTCCTCGTTGACGAAGATCCGCAGCGCCTGAAACGTGCGCGTCGCCGGGTGAATCACTCCGGGCCGCGGATGCACGACGCGGGTGATGATGTCGGCAAGCGCCTGGGTGGTCGCGATCGGGGCCGACGCCCGCGCCCGAACGATAGAGCGGGCGATCGGGCGCGCGAAGCGCTCCTCGCCCAGCGTCGAGATGATGGCGGCAAGATCGCGCTCCGAGGCAGCCGCGACGACTTCGGCCGCACTCGGCCCGTCGCCGCCCATGCGCATGTCGAGCGGCCCGTCAAGCCGGAACGAGAATCCGCGCTCCGCGGTGTCGAGCTGCATCGACGAGACGCCGAGATCGAGCACGACTCCCTGTACCGACGGGAATCCGGCGCGCGCCGCCACGTCGTCGAGGCTGGAAAACCGCTCCTCGAACAACGTCAGGCGGCCGCCGGACGCCGCGACGAGATCAGCGCCGAGCGCCACCGCGCTGCGGTCGCGGTCAATGGCGACGACCCGAGCACCGGGCGTCTCAAGGATCGCGCGGCTGTAGCCGCCGGCCCCGAAAGTGCCGTCCACATAGACGCCATCGGCGCGGACGCCGAGCACATCCACGACGGAGCGCACGAGCACGGGAACGTGGCGGACCGGTCCGCCAGCGGCGCTTGCGCCGCTGCCCGCCAGCGCCCCCGTGCTCCGAGCGGATCTTCCGCCGCTCTCTCGAAGCCGGAACAGCACCGGTAGGGGCGCTTCGGCCCGGTGGCCTTCGGGACCTGCGCGCCATCCGGCCGGACGCGTCGCTCCGGCTTCCAGATCGGTCGAATGCAATGCTGCGCCGGAGCGCGTGCCGCCCGGCACGGTCACGGCGCGCGCGCCGCGCACCTCAAGGAGGCCGGCAGCGGCATGCGCGCGCGGCAGCGCGCCTTGCTGCCCCAGCGCATCGCGCAGCTTCTTCGGCAGGGATCGGGGCATCATGCGGCGCTGCTTGCGGACGTCATTGCACGGGGCGGGCGGAACCGCGCCCGCACGGGCGCCATTCCCCGATCGAATTAACGGCCTTTAAGCTTAAGGAATCGTTTGCAAACGGCGGGTCCGCGAAGATGCCCCGGCAGGATCGCTGCGGGCATCGGGCCGCGGGGCATAGCGCCGCGCTGCGGAACTTCGTGATGTTTCCCGCGTTATCCGACGGAGGGGAGTCTGCTCTCGATCCGCAATCCCGGATGAAGGAGACTCGACATGGTTCAGAAATTCCTGATCTCGACCGCGCTGGGCGGCCTGATGATCGCCGGCGCTTCGGCGCAGGGCGTCCCTCCGGCAGACCGCCCGGCCTCGCCGCCTCCGGCCGCGAGCCAGCCCGCTCAGCCTCCGGTCAAGCCCGACGCAGCGCCGACCGCAGCGCCGATGGTGGCTCCGGCCGGAACCGCGCAGATCGTCAACTCGCAGAAGCCCGATCAATTCCTGGCGTCGAAGTTCGAAGGCACCGACGTGGTCGGCGCCGACGACAAGAAGATCGGCGACGTAAAGGACATCCTGTTCACGAAGGACGGCAAGATCGAAGCCTTTGTGATCGGCGTCGGCGGCTTCCTCGGCATGGGCGCGAAGGACGTGGCGCTCGCCCCGAATGCGTTTCAGGTCGTTCCCGGCGACAAGTCGAAGAACGAGGCCGACAAGCTGAAGCTGCCCATGACGCAGGATCAGCTCAAGCAGGCCGCGACCTTCGAGCCCTACTCGCCGCCGCGGACCACGACCGGCCAGGGCGGCGCGGGCATGCCGCGCCCGGCTCCGGCGCAGCGCTAGGCGCCGCGGCTAATCGCCCATAACGAAGCGTCATCGGCCCGGATCCGGCAAACGCCGGCCCGGGCCGATTGCTTTTGCGCAAATCCGGACAATTCGAGGCATCGTATTATCGTTAAGATTCATTGCTTATCGTTGAGCCCATGTCGTCGTTCCATCCCGAATCCAGTGTGGTCGAGCGCGTCGTCGCCTCGCCCAATCACGACGAGCGAAAGCTCGGCGCGCCGGACATCATCCTTTTGCACTACACCGGCATGGAAACCGCCGAGGCCGCGCTCGAACGGCTGTGCGATCCGCAGGCGCGCGTATCCTCGCATTATCTCGTGTTCGAAAGCGGCAGCATCTTTCAGATCGTGCCGGAATCGCGGCGCGCCTGGCACGCCGGCGAATCGTCGTGGGAGGATACGACCGATATCAACTCTCGCTCGATCGGCATCGAGATCGTCAACCCCGGCCACGATTTTCACTATTCCGCCTTCCCGAAGCGCCAGATCGCGGCGGTGACGGCGCTGTGCCGCGGCATCCTCACCCGGCATGCGGTTCGGCGCGACCGGGTGCTGGCTCATTCCGACGTGGCGCCCGCCCGCAAGCGCGATCCCGGCGAGAAGTTCCCATGGCGGGTGCTGTCGGAATCCGGGGTCGGCCTCTGGGTCGAACCCGCGCCGATCACCGACTGGCTGTCGCTCATTCCCGGCGACACCGGCGACAACGTCGCCGAATTGCAGAGAATGCTGAAGGCCTACGGCTACGGTGTGCCGACCGGCGGCGAGTATGACGCAGCGACGCGCGACGTGGTCACCGCCTTCCAGCGGCATTTCCGGCCCGCACAGGTCGACGGCATGGCCGACACGTCGACCACCGAGACGCTGCAGCGGCTGCTCAAGGCGAGGCAGTCGCTGCCGGCAGCCAAGCCGGTCGCGGCCGCCGCCACTTGACGGCGGGCACCGGCGCCCCCATCCCTATCGCGTCAGTCGGCCGGACGGCCGCTCCGGCACCGGCCGAAAGGCCGCCGGGGAGGAAAGTCCGGGCTCCATGGACAGACGGTGCCGGATAACGTCCGGCGGAGAACGGCCGCAGCGCAAGCCGGGGCCGGGCTTCAGGGACAGTGCCACAGAGAACGAACCGCCGCGTCGCGTTGCGTTCATTCGCGGCAAGGGTGAAAAGGTGCGGTAAGAGCGCACCGCGTCTCCGGCAACGGAGGCGGCATGGCAAACCCCACCGGGAGCAAGACCGAATAGGGACGGCACAGGGCGCAAGCCCGCACCTTGTCCGGGTGGCTGTCCGGGTAGGTTGCTACAGACGCCGGGCAACCGGCGCCGCAGATGAATGGCCGTCACGTGCGGGACTTCGCGTCCCACACCACACAGAACCCGGCTTACAGGCTGGCTGATGCGTATCCTGGAGGCCCGGCGGCACACCCGCCGGGCCTCCGCCACATCCAAAGGCCCGCGGCTTTCGATGAAATCCGGCACCCGCTTGGGGGGATCATCATCTAGGCTTGCCCCGATGATTCCGGCGCCGCCCACAATCGCGTTCGACGACGTCTCCAAAACGTTCGGCCACGGCCGCGTCACCGCGCTCGACCGCGTGTCGCTCGATGTCCCGGACCGGCAGTTCCTCGCCATCGTCGGCCCCTCGGGTTCCGGCAAGAGCACGCTGCTACGGCTCGTCAACCGGCTCGCCGATCCCGACCGCGGCGCGGTCCGCGTAGATGGCGAGGACGTGCGCGCAGCGGACCCGATCGCGCTGCGCAGGCGCATCGGATACGTGTTCCAGGGCGTCGGCCTGTTTCCGCACATGACGGTGACCGAGAACGTCGCGATCACACCGCGCCTCGCCGGCTGGGACGAGCGGCGCATCTCTGCGCGTGTTGCCGACTTGCTGGACCTGGTGCGGCTTGACCGCAGCGCCTATGCGGCTCGCTATCCGCACGAATTGTCGGGCGGCGAGCGCCAGCGCGTCGGCGTCGCGCGGGCGCTGGCCGCGGGCCCGCGAATCGTCCTGATGGACGAGCCGTTCGGCGCGCTCGATCCGGTGACACGTGAGGCGATCGGAGCCGACTACCGGCGCCTGCATGACGAGCTTGGGCTGACAACGATCATGATCACCCATGATGCGCTCGAGGCGGTGCTTCTGGCCGACCGGATCGCCGCGATGGTAGGCGGCCGGATCGCAGGCTCGGGAACGCCGCGCGACATGCTCGGCAACCGGCTCGAAGGTCCGGCGCGCGAACTGATGGACACACCGCGCCGCCAGGCGGAACGGCTCGGCGCGATCATGAGCCCGGAGCTGCCGGGTTGACCGGGGCGTTTCACACTCAGCTCGCCGAGGCGCTCGCGCGGCTGCCGGACTATCTCAGCGGCCACGTGCTGGTGAGTGTCACCGCGCTGGCGCTGGGGCTGACGCTGAGCCTGCCGCTGGCGGTCGTTGCGGCGCGCCGCCCACTGCTGCGCGGCCTGCTGCTGGGCATTGCCAGCATCGTGCAGACGATTCCAGGTCTTGCGCTGCTGGCGCTGTTCTATCCGCTGCTTCTGCTGGCGGCCGCGGCCTCGGCGCGCTGGCTCGGCTTTGAATTCTCCGCCTTCGGCTTCCTGCCCTCGGTGCTGGCGCTTGCGCTCTACAGCATGCTGCCGGTGCTGCGTAATACCATCGCGGGGCTCGACGGGATCGATCCGGCGATCAAGGAAGCAGCGCTGGGCGCCGGCATGACGCGGCGCCAGTCGCTGCGAATGGTGGAGCTGCCGCTGGCGCTGCCGGTGATCATGGCGGGCGTGCGCACCGCGGCTGTGTGGGTGATCGGCACCGCTACACTGTCGACTCCGATCGGACAAACCAGTCTCGGAAACTACATATTCGCCGGCCTGCAGACGCAGAACTGGGTGTTCGTGCTGTTTGGCTGTGCCGCGGCGGCCGCACTCGCGCTTGCCGTGGACCAGCTCATCGGGCTGATGTCGAGCGGCATCGCAAAGAGGAGGCGCGGGCGCACCGCGTTTGCGGCTCTGGCGCTGGTGGCGATCTCCGCGGCCTCGCTTGTTCCAGCTCTCACGCGGACCGCCCCGGCCTACGTGATCGGCACCAAGCCGTTCACCGAGCAATACGTGCTGGCGGCGTTGATCGAGCAGCGGCTGCGCGCCGCGGGCCTCACCGCCGCCCGCCGCGAGGGACTTGGATCCGGCGTGATCTT
>VFQU01002032.1_pt1 | contig 10380 bp, 9 predicted proteins | sample 3512311 | NCBI WGS metagenome assembly VFQU01 (sample SAMN10412377, study PRJNA504923) | tailings metagenome | isolation source: Relicate 3 Philex TSF3 active mining site | place: Philippines: Tuba, Benguet | collected 2017-08-29 | reverse complement strand
GGCGCGCTCGTCGAGCCAGCCGGTCTGCGCGGCGGCCTTGAGCATCGCGTATTCGCCGCTGACCTGGTAAACGAAGGTCGGCATGCCGAACCGGTCCTTGACCCGGCGCAGCACGTCCAGATACGGCAGCCCGGGCTTGACCATGACGGCGTCGGCACCCTCGCGGATGTCGAGCTCGACCTCGCGCAGCGCCTCGTCGCTGTTGCCGACGTCCATCTGGTAGGTGTGCTTGCCGCCGCCGCCGAGGTTGCCGGCCGAGCCGACCGCATCGCGGAACGGTCCGTAGAACGCCGAGGCGTACTTGGCCGAGTACGCGAGGATCCGCGTGTGCACGTGACCGGCGCGCTCGAGCGCCGCACGGATCGCGCCAATGCGGCCGTCCATCATGTCCGACGGCGCGACGAAGTCGTAGCCGGCCTCGGCCTGGGCCAGCGCCATGCGCACCAGGGCGTCGATCGTCGCGTCGTTGATCACGTAGCCGGCGGCGTCGATCAGACCGTCCTGGCCGTGCGTGGTGTAAGGATCGAGCGCGACGTCGCCGATCAGGCCGAGCTGCGGATAGTGCGCCTTGACCGCGCGCGCGGCGCGCTGGAACAGACCCTCGGGGTTCCAGGCCTCGCTTGCGTCCTCGCTCTTGACGTCCTGGTCGGGCGCCGGGAACAGCGCCAGCGCCGGAATGCCGAGCGCGACGCACTCGCCGGCCAGCTCGACCAGGGCGTCGATCGACAGCCGCTGCACGCCCGGCATCGACGCCACGGCCTCGCGGCGGCGCTCGCCGTCGACGACGAAGGCGACCATGATCAGGTCGTGCGGGGTCAGCGTGGTTTCGCGCATCAGCGCGCGCGAGAAGGCGTCGCGGCGCATCCGGCGCAGGCGGATGGACGGATAGGACATGGCGGCTCCGGCGGGCGGTCGGCGTGCGGGAGGCGGCATTGTAATGAAAGCCGGCCGGACGCCCGCTGCGGTCGGATGTCCCGCCCGGCCATGTGCGGTCCGGCCGCTTGCCAGCGCCGGCGCGCTTTGATCTGATGGGCGGGCTGGGCTCCGGCCATCCGGGACGGATGGCAAGGCGGTCGGCGCCGCGCCGACCGGCCGCGACGACACGACCGACCGGAGTATCGCGCGCACGGCGTGGGGACGTCGCTCGACGGTTCGCAAATCATCCGGGGGTCTCTTGAGCGGCATCTTGCTAGTGGAGCGGTCGAGCACGCTCAGCCATCTGCTGCGGCGCACGCTCAACGCCGCGCGCCTGCCGCCGCGCGCCGAGCTGGCCAGCTATCTGGACGCGCACGATCATCTGCGCAAATCGGTCGGCGCCAACCAGGCCTATTCGCTGGCCGTGATCGGCGCGCCGCCGCGCGCCAACCGCGAGTTTCTCGCGCTGCTCGACTACCTCGGCCGCAATCCGACCGCACCGTCGGCGATCCTGCTCGCGCATGAGAACAGCGCCGAGGCGGCGAGCTGGGCGCGCGGCTGCCGCAACGGGCGCCTGCTGCTGTGGTCGAACTTCGCGCGGCTGCCGGCGCTGATCGGCGAGCTGCATCCGCTCGGCATCGCACCGGTCGCGAGCGAGGTGCCGGCACCGGTCCGCGCCGGCCAGCTGCGGGTCCTGTTCGTCGACGACTCACACAGCGTCCGCCACGCCTATCGCCAGTTGCTCGAACGCAGCGGCTTCGCGGTCGACACCGCAGGATCGGTCGCCGAGGCGCTGGCGCGCGCGGCCGGCACGCATCACGACCTGGCGATCGTCGACTACTTCCTGCCCGACGGCACCGGCGACGAGCTGTGCCGACGCCTGGCTGCGCAGCCGGCGCCGCCGCTGCTGGCGGTCCTGACCGGCACCTATCGCGACGACATCATCCAGCGCTGCCTGGCGGCCGGCGCCGGCGAGTGCCTGTTCAAGACCGAGACCAAGGATCTGTTCCTCGCGCGCGTGCGGCGGCTGGCGCGCCAGATCGAGCTGGAACGCTCGGCGGCCGCGGAGCGCGAACGGCTCGAGGGCATCCTCGGCTCGGTCGGCGACGGCGTGTTCGGCCTCGACGCGAGCGGCCGCATCAGCTTCGTCAATCCGACCGCGCTGGATCTGCTCGGCCATGCCGACGACGTCGCCCTGCTCGGCACCGACGTCGACCGCCATCTCGGCGGCTACGGCGCGACCGCTCGTGCGCTGCGCGAAGCACTCGAGGCCGGTGCGCCGGTGCGTGATCTGGAGGCGGTGCTGACGCGCGCCGACGGTGCGCCGCTGGCGGTCACCTACACCCTGCTGCCGCTCAACGATCCGCGCCAGCGCGAAGGCGCGGCGCTGATCTTCCGCGACGCCTCCGGTCAGCGCGACATCGAGCGCCTGCACTGGGAACTCACGCACGACCATCTGACCGGCCTGCTCAACGGCCGCCGCTTCAACGAGCTGCTCGCGGCCGAGATCGCGCGGCTCGGCGAACAGGGCGGCTATTCGGCCCTGCTCTACATCGACATCGACCGCTTCAACCAGGTCATCGACGCCGGCGGCCAGGCCGCCGCCGATCGCATGCTGGCCGAGCTCGCCGATGCGCTGCGCGACCAGCTCGGCCAGAACGACCAGGCCGCGCGGCTCGAGGGCGACCGGCTGGCCGTGCTGCTCTCGCGCGTGGAGCTCGATCAGGTCCACGCGCAGGCCGAGCACTATCGCGCCCTGGTTCGGCAGCGCCGCTATCGCGCCGGCGACCATTGGCGCGCGGCGACCGCCTCGCTCGGCGTGGCGATCCTCGGGCCGGGCACGCCGTCGGTCGAGCACGCGCTGGAGCAGGCGCGCATGGCCTGCAAGACCGCCAAGCAGCGCGGCCGCGACCAAACCGAGATCAACAGCGGCCACCGCGATGCGCGCGTCGCACGCGAGCTGGAGGCCGGCTGGACCGAGCGGATCCGCGCCGCGCTCGAATACGACCGCCTCGTGCTGCTGGCGCAGGCGATCGTGCCGATCGGCGCCCTGCCCGAACACGAACGCGACGTCGTCGAGCGCCAGGGCTGGCGCATCGACGGCGGCTCGGCCGGTTCGGGCCGCGAGTATCTGTTCGAGGTGCTGACGCGGATGGTCGGCAAGGGCGGCCAGCTGATCACGCCGAGCGTGTTCGTGCCGATGGCCGAGCGTGTCGGCCTGATGCCGCGCTTCGACTTGTGGGTGTTCCGGCACCTGCTCGAGCAGCTGGCCAGACTGCCGATGCCCGCGGAGGTGCCGGTGACCTTCACGGTCAATCTGTCCGGCATCACGCTCGACGACGCGCCGACGCTGCAGGCGATCGAAGAGGCGATCGTCGGCTCCGGCGTGCCGCCGCGGCGGCTGATGATCGAGATCACCGAGACCAGCGAACTGGTCAGCCTGCGGCTGGCGCGCCGCTTCATCGGACGCATGCGTGCGCTGGGCTGCCGCTTCGCGCTGGACGATTTCGGCATCGGCTTCTCCTCGTTCAGCCATCTGCGCGATCTGGACGTGGACTTCGTCAAGATCGACGGCAGCTTCGTCGAGGCGATGACGACCAGCGACATGGACCGCAAGATGATCGTGTCGATCAGCCAGCTCGCGCATTCGCTCGGTCTGCAGGTGATCGGCGAGCACGTCGAGAGCTTCGGCAGCGTGCAGGCCCTGCGTGCGGCCGGCGTCGACTACGCGCAGGGGCACTGGATCGGCGAGCCGCGCCTGCTGCACAAGCTCGACCTGGCGACGCTGCTGTCGCGCGCCGCCGCGCCGTCCGAGCCGGCGCCGGCCGGCGATGCCGTGCTGCAGACCGTGGCGGCCGCCACGAACTGAGGCAACCGAACGGTCCCGATCGCCGGCGCCCTGCGCCCCGACGGCGCGCCGCAAACGAGTGAGACCTGCCCCAAGCGCGCGCTGCGAGGTGCGGTCGCGCGCCCACATCCCTTCGTAACCTCGGCGCGCGCGAGCGCCGGCCGCTATCGACCGGCTGCGCGACGGCCCAGGCGCCCTTCTATCGCCATGCCGATCACCCCAGGCGCACTCGTCTCCGGATCGACCGTTAAAACGCGCGATTCGCGCCGATTCGGCGACCTTCCTGCCCGCTCGTTGAGCGAATCTTCAAGTGCCGATCAGGCGATGTTCAGTTTTCGTTACGGCGACGGCGTCCAGACTGTTAAAGCCGTGTTATGATCAGTTACGAAACACTCTGATATAGTCGTCTCAAGAAGTACTCGCAACTCGTTGTAATTGAAAGCAGAGAACACAGGACATGTTGTCGCCTCTCGTATGGACATCTCTCACGGCGGTCGCCGCACTCGCGCTGACCTCGGTGCGCCGCATCCCTGAAGGCCAGGCTTACACCCTGCGCCGCCTGGACGGCCGCATCCGCCTGCTGCAGTCGGGTACGCATTGGGTCGTTCCGCTGATCGAGCGCGTTGCGCACAAGATCAGTCTGACCGGCAGCACGCTCGCGTTCGAGGACGCCGCCAGCGACGGCCAGCGCCTGCGCGGCGCGGTCTATTTCCAGGTTCTCGATCCGCAGCGCGCGGACGCCGTGATCGAACAGGTCGACGACCTGCTGCGCGATCGCACCTGCGCGCTGCTGCACCAGCCGACGCTGCCGGTCGATCTGTCCGAACGGCGTGCCTGGCTCAAGCAGTCGCTGAACCGCGAACTGCGCGACCAGGGTCTGCTGGTGACGCGCATCGAGCTGGCCCACGCCGCCTGAGCGGCGCCGGACGTCGCGGCCTGGCGAGGCCGCGGCTGGATTTTGCCGGCGCCGCCCCGGATACTGGCGCGCCCGCTTGCGCCTTTCCCATGTCTGCCCGCGACCCGTTGCGGCTTCTGCTGACCGACGGCGCGACCCGTCTCGGCCTCGATCTGGCGGAGGCGACCGTCGAACGCCTGCTCGACTACATCGATCTGCTGGTCCGCTGGAACCGCGCCTACAACCTGAGCGCGGTCCGCGACCCGCGCGAGATGATCACGCGGCACCTGCTCGATTCGCTGGCGATCACGCCGTGGGTCACCGGTGACCGCCTCGCCGACGTCGGCTCCGGCGCGGGCCTGCCCGGCCTGCCGCTGGCGATCCTCGCGCCGCGGCGCCAGGTGCTGCTGATCGACGCCAACGGCAAGAAGGCGCGTTTCCTGCGCGCGGCGATCCGCGACCTCGGCCTGCGCAATGCGCGCGTCGCCGAAAGCCGCGTCGAGGACGTCGAGGAAACCTTCGACTGCGTGACCGCCCGCGCGTTCGCGACGCTGGCCGAGATGCTCCAGGGCGGCGGCCAGCTGCTCGGTCCGGACGGGCGATGGCTGGCAATGAAGGGCCGTTTCCCTCAGGATGAAATAGACGCCGTCCCCGCCGGATTCCGCATCGAGGCCGTCCACGCCCTGGAAGTGCCGGGCCTGGACGCCGCGCGGCACCTGGTGGTCATCCAACGCAAGGCCCAGGATCCGGTGCAGTCATGACGCGCATCATCGCCATCACCAATCAGAAGGGCGGAGTCGGCAAGACGACGACCGCCGTCAATCTCGCCGCCGCGCTCGTCGAGACGCGCCGACGCGTGCTTCTGGTGGATATGGATCCGCAGGGCAATGCGACGATGGCCTCGGGCGTCGACAAGCGCCACGCCAAGCCGAACACCTGCGACGTCCTGCTCGACGAGGTGCGCGCCGAGCAGGCGATCGTGACCACCGAGAGCGGCTTCGACCTGCTGCCGGGCGGCCCCGACCTGACCGCCGCCGAGGTCAAGCTGATGGACGCGCTCGCGCGCGAGTCGCGGCTGAAGTCGCAGCTGGCCGGGCTCGGCGACCGCTACCGCACGATCCTGATCGACTGCCCGCCGAGCCTGCATCTGCTGACGCTCAACGCGCTGACTGCGGCGCACGGCGTGCTGATTCCGGTGCAGTGCGAGTATTTCGCCCTGGAAGGACTGTCGAGCCTGCTCGAGACGATCGAGGCGGTACGCCGCCGCCTCAATCCGGATCTGGAGGTCGACGGTCTGCTGCGCACGATGTACGACGTGCGCAACAACCTCGGCAACGAGGTCTCGGCCCAGCTGACCCAGCATTTCGGCGACAAGGTGCTGCGCTCGGTGATTCCGCGCAACATCCGCCTGGCCGAGGCACCGAGCCACGGCAAGCCGATCAATCTGTACGACCGCGAATCGCGCGGCGCGATCGCGTACCTCGGCCTCGCCGGCGAGATGCTGCGCCGCGAACGCGGTCCCGTGCCGGCGCCTGCGGCGCCGGCCACCCACGCATAGGAATCCTCCCCATGGCAGCCAAGAAGCGCGGCCTCGGCCGCGGACTCGACGTACTGCTCGGCGGCGGCGAAACCGCGCTCGCCGAGAGCGAGGGCGAGCTGCGCACGCTGGCGGCGGCGAGCATTCAGCCCGGCAAGTACCAGCCGCGCCAGACGATCGATCCGGAGCGGCTCGAGGAACTGGCCGCCTCGATCAAGGCACAGGGTCTGATCCAGCCGGTCGTCGTGCGCGCGATCGCGCCGGGCCGTTACGAGCTGATCGCCGGCGAGCGGCGCTGGCGCGCCGCGCAGAAGGCCGGCATGACCGAGGTACCGGCCCTGGTCAAGGAGGTGCCGGACCAGACCGTCGTCGCGATGGCGCTGATCGAGAACATCCAGCGCGAGGACCTCTCGCCGCTCGAGGAATCGCAGGCGCTGGCGCGCCTGATCGAGGAGTTCGACCTGACCCATCAGCAGGCCGCCGATGCGGTCGGCCGGTCGCGCGCGGCGGTGTCGAACCTGCTGCGCCTGCTCGAGCTGCCGGCCGAGATCCGGACGCTGCTCGACGCACGCAAGCTCGACATGGGCCATGCGCGCGCACTCGGCACGCTGCCGGCGCAGCAGGCCGTCGCGCTGGCACGCCAGGCGGCCGAGAACGGCTGGTCGGTGCGCGAACTCGAGGAGGCCGCTCGGCGCGCGAGCGAACCGAACAAGACGACGTCGACCACCGCACCGGCACGGCGCGACGCCAACATCGAATCGCTCGAGCGCGAGCTCGCCGAGAAGCTCGCCACGCGCGTGGCGCTCAGTCACGGACGCGGCGGGCGCGGCAAGATCGTGATCCACTACCACAGCCTCGACGAACTCGACGGCATCCTCGAGAAGATTCGCTGACGACCCGGCCCGCCCCCGGCGGGCGACTGCGCGTCCACGCGCGCGGGCCAAACATGCGCGCCGCCTCGAAAAAAACCCGCGACGCGCGCGACGATACGCCTCCGATGCACGTCTGGCTGCGGTCGCCCCCCGGCCACGGTCTGCAACGTCGTGGACGACGCGATGTGTTCAACCGAACCTGGGAGGGTTTCGCATGTTGCGCATGTCGTTGCTGTGCCTGTTGCTCGCGACTCCGGCCGTGCAGGCGGCCAATCACACGGTCACCGCGTTCAGCGGTCCGTTCCGTTTCGAACCGGCCAGCCTGACGATCCAGGCTGGCGATACCGTCACCTTCGTCAACGGCGGCGGCTTCCACAACGTCGTCTCCGATCCGGGCGCCGTCATCGCGTTCCGCTGCGCGAATGGCTGCGACGGTACCGGCGGCGACGGCGACCTCAGCAATTCATCCTGGAGCGCCGTGGTGACGTTTCCGGATGCCGGTACGGCCGGCTACCACTGCGAGGCGCACGGCGGCCCCGGCAGCGGCATGGCCGGCACGATCACGGTGGTCGACGACGTGCTGTTCGCCGACGATTTCGAGGCGCCGAACTGACCGCCCGCGATCGAGCGGCCAGCGCAGGCCCGACCGCGCGCCCGAAGGGCGCGCACGGCTGCACTCGGCCTGGCGGTGCCGCCGCACCCGCCGTGACGGCGGCACTGCCGTATCGGCGATGGCGGTATCGGCGATAATCGCGCTTTCCGGCGGCGCTGCCGCTCTTCGACCGTGGTCCGGTTCATGCCTCAGCTCTCCGTCGTCGTTCCGGTGCACAACGAACGCGACAACGTTCTCCCGCTGATCGCCGAAATCCTCGCCGCGCTGCGCGGCGTGTGCGAGTTCGAGATCGTCTACGTCGACGACCTCAGCCGCGACGACACACTCGCGGTCCTGAGCGGCGCGAAGGCGACGACGCCGCAACTGCGCGTCGTGCGCCATCTCGCGCAGAGTGGCCAGAGCACCGCGATCCGCACCGGTGTGAAGGCCGCCCGCGGCGAATGGATCGCCACGCTCGACGGCGACGGCCAGAACGACCCGGCCGACATTCCCCGGCTGCTGGCACTGCGCGACGGTGCGCCGGCCGACGTCAAGCTGTTCGCCGGCTGGCGCGTGCATCGCCAGGATTCCGGCTCCAAGCGCTACGCCTCGCGCATCGCCAACGCGATCCGCCGTCGCCTGCTGCGCGACGACACGCCCGACACCGGCTGCGGCATCAAGCTGTTCGAACGCGCCGCATTCCTCGACCTGCCGTACTTCGACCACATGCACCGCTATCTGCCGGCGCTGATGCAGCGAGCCGGCTGGCAGGTGCGCAGCGTGCCGGTCAATCACCGCGCCCGCGGCGCGGGCACGTCCAAGTACAACAATCTCAACCGCGCCCTGGTCGGCGTCGCCGATCTGCGCGGCGTCGCATGGCTGATCCGGCGCTCACGCCGAACCCCGGTCGAAGAGCTGTAGCCGGCACCCGCACGGCATCGGCCAGGGCCATCGGCGCCTGGTGCAGCGGGCCGCATCGCTCGCCGGGCCCTTCAGCACCCGACACGAACGCGGGCGCCGTACGCGAGGCTGCCTAAGCGGCATCGGGCCAACGGGCACGGACCGGCCGCCGCAACGTCGGCTCGCGATCGACACCGGCCCGGAGGCGACCTGCGCGCGACACCCGGTCTCGTGGGCGGCGTCCGCGGCTTGCCGGAGCGGCGGTTTTCCGCTATAAAGCGCGGCTCGCTCCGATCCGCCTGCCTCGGCAGGCCGCCTGGTCACGGTACACGGTCCGTTCCCGGCGCCAGGGTCGCAGCGCTCCAGCATCGTGTGGCGCATCGTCGCCGCTGGGCCGCCGCCGTCCTGGCCAAGGGCGGCTTCGTCACTATTTCGAGGTTTGCATGTCCAGAGTCTGCCAAGTGACCGGCAAGAGCGTTTTGACCGGCAACAATGTTTCGCACGCCAACAACAAGACCCGGCGCCGCTGGCTGCCGAACCTCCACGAACGTCGCTTCTGGGTCGCCAGCGAGAACCGCTGGGTTCGCCTGCGCGTGTCGAGCAACGGCCTGCGCACGATCGACAAGAAGGGCATCGACGCGGTTCTGAAGGAACTGCGTGCCCGTGGCGAAAAGGTCTGAGAGGAGCACTTAAATCATGGCATCCAAGCGCGACAAAATCCGCCTGATCTCCACCGCCGGTACAGCTCACTTCTACACGACCGACAAGAACAAGAAGAACACGCCGGAGAAGATGGAAGTCAAGAAGTACGACCCGGTCGTGCGCAAGCACGTCCCGTACAAGGAAGGCAAGATCAAGTAATCGGGGCCAGCGTCACCGCCCACGAAAAAACCCGCCTCACGGCGGGTTTTTTTATGTCCGGGCGCGGGTGTTCGGCGCCGACCGGAGCGAGCGGTCAGTGATCGGCCGCGAGCCGATAGCCCTTCAGGCGCGCGGCGAAGTCGACCAGTGCGCGGATGCCGGTCGCCTCGGCTTCGTGGCACCACTGCTTGACGCTCTCGAGCATCGCCTCGGCATTGCGGCCGTTGCGCTCGGTCAGCGCGGCCAGGCGCGCGCGGAACTCGCACACGGTCGCGAGCAGCGGCCGCTCGCGCACGACGGCCTCGAGCCGCTCGCGCGAGTGCGAATCGAGCCAGCGTCCGCCGTTGGCGAGCGCCTTGCGCAGCTTGCGCGGCAGCGACTTGATGCTGGCGCCGGCATGCGCGGCCTCTTCGCGCAGGGTTGGCGCGATGACGCCGCTGAAGTAGTCGCTCATGACGTGGAAGCGGTGCGACAGCAGGGCCTTGATCGTGTCGGCGTCCGGCAGCGACACGTTCGCCCGCAGATCGAGCGCCGGCGCGACGCGCAGAACCTTGGCGAGCCGCAGCGTCTCGAACAGGCGGATCGCCGCCCAGCCGATGTCGAACTCGAACCTGCGCAGCGCGAACTTCGCCGAGCTCGGGAAGGCGTGGTGGTTGTTGTGCAGCTCCTCGCCGCCGATGATCAGGCCCCACGGCGAGAGATTGGTCGAGGTGTCGGCCGACTCGAAGTTGCGGTAGCCCCACCAATGACCCAGGCCGTTGACGACACCGGCGGCCCAGAACGGAATCCAGATCATCTGCAGCGCCCAGATCGCGACGCCGACCGCACCGAACAGCGCGAAGTTGATCAGCAGCATCAGCACCGGACCCATCGTCGGTGCGCGCGAATAGAGGTTGCGCTCGATCCAGTCGTTCGGCGTGCCGATGCCGTACTTGTCCATGATCGAGGCATCGCGGCAGG
>VFQU01002031.1_pt1 | contig 10402 bp, 6 predicted proteins | sample 3512311 | NCBI WGS metagenome assembly VFQU01 (sample SAMN10412377, study PRJNA504923) | tailings metagenome | isolation source: Relicate 3 Philex TSF3 active mining site | place: Philippines: Tuba, Benguet | collected 2017-08-29 | reverse complement strand
GTCGTTCCACGGCGGGCACGGACCGTCGTAGCCGTAGTAGTCGCCGCCCATGTCGGCGTCGCCGGCGAACCAGCCGGTGTAGTCGTTGAGGCCCTGGCGGGCGCCGGGCGGACCGAACGGCTCGTGCTTGCCGCGCGCGACGACGCCGTCCGAGCAGCTGCCGGCCGACAGTTCGCGGCAGTCGACCGGAATGTCGACCATCAGCCAGTGCGTGAACTCGGTGCGCGGCAGATCGGCCGGCACTTCGCGGCCGGCCTGGTTGACGTCGTCGCCGACGGTCGGCACATCGGTGTCGATGCACATCAGCACGAACGAGGCGGTCCGTTCCGGCACGTCACGCCAGGCCAGATGCGGATTGCGATTGTCCGAGAGCACGCAGGGCTCGCCGGCCGGACCGGGTCGGCCGAACGCGAACGCGGCCGGAATCGGGCCGTCCTGGGAAAAATCGTCGCTGCGAATCTGCATGGTGCCAAACCTCCGGTTGCGTGAGAGAGCGTGGAACAGTCGCGGCGCGCGGCCGTGCGTTGCGTCATCGACGCCAATGCCGACGCCGACCTCAGATCGACGCGTCGTCGCCGGCGACCTGCGCGAACGGCTCGGCCAGGACGCTCGCGTAGTGGCGCCAGTGCCCGGCCGGGAAGCGCGACGGCAGACCGCCGGGCCACTGGTCGGCCTGCGCCAGCTCCGGACCGCGGCGCAGCAGGCCACCGAGGCCGAGGAACGCCGACAGTCCGGCGCCGCCGGTCGCCGGATCGGCCAGCACCGCATCGGCATCGACGTGCAGGCGGCGCGGATCGTCCAGGCCGGTGCCGTGGTGCAGATGCCGCTGCGCGCGTGCCAGCCAGCGCGCGGCGGCGGCGACGTCGCTGCAGCCGACGCCGGGCAGCCAGCCGAACGCGAGCCAGTTCAGCAGTGCATCGCGCGGATCGCGTTCGACGACGATCAGGCGCGTGCCGGGCATCGCCTGGCGCAGCAGCGCCAGCAGGCGCGCATCCCAGCGCGGCAGCCAGTCGACCACGGTCGCGTCGGCGGCGATGCCGGCGCGGCGCAGCGGCGCGACGTAGCGTGCGCGGATCGTGTCGATCGTCGCCGCGTCAAGCTCGCCGCGATAGGCCTCGAACTGCGGCGACGCGAAATCATCGTCGCGTTGCCAGCGGCCGCTGCGGTCGCGCAGCACGACCAGATCGGGCTGATCGGCGAGCAGCGCGGCGATCCGCTCGACACCGCTGCCGGGTGAGCCGAGCAGCAGCACCGGCGCTTCGTCCCAGGCCGGGTTGGCCGGCGCGGCCAGTGCGGCGTCGAGCTCGGCCGGCACCGTGCGGCTGAGCGGATGCAGCGCGCTCGGCGCGCCGTGCTGGGCCTGCGCGAACGCGCGCGCGGCCTGGGCGTAGTCGCCGGCATGGTCGTGGACCTGGCCGAGATAGTTCAGGCACTGCCGGCGGCTGCCTTCTGACAGCGGCCGGCTGTTCCAGTCCTCGAGCAGCTCGCGCGCGCCGGTGTCGTCGCCGTCGCGCAGCCGTGCGCGAATGCGCACCAGGATCGCGCCGGGCTCGTCGGGCTTGAGCGCGATGACGCGCTCGGCCGCGGCGAGCGCAGCCGGGTACTCGCCCTGCCGCTCGTGCAGCTGGGCCAGGCGGATCTGCGCCTGGAGATCGTCCGGATCCTGCTCGGCCAGCACGGTCCATTCGGTGATCGCCTCGGCCGGTCGGCCGATCGCGGCATTGACCTCGGCGCGTGCGGCCCGCACGGTCCGGTCGTTCGGATGGCGCTGCAGGAACTGGTCGTAGGCGGCCATCGCCTCGTCGCGGCGGCCGAGTTCGGTCAGGCACCAGGCCAGCGGCACGACGATCTGGGCCTGGCCGGGGCTCGCAGCGAGCGCCATGCGGTAACCTTCCACGGCCGCATTCAGATCGCCGCGCGCACGCGCGACGTCGGCCAGGCCGAGGACGCCGATCGGGCCGAACGAGGGATGCTCGGCCAGCGTGCGGAAATGCGGTTCGGCCTCGTCGGACCGGCCGCCCTCGAGCAGCAGCTGCGCGAGCATGTGGCGCGCCGGATGCAGGTTCGAATTCAGGCGCAGTGCGTTGCCGTAGGCCTGCTCGGCGAACGCCGGCGTACCGCGCAGCGTGAATGCGCGGCCGAGCAGAAACTGGATCTGCGGATCGCCGGGCGCGAGCTCGGCGGCGCGCGTGAGCTGCTTCAGCGCGGTCTCGGCGTCCCCGCGCTCGAGCGCGATCGAACCCAGGCCGGCATGCGCGGCCGGCGAGTCGGCCAGGCGCAGCGCCATGTGGAAATGCTGCTCGGCACGCGACGTCTCGCCGAGCATCAGCAGGGCCTGGCCGAGTCCGGCGTGCACGATCGCCTGGTTCGGATCGAACGACAGCGCGTGTTCGTAGCGGCGGCATGCGCCGGCGAAATCGCGCTTCTCGAAGCAGACGTTGCCGAGGCCGACGATGATGTCGGTGCGGTCCGGCGCCAGCTCGTGCGCGCGCAGCATCAGCGCCTCGCCCTCGTCGTACGCGCCGAGTTCGCGGCGCAGGATGCCGTACATGTAGAGCGCCTCGATGTCGTTCGGGTGCTCGGCCAGCCAGAGGCGATATCCCTCGTCGGCCTCGGCGTAGCGGCCCGTGCGGTGCAGTTCGATCGATTGCTTCAACATGAATTCGGAATCCGGCGCGCAAAGACGGCGATTATGCCGCAGCGCGCCGCCCGGCACCGGCTGCGCGCGCCGGCCGCCCGCGCCGGTGCGGGCGGCGCTTCCAAAGCCGGCGCCACGCTCTACACTGCCGCTCCGGCCGCCGACGTCGAGTTCATGAGTCCCCACCAGGATCTGTCCGCCCTGCTGCGCGCGCGCACGCCGCTGCTGATCGTCGAGTCGGCCGCCGAGCATCAGGTCGTCGACGGCTTCCGCCATGCGATCGCACAGAGCCTGCGGCCGCTGTACCGCTGGTCGATCACCGACGGTCTGGTGCGTCTGGACATGGACATGGACGGCGATCCGCCGCCGCCGGACACCACGGCCCTGCTCGAGGCGATCAAGCGCCAAGCCGAGCCCGGCATCTACCTGCTGCTCGACTTCATGCCGTACCTGCGCTACCCGATGGCGTTGCGCATGCTGCGCGAGATCGTGCTGCGCAGCGGGGTGGCCGAGCACACCCTGGTGCTGGTCGCGCCGCACGTGGAGCTGCCGGAGGATCTGCAGCCGCACGCGACCCGGTTCGAACTGCCGCTGCCGGGCGCCGAAGCGATCGCCGCGATGCTGCGCGAGGAGGCGTTCCGCTATTCGCGCGAGCACGGCCGCCGCGTCGAGGTCGACGCCGAGGCCGCGCGTGCGATCGTGCGCAACCTGCGCGGACTGGCGCTCGACGACGCGCGCCGCATCGCACGCAAGCTGATCCAAGACGACGGCGCGCTGACCGCCGATGACCTGCCGGCGCTGGCGCAGGCCAAGCACCGTCTGCTCGATCGCGACGGCCTGCTGCACTTCGAGTACGAGACCGCCGCGTTCGCCGACGTCGCCGGTCTGGCGCGGCTCAAGCGCTGGGTCGCGCAGCGCCGCCCCGCGTTCATCGGTGCACGGCAGGCGGTCAAGCTCGATCCGCCCAAGGGCGTACTGCTGCTCGGCGTGCAGGGCTGCGGCAAGAGCCTGGCCGCCAAGGCGATCGCCGGCGGCTTCGGCGTGCCGCTGCTGCGGCTCGACGTCGGCACGCTCTACGACAAGTACCACGGCGAGACCGAGCGCAACCTGCGCGAGGCGCTGCGCAATGCCGAGCTGCTGGCACCGTGCGTGCTGTGGATCGACGAGATCGAGAAAGGGCTGGCCGGCGACGACAACGACGCCGGCGTCTCGCGCCGCGTGCTCGGCTATCTGCTGACCTGGATGGCCGAGCGCAAGGCCGCGGTGTTCCTGGTCGCGACCGCCAACCAGGTCGACCGGCTGCCGGCCGAGCTGCTGCGCAAAGGCCGCTTCGACGAAGTGTTCTTCGTCGACCTGCCCGACGCCGCGACACGCGAGCAGATCTTCGCGATCCACCTGCGCCGCCGCGCCTTGCGCGGCGAGGCCTTCGATCTGCCGGCATTGGCCGCAGCCAGTGCCGGCTATTCGGGCGCCGAGATCGAGCAGGTCGTGGTCGCCGCGCTCTATGCGGCGGTCGCCGAGGATGCGCCGCCCGCGCAGCGTCATCTGGTCGAGTCGATCGCGGCGACGCGGCCGTTGTCGGTGCTGATGGCCGAGCCGGTCGCCGCGCTGCGCGCCTGGGCGCGCGAGCGCACCGTGCCGGCCGACTGATCGACGCTACGCGGCGCTGGCCAGTGCCGGCGCGGCTGCGATCAGCTCTCGCAGCGGCCCTGCTCGACCAGCCGTCCCTGATCGAGCACGAGGCTCCGGTCGGCATTGACGATCGGGCGATCCGTCCGGATCGGAGCGCGGTCTTCGTGCGCCGGCTTGGCCTGCCGCCGCCGGGCCGCTACGCTCTGGCGACGACGATCATCGGTCATTCGCGCATGCGCATCATCAGCTTCAACGCCAACGGCATCCGCTCGGCCGCCAGTAAGGGCTTCTTCGACTGGCTGGCGCAGCAGGACGCCGACGTCACCTGTATCCAGGAAACCAAATCGCAGGAGAACCAGCTGGTCGACGCCTGCTTCCGTCCGGGCCGTCATCACTGCTTCTATCGCGACGCGATCACCAAAAAGGGCTACAGCGGCGTCGCGATCTATTCACGCCGCGAGCCCGACGAGGTGCGCACTGCGCTCGGCTGGGCGCCGTTCGACGACGAGGGACGCTACATCGAGGCGCGCTACGGCAATCTCAGCGTCGTGTCGTTCTACATCCCGTCCGGCTCGTCCGGCGACGAGCGCCAGCAGTTCAAGTACCGCGCGATGGCGTTTCTGAAACCGATCTTCGACGAATGGCTCGCCAGCGGGCGCGACTACGTGCTGTGCGGCGACTGGAACATCGTGCGCGCGCGCCACGACATCAAGAACTGGGCGTCCAATCAGAAGAACTCCGGCTGCCTGCCCGATGAGCGCGCCTGGCTCAATGGCCTGATCGCCGACGGCTGCGGCGACGGCACGCCGGCGCCGGCACACGGCTGGGTCGACAGCTTCCGCGCGATCAAGCCCGATGCGGTCGAGTACACCTGGTGGTCCAATCGCGGCCAGGCGCGCGCCAACAACGTCGGGTGGCGCATCGACTACCAGATCGTCACGCCGTCGCTGCGCGATCGCGTGCGCGCCTGTGCGATCACGGCCGCGCCGCGCTTCTCTGATCACGCGCCTTACGCGGTCGACTACGACCTCTAGCGATACCGCTCGCCGACGCGCCGGCAGGCGCGGATGACGATTTTGCCGCGCCGGCGAGCCGGTCGCGCGAACGTCCGGCCGTCGAGCGTCGTCCCGACGCCTGATCCGACGCGGCGAACGATCGCGCGGATCGCCTGCCGCGCCGCGCGCGGGAGTTCAGCGCGGCGTGTCGGCCGACACCGCGGCCGATGGTGCCGGCGCGGCCCCGTTCTCGGTCGATCGGCGCATGCCGGCCTCGCCGATCGTGTCCTCGACCAGGCCTGCCCGCATCATCCAGGCGAACAGCGCGATGCCCGGCAGCGCCGCGACCGTGGTCAGCAGGTAGAAGTCGATGTAGCCCAGGCGCTCGATCAGGCCGCCGGCGGTCGTGCCGGTGACGAACCGGCCGACGATCGAGGCCGCCGCCGACAGCAGCGCGAACTGCGTCGCCGTGAACGACAAATTGCACAGCGCCGACAGATAGGCGACCACGACCACGCCGCCGATGCCGCTGGCGACGTTCTCGAAGCACATCGCGAACGCGAGCAGCGCATTGCTGTGGCCGTACGCGGCGAGCGCCGCGAACGAGAGATTCGACACGCCCATCAGGATCAGGCTCAGCATGACCGAGCGCTTCAGGCCCAGCCGCGTGTAGAGCACACCGCCGAGGAAGATGCCGACCAGATACGCGATGAAGCCGAAGCCGATGTCGTACTTGGCGATCTCCGCATTGGTGTAGCCCAGTTCGTCCAGCAGCAGGCGCAGCGTCAGATTGGCCAGCGTGTCGCCGAGCTTGTGCATCAGCACGAAGGCCAGGACCAGCCAGGCGCCGTGGCGGCTGAAGAACTCGGTCAGCGGCGCGACCACCGCCGCGAACATCGCCGCGGCGCTGCGCGCGGCGACCGGTTCGCGATGGCGTGGCGGCTCGCCGAGCCAGAGGCAGGCCGCCACCGCCGGCAGCACGAACGCCGCGCAGAGGATGTAGGCGCCGGTCCAGCCGAGCGAATCGGCCATCAGCAGCACCAGCGCGCCGGCCGAAACCGAGCCGATCCGCCAGCCGTACTGCGACATGCCCGAGCCGACGCCGAGCTGACGCGGCTCGAGGCTCTCGATGCGATAGGCATCGATGACGATGTCGAACGTCGCGCCGGCCACGCCGACCAGCACCGCCGCCGCCGCGGTCGCGGCCAGATGCGTCGCCGGCTCGGCGAAGCCCAGGAACGTCACCGCGGCCGCGACGCCGGCTGCCGACAGCAGCAGCCACGAGCGGCGATGGCCGAGCCGGCCCAGCAGCGGCAGGCGCACGCGATCGACCAGCGGCGCCCACAGGAACTTGATGTTGTAGACGAGGAAGGCCAGCGAGAACGCGGTGATGCTGCGCTTGTCGATGCCGTCCTGGGCCAGGCGTGTGGTCAGCGTGGCGCCGATCATCGCGTACGGAAAGCCCGAGGAGATGCCGAGCAGCAGGGCGGCGACGGGTGCCCGCTCGAGATAGGGTCTCAGCAGCGCGGCGAGGCCGCCGCGGCGGCCGGGCGAAGTGGGCGTCATGCGCGGCATGCTAGCCGATCGGCCGGCCGCGCGGCGGATCGCATCGCGTGACCGGCGGACTCGCACAACCGGTTCGGTCGGCGAGCCCGTGTGCGCGCACTCAGCGCACGCCGGCGGGATGGATCGCGCCGAGCACGCGTGGACCGCGTGCACCGGTCACGGCCGGCAGATTGCCGGGCCGCCCGTCCAGACGTTCGCGTGCGAGCCAGGCGAACGTCGCGGCTTCGACGAAGTCCGGATCGACGCCGGCCGCGGCGGTGCTGTGCACAGTCGCCGGTGCCAGCGCCGCACCGAGCGCAGCCATCAGCGACCCGTTGTGCACGCCGCCGCCGCAGACCAGCACCTCGCGCACGCCCGACGTGGCCGGGTCGAGCACGGCGGCGATGCTGCGCACGGTCAGCGCGAGCAGGGTCGCCTGCACATCTCGTACGTCGCAGGGCGACGGCAGCCGCGCGTTGAGCCAGTCGAGATTGAAGTACTCGCGACCGGTGCTCTTGGGCGCCGGCAGGGCGAAGTATCGATCGTCGAGCAGGCGGGCCAGCAGGGCCGGCTCGACCGTGCCGCCGGCCGCCCAGGCGCCACCGGCATCGCGCATCTGGCCCAGATGACGGGCCGCCCAGGCGTCCATCAGGCAGTTGGCCGGTCCGGTGTCGAAGCCGCGCACCGTCCCGTCCGCGCCGATCAGCGTGACGTTGGCGATGCCGCCGAGGTTGAGCACTGCGCACGGTGCGCGCGGCGCGAACGCCGACGCATGGAACGCCGGCGCGAGCGGTGCGCCCTGCCCGCCGGCGGCGACGTCGCCGCGGCGGAAATCGGCGATCGTGACGATGCCGGTGCGCTCGGCGATCACGGTCGGATCGCCGATCTGCAACGTGAAAGGATGCGGCGCCGCAGGACGGTGGCAGATCGTCTGGCCGTGCGATCCGATCGCGCGGACCGCCGTCGGCTCGACGCCGGCCGTGTCCAGCAAGGACAGCGCGGCCGCCGCGAATGCCTCGCCGATCTCGACGTCGAGCGCGCCGTATTCGTCCAGGGATATCTGCGCCGACGAGCGCGCCAGCGCGAGGATCCGGACGCGCAAGGCCTCCGGATACGGGTAGGTGTTCGCGGCGAGGATGCGCGGTTCGGCGCCGAAGCTCAGCAGCGCGGCATCGATGCCGTCCGCGCTGGTACCGGAGATGAGCCCGAGATAGAGCGCCTCAGCCATTGCCCGCCGGCCGCGGCGAGCCGCTCGCGGCGAGGCGGTTGCCGTCGACCATCTGCAGCTTGGCCAGCATCGGCGACGCTTGCTGGCGGAAGCGGGCCAGTTCGCCGGCCGGCAGCGGGGCCGGCGGCGGCAGGGTCACGGTCAGCGGATCGCGGTGCGCGCCGCCGATGCGGAATTCATAGTGCAGATGCGGGCCGGTGGCCAGGCCGGTCGAGCCGACGTAGCCGATCGTGGAACCCTGCGACACGCGCTGGCCGACCTTGACGTTCGCGAAGCGCGACATGTGGCCGTACAGCGTGGTGTGCTTGCCTTCGTGCTGGACGATGATCGTGTTGCCGTAGCCGTTCTGCCAGCCGCGGAACGTGATCTTGCCGTCGCCGGCGGCGCGGATCGGCGTGCCGGTCGGCGCGGCGTAGTCCACGCCCTTGTGGGCGCGCATGTAGCCGAGCACCGGATGCTTGCGGCCGGCGCTGAACTTCGAGGAGATCCGCGTGAACTCGACCGGCGTGCGCAGGAAGCTCTTGCGCAGCGGACGGCCGTCCTCGGTGTAGTAGACGGTCTCGCCGTTGGTGTCGGTGTAGCGCACGGCGGAATAGCGCTTGCCCTGGTTGACGAACGTCGCCGCCAGGACTTCGCCGTTGCGCAGGCGCTCGCCCTCGCGATAGACCTCGTCGTAGATCACGCTGAAGCTGTCGCCCTCGCGCAGATCCTGTGCGAAGTCGATGTCGTAGCCGAACGCGTTGGCGAGCTTGATGACCATCGCATCGCTGAGGCCGGCCTGCTCGCCGGCGTCGAACAGCGAGCGCGTGACGACGCCGTGGGCGACCTGGACGCGCCGCTCGACCAGCCGGTCCTGCACCGCCTCCTGCACGCCGTCGGTGCTGAACTGCAGCGTCACGCGCGCGGCGTCGCCGCGATCGAAGCGCATCGCGCGCAGCGAGCCGTCGGCGGCCAGATCGAATGCGAACTCGTCGCCGGGCCGGATTCGGCGCAGCGCCGACGCGTCGTCCTGCGCGTCGAGCGCGCGCTGCAGATCGGTCGGCGACAGGCCCTGCTCGCGGAAGATGTCCGACAGCGACTGGCCGGCCTTGACCCGCACGATGCGCCAGTCCGACTCGCTGCCGGTGGGCGCGTCGGCCAAAGCGGCGATCGCCGGATCGGCCTCGTCGAGCGGGCGCTGCGGCAGGTCGATCTGTACGGTGGTATAGGTAACCGGCACCGGATCCTGGCGTGTCGCGCCGGCGAATGTCGGCACGATGAAGCCGGCCAGTACGATCGCGGTGACGGCTGCGCCGCCCAAGACCCAATGTTCGCGGCGCCAGGACACCGGCGCGGCCGACACGTTCTGGACGAAGGTCCAGTTCGCGCAGCGCGAATAGAACTGAAAGTAGTGACGCTGAACCCAGCGGCGGATGGCGAGCGGGCGATGGCCCGAGCGGGTGGCCTGCGGCCGCTGGGAATGGTCGGTCACTGCTGTCGCCTCGGTGATACTGGCGGCGTACCATACGGCCCCCCGTAATCGCCGTCAACGCCAATGATTACGCGGGTTTGCGTCGCTTTCTTGAGTAACGAATAATTAACGCGACGCGCGCTTTTCGACGGCTTCGCGCCGCTCGACTTTTTCCTCCTTCCGATCGGGATCGTCCATGTCCGCTATCCAGTCCGCCCTCGACCTGATCGGTCGCGGCGCCGAAGAAATCATCAAGCACGACGAACTCGAGGCGCGGTTGCGGACGGGCCGGCCGCTGCGGATCAAGGCCGGCTTCGATCCGACCGCGCCGGACCTGCATCTGGGACACACCGTCCTGTTGAACAAGATGCGGCAGTTCCAGGACCTCGGCCATCAGGTGATTTTTCTGATCGGCGACTTCACCGGCATGATCGGCGATCCGACCGGCAAGAACGTCACGCGCAAGCCGCTGACGCGCGAGGACGTGGCGGCCAATGCGCGGACTTATGCCGACCAGGTCTTCAAGGTGCTCGAACGCGAGCGCACCGAGCTGCGCTTCAACAGCGAATGGTTCGACCCGATGCCGGCGGCCGACATGATCCGCCTCGCCGCGCAGCACACGGTCGCGCGCATGCTCGAGCGCGACGACTTCGCCAAGCGCTACGGCGCGCAGCAGCCGATCGCGATCCACGAGTTCCTCTATCCGCTGGTGCAGGGTTACGACTCGGTCGCCCTGCGCGCCGACGTCGAGCTCGGCGGCACCGACCAGAAGTTCAATCTGCTGATGGGCCGCGGCCTGCAGGAGCATTACGGACAGCCGCCGCAGGTCGTGCTGACGATGCCGCTGCTCGAAGGGCTCGACGGCGTGGCCAAGATGTCCAAGTCGCTCGGCAACTACATCGGCATCAGCGAGC
>VFQU01002030.1_pt1 | contig 10402 bp, 4 predicted proteins | sample 3512311 | NCBI WGS metagenome assembly VFQU01 (sample SAMN10412377, study PRJNA504923) | tailings metagenome | isolation source: Relicate 3 Philex TSF3 active mining site | place: Philippines: Tuba, Benguet | collected 2017-08-29 | reverse complement strand
TTGCCGTTGCCGTTCCCGCCAGCATTGCCGTTGCCGTTCCCGCCAGCATTGCCGTTGCCGCCAGCATTGCCGTTGCCGTTGCCGCCACCGTTGCCGTTGCCGCCCGCATTGCCGTTGCCGTTGCCGCTATCCGCAGGCGCGGCGTTGGCTTTATCCGCGGGTGCCGCATCGCCGCTATCCGCAGGCGCAGCATTGCCATTATCGGCAGGCACGGGGTTGTCGTTCGCGTTGCCACCCGAATTGCGCTCGGCGCTCTCGATGGCATCTGCCTCATAATTGCGCCCGCTGTCATCGGCCAACGCCTCGCCTGCTACCGCGCAATCCCCGCGATAGCATGCTGCACCATCAGCAATATCCGTGCCCGCAGCGCTGAACGGTTCTGCATCACCGCGAGCAGTGTTGTCAGCCGCAACCACCGCCGCAATCACCGCGATCTCGCCCGCGACAAAGCCGCCCGAGTAGCCGCGCACGTCACCCGGCGTGCTCATGATCACCGCATCGATCCGGCGCGCGCCGCGATAGTCGGACGAGACAGCGCGCATTTCAGCCGGTGCGCTCTCGCGGCTTGTCGCAGGTGCGGCTTGCGAAACGCTCTCCGGCTCCGGGCTGGCAGGCGTGCTGGTGGGCGGGCTGGCCGGTTGGGCAGGCGCCGCGCCCGCACCGCGCATCGGCGAATCGATCACGCGGCGCCCTTCGCCTTCGATCACTAGCCGCATCGCATCGGCGGCCGCCACCATCGCCACCGCTCCCGGACGCACCAGTTCGCGCGCGCCGCCATCGCGGGTCGCAGCCTCAACCGCGCCTTCTGTGACCTGCAAGGTCGCACTCTCGGTGCCAACGGTGATGATGAAGGTCGTGCCCTTGACGACCGCGGCAAGATAAGGCGTCTCTACACCAAAATGCGGATCAGCCTTCTTGCCGATGTTAAACAAAGCGCTGCCATAATCCTGAATGATCTTGATGATTGAGCGGCTGCGCGCGGCTTCGGGAATACGGATCTGTGCGCTCTGACGGACAGTCACGAATTCGCTGCCGCGCACCAGCACCGCCGATGATCGCGCCTTCGTGCGCAGCGTTGCACCGGCATCCAGCGTCTGGCCGGTGCCCGCCGGGCGCTCGCCGCGCGCATCGATGATGACTACGCTGCCCTTGATCTCGGAGATGGTCCAGGGCCCGCTTTGGGCAAGCGCAGGCGCAGTGCCGAGCAGCATCAGCAGCACCGGCAATACGAGTCGCAACAGGTGGCGTAGGGTCGCGTCCATCGGCGCAGCTTACGCCGGAACCACTTCCGCACTTGTTTATAATCGCAGTAAACAAGGCGTAAATGCGGGATTTGATTAACCTTTGTCTTGTAAGCATAGCCCCACTTCATCATGACGAGTAGCGGGTTTGAACGGGGTAAAGGTTACACTTGCAGTGATTATCGGCGTCGCGGGCCAGAGCCTTGCGGCCCAGGACGCGCTTGACCGCACCAACCCGGCGCAGCCAGTCGAACGGGACCGCCCGCTCGACACTTTGGACACCAGCCTCAGGATCGACACCGAGCCCGTGCTCGATATGCCTCAAAGCTCGGATGCCGCGCAGGGTATCGAAGTCGGCGCGATCGTGATCGACGGGTTGTCGGCGCTCACCCGCGCCGAGTTCGCACCCGTGATCGAATCCTTTGCTGGACGGATGCTGACCCGAGAAGACTTGCGGCGGCTGGTTGACGATATCGCCAATCATGCCCGCAAGCGCGGCTATATTCTGGCAACCGCGTGGATCGCCGAACAAGCGCTGGTGGGCGGGATGCTGCGGGTGACAGTCGATGAGGGCGCGATCGACGAGATCCGCGTGGAAGGCTCGGAGGATCCGGCGATCCGCCACCAGCTCGAACGCCTGCTTGCGATCAAGCCGCTGACGCTCGCCGCGCTCGAACGTGAGGTGCTGCTGGCGCGCGATCTGCCCGGTGTGTGGATCCGCAAGACGCGGTTCGAACGCGAGGGCGCAACGCGCGTGCTGGTGGTTGATGCCCGGCGTGAGGATTTCAGCGGGCGCGTGCTGGTGGCGACCGACGGCATCAAACCGGTCGGCCCGGTGCGGGCGCGCATCGATCTTGATGCCAATGGGCTGATCTCACCGCATGACCGGGTGGATCTGAGCTTTTCGACCAATCCGCTGGAGCCCGACGAACTGGCCTTCTTCAGCGCGCGCTACAGTGTGGTGGTGAACGATGCAGGCACGACAATCGGGGCCTCAGGGGCATTCTCGCGCACGCGTCCGGGCGCCTATCTGGCCAGTCGCGCGTTGGAGGGCACGTTCTGGCAGGCCGGGTTGCAGATGCGCCATCCGCTGCTGCGCCGCCAGCGCCGTAGCCTGTGGCTGGAAGGCTCGGCGGAACTCCAGAACCTGATGCAGGACAGCTTCGGCCGACTCGCCCGGCAAGACCGCATTGCTCTGGCCCGGCTCGGCTTTTATGGCTTTGGTCCGCTGGCGGGCGGCAATCTGCAAGGCCGAGCAACAATCACGCAGGGGCTCGGCATCCTTGGGGCCAGTGCCCTTGGCGATCCGCTCGCCTCGCGCCGGGATGCCCCGCCCGGCTTTACCACCGCAACCTGGTGGCTGGGCTGGCAACGCGCGCTTGCCCGCCGGGTGAGCGTGTCGCTCGCCACTACCGGGCAGGTATCGAGTGATCCGCTGCTGATCGGCGAGAGCTTTGCTCTTGGCGGCAATGCCTTCCTGCGCGGTTATGATTTTGCCCAGCGCATCGGTGATCAGGGCATCGCGGGACTGGGCGAATTGCGTTACGATCTGCCGGGCCGTTTTGCCGGGATGGAGCGGTTGCAGCTTTATGCCTTTGCCGATGGCGGGACTGTCACCAACCTTGCCGGAGGACGCGGCAGCGGAACGCTCGCCTCGAGCGGAGCGGGCTTGCGGGCCGACGTCACCCGCGCGCTCGATCTCGATTTCGAGGTTGCCGTGCCGCTGACCGAGCCGCGCTACGACACCAACGACAACACCCCGCGCCTCAATCTGAGGGTCAGCCAGTCGTTCTGACATCGAGTGCCGCAGTCGGGGGTTGACCTCAGATGATTTGCACACGCCTCATAGCAGCATTGCGGATCGTGTCAGCGCCGATGCAACCTGTTGCCTTATTGCAACAGCATTGACGAGCTTGCTCATGCCGCGCGGGCGGTGAGCGCTTAGGCTTGGACATCGCGCAAGACCGGGCATAAGGCTGCGATATCTGCAAATATGCACGCATCGTAATATGAATGCCTTGCAAGACTCTGGCCGGGGCGGCACACAATTGGCGATAAGCGGCGATGATCCGCCTTGAGCCATGCAACAGAGCGCAAGGCGGCAAAACGAGGGGCAAGGCTCTGCGGGCTGCGGATATGGGAATGGGCAAGGGGCATGGGCACGACACACAAGGCCCGCCCCAATGATAATTGCATTGCAAGGGGGATGTCATGAAGAAATCAATCCGGCGGTTCGCAACCGCTTCCATGCCTGCGCTCGCCTGCGCACTGGTGCTGGCAGCGGGGCTCCCGGCAACAAGCGCTGCGGCTCAGGACGTCGATCAGGAACAGGAAAGCGCCGAGGAAGCCGTTAGCCTGATCACGGTGACGGGCTCGCGCATCAAGCGTGATCCCAATGCGACCGCGCCCTTGCCGGTCAGCACCTTGTCGAGCCAGGACTTCCAGAACTTCGGCAGCACCGATGTCACCGCCGCGCTGCGTCAGATTCCGGCGCTGATCGCTTCAACCACTGTGGCGGACTCGCTCGAACGCGGCTCGGTCGCCGGGGTCAACACAGTGGGCCAAGCGGGTCTAAACTTGCGCCAGCTTGGCGCCAACCGCACGCTCGTGGTGATCGACGGCTGGCGCCACGTCTCGGGTGTGGCCGGGTCGCAGGTCGTGGACGTTTCGACAATTCCGCGCCTGCTGATCGAACAGGTCGAAGTGCTCACCGGCGGCGCTTCGGCAGTCTATGGCGCGGACGCGGTGAGCGGCGTGGTCAATTACATCCTCAAGCGCGACTATGAAGGCATCATGCTTGATAGCCAGATGGGCGTTTCTTCGCAGGGCGATGGCCGCAGCTACCGCATCGAAGGCCTCGTCGGCAAGAATTTTGCCGACGGACGCGGCAATGTGACGCTCGCGGCGGGCTATACCAAGGATGAGGAAATCCTGTTCGGCGCGCGCGATTTCACTCGCGACAATGGCCGCGGCAACAATTCGACGACCTATGCCAACCCGGTGCGACGGTTCCAGCGCGGTGATATCAATGCCGCCACCATGCCCAATTTCGCCAATCGCTTCCGGCTGGGCGGGCCGGGGCCGGCCAATACGCGCTTTCCCTTCGGGCCGCTGATCCCGACTGCGGCACAGGCGCGCACCCTGTTCCCTGGCGGGATCACCGCCGCCGAACAGGCGCTGGTTGATCGCGCCGCCAATTCCCCCGCCTTTGTGATCGGGGCCGATCCGCGCTTTGCCATTTCATCGAACCGTGGTCTGATTTTCCGCAACGATTTCAATTTCTTCACCGCCGATACCAACAATAACGGCGTGCGCGACTGTAACGAAAGCTTCATCGGCCGCACCGGCCTTGGCGGCGGCGGGTGCCTTGTCACCAATGATGATGGCACGGTGCGCCCGTTCCAGGATGGAATCATTTCGACAGGTGCCAACCAGTTCGGCGGTGACGGCGCCGTCGAACGCACCAACGAAACCTCGCTCATCCCCGGTTCGGAGCGGTTCTATGCCAATCTGCGCGCCAATTTCGAGTTTTCGCCTGCGGCCAAAATCTGGGTGGATGCCAAATATGTCCGCACCAACACCGTCAGCCGCAACAATTACAACACCTTCTATGACAGCCTGTTCATCGCGCCCGACAACCCCTTCATCCCGGCCGTGCTGCGCCCGGATTCCAACGCGGCAGGCGGCCTTCGCGTAAGCCGCGATTTCCTTGATCTCGGGCCGGGCATTTCCACAGCGGAGCGCGACACCTATCGCATCGTCGGGGGGATCGAAGGCGATATCACCCCGAACCTGAAATACGAGCTGGTCGGCAATTACGGCCGCACCGATAACGTCAACACCTTCAGCAATTCGGTGCGCTATGATCGCCTGTTTGCGGCAATCGACGTTGTCACCGATCCGCGCACCGGCCAGCCTGCCTGCCGGTCAAGCGTGAATCCGGCGGCGCGGCCGCATCCGGGTTCGGAATTCTTCCCCGTGATCGCACCCGGCTTCTTCACCTTCCGTCCCGGCGATGGCCAGTGCGTTCCGGTGAACCTGTTCCGCGGCATCAATTCGGTGAGCCAGGCGGGGGTCGATTTCATCACCACGCCCACCACCAACCGCTTCCGTCTGGAACAGACTGTGGTGACCGGCCTTCTGAGCGGCGATACTAGCGGCTTCTTCAATCTGCCGGGCGGCCCTGTCGGGTTCCTGGTGGGTGCGGAATACCGCAAGGAAAAGTCGACCTCGCGGTTCGATGATCTCATCCTCGGCCTGCTCCCGGCCAATTCGCCGGCGGGGCCTGCTGGCACTTTCATCGGCAATATTTCGACCAACCAGCAGCTCGTGTTCGATGCTGCCACTCGCCAGTTCAACGCGGGCGGTTCTTTCGACGTGAAGGAAGCCTTTGCCGAGCTCAACCTGCCGGTGCTCGCCGACAAGCCGTTCTTCCATGAATTGAGCTTTGGCGCGGCGGGCCGCTTTGCCAATTATTCGACTGTGGGCGATACCTTCACCTGGAACGTCAACGGCGTCTGGGCCCCGATCCCCGATCTGCGGCTGCGCGGCACCTATGCGCGGGCAATCCGCGCACCCAATATTGCCGAGTTGTTCAACCCGCAGCAGGGCGCGACCTTCCGCCCGAATGATCCGTGCAGCCAATCGAATATTGATCGCCTGATCGCGGCCAATGATCCGCTTGCGCGCAACCGGCTGGCCAATTGCCGCGCCGATGGCATTCCGGTGGGCTATGAAGACCCGCTGACTGCGCGGTTTGCGGGGACTTCGGGGGGCAACCCTAACCTCAGCGAGGAAACCGCCACCACCTGGACGGCCGGTGCCGTAGTGCAACCGCGCTTCATTCGCGGGCTGACGCTGTCGGCGGATTACTATTCGATCAAAATCGAAGACGCGATTCAGGCGGTAACCGCGCAGGATATCGTCGATACCTGCTATGATCTTCCGACCTTCCCGAATGATTTCTGCGGCCTGTTCACCCGCAACCGGACGGCGGGCTCGCCGACGTTCCTCGGCCTTAACTTCCTGCGCCAGACCCAGATCAACTTTGCCAAGCTGGAGACCCGCGGGGTCGATTTCCAGGTCAATTACGACTTCAGCCTCGGCAAGAACAATTTCGGTCTGCGCCTTGCAGGCAACTGGACCGAGCGGCTTGATCGCTTCTTCGATCCGATCCGCGCCGATGTGGTGAACCCCGGCCTCAGGGAGCTTGGCGCGCCGGAATGGTCGGGCTTTGGCTCTGCCACCTGGAACCGCGGCATCTTCTCCCTCACTTACGGGGTGCAGTATATCGAATCGACAGCAGCCGCCTCGGTAATCCAGATCGAGCGGATCGATACCGAATTCGGTCCGGCCGGTTTTGCCAAGGATTACTGGATCCACAACCTGTCCTTCGCACTGAACGCGACCGACCGGATCACCTTCTACGGCGGGATCAACAACCTGACCGACGAGGAGCCTTACCTGTCAAGCTCGGCCTATCCGGTCTCGGGGATCGGTCGTTCGTTCTTCCTCGGAGCAACAACGCGGTTCTGATCGGCCGCCCGCGCGTCACCGCAAGGCAGCGCCGGGGATATGCCACACAGCGTGCCGGAGTGCGCGAGGGGATGCCCCCTCGCCTGCTCCGGCCGCTGCGTTTCACGGGGCCGCGTGCGGCGCGCTGCCAGCATCTGCTGCCGCAGGCGACGGCGCAGGCCGGTGCCACACCAGGGCAGAGCACGCGAGCCAGGTCGTAAACATGATCGCATAGGGCCAGCGGCGCGGCCACAGCATCGCCACCAGCAGCGTCGCCGCAGCCGTCGCGGCGAGCGCAATCAGCGGCGCGGCTGCCGCAAGCGTGTCGGCGCCGCCCAGCGCGGCAGCGATCGCAACGCTTGTCCATTGCGCAGGTAGCAGTGCCAGCAGCCAAGCGGGCAAGGCGCCCGGCATGGCGAGCGCGGTTGCAAGGATCGACACCTCGCCAAACACAACGAACAGCGCGATCCACCAGCCCTTGTCGCCAGCCGAGCGCGCAAACAGCGCCCCGCGCGCCGCAAAGCTTAGGCTCGCGATAGCGCAGGCAAGCGCTGCGGATAGCGGGTGGAGCGGCGCCGGGCTTCCCAGCACCAGCGTCAGCGTCAACAAGCCGCCGCCTGTCAGCACCGCCAGCAAAACGCCGGTTGCAAGGCTGGCTGAGGCCGCCGCGCCGATGATCCCTGCCCCCATCAGGCCAACCGCAAGGATCGGCGCGCCAAGCGTGGCAAAGCTGCCTGGCGGGCCTGAGAAGGCGAGCAGCCACAACGCTGCGGCAGGGATAACAAATGCGAAAAGCCCGGTTGTCAGCCAGGCGGCGTTGGTGCCGGACACCGGGACTTTGGTGAAAGGGCTTTCCATAGCCTGCGCCACTGCGGCAAGCGAGCCGCCTTGTCGAGCCTTACGGCCCGCCTGCGCTTTTCCCTCTTGCGAAAAATTGCACCAGCGTTCATCGCGGCTACTGCAACAGGTGCCTCGCGAGAGGCTCAAAAGGGAACCCGGGGCATCCTTCGAATAATCGGGATGAGGCCGGGGCTGTGCCCGCAACTGTAGCCGGGGAGTTTCCGCTCCACTCATGCCACTGGCGGCCTTCGGGCGGCTGGGAAGGCGGAGCGGGTGACGCTGATCCGGCAAGCCAGGAGACCTGCCTGCTGCGGTCGATCCTTTGTGTGGACGGGCCCATCCACATGATCGGAGCAATGCCTCCGCGTGACGACATGAGCGAAGGTAGGGGTCGGCCTGCGTTGCGGGCCTGCGTCATGTCGCGCCGCGTCTGCCGGCGCCTGCCTTCTGTGTGTGAAGACAGGAGGTTTACATGACCCTTAATGCCCGATTTGCTCCGATTAGCTCCGTTTTGCTCATTTCGACCGGCCTTGTGCTGGCAGCAGCCCCCGCGCACCTTGCCGCTGAGGACAATGCCGCCGAGGCCTCCCGACAGCCCCCGCGCGAAATTATCGTTACCGCCGCGACCCGCACCGAGCAGCCGCTCGACCGGATCGGCCAGACCGTCAGCGTCATCGACCTTGCCGAAATCGAGCGGCGCCAGACCCAGAATGTGGTCGATCTCCTGCGCACCATTCCCGGCGTCACCATCACCCGCAACGGCAGCATCGGCGGGGTGACTTCGGTGTTCATCCGGGGCGCGGAAAACGATCAGACTGTCGCGCTGATCGACGGGGTCAAACTGAACGATCCCTCGACTGTCGGCGGCGGGTTCAATTTCGGCAACCTGATGACCGGCAATATCGAGCGCATCGAAGTGCTGCGCGGCTCGCAATCGGTGCTGTGGGGCAGCCAGGCGATCGCGGGCGTTGTCAATATGGTGACGCGCCGCCCGACCGAAGAATTGCAGGTCAATGCGCGCGGCGAATATGGCTTTCGCGACACTGTAAACCTAGTCGCCAATGCCTCGGCCAAGGCCGGGCCGCTTTCGGCGAGCATCGGCGCAGGCTGGTTTCGCACCGACGGCATTTCGAACTTCGCCGAAAGCCGCGGCGCGCGCGAGCGTGATCCCTATGAAAACATCGGCGCGAACGCCAATTTCAACCTTGCGATCAGCGATGCCGTTTCGCTCGACGCGCGCGGGTGGCTGTCGCACGGCACGCTCAATCTCGATGGGTTTGCCCCGCCCACCTTCGCCCTTGGCGACACCAACGAGGAAAGCGTCACCCGCGAGCTTGTCGGTTATACCGGCCTCAATGTCGCGCTGCTCGATGGCCGCTTTCGCAACCGTATCGGCTTTGCGCTGACCGATACCGACCGGGTCAACACCGCGCTCGGCGGCGTGCCTGCCGAAACCTTCCGCGGCACGGGGCGCAATGAACGGCTCGAATATCAGGGGATCGTCGATATCGCCACCGGCTGGGAGGCGACCTTTGGCCTGGAACAGGAAATCTCAAGGTTCACGGCGAGCAGTTTCGGCGGCCCGCAAACGGGTGCCCGCGCACGGCTTTATAGCGCCTATGCGCAGGTTGTCGGCACCATTACCGAAGGCTTCACCCTGACAGGGGGCCTGCGTCACGATGATCACGACCGCTTTGGCGGGGCGACCACTTTCGGCGCGAGCGCAATTTACAATCTGGCGGCCACCGGCACCACCTTGCGCGCCAGCTACGCCGAAGGCTTCAAGGTGCCATCGCTGTTCCAGCTGTTCAGCAATTTCGGCAATACTGCGCTTGCTCCCGAACGCTCGGCCGGGTGGGATGCCGGGATCACGCAAAGCCTGCTGGATGGCCGGATGGAATTATCCGCCACCTATTTCCAGCGCGACAGCGAGGATCTCATCCTGTTCATCGGCTGCCGTGCGCCCTTCACCGGGATCTGCGCCAACCGCCCGTTTGGCACCTATGACAATGTCGGGCTGGCGCGCGCGAGCGGTGCGGAATTTGCCGTCACGCTGCGCCCGGTCGATGCGCTCAGCTTGCAATTCACCCATGGTTATGTCGATGCGCGCAACCGTGCAGCAGGAACCGCGAATTTTGATCGCCGCCTGCCCCGCCGCCCGGAAAACTCATCGAGCCTGCTGGTCGATTATCGCTGGCCTTTCGGGCTGGAGACCGGCTTTACCCTCACCACCGTGAGCGGCAGCTTTGAAAACGCGGCCAACACCATCGCGCTGCCTGCCTACACGCTGGGCGATATCCGTGCGATGATGCCGATGGGGCGCAATCTTGAACTCACCGCGCGGATCGAAAACCTGTTTGATGATGACTATGAAACCGCGCTCAATTTCGGGCAGATGCCGCGCGCGGGCTATGTCGGGATCAGGGTGAGGATGTAACACGGGTGCGATGGGGCCTCGTCATGGTGGTGGCGGCAGCGGCGATATCCGCTGCCAGCTCTGCGGTGGCGGGGCCAAAGCGCGTTGTCTCGATGAACCCATGCGTCGATGCGGTGCTGGTCGAGGTGGCGGACCCTGAGCAGATTCTGGCGATCAGCCACTATTCGCAAGACCGCCGCGCAACCTCGATCCCGCTTGGCACGGCGCGGCGCTTTGCCTCAACGTCTGGAACGGCGGAAGAAGTGGTGGTGCTGCGCCCTGACATGGTGCTGGCAGGAGCGCATGTTGCGCCCTCGACGCTGGCAGCGCTGCGGCGGCTGGGCGTGCCAGTCAAGACTTTCGGCGTGCCTGCCAGCATCGCGGAGTCGGT
>VFQU01002029.1_pt1 | contig 10407 bp, 9 predicted proteins | sample 3512311 | NCBI WGS metagenome assembly VFQU01 (sample SAMN10412377, study PRJNA504923) | tailings metagenome | isolation source: Relicate 3 Philex TSF3 active mining site | place: Philippines: Tuba, Benguet | collected 2017-08-29 | reverse complement strand
ATCGAAGTCCGGCGCGAAATCGTTCGGCGTCGGCGGCAGGTCCAGGCCCAGCCGATCGTACCAGGGCGAAAGACGCTCCTGCGCCTCCGCCACCCGTTCCGCATCCGGCGCCACGGGCCGTGTCATCAGCAGGTTGACGGCGAAGGGGCCGTCCGCCGCCTCCCGCAAGGCCGCGACCGCAGGCCCTATCGCTTCGGGGGGCAATCCACCCGCCGCCAGCGACCCCATTCCGCCCGCTCCGGTGACCGCCGCCGCCATCGCCTGTCCGGAAGCGCCCAGCATGGGCGCCTGAATGATCGGGATCGCGAGGCGGTCGAAGAGATCGATGCGGGCCATATCCCAACATAGGCATCAGGCGCGCCGACTGAACCCTTGCTTTCCGCAAGGACGGCTCGTCACGCTCTCCGGCAAGAAGATCAATACAGGGAGGCGCGGCCATGTCCGCCATCGAGACCATGATGCCGCCGGTGCAGTACGCCGACGTCAACGGCATTCGCATGGCCTACTACGAGGCGGGCCCGCGCAAGGGCGTGCCGGTGCTGTTCTGCCACGGCTTTCCGGAACTGGCCTTCAGCTGGCGCCACCAGATCAAGGCGCTCTCCGAGGCGGGCCGCTGGGTGATCGCCCCGGACCAGCGCGGCTATGGCCTCACCGAACGTCCGGACGCCGTCGAGAGCTACGACCTCGAACACCTCTGCGGCGACCTGGTGGCGCTGCTCGATCACCTCGGCGTGGAGAAGGCGATCTTCTGCGGCCACGACTGGGGCGGCTTCGTCGTCTGGTACATGGGCATCCGCTATCCCGAGCGCGTGGCCGGCGTCATCGGCCTGAATACCCCGTTCCAGCCGCGCGCGCCGTTCGACCCCATCGCCATCATGCGCAACCGCCTCGGGCCGCGCATGTACATTGTCCACTTCCAGACCCCGGGCGAGGCTGACGCCGTCCTCGACGCCAACACCCGCAAGGTGATGGACTTCTTCCTGCGCCGCCCCATCGACATGCCCGCGCCTTCGGCCGGCTTCGCCACGGAGCGCAAGGAAGGGGACCCTTCGGCCTTCGCCATGGTCGACATGCTCGAGGCCTACGACCCCAGCGTCGATCCGCGCCCCTACTTCCTCACCGACGAGGAGTTCGAGGCCTATGTCGAGACCTTCGAGCGGACCGGCTTCACCGGCGGCATCAACTGGTACCGGAACTTCACCCGCAACTGGCATGCCTCCGAGCACATCGAGCACCGCGTGCGTCAGCCAAGCCTGATGATCATGGCCGAGAAGGACGCGGTCCTCCCGCCCTCGTCCGCCGACGGCATGGAGGCCATCGTCGATGATCTGGAGAAGGTGCTGATCGAGGACAGCGGTCACTGGACGCAGCAGGAGCAGCCGGAGGCGGTAAACCGCGCGATGCTCGACTGGCTGGCGCGGCGCTTTCCGCTGTAGCCCGAGCCCCAAGGGCCGGGCGTCCAGCCCGATAACAGGTTCCCAGGTATCGGAACGCACTCTAGAAGTGCGGCATGGATCGCACCTCCCCGCCTCCTTCGATCGCGCATGCCTCCGGACGGCGCGGCCTCTATCCCGAGATCGACCCGTTCAACTTCGGATGGCTAAAGACCGGGGGGCCGCACGAGATCTTCTTCGAGGAATGCGGCAACCCGGCCGGCTCTCCGGCCGTGGTGCTTCACGGCGGGCCCGGCGGCGCGATCAACCCGACGATGCGCCGGTTCTTCGATCCCCAGAAGTGGCGCGTGGCCCTGTTCGACCAGCGCGGATGCGGCAAGAGCCGGCCGAACGCCAGCCTGGAGGACAACACCACCTGGAGCCTCATCGAGGACATCGAGCGCCTTCGCGTGCACCTCGGCGTCGAGAAGTGGGCGGTGTTCGGCGGCAGCTGGGGCTCGACCCTGGCCCTGGCCTACGCCATCACTCACCCTGATCGCGTCAGCGCGCTTGTCCTGCGCGGCATCTTCCTGGTCACCCAGCGCGAGCTGAAGTGGTTTTATCAGGATGGCGCCAGCATGCTGTTTCCTGACGCGTTCGAGCGCTTCGTCGCCCCGATCCCTCCAGCCGAACGGGGCGACCTGATCAGCGCCTACCACAGGCGCCTGACCGACCCCGATCGCGCCGTACAGGCCGAGGCCGCCGCCGCCTGGAGCCAGTGGGAAGGCGACACCATCTCGATCCGGGGCCCCGAGGCGCGGCCACCCAAGTTCAACGAGACCGACTTCGCCATCGCCTTCGCCCGCATCGAGAACCACTTCTTCGCCAATCGCGGCTTCTTCGACGAGGACGGCTGGCTCCTGAAGAACGTCGACCGCATTCGGCACATTCCCGGATGGATCGTCCAGGGCCGCTTCGATGTCGTGACGCCGCTCGAGACCGCCTGGGCGCTGCACCGTGCCTGGCCCGAGGCCCGCTTTGACATCGTCTGGGACGCCGGCCACGCTTCTACCGAACCGGGCGTGATCGATGGTCTGATCCGGGCGACGGACGCGGCCGCGCGGCTCTGAAGCCCCGCATTATTGGCGTGACGCTTCAGGTGATGCTGGGCCACCTCGTCTGCATCGACGGCTGCACGACACGGGCCGCCAGGCGGCGCTGACGTGTCAGACCTCCAGTCCCAGGCTCGCTGACAGCGCTATCATGTCCGCCGGCATCGGCGCTTCGATCGTCGTCGTCCCGCCGGCGGGGTGGGGAAAGCTCAACCGCGCGGCGTGCAGCATCAACCGCGGCACGGCCACGCCGCCGACCGCCAGCGCACCGCCATAGCGCGCATCACCGGCGATCGGACGACCCAGGCTCGCCAGATGAACCCGGATCTGATGCATGCGCCCGGTCTGCGGACTGCATTCCACCAGGGCCGCGGTCGCTCCGCGCGCCAGGGTTCGATACCGGGTCAGGGCGGTTTCGGCTCCGGGCTCCTCGGCCGTGGCGATCCGCATATAGCTCTCGCGGCCGATCTCCTCGCGGCGCAGCGCATGCTCGATCGCCCCGCCGGCTGGCTCGGGCGCGCCCGGCGTGACGATGGCCAGGTAGTTCTTGCGGAAGCGGCGCCCCATCATCGCCTTGCCGAGGAAGCCGGCCGCCGGCTTGGTTCGCGCGGTGAGGATGACCCCGCTCGTGTCGCGGTCGAGCCGGTGCACCAGGCGCGGCCGGTTGCCGTTCGAGCGCGCGAAGGCCGCCAGCAGGTCATCGAGCGTATGGGCCTTGATACGGCCGCCCTGGCTGGAGAGGCCCGAGGGCTTGTTCAGAGCGATGATGTGCTCGTCCTCGTGGATGACGAGGGATTTGACGAAGGCGACATCCTCGACGGTCAGCGGCGCCGTCACGGTTCACTCACCCTTGTCATCGCGCATCGCGGCCCATCGCTCGAGCCGCTCCTTGATCCGCGCCTCGATCCCCTCTCCCTTGGGCCGGTAGAACCTGCGGCGCTCCATCCCGTCCGGGAAGTAGTTCTGGCCCGAGAAGCCCCGCTCTGTGTCGGGATCGTAGGCGTAGCCCTTGCCGTAGCCGAGGTCCTTCATCAGCCGCGTCGGCGCATTGAGGATGTGGGCGGGGGGCGCAAGCGAGCCGGTCTCCTTCGCCGCGCGCCGGGCCTCGCCAAAGCCCTTGTAGACGGCGACGGACTTCGGCGCGGCGGCCAGATGCACTGTGGCCTGCGCCAGGGCCAGTTCGCCCTCCGGCGAGCCCAGGAAGTCGTAGGCGTCCTTGGCGGCGTTGGCGACGACCAGGGCCATAGGGTCGGCCAGACCGATGTCCTCCACCGCCATCCGCACCAGCCGGCGCGCCAGAAACAGTGGGTTCTCGCCGCCCTCCAGCATGCGCGCCAGCCAGTAGAGGGCGGCATCGGGATCAGAGCCGCGCACCGACTTATGCAGGGCCGAGATGAGGTTGTAGTGCTCCTCGCGGTCCTTGTCGTAGGCGGGGCTGCGCTTCTGTAGCACCTGCGACAGTCCGGCGATGTCGAGCGGTTGCGGAAACTCCAGCCCCAGCAGGGTGTCGGCCAGCGTCAGCAGGTAGCGGCCGTCGCCGTCGGCCATCGCCACCAGCGCCTGCCGCGCATTGTCGTCGACCGGCAGCGCCCGGCCCTCGACCGCCTCGGCCTTGGCCAGCAGCGCCCGCTGTGCGTCCTCGTCCAGGCGCCGCAGCACGAACACCTGGCATCGCGACAGCAGCGCGCCGTTGAGCTCGAAGCTGGGATTCTCCGTCGTCGCGCCGACCAGGGTGACGATCCCCTCCTCGACGAAGGGCAGGAAGCCATCCTGCTGGGCGCGATTGAAGCGGTGAATCTCGTCGACGAACAGCAGGGTCGACTGGCCGGCCGACCGCCGCACCCGCGCCTGCTCGAAGGCCTTCTTCAGATCCGCGACGCCCGAGAAGACCGCCGAGATCTGCTGGAACTCGTAACCGGCCGCCTTGGCCAGCAGCCTGGCGATCGTCGTCTTGCCGGTGCCGGGCGGGCCCCAGAGGATCATCGAGGCCAGCCGGTGCCCCTCGACCATCCGGCGAATGGGGCCTGCCGCTCCGAGCAGATGATCCTGGCCGACGACATCCTCCAGCGCCTGCGGTCGCAGGCGCTCTGCGAGCGGGGCTGGCGCCTGGGGCGTGAGGCCGGCGGCGGCGAAGAGGTCGGACATGGCGGAGTTGTAGCGGATTCACACGCGGATGGGCGCCACCGAGCCGATGCCGAACCGAAATGAAGAACGCCCCGGAGGTTTCCCTCCGGGGCGCCAGTCTTTCAGCTCAACCCGTCGATCAGGCGGCGCTGTGGGCCAGGATGGCCAGCAGCAGCAGGGCGACGATGTTGGTGATCTTGATCATCGGGTTCACGGCGGGACCCGAGGTGTCCTTGTAGGGGTCGCCGACAGTGTCGCCGGTGACGGCGGCCTTGTGAGCCTCCGAACCCTTCTTGTGGACGACGCCGTCCTTGTCGGTGAAGCCTTCCTCGATCACCTTCTTGGCGTTGTCCCAGGCGCCGCCACCGCTGGTCATCGAGATGGCGACGAACAGGCCGGTGACGATCACGCCCATCAGCATCGCACCGAGGCCGGCGAAGGCGTTCTGGCGGGTGGTGATGGCGTCCAGGATGAAGAACAGCGCGACCGGCGAGACGACCGGCAGCAGCGACGGCACGATCATCTCGCGGATAGCGGCCTTGGTCAGGATGTCCACGGCCTTGCCGTACTCGGGCTTGACCTCGCCGGTCATGATGCCCGGGTTCTCGCGGAACTGGCGGCGCACTTCAGCCACCACGCTTTCGGCCGCCCGGCCGACGGCGGTCATCGACATGCCGCCGAACAGGAACGGCAGCAGGCCGCCGAACAGCAGGCCGACGACGACGTAGGGGTTGGACAGGTCGAAGGCCACCGTGCCCAGGTCGGCGAAGAAGCTGCCCGCCGGCGCGTCCGCCGAGAAGAACTTCAGGTCCTCGGTGTAGGCGGCGAAGAGCACCAGGGCGCCCAGGCCCGCCGAACCGATGGCGTAGCCCTTGGTGACGGCCTTGGTGGTGTTGCCCACGGCGTCCAGCGCGTCGGTGGTGACGCGGACTTCCGGGGGAAGACCGGCCATCTCGGCAATGCCGCCGGCGTTGTCAGTGACGGGTCCGAAGGCGTCCAGCGCGACGATGAAGCCGGCCAGCGACAGCATGGTCGTGGTGGCGATGGCGATGCCGAACAGCCCGCCGAGCTGATAGGTGGTGACGATGCCGATGATGATCACCAGGGCCGGAAGCGCGGTGGCCTCCAGGCTCATGGCCAGACCCTGGATGACGTTGGTGCCGTGACCGGACACGCTGGCCTGGGCCACCGACTTCACCGGACGGAAGCCCGTGCCGGTGTAGTATTCGGTGATCATGACGATCAGCGCCGTGACGATCAGGCCGGCCATGCCGCACCAGAACAGGTCCATCTGCGAGCGGACGATGCCGCCGATCTCGATGCCCGCGCCGGGGACCAGCTGGTGGATCACCCACCAGACGGCCGGAACCGACAGCACGCCGGTGACGATCAGGCCCTGGTAGAGGGCGCCCATGATGTTCTGCTTCTTGCCCAGGCGGACAAAGAAGGTGCCGACGATCGAGGTGACGATGCAGACGCCGCAGATGGCCAGCGGCAGCATCATCATGGCCGCAGCGTTGGGGCCGGCGAACAGGATGGCGGCCAGGACCATGGTGGCCACCGTGGTCACCGCATAGGTCTCGAACAGGTCGGCGGCCATGCCGGCGCAGTCGCCGACGTTGTCGCCCACGTTGTCGGCGATGGTGGCGGCGTTGCGCGGGTCATCCTCGGGGATGCCGGCCTCGACCTTGCCCACCATGTCGCCGCCGACGTCGGCGCCCTTGGTGAAGATGCCGCCGCCCAGACGGGCGAAGATGGAGATGAGCGAGGCGCCGAGGCCCAGGGTCACCAGGCTGTCGATGACCACCCGGTCGGTGGTCGCATAGCCCATCGGGCCGGTCAGCACATAGTAGTAGACCGCCACGCCCAGCAGGGCGAAGCCGGCCACCAGCATGCCGGTGACGGCGCCGGAGGTGAAGGCGACCGACAGGCCCTTGCCCAGCGATTCAGACGAGGCCTGCGCCGTGCGCACGTTGGCCCGCACCGAGATCAGCATGCCGGCGAAGCCGGCCGCGCCCGACAGCACCGCCCCGATCAGGAAGCCGACCGCCGGAAGGATGTCGAGAAGGAAGTACAGCGCCACCAGGATGACCGCGCCGATGATGGCGATCGTCGTGTACTGGCGGTTCAGGTAGGCCTGCGCGCCTTCCTGGATGGCCGCGGCGATCTCCTGCATGCGGGCGTTGCCCGCCGACAGGCGCAGCAGCGCCATGGTCTGGACGACGCCATAGACGACGGCGAGCAAGCCGCCCCCGATGGCGAGCCAGAGAAAAGTCTCGGTGCTCATGATGTAAAACGCGCCCCTTGTTTCTGCGCGGAGGGCTTTGGCCTGCCTGTTGTCGGCAGCTTCCAGTCCCCCTTCTCCCTGCGGGACGCGACGCGCCCCGTACCTTTACGGCCTACCGTGTTTGCCAAATAGAGTCCGGGCGCGCAATGGCGCTCATGGCCGGGAACAGAAGGGTTGCGTCAGGCGCCCGTCAGCCGCGCGGCCGGGGCAGGTTGCTGCGCTGTTTGGGGGTCTGGGCGGTGATCGTGACCGAGGTCACTTGCCGGGCGCCGGCGATCCTGTTGGCGTCGGCCAGCAGCGTGGACTTGAGCCGCGCCTCGTCCAGACGCGTGTAGTCCTTGAAGTTGGTGAAGGGGTTGCGGTGCGCGGCCCGCACCAGGGCGTCGCGGAAATAGGGCTCCTTGGCGCGCAGCTTGGCGGCATCGGCGCTGGGCGTGAGGTTCAACCGACAGTGCACGAACACGTAGTTGATCAGCCGCTCGTCGACGACCACCGGCAAGGCCACCGGCGAGATGTCGACATACTGGCCGCTCGCCTCCTTCTTCTCCTTGGGCGCGGCCGCCTGGGCGGCGCCGGCGGCCAGAAGGAAGGGCGTTGCGGTGAGAAGGGCGCGACGTTGCATGCCGCCGATCATGGCCGGGCGTGGTTAAGGGCCGGTTGCGGAAGCCCCGGCTGGCGGGCGTTGCGCGGCTTCAGTGGGTCCAGCCGGCCGAGGCGACCTCGATGTTGCGCCCCTCGAACGACGCCGTGACGCCCTCGCCGATCATGAATCGGCCGGCCACGGTCAGGTCCAGGCCGGCCGCCCGCACCGCCGGAAGCTCCGCCGGATCGAGCGCGCAGACGATCTGATAGTCGTCGCCCCCGGTCGCCAGCCGAGCCCGCGCCGCCGCCTCGTCTTCCTGTGTCGCCAGCCAGAACGCTCCCTCGGCCGAAAGCGGAACCTGCTCCAGCGCCACCTCGACGGCCAGGCCGCTGGCGATGGCGATGCGTCCGGCGTCGGCCAGCAAGCCATCCGACACATCAGCCGAAGCTCGGGCGAACCGCCGCACGGCCGCCGCCAGGTCCAGGCGCGGCTGCGGCGTGCGATACCGCCCCGCCAGAATGCCGCCCGGATCGTCCAGCTCGCCACGCGCCGCCAGCAATCCCAGCAAGCCATCGCCGATCGTGCCGCTGACCATCAACAGATCGCCGGGCTGTGCGCCCGCCCGCCGGACCATCCCGCCCGCCGCGACCTCGCCCATCAGCGTGGCGGTGACGGTGAGCGGTCCGGGCGTCGAGACCGTGTCGCCGCCCAGAAGCGGCAGCCGCCAGTCCTGACCCGCCCGGCCCAGCCCCTCGGCGAACCGCGCCTTGTCGGCCCAGGCCGTACCGGTGGGCCAGGCAACGGAGAGAAAATAGCCGATCGGCTCGGAGCCCTTGGCGGCCAGATCGGACAGGTTCACCGCCAGCAGCTTGCGCGCCACGGTGTCCAGCGGATCGTCGGCCAGGAAATGGACCCCCGCCACCATCGAGTCCTTGGTGACGACCAGATCATGACCCGGACGCGGGCTCACCAATGCCGCGTCGTCCAACAGGTCCAGCGCGCCGGGATGGCCCAGGGTCAGAGGGCGAAGCAGGCGTTCGATCCAGCCGAACTCCCTCTCGTCCGAGGCGCGGTCAGAGCCGGCCGGCATCCCGCGCGATCCCGTCCAGCGCCCCGTTGACGAAGCCGGGTTCCGGCCCCTCGAAGAACGACTTGGCGATCTCGACATACTCGTCGATGGCCACCTCGGCCGGCACATCCGTCCGGTGACGCAATTCCCAGGCGCCGACCCGCAGGATGGCGCGGGCCGTGGCGTCCAGCCGCTCCAGCTTCCAGCCCTGGCTCAGCCGCCCGGTGACGGCCTTGTCGATCTCGGCCTGGCCGGCCACCGCGCCGCGCACCAGCTCGGCGAAAAAAGCTTCATCAGCCTGCGCCAGGACCTCGCCTTCGATATCGCGGTCGAAGCGATGGTCGGTGAACTCGCGGATCACGGCCTCGACGCCCGCTCCGGACATCTCCAGCTGATACAGCGCCTGGACGGCCGCCAGTCGAGAAACCGTGCGCGCGCGGCGCTCGGCGGCGCCCATCGGCGCGGCCGAGGGCTTCTGCTCGGCGGCCGCTTGCAGCTTTTCGTAGGCTTCCTTCAGCGAGGCCGGCTTGCTGTCGCTCATCGGTCCAGCCCCGAAAGCCGCCGTTTGATCGACAGCACGTCAAGACAGGCGCGCGCCGCGCCGCCGCCCTTGTCGCCTTCCGACGCTCGCGCACGGGCGAGCGCCTGTTCCTCGTCCTCGACGGTCAGGATGCCGTTGCCGATGGCCAGCTTGCGATGCACCGCAAGGTCCATCAGGCCGCGCGCCGACTCGTTGCAGACGATCTCGAAGTGATAGGTCTCGCCCCGGATCACGCAGCCAAGCGCCACATAGCCGTCGTAGCGCACCCCGGCCGGCCGGTTGCCGGCCTCGTCGGCCAGGGCGATGACCGCCGGGATCTCCAGCGCGCCGGGAACGGTGACCACGTCGTACTCAGCCCCGAAGGCGTCGAGAGCCGAAGTCGCGCCGTTCAGCAGCTCGTCGGCCAGATGGGAATAGAACCGTCCCTCGACGATCAGGATGCGGACGGGGTCGTCGGTCATTCACTGTCTCCGGTCGGGATCGGCGCGCGCCCGACGATCTTGAGTCCATAGCCTTCCAGAGCCGCCGGCTTGAAGGCGCTCGAGGTCAGGAGGATCATCTCCCGCACCCCGAGGTCGAGCAGGATTTGCGCCCCGACGCCATAGTCGCGCAAGGCGTTATTCCGATATTGCCCGCCGGCGGCATACTCGCCCCCATAGCGTTCGGACAGCCAGGCCGGATTGGGATCACGGATAAAGACCGCCACACCCGGGCCATCGTGGTCGCCGATGGCGTTCAGGGCGGCCGGCACATAGTCGCGCCGCGCGCCGGTGAAGCCCAGCATGTCGGCGGCCATGTCCACCTGGTGCATCCGCACCAGGGTCGGCTCGTCGGCGCTGACCTTGCCCTTGACCAGCGCCACATGCTCGCAGCGATCCAGGATGTTGCGATAGACGATCATCCGGAACTCGCCGCCGTGCACGCTGGTGAACGGGGTTTCCAGCACCCGCTCGACCTGGCGCTCGGTGCGCCGGCGATAGGTGATCAGGTCGGCGATGGTGCCGATCTTCAGGCCGTGAAGCTGGGCGAACGCCACCAGTTGGGGCAGCCGCGCCATGGTGCCGTCGTCGTTCATGATCTCGCAGATGACACCGGCGGGATTCAGCCCCGCCAGGCGCGAGATATCGACCGCCGCCTCGGTGTGGCCGGCGCGGACCAGCACGCCGCCGTCCTTGGCCACCAGCGGGAAAACGTGGCCGGGCGTGACGATGTCGTCCGGTCCCTTGGTCGGGTCGATGGCCACGGCCACGGTGTGGCTGCGGTCATGCGCCGAGATGCCGGTCGTCACCCCTTCCCTGGCCTCGATGGACACGGTGAA